>Ga0302320_10000992_pt1 | contig 68176 bp, 57 predicted proteins | sample Bog_T0_3_FD_202130 | JGI IMG/M metagenome (GOLD analysis project Ga0302320, IMG submission 202130) | Peat permafrost microbial communities from Stordalen Mire near Abisko, Sweden - Bog_T0_3 | ecosystem: Environmental > Terrestrial > Soil > Wetlands > Peat | place: Sweden: Abisko, Stordalen Mire...
GATCACAGCGCCGAGCGAGCCTTAAGACGGCTCTCAGCCGGAAAGCTTTCAAGCGGCTTCAGCCGCAAACAGGCGACTTTCAGTCGCAACGTCAACCCACCACCTTTAAGGTGGTGGTCGTTGAGCTGCTAGCTTCCAGCTAAAGGCTAGTATCGTGATCACGCGATCTGGAGGTTTCACCCATGAAGACTGGGTGCCCCAGGTCTCGATTTTGAGACCCGGGAAGGTACAAATCCATGTGGTCAACGTACAAGCTCTCTGAGCGGATGAAGGAGCCTCGTTGAGTTCGTGCTCTCCCAGGTCTCAAAAGCGAAATCTGGGGCACCCAACGGGAGTACAGGGTCAAACGGTCTTTGACCTGGCAGCGAGAAGCTAGAAACGGGTTCAATTGATGAAGACCATTCCAACTCGACGCCAGCCTGAGCCTTCGGAAGAAGGCTACATCCTGATCGCGGTCATCTTCATGCTGGCGATTCTGATTATCTCGCTGTCGGTGGCTGCGCCCAAGATCGCCCGGGAGATTCAGCGCGACAGGGAACTGGAAACGATGCAGCGCGGCAAGCAGTACATCCGCGCCATTCGCATGTACTACAAGGACCACCAAGCCTATCCGCCCAACATCGATGCGCTAGTCAAACCGAGCAATGCGATCAATAAACGGTATCTACGCAAGAGATATGCGGATCCGACGACCGGCAAAGAGGAGTGGAAGGCCATCCATTTTGGGCAGAACAAGGCTCCTACGGCGATGGGCTTCTTTGGTCAGCCTCTGATGGGTTCCCGGTTGGCTGGGATTGGGGGAGGCGGTGCCGGGAATATTGCCGGCGCAACTCCAATTGGCGGCGGATTCATGGGTGGGAACGCCGCGAATGGTGCGGTGAACAGCCCCACCGCTTCAGGAACGAGTTCTGGGACAGACCCCGGTGCGGCAGGAAATATTGGGGCAGCGCCCGTCGCCGGCAGTGATACAGGTTCGGCGGCAACCGCAACCAATCCAACCGGGACGTCTGGCGGCGACACAACGTTTGGGACCGGTGGGCAGACCTTCGGCGGCCTGGGAATTATCGGTTTCTCTCCGAACAGTCCCAAAGCGTCGATTCTGACATACAAGACGAAGAACCACTACAACGAGTGGGAGTTTGTTTACGACCCCATTGTCGAGCAGATGATGATGGGTGGGATGAGCGGCGCGGGGTCAGGTGGAGTATCTGCCGGGAGCCTCGGGAATCCTGGGCAAACCGGCAATCCTGGTTTTTCTGGAACGCCGAACACTCCTGCCGGCTCGGGATCCAACACCAACCCGGCTCCAACGCAACCGACCCAGCCTTCGCCGCAGCAATAATGGGGACCGTACGGTTTCGTATCCAACAGACAGAAAACCCGTCCTGCGAGGGACGGGCTTTTTGATGGGGCCGAATAAGCGGGGGTGGTGGCTCTGGCGCGATTTCTAAGCGCTGAAGGAAGATCCGCAACCGCAGGTGCTCTTGACCTGGGGGTTGTCGAACTTGAAGCCTGCGGCTTCGAGGGTTTCGACGTAATCGACGGTGCATCCATTCATGTACATGAGGGAGGTGGCGTCGACGAAGACCTTGAGGTCGTCGAAGCTGAATACCTTGTCCATCATGCCGCTCTGGTTTTCGAAGGCCATGGAGTATTGGAAGCCGGAGCAGCCTCCGCCGACGACGCCGATGCGGAGTCCAGCGGGAAGTGGGTCCTGGGTGGCCATGATTTCACGCACCTTGGCGATTGCTTGAGGGGTCAAGTTGAGGGGCGCCTTCTTGACGGTTTCCGGGGTGGGTGTAGCGGTAGCTGTGGCCATGGTTTCTCCCAATAGTTGGAATTCTTGCCGTTATCCGTAACTTTACTTCTCTTCGGGCGAGGATACAAGTCCCCTTGGCGGCTCATCTCTTTGGATGCAACTCGAATTGGGAAAGTCGCAGAAATACACCTGAGCTGGGACGGGGGCTTTTGGGGGTGCCATGCGGGATGGACACGCGGATATTGGCAGAGTTGAGCCAAGGGCGGCAGGGCAAGAGAAAAAGAACAGTACGACGGATACGGACTGGGACTGCTCATCTTATGAGCGAAACAGGGGGGATCTGTGCAAAATGGCTGTGATTTTTATCACGACAGGTGAACTGATTTCGGGCTATGATCATCAACCGTACGGCCCCTCTACTCTCGAGACCGCGTTTCCGTCACGGACCCGCCGGTATCTGGGACCCGAAAATTCTTTCGGAGGTGGAGTATGCTGATTCCCGTCATGTGGTCGATTTGGGGCGCCATCGTGGTGATCCTGGCCGGTCTGTTCATCTATCGCTCCAGTCTGACCAAGGACGAAGACGATCAGATTTATCTGGACGAAGCATTTGACCATGAAAAGGCGGCGCAGGAGGCCATCGTAGCGAAAGTCAAACGCGTCGAACCCATGGTAAAAGTGGTCACCTGGCTTGCCGCAGTCTCGACAGTCTTCGTGATCTGCTTCTACCTCGTCGATGTAGCCAAGACGCTGGGCCTTTTTAGCTAGTTAGCTGTGACGTTTTCCGATCCATTTGGTGCGGACGGCTGTAGATACAGGCTGTCCGCACCGTAAATAAGGCTATTCCACTTCCTGTTTGGCCTTGTATCCATCGCGCGCGATGATGTCATATTTCAGCGGCTTGTGCTTTTCATCCTGGATGCGCAAGGGTTGACCCTCGTCATCGACCAGTTCCACGCGAAGCTTGCGGAAGGTGCCGTCCTGTTTGGTGTTGGTGGGACGGTAGACAAGTTGATATTTGGAACGGATGTTCTGGTTGATGTCCTGGAAGATGTCGGGCATTTCTCCCACGAAACGGGGAAAGAAGGACTTGCCCCCGGTCATCTTGGAGAATGTCTTCATCTCGTTGTCGGCCTGCAGATAATCCATATCGCGCATCTGGCCACCGAATCCCCCGCGACCCTCGCTGATTGCCCTTGCCCCACCCCCCGTAGAAATCGTAAAGATGGTCACGTCCGGGGTGCTTTTGACCTTCTGCATGATCTTGTCAAAGGTGATTCTGGAGAAGGTATCGCGTCCGGAGGCAATCACGATAATGTATTTGCGCCCTTCGACGCGCGAGACACGGTCTTCTGCTTCATAGAGCGCGTCGAAAAGGTTGCGCTCGCTGAAACCGGGAATGCGCAGGGTATTGAGCGCGTCTGCGAGTTGTCGCTTGTCCTGGGTGAAGTCGGTGACGATTTGCGTGCGCATGTCGAAGGTCATGAGCGCGACGTAATCCTGCGGGCGCAACTGCTCGGTGAAGCTGTAGGCTGCGTTGCGCATGTCATAGATGAACTGGTAGTTGGTGCTGGCGAACTCGCAAAGCAGCAAGGCGGTAATGGGTGCTTCGACGCGCTTGAACCCGGAGACTTTCTGGGCAACGCCGTCTTCATAGACGCGGAAGTTGGCGGGCTTTAGGTTGGGCACAAACTGGCCGGTCTTCTCGAGCAGGACGCCCACATCGACGGTGACCTCGGGGACCTCGACGCGGAGGTGGAAGTCGGCTGCTCCTTCGGGGTTCTTGAATTTGGGGGCGGCTGGAGCGGCCGGAGGTGGTTCTTCCGCCGGTTCCTTCTTTTTTGGGAGGGCAATCACCCCCGAATCGGCCCCGGGTCCACCAGAATCAGGAGTCGCCTGATCGGGCTGCTGGGGCTGGCTTTGCGGCGCCTGAGCGTGGCCCAAGCAGGGAGCCTGGAGGGCCAGCACCAGGAACAGGCTGCCCAACAATGCGGACGGGCGCAGGGAGAAGCGGGTTTCGGAAAGACGCGATCGGAACATGAGGACCTCTGTGATCAACAGCATACGGGAAGTTCGGGGCGTTGGGTATCGCGATTGACTCGAGCTGACGCCAAGCTTCTGCACTTCGATTGCGGGGAGTGCATTGGAAGGGATGGCTCTCGGATCTTCCAGCAGAACCACCCAAGCCGATGATTCGCTTTGTTGATATAGACGTGAAATACCGGCAAAGGGCAATCGCGGACTACTTGGCTCGGAAGGAATCTTGCCATGGCCCTCGGGGGTTGCATCTGGGGCGATGGACTACGGGGCGTTCCGTATCTCGGTACAATCACGGGCGGTCGGGCGAGCCGGAACGCTTTCCCGCGTTCCCGGTTTGCCATGCTGCCGCAAGACAAGCATGCGGCGAGGGCGGGGCAGCGGCAGCATTTTCTTGACCGATCTACACTCCGATGTGACCGGGACTCCGATGTGACCGGGGTCGCTGAGAGCATGCGAGGTTGTAGTTTCCAATGGAACAGTCTGCGGAAGACGAAGGAGAAGACGGTTGCGAACGTTGTTCCGGATTGATTCCAACCGTTTAAGCTTCGCACGGCAGCGAGGGGCGGTTTAGACTACAGTATGCAATCCAGTTTTTCTGATAACCTGAGTGCCGACGGCTTTGCAGTTCCGCCGGCCACCAAGCCCACCCCAAAGAGGAACGCAGACCGATTATGAGCCAGATACAAGGACTAGCAGCGCACGCAGCGGGAGCCGAATTATTGCCTTTTCGCTACGATCCGGGAAAGTTAGGCGCGCAGGAAGTTGAAATTGGCATATCTTGCTGCGGTGTTTGTCACAGCGATCTACATTTGATTGCCAATGACTGGGGGATCAGCCAGTTTCCGTTTATCCCGGGCCATGAAATCATTGGCGCGGTGACGGCGGTCGGCGGAGATGTGAAGTCGCTCAAGATTGGCCAGCGGGTTGGTCTGGGCTGGCAATCGAACTCCTGTGGCGTCTGCGAATGGTGTACCCAAGGGATGGAAAACCTTTGCCCGACTGCGGAAGGGACCTGTGTTCATCGCCATGGGGGCTATGCGGACAAGGTTCGAGCCAACCACCGCTTCGTGATTCCGATTCCGGATGCTCTGGAGAGCGAGCAGGCAGCGCCGCTTCTCTGCGCCGGCATCACGGTCTACAACCCGATGCGGACGCATGGGATCAACCCGTCATCCCGGGTTGGAATTGTGGGCATTGGTGGTCTTGGCCATCTTGCCATCCAGTTTGCCAAGGTTTTTGGCGCGGAAGTGACGGCCTTTTCGACCTCGGCAGCCAAGGAAACAGAAGCGCGCGAACTTGGCGCCCACAATTTTGTGAATACGCGGGAATCGAAGGCCATGAAGGAAGTCGCCGGGACGATGGACTTCATTTTGAGCACCATCAATGCCGACCAGGACTGGGGCGTATATGTTCAGACGCTCCGTCCGACGGGGACGCTCTGTTTTGTGGGCGTGCCTCCTTCGCCTATTTCTGTGCATGCGTTTCCGCTGATCTCCGGACTGCGGACGATTACCGGCAATCCGACGGGCGCACCTTATCGTTTACGCGAGATGCTGGATGTTGCTGCACGCCACGGCGTGAAGGCCATCACAGAGCGGTTCCCGATGGCCAAGGCCAACGATGCCATTGAGAAGGTCAAAAAGAACAAGGTCCGTTATCGGGCGGTTTTGGCCAATTAGAGACATTGTTCTCTTGGGGCGTGCGCTGCTGCGTGCGCCCCGTCTTCCTCCTATCTCATCTTCGGATTTCCGGGGTAACGAATTCCATGCGCATCGATAAATGGCTCTGGGCTGCGCGTTTCTTCAAGACACGCGCGATGGCGTCGAAGAGCTGCGAACTGGGGCGCATTCGCTCCAACGGGATCGAGGCCAAGCCTGCTCGCGAAGTGCATGTGGGCGACAAACTCCACATCAAAAACGAGGGCGGGGAGTTCGAGATCGAGGTGCTGGTGCTGAGCGAGATGCGCGGCCCGGCAGCGGTGGCGCAGACGCTCTTCCGCGAGAGTGAAGAGAGCAAAACGGCGCGGGTGAAAGCCGCTGCCGAACGGCGCGAGATGCAGCAATTTGCTCCGCTGCCCGAGCATCGACCAACCAAACGGGATCGCCGACTGATTCATCGCTTCCGCGGCAGCGACTGAGTGCGATTCTCCGAGGTCTTTTTCGTTCGAATGGGCACCTAGACGTCAAAATCAATCGGGTTGGATCAGAGCATTTTTTTTTGGAGATGATGCAGACCGGAATGATGATTGGTATCCCACCCTTTCCGCAGGAAAACGCGAAAAGGAGGGGCACGGAAGTCTATAGCGAAATCCAAAATCGTCTAGTTTCGCACTTTCACGTATCGGCAAGGCAGGCGGATGAGATTTGAATTGTTTCTGGCGGCGCGTTATCTGAAGGCCAAGCGGCGGCAGGCGGTTGTGGGCGTGGTCACCACCATCTCCATTGCCGGCGTGGCCGCCGGTGTTGCGGCGCTGATCATCGCATTGGCCATCACCAACGGCATGCGCAGTGACTTGCAAGGCCGCTTGCTGGGGGCTTCGGCACATGTCGACCTGATGCGTGTGGAGGCTGACGGCATTCGCGACTGGAAGCCGCTGGTGGAGCGGTTGCGCGCGCTGCCCCACGTCACTGCGGCGTCTCCGGGGATCTACGGACAGGTGTTGGTTTCGCGCGGACCGCGGGCGGGTTTTGCGGAGATCAAGGGTGTGATTCCCGCAGAAGAGCGCACGGTGAGCAATATTCTCGACTCCGTCGTTTCGGGCACCGCGAAGGATCTTGAGCCCGAAGCCGATCAAGCCGGCGCGGGTGGAAACTCCCTCGGCGGCGGGGTCAATACGCCTTATCCCGCGCTGGTGTTGGGCAAAGATATTGCCGAGCAGATTGGCGCGCAGGTGGGGGACAGCGTCCTGGTGACCAGCCCGCAGGGCGAACTGACTCCGCTGGGACTGGCTCCGAAGTACCAGCGTTTTCGGGTTGCAGGCATCTTTCATTCCGGCTTTTACCAGTATGATGCGGCCATGGCGTTCATGCGGCTTGCGGAGGCGCAGAGGCTCTTCAGTGAGCCCGATCTGCTCTCTGTGATCAGCTTCAAAGTCGACAACATGGACCATGCGTCGCAGATTGCCAAGACGATTGAACAAGCGGCGGGCAAGGGCTTCATGACCACCAACTGGATGGAGCAGAATCGCGAGCTGTTCCGCGCACTCAAGCTGGAACAGGTGGTCACGTTCATTGTGATTGCCTTGATCGTGATTGTGGCCGCGTTGAATATTCTGATTGCGTTGACCATGATGGTGATGGAGAAGACGCGGGACATCGCGGTGCTGATGAGCTTTGGTGTCGAGCCGGCTCAGGTGCGGCGGGTATTCCTGATGCAGGGTCTGCTGATCAGCTTGATCGGAACGGCTGTCGGCCTGGTGCTGGGATATGTGACGGCATGGGCTGGAGGACACTACCACTTCATCCATCTCTCCGCTGAGGTGTATTCGATCGATACACTGCCGTTCGCGCCGAGGCCGCTGGATGGTCTGATTGTGTCGGTGGTGTCGATCGGGATATCGCTGCTGGCTACGCTCTATCCATCCTCGGCCGCGGCCAGTGTGCGTCCTGCCGAAGCCCTTCGCTACGAATAACACCTTGCGGTGTGGCCAAAGCCTTCGGGTAGCCCGCGCTCGATCGGCGCTCGGGAAGAGCCTCGGTGTGGTCGCGCGCCATTGCGTTACGGGGATTGCGTGACTTAGGTTTGAGATAGCTGTAAAGCCCTTGTGCTATTCTCCGGGGGAGTCTTCGCGGCCCGGATTTGCGTCGTCGGATTGAGACCGCTCCAGCCGCAATCCTTTCGGAATGGATGAGGGCACAATGTCTACCCAGCTTCGCCCGCTGAGCCTTGGTGAGATCCTCGATCGAACGGCTGAACTCTATCGCAATCATTTTCTTCTTTTTGCCGGTATTGCCGCGATCTTTTCCGGAGCTATGCTGTTCCTCCAGATGGTGCATTTGGGGGTTCTGGAATTGATGGGATATCGCGAGATTTCGCCTCAGTTGAAGTGGGGAACGAGTGCGGTCGCGGTGCTCGAAGGGCTGGTCCTTCTGATGTTGGCGGGCCTGGCCATAGCTGCGAACAACCGTGCTGTGGCGTGGGTCAATCTGGGTGAACAAGCCACGATTCGCGGAGCGACGAGCAGCATTCTGCCGCGCCTGCGACGTTATCTCTGGTTGATGCTCATTACGTGGTTCCGGGCTTGGTCGCCTCTCTCGATTGTGTATGTAGCGTTCTTCGTCGTCGTCGCAAGGGTGATGCCCAGCGGTTTTCCTTCGAATTCGCAAATCGCACAGGGCCAGGATCCAGCGATATTCCTCCGCCTCGGTTTGTATATGCTGATTCTGGCGCCTCTGTTTGTTGTCACGTTGATCTATGGCATTCTGATGGCTTTGCGTTATTCGCTGGCGATGCCCGCTAGCGTCGTCGAAGACCTGCCGGCCGGCGCGGCTTTAAAGCGCAGCGTCGAACTCAGCAAGGGATCCCGGGGCCGGGTCTTCGTGCTGGGGCTTCTGGTGGGGGCAGTGAAGTTGCTTCTGGGGACCATTCTTGGGTTTCCATTTATCGCGTTTACGTTCAAACATCCCGGACACCCGCTTCCCATGGGGTTGCTGGCGATGCAGCAATTGGCCGGGTTCGCAGTGAATACGCTGATTGGTCCTATCTATGCAACCGGCTTGACGCTGTTTTATTATGACCAGCGCATTGGTCAAGAGGGCTTCGATATCGAGTGGATGATGCAGGCGGCGGGGCTGTCGCCCAAGTCCGATTTGCCCGCGCCGGGGGAGGCATGAACGAATCCCCGCGGCCTCTCTCTCTGGGCGAGATTCTCGATCGGACAGCGCAACTCTATCGGCAGAACTTTCTGCTGTTTGTGAAGGTGGCGGCAGTCCCTAGCCTCGTGATCGCCGTAACCAATGAGGCGATGGTGGCGATCTTTCGTTCCGCTGGTAAAGGAGCAGTACATGGAGGCGTGTCGGGGTTGCTCCTTTCTGCAAATTATCTGCTTGTCATGCCGGTTCTCCTGGTGGCGCTTACTTTTTCTCACGCCGTGCTAACCCGGACGGCAAGTCGCACCTACATTGGCGGATTCGAGACGATCCCTGATTCAATGCGTGAAACATGGCGTGGCCTGGGACGCTTGGTCTGGCTGCATACTCAACAAATATTCTTTGCAGTCATCATTCCAGCAATAGGGGCTGTTGTTCTGGTGATTGTGGCAGGGACCATCAGTTCGGTTTATGGGGCAGGGCACTCTGGTAAAGCAATGGTCGGTGGCGTTACGATTCTCCTTGTCGCTGGTTCCCTTGCAGTCATCATGTGGTTTTCAGCACGGTATTCACTGGCTATAGCTGCCTGTGTCCTGGAAGGTAAGACAGCCCGCAGATCAATGAAGCGAGCCATCAGTCTAAGCAAGGAAAGGCGAGGCGGGATTTGCCTTGTATTTCTGTTTTACGTTGCTCTTTTGAGCGCGTTCATAGGATTGCAATTTTCTTTCGGGAAGATACTCATAGCGTTAGGAATGACGGTTGCGCATCCCATTGGTGCCCAATTAGTGGCGCATCAGCTTGTTCGAGTTTTCTTGTCGCTCGTCAGACAAATTCTGCTCCCTCCAGTCGTAGCGATTGCCTTGACGCTCATTTTTTCGACCAGCGAGTACGCAAGGAAGGCTATGACATTGAGTGGCTGATGGAGCAGGCGGGGTTGACGGATGCATCCGGTTTGCACGCCCATTCTGCAAGCGAAGCAGAACGTGTGGGTTCTGCGATGCAGGGAACTCACGATGGATTGGCGCATCCAGTCCTCTCTGCGGATAGCATAAAGGAGTCATGAATCCTTTCTGGGCGAATTTCGAGGGAAGGCTGAGCGGAAGCGGGGTGAATGCGCTCGTATCGCTGCCTGTTTCGCCGGTTTCCTTTCGGAGGTGCAGGTTTTTATGCATTCTGTTTGTCTGCGTGTTCGCGGCCTTGGCGCAGGCGCAGACCCGAAACCTTGCGGGGACGGGAAATTTCCGCGAGGTCAGTGTCGCGGAATATCGCAAACATCTTGAAACACTGGATAGCCTTGTTACTGCTTGCCAGAAGCAGCGGTCTTCCTGTGACCCCGCGCAGGTCGGGGAAGACGAACGGGTGCAGGGTACGATGGGTGCGGAATCGCGAGAGATTCGCTATGGATGGCTGCGGCTCGTGTTAGGACGAGCTGCGAAGGCGGAGGAACCGATCTCCAATGAACCCGCAAAGTCGCCCATGCCGAGCAAGACAGAAAAAGCGACCGCTCTTCAGCCCACCGTGGAAATGCTACTGAAGCTGGCGCGGGAGCGACTCGCCGTGGACTGGAAACAAGCGGGGGGCACAGGACTGCCGATCACCCAACGGAACGCCGAGCGCAAGGAATTGGAGTCGATTCTAGCGCGCAGAGAATTCCAGGGAGTGAAGAAGCTCAACGCCAAAGAGCAGTTGATGGAGAAGCTGAGCAACTGGCTGAACGAACTGTTTGCGCGATTGGTAGGGTATAGCGCGCGCTCTCCGTGGATTGCTTTTGCGCTGCGCGGATTGTTGCTTGCGGGCATCCTTGTCGGATTGGGATGGGGGCTGCTGCAGTTGGAGCGGCGTTCACGGCTTCGTGTCGTTCCGGAGTTATTGTCCGGGTCGGAAGCACCTTCGGCGCGCGAGTGGCAGTTGTGGCTAAAGGACGCTCAGGCAATGGCTGCGCAAGGGGCGTGGCGCGAGGGAATTCATTTTGTCTACTGGGCGTCGATTTCGCTATTGGAATCGCGCCGCTTATGGCCCGCGGATCGAGCACGGACGGCGCGGGAGTACCTGGCTCTTGTCCCGGAGGAAGACCCGCGCAAAGCCAGTCTGACGGCGCTTACCGCAAGCTTTGAACGCACTTGGTATGGCGGACGGGAAACGGATGCGGAGGCCTATCAAAGGTCTTTGACCCTGGTCTCGAAACTGGGGGTCGAATGAATCTGTTTGCCTCTCTGGATGCGAAGGACCGCAAGCTTTTATGGGGCTGTCTCGGGGCGGTGGCGGTGCTGGCGCTGCTGATGGGGGTATTCGCGCGCAATCAAAGCGACGATGGGAATCCGCTGCCCAGCAGCTATCTGACCGGGAGACACGGGGCCCGGGCAGCCTTTGAATTGCTCGCTTCGAGTAGCTATGCGCTGCAGCGCTGGGAAGAGCCGCTGAGTGACCTTGCTCAGCGGGCCGATGCGCAAACCGTGGTGATTGTGGCGGAGCCTTTTGTGAACGGCGACGAGGAATCCAAGGCGGTTGCAGAGATTCTGCGCAAGGGCGGACGTGTTTTGGCGACGGGGCTCAATGGAGGCTCGTTGCTTCCAAACGGCGCGGCGGAGCCTTCGGGGCAGTTTCATGGATCGGCCTGTGCGCTCACCGCGCAGGGGCTGGACGCGCTTGCCGGATCGGGACAGGTCTGGATGGTTCCGGCGGCGGGGTGGAAGCTTTCGAGTCCCCGCTTTCGGGTGCAGTACAACTGTGCGGGAGAGCCTGCGGTGGTGGAGTATGACGAGGGCGCGGGGCACGTGGTGTGGTGGGCCAGCGCGACGCCGCTCGAGAATGGATCGATCACGCGGGCACAGAATATGGAGTTCTTTTTGAATGCGCTGGGTCCGCGCGAGGGGCACCAATTCTATTGGGATGAGTCGCTGCATGGAGAAGTTCACTCGCAGTGGTTTTATGCGCGGGGAACGGCGATGAACCTGCTGATTTGCGGGTTCCTTGGACTGGGGCTGTTGGTTGTGCTGAGCTTCAGCCGGCGTACGGGGCCAGTGCGGGATTTGCCCATGCCGGTAAGAAGCGCTCCCGTAGAGTTTCTGGAAGCGCTGGGCTCGCTCTATGGGAAGGCTGGGGCTTCGGGAGTGGCGGTGGAGTTGGTCTATGGGCGGTTTCGGCGCGAGATGGGCAAGCTATGCGGGGTGAGTGGAATGCAGTTGAGCGCAGCGGAACTGGCTGCCGTACTCAGGCAGCGGTTTCCCCAGTCCAGCCCCGATTTGGAAGCGGATCTGGCGGCGTGTGAAGAGGCAGTCCAGAACGACACGCTGCGGCCCAAGCGGGGGCTGGCGCTGGTGCAAGCGCTGGATGGGCACGACAAATTCATTACCAAGCTGCGAGCCGCGAAGGCGAAGGAAGAGTGAGGGAGATGGGGATGAGCGAGGAGAATCCGTTGCAGATGGAAAGCAAAGGACAAGTTGAGATTCAATCGCCGCAGAGCGCGACGCAGCAGTTGCTGGAGCAGGCGCGAACCGAATTGGCGAAAGTGATTGCCGGGCAGGATGCGGTGATCACCGAGGTGCTGGTGGCGGTTCTGACGCGTGGCCACGCGCTCTTGGAAGGCGTGCCGGGCATCGCCAAGACGCTCATCGTGAAGTCGGTGGGGCGATTGCTGGGACTGGGGTTTCAGCGCGTTCAGGGCACTCCCGATCTGATGCCCGCAGACATTCTGGGCACGACGATTCTGAAGCCGGGAACGGACACGTTTACCTTTCATCGCGGTCCGGTGTTTACTGATCTTTTGCTTGTCGACGAGATCAACCGCATGCCGCCGCGTACTCAGGCTGCGCTGCTGGAGTGCATGGAGGAGCGGCAAGTAACAAGCGACGGTACGCAGCGGAGTTTGGCGGCATGGTTTACTGTCTTCGCAACGCAAAATCCGATTGACTTTGAAGGAACTTATCCCTTGCCGGAGGCGCAACTGGATCGCTTTCTTTTGAAGGTGCGCGTCCAATATCCTTCGCAGGCAGAAGAGCGCCGGATGTTGGAGAACCACCACGGCCAGACCGGAAGGGACCTCGCGATGATTACTCCTCTGAACCAGGAGCTTCTGGCTGCGGCTCGGCAAGAGATCAGCGGAGTTCGCGTGGAAGCAGAGGTTTACGATTACATCCTTGCGATTATCCGGCGCACGCGGGAGTGGCCCATGTTGAGCCTGGGCGCCAGTCCGCGCGCAGCGATCAGCTTGCTGCAAGTGGCACAGGCCTTCGCCGCCTTCGAAGATCGCGATTACCTGGTTCCGGACGATGTGAAGCGGGGCGTGCTCCCGGTTTTGCGCCATCGGATTCTGCTCAAGCCCGAAGCGGAGTTGGAGGGGTATGACGCGGATCGGGTGTTGACGGATGTGCTGACGGCGGTGGCGGTGCCCAGGGGATGATTTCAGGCACGCTCCAACCAGAGACGGTGCGCGCCAGTTGTCGGCCGCGCAGCCGGTTTGCCTATGGTCTAACGACCAGGGCTATCGGCTTGCTGGCGGCTGGGTTGTTGCTGGCGTTGCCGGGATTCATCGTTTCCAGTTGGGGATACGGAATGCTGGCCTGGGATGCGCTGATCCTGCTGGCCGCAGTGCTCGATGGGGCGCGCTTGCCCAGGCCGGAGGAGATTGAGGTTGAACGGAAGTGGTCGAACGCTCCCTCTCTGGGAAGTGAGACGGAGGTCGAATTATCGGTCCATCAAAGCAGCAGGATTGTTCTGGACTGCGTGCTGGTGGAGGACCTTCCGGAGGCATTGGCGGCTGTGCCTGTGCAGCGTCGGTTGCGCTGCTTTCCGCATGTGCGAGCTCAACTGCGTTACCGATTCACACCACGAGAACGAGGCGACCAGCAGGCAGGGTCTCTATATCTGCGCTACCGGTCCGGTCTGGGGTTAGCGGAACGATGGGCGAAAGCGGCACTGGAGCAACCTGTACGGGTGTATCCGGCATTGCGCCCTGGGGACGATCAGGAGATCTTTCTGGCGCGCGGGAGCCAGATCGATTTGAAGCTTCGGCAGATGCAAAAGCGAGGACTGGGCCGAGACTTCGAGAGCTTGCGCGAGTATCGACCGGGGGACGACCTGCGGGATGTCTGCTGGACCGCAACCGCGCGCCGCGGGCAGTTGATTACGCGCCAGTACCAGACGGAACGCAGTCAGGCAATCTGGATTGTTCTGGATGCAGGCAGGCTGCTGCGGGGACGGGTTTTGTCGCAGGGCGCGAGCAAGGCTGAACCGGGGTATTCGAAGCTCGATTACGCGTGTTCAACGGCCGTGGCTCTGGCGCAGTTGGCAATGCATTCGGGCGACAGGGTGGGGTTGCTTGTGTATGGTCAGCGGGTGCAGCAGCAGTTGTTGCCGGGGCGAGGCGCATCGCAATTGAGGCAAATTGTGGAGGCACTCGCGCAGGCTCGCACAGAGCAAAGTGAGGCCGACCATTATCGCGCCACGGCTGTTCTTGCGAGGCTGCAACGACGTCGGGCGATGATTCTGTGGGTTACCGATCTGGCGGACAGTGCCATGCGCCCGGAAGTGGTGGAGGGAGCCATGCAGTTGCTGCGCAAGCATGTGCTTCTGTTTGTCGCCATGGGTCAACCGGATGTTGAAGCGCTGGCGAGCGCCTGCCCGAGCAATGTGGAGCAGATGTATCGGGCAGCCGCGGCTCAGGAACTGATGGGACGAAGAGAGTTGCTGCTGGCGCGGCTGCGAGAGCTGGGCGCGCTGACAATCGACATGGATCCCTCGCGCGTCGCCGCTGCCATTTTGAACCAGTATCTTCTGGTGAAGGAACGCGCGATGATTTAGACGACTGCGAAAGTATGAACGGGGCCTATGAATCAGGCCGCACATAGAGCATGGGCTTCCCACCCATTCGGCAGAAAACGCGGAATGGATGGGGCACGGTGCGCTGTAGGCCGGTCAATGGCGCCCCGAATCAGCGAGTTTGGACACTTGGGGGAGCGAGCAAGCCGGGTTCTTTTTGGCCTGCAACTGGGAGTGGGCGAAAGAGCCAGAGCAGAAGCAAGGTAAACAGGGCCGCTCCGACGCTGAACTTGAGCCAGACCGGGGCGGCAGATGGGGAGAAAAAGCCTTCGAGAGTGCCGGCGATGACCAGCAGAGGAATGATGCCGACCACCAGTCGAGTGGCCTCGACGCCGGCCAGTGCGACGGAATCTCGCCAGCGATAGATGCCGGGAAAGAGCACTCCATGGCCGAGTCGGAAACCCGCCGCGCCGGCAAAGATGATGGAAGGCAGTTCGAGTGCGCCATGGGGAGCCACGAAGCTCCACAGATCGACGCTCATGCCGTGCTGTTGGCAGGCTACGCCAATGACGCCCAACAGCAAGCCATTGATGAACATGAAATAGAGTGTGCCCAGACCGAAGACGATTCCGGTAGCGAAGGCGAGAAAGGAAACGGTGAGGTTGTGGGTCATGAGGAAACTGCTCATCATGGGAGCGACGCTGACCACGGAGTGCGTCCACATCTCGTGGCGCTCGATGGTCTCTACCATCTGCGGGCCCAGCATCTGACGCATGAACTGCGGTCGCGCGACGGTGAGTACAGACCCCAGCAGGGCGCCCCCCAGGGTGACGGCCAGAGACAGCAGAACATAGCGGATCTGGCTCTGAAAGATCGCCGGATACTCGTCGCGCAGGAAGCGGAAGACATTGAGGAAACTGGTTCTGCGGCTGGAATAGATGATATGGTGGGCGCGAGCCAACAAATGGTTGACGTGTTCTGTGTAGGCTCGGGCAGTTGGGTCTTGGCGCAGGGCGGAGAGATCGCTGGCCACCTGGCGATAGAGGAGCGCGACCTCTTGCAGTTCCTGGCGAGTCATTTGCCGGAGACCGCCGGAGTCGGCTTGCGCGAGCAGAGTGGCGAGCCGGTCCCACTGCGGACGGCGCTTATGGAGCCAGGAATTGGAAAGAATGGAAGACATGAGTTTGAATACCGATCAGCTTAACATCGACACCCCGGAACTGGTTGCTATCGAGATGCCGGTGGCCGGAATTGGCAGCCGGTTTATCGCCATCCTGGTGGACTATCTGATTTGGACGGCTGGGCTGATCATCCTGCTGATTCTGGTGTTGCTGCTTTTGCCGGCGGTGCATTTTCTGGGCAAGGTGACAGAGAATTGGGCTGCGGGTGTCGGTCTGCTGCTGGTCTTTCTGTTTCATTGGGGATACTTCACGCTCTTCGAGGCGTTTGCGAATGGCCGCACGCCGGGCAAGCAGGTGGTGCGGATTCGCGTGATTCACCGCTCGGGGCGGGCCATCAGTTTTGTCGAGTCGCTGGCGCGCAACCTGGTTCGGGCGGTGGACTACCTGCCCAGCTTCTATGCCGTGGGGCTGATCGTCATGTTCCTGAATCGGCAGCATCAGAGACTGGGCGATCTGGCGGCAGGAACCATCGTGGTGCGCGATCGCGCAATGGAGTCTCCACTATGGGGGCAGACATATGCAAGCTTGATTCCAGCGGAAACTTACCAGAGCGGCGGGGATTTTGCGGGCCTTGCGCAGCCACTCTTCGCTCCGCACCTGAAAGTCTCTCTGCCTGTTACGTCGCTGTGCAGGCTGAGCCCTGCCGATTTGGAGGTTTTGGAAGGCTTCTTTGCCCGTCGCCTCGATATGAGCATGGAGACGCGGAGCGCCCTGGGCGAACGAATCGCGTTGGCCTTGCGGGCCAAATCCGGGCTTGAGATGCCTGAGGAAATCAGTACGGAGACTTTCTTGGAAGCCATTGCGCATCAGCTTAGAGAACTCGTGCGGATGAACGGGAATTGAGGGAATCGTTCCGGAGAAACTGGACAGATAGGCCCCAGGGTAGTGGTGCGTTTTGGGTGGTGAATCCCCGGCGGATGGGGGAATCTGTAGGGGAATCGGTTTTTTGCTGAGTCATTGAATGACCTATTCGGCTTTAAAGTGAGCCCGGTTGCGCATAACATGCTGATGAATCACTGTTGAGGACTTCATGGCGCGACTCTTTCTTCCGGATCTGCTGTATGCGGCAGGCCAAGCACATGCCGGCGTCGGACTGTTGGTAAGCGGCGACGGAACCGTACAAGGCCTTGTGCAATCGGAAGAGATTGCGGGGTTGGAGGCTTCAGGTACGGAGATCTTCCGGCTTCCTGGCAGAGCCCTCTTGCCGGGCCTGGCGAATGCCCATTCGCATAGCTTTCAGAGGCTTTTCCGGGGCCGAGCCGAAGGGCGCAGAAGTGGCGGAGACACCTTCTGGACCTGGCGCGAGCAGATGTACCGGGCGGCAAGCTTCGTCTCGCCCGAAGATCTGTACGATGTGGCGCGAGCGACGTTTCTGGAGATGGTGGCGGCCGGCATCACGGTGGTGGGCGAGTTTCATTACCTGCATAATGAGCCTTCCGGTGCTCCTTATTCCGATCCCAATTTGTTGTCGCTTGAAGTGATCCGGGCGGCGCAGTCGGTGGGCATTCGGATTTGCTTGTTGCGCACGGCCTATCTGCGTGCAGGGTTTGAGCGAGAACCGCATCCGGGGCAAGCGCGATTCTATGAGAGCGGTGAGGCCTATCTGGAGAATCTGCAAGCACTGCTTGCCGCAACCGCTGGCCGTGCTGGGGTAAGTGTTGGAGCGTCTCCGCACAGCATTCGTGCGGTTTCGCTGGTCGTATTGAAAGAGATTGCCGGTTTCGCGCAGGCAAGGAAACTGCCGCTGCATCTGCATATCAGCGAACAGCCCGCAGAGAACGATGCGTGCCTCGCGGAATATGGCCAGACGCCGGTCGCGCTGATGGCTGCTCACGGAGTTTTGGATCGGCGAACGACGCTGGTGCATTCGATTCATCTGACGGAGGCGGAATTCCGGCAGGTTGCGGATGCGGGTAGCGTGATCTGTTCCTGTCCTACGACGGAACGCAATTTGGGAGACGGGATCTTTTCGGCTGATCTGGTGGCGCGGTTGGGGATTCCTGTGGCATACGGAACCGATAGCCAGGCGCAGATCGACATCCTGGAAGATGCGCGGCAGAGCGAATATCACCTTCGCCTCCTGAAACGAGAACGCGGCATTCTGGACACGATTGATGGGGAAGAGATTGGCTCGCGTTTGCTGCGGTCGGCGACGGCGTCTGGATATCGAGCCTTGGGGCTTGGGGGTGGCAGTCTCGCCTTGGGTGAACCCGCGGATTTCTTTACGGTGGACTTGAACGATGCGGCGATTCTGGGTGTGGACAGGGGATCGCTGGCTGCACAGATGGTGTTTGGTGTGGGTCGGAGCGCGATTCGCGACGTTGCCGTGCAGGGGCGGCTGGTGTTGATGGAAGGGAAGCATCAGGTGGACAAAGAGATTCGTGCGCGTTATCGCAACGTGCAGGAGCGGTTTTCAAAACAAGCTTGAATTCGGCCGCGCGAATTCGGCCGATCGAGAGCATGGGCTTCCCGCCCTTTCGCAAAATACGCGAAAGGGGTACGGACGGGTCATTTTCGCGGACGGGTTCCTGTTCACGAGGGGTTCCTGTTCTGGTTGAAGGGGTTTCTTGAAGAGGAGAAGCAATGAGTGTATTAGCGCCCACGATTCGGTCGCCTCGGGGCAATCAGTTGCGCTGCAAGGGATGGCAGCAAGAGGCGGCGCTGCGCTGCCTCATGAATAACCTGGACCCGGAAGTAGCGGAACGGCCCGAGGATCTAGTGGTGTATGGCGGCATCGGAAAGGCTGCGCGCAATTGGGAGAGCTATCACGCCATCGTGCGCGAGTTGGAGCAGTTGGGCGACGAGGAGACGCTGCTGGTGCAGTCGGGCAAGCCCGTGGCGGTGTTTCCTACCCACGAGATGGCTCCGCGGGTGCTGATCGCCAACTCGAATTTGGTGGGCAAGTGGGCCAATTGGGAGCACTTCCACGAACTGGATCGCAAGGGCCTGATGATGTATGGGCAGATGACGGCGGGTAGCTGGATCTACATCGGCACGCAGGGAATTCTGCAGGGAACCTTTCAGACATTCGCGTCGCTGGCCGAACGTCACTTTGGCGGGACCCTGAACGGGAAGCTGGTGGTGACCGGCGGCGTGGGCGGAATGGGTGGTGCGCAGCCGCTCTCTGTGACGCTGAATGGCGGAGTTGTTCTGGCGATTGATGTGGACCGTACGCGCATCGAACGCCGGGTGGAGACGCGCTATTGCGATCTGCTCAGCGAAGATCTGGACGAAGCGCTGAAGCTGTGCGAAGAGGCGCGTCGTGAGGGCAAGGCGTTGTCTGTGGGGTTGGTGGGGAACTGCGCCGATGTGCTGCCGGAACTGTTGCGGCGTGGGGTACAGGTCGACGTGGTGACGGATCAGACCAGTGCGCACGACCCATTAAACGGATATATCCCGCAGGGGCTGACGTTGAGCGAGGCGAGCGAGCTGCGCCGGAGCGATCCGGAAGAGTATGTGCGGCGTTCGACGGCGAGCATGGTGGTGCACGTGGATGCGATGCTGGCGATGCAGCGGGCAGGTGCGGTGGCGTTCGACTATGGCAACAACATTCGGCGCTTCGCTTTCGATGCGGGATGCGTGGATGCGTTTCTGATTCCAGGTTTTGTGCCGGAGTACATTCGTCCCTTCTTCTGCACGGGCACGGGGCCTTTCCGGTGGGTGGCTCTGTCGGGCGATCCGAAGGACATTGACCGGACCGACAAGCTGGCGCTGGAACTCTTTCCCCACAACGAGATTTTGACGCGCTGGATGAGGCTTTCCAAAGGCCGTTTTGCTTATCAGGGATTGCCGTCGCGGATCTGCTGGCTGGGTTACGGGGAGCGGCAGTTGATGGGCGAGGCGATCAACGATCTGGTGCGCAAAGGGGAGATCTCGGCGCCGATTGCGATTGGCCGCGATCATCTGGATACGGGGTCGGTGGCCAGTCCTTATCGCGAGACGGAGAAGATGATGGATGGGTCGGATGCGATTGCCGACTGGCCGATTCTGAATGCGTTACTGAATACGGCATCGGGTGCGACGTGGGTTAGCTTCCATCATGGCGGCGGCGTGGGCATGGGATATTCGCTCCATGCGGGACAGGTGACGGTGGCCGATGGAACGGAACTTGCCGCGCGTAAACTTGCGCGGGTGCTCAATAACGACCCAGGGCTTGGCGTTGTGCGCCACGCGGACGCGCGGTATGAGCTGGCAAAGACGACCGCGCGGGAAAAAGGAATCGTGATGCCCATGGCGGGGAAGTAAGGATGAGCGGCCCAACTGCCGTCGTCAACATCGGCCAGCTTGCAACGCTGGCCGGGCCGAGCCGGCCGCGGGTGGGCCCCGAGTTGCGCGAACTGGGGCTGATCAGAGACGCGGCGTTTCTCATCGAAGATGGCAGCATTGCTGCCGTGGGATCGTATGAGGAGATGCGCGGGCAGATTCCAGCCAATGCGGAAATCATCGACGCGCAGGGGCGACTGGTGACACCGGGTTTTGTGGATGCACATACGCACCTGGTCTTTGCCGGTAACCGCGCGGCGGAGTTCGAACAGCGCATCGCCGGAGCCACATATCAAGAGATCGCAGCAGCTGGCGGGGGAATCCGCAGCACCGTGAAGTTTACGCGCGCGGCGACCGAGGATGAGCTGTTGGCTGCGGCGCGAAAGCATCGTGACTGGATGCTGCGCGCCGGAACCACCACGATCGAGGCCAAGTCGGGTTATGGACTCGATCGTGCGACCGAGTTGCGCTTGCTCCGCGTACTGAAGCGACTGAACGAAGAAGGCCCGGCGACGATTGTGCCGACGCTGCTGGCCGCACACACGGTTCCAGAGGAGTTCGCCGAAAAGCGCTCCGAGTATGTGCAGTGGATTGTGGACGAGCTGATTCCTGAGGTGGTTGCGTCGGGGCTGGCCCGCTATTGTGACGCCTTCTGCGACGATCATGCGTTCACCATTGAAGAGACGCGCCAGGTGCTGATCGCGGCAAAGCGGTATGGACTTGGGCTGCGGGTTCATGCCGAGCAGTTCCGGCCGGGAACTGGGGCGGCTCTGGCTGCGGAACTGGGAGCAGCGACGGCGGATCATCTGGAAGTGGCTGATGTAGAAGTACTTGCGCAGTTTCGCACGGCGGGCGTTCAGCCGGTGCTGTTGCCGGGATCGGTCTTCGCGCTGGGTCGGACGAACTATCCCCCAGCACGCGAAATGGTCGAGCAAGGACTCGGAATTGTGCTGGCAACGGACTTCAACCCTGGCACGTCGCCGATCACGTCGATGCCGTTCATCCTGTCGCTGGCATGTCTGCAGATGGGACTGACTCCAGCCGAGGCGCTCCACGCCGCGACGACCAATGCGGCACACAGTCTTGACCTTGGTAACCGCCATGGGTCGATTGAAGGGGGCAAACAGGCCGATTATCTAATTCATGAGTTCACCGATTACCGGGAACTTGCCTATTTCATCGCCGCGCCGGCGGGGCCGCGGGTGTTTGTTGCCGGCAGGGAAGTGACGCTGTGACAGTCCAAGAGATCTTGCGGGAACTGGTGGCGATTCCTTCGCCATCCTCGGTATCGAATCTGCCTCTTCTGAAGTGGGTGACGCGTTTTTTGGAGCATCAGGGCTGGCAGGTTGAAATCCTGCCCTACACCGATGAAAAGGGCGTGGACAAAGGCAACCTGCTGGCTTTTCCGCCGGGCTGGCCCGGTGCGGAAGCCTACATTGATCTGGCCTTTGTTTGCCATACCGACACGGTCCCCTTTTCCAGCGCGTGGAGCACCGCAACCGAACTCACCGCGACTGCGGACGGAACGCTGCTGCATGGATGCGGTTCCTGCGATGTGAAGGGCGCGCTGGCGTGTTTTCTGGCGGCAATCGAGGATCTCGCTGTACGTCCCGATGTGGCCCTGATTTTGACTGCGGACGAAGAGATCGGCTGCAAGGGAATGGAGCGGCTGCTGCTGTCGACGCAATTGAAGATTCGGTCGGCGATTGTGAGTGAGCCGACCTCACTGCGGCTGGGGATCGCGGGCAAGGGGTATGGGTTGGCGCGAATCACGATCAACGGCGTAGAGGCGCATTCGGCCTTTCCCAAAGAGGGGCTGTCGGCAATTTCTCTGGCTGCGAAGCTGATCGGACAAATTGATTGTCTGGGAAAACCATGTAGAGCAGAGCCCAAGACGGCTCAGACACAAGACTCGCTTTTTGACCCGCCCCACACCACCCTGAGTGTGGGGGTGATCGAGGGCGGGACGGCCAAGAACATTGTTCCCGGAAGATGTTCTTTTCTGGTGGAGTGGAGGCCGATTCCGTCCGAGCCGCCGCGGGCAATTTTGGCCCAGCTGGAGTGGTTGTGCGACTGTCTGCACACGGAGAACCCCAAAGCGCACTTCCATGTGGAGTCGCTGCGGACAGAACCAGGATTCGCCGCGAGCGAGGCCGGCACTTTGCGGTTGCGGCTTCGAGCATGCGCGGAAGTGGTCGACGGCCGCTTTTTGTCGATTGGGATCAGTTTTGGTTCCGAGGCAAGTCGTTTGGGCAAGGTGGCCCAAGAGATTGTTGTGATCGGCCCCGGCGATATGCACACTGCGCATTCCGAGCGCGAGTGCGTGCCGGTGGAAGAACTTCATGCGTGGACCCGGACATTGAGAGGCTTGTTGTCCGCTTAATCTGTATTTCTCACAGAGGTCGCGATGCGCATGCATTCGTAAACCGGGTAAGTCCTCGGGGGCCTGGAGGCCCCGAGACAGCCGGACGGAGGCTAGCGCTACCGTTTTGGCTGCTCGGGAGAAATGCGGTTTCGGTGGGCCAACATGAGAACAGCACGCACTGTATCGGGCGTTGGTTCCTCTGGGCTTGCTTAACCGCTGACTGCAGCACTGGGAGCGCGCCGCCGGTTGGAAGCGGCAAAACAACGAGGGGCTGGAGCGGTCTTGCGCTCGCGAGGAGGATCAACTCCTGTGCTTTGTTAGGGGTGGGCGACGACGAGCGTTCTGGGGGTTAGGTGTGTCGCCGATCACGTCTCACACAGCGGAAAGCCTTGCTATGATGGTGGGCGAAAAATAAGAGGCCGACCGCTGGTACGGTACGGCGAGGAGAGTGGAATGTCCGCAGCGAATGGTGTCAGCGCAATACCTACCAAGATTCTTGTTCCGATCGATTTCAGCCCGTCTTCGCACCTGGCGTTGGAGACAGCGATGGAACTGGCCCAAAAGTTCAATGCCGAACTTTTCCTCCTGCATGTGATCAACGATCCGTGCAGCGCGGACGAATCCAAGGGGATGGCGGAAAAGCATCTAGCGATCTCCTCGGCGGCCATGGAAGCCAAGGGAATCAAGGGAACAGTGGCGGTAGAAGTGGGAAACGATGTAGCGGGCAACATTCTGGAGGCGGCGGAGCGTGAGAACTGCAACCTCGTCGTGATTTCGACCCATGGCGTCTCGGGATGGTATCCAGTCGTTTTCGGTTCGATCGCCGAGAAGATCGTGAAGCTGGTGCATACGCCTTTGCTGCTGTTGAGGACAGAGAAGCCTGAAACCAGCGCCAAGGTGTCTTCTGCCGGCTTGATGGAATGGTGGTAAAAGACATCCTTGCGTCGTGAGAGATTTGCGACGCAAGGATCGGTGGGGATTTGCCCCGGGGCTACAGATTTGGCTCGTCCGCTCAATGGACGAGCCAAATGTCTCTAGGATGCTTTTCGTTCATGAATAATCGACACAGATCTAGTGTGGTGGATCTGATGTTCGTTGAAAAACAACTGCAGGTCCTTCGACTCCGTTTGTCGCAAAAAGCGCGGCAAACTCTGCTCAGGATGACAGTTACGTTTTGATGCGAACTTCAGAGACAAGACACTAGCAGGTTTATGCGGGAGCGGGGTCGTCCCCTGTGCTTTCAAGGGAACGCGGTCGAATGAAAAGATGGAGCTCTGGCTTGGGTACCGCCATCCCGTCTTCCGGGAATAATAGTTTATGTAGCGAACTATAGTTTTTCGGGGTTTTGGCCGATGAGGGACAAGCTGAGATTTTTTTAATCACAGCGAGTCGGCCGAAAGGCCGCAGACGGGCATGTACGCAAAATCATTGGAGGGCTCGTGCGGGCTTTTTCAGGCTTTTCCGCTCTGGGTATACAAAGCGAAATCTACGCAGATTGCTGGGCTTACGGGCGAGATGCACTGTTTGTGGTGGATTTGCGCACGGGCCAATTGGTTGACGCCAATCCGGCTGCTGAGGAATTGTCGGGTTACGACCGGCATGAACTCACCAGCATGCGTCTTGATGACCTTTACCCTGTAGACTTGGTCACCCCGGGCAGGAGCATTTTCAGCCGGGGTGAGCTGTCGGCAGATTCCTGCGACCATTCCAGTTTTGAGCGGAGGAACGGGGCACGCGTTCCGATTGTCTTCCACTCTTCGGAGCAATTCTTCTGTGACGGGCGCTCGCTGAAGCTATGCACTTTCAGGGAGATGAGCAATCTGGAGAAACAGAGGCATAGCCTCGCCACACTGCAATGGGCTTTATCTGCTTATGCCGGTGTGGCGCTGGCCCTGGCACATGCCGATTCCTCACAAGGACTGCTGCAGGCCATCTGTGAGGCAATTACCCGGGAATCGGCTTATTTGCTGGCGTGGGTTGGTACGGCGGAAGACCTGCCAGGCAAGCCTGTGTGCATTATTTCCGCAGCAGGAGAAGGGGCTCAGGACCTGGATGGATTGGAGGTCAGCTGGGCAGAGGATCAAGCCAACGGGAATGGGAGTGCGGGGTTTGCGATTCGCACCGGCGAGATCAACATCATTGCCAACACCGATACATCTTCTCGCTTTGAACCCTGGCGGGAATGGGCGACCCGCACAGGGGTCCACTCCGTGGTGAGCGTACCTCTGGTGGAAGCCGGAGGCTGGCGTGGGGTGTTGGTGGTTTATGCCACTCATATCAATGCTTTTGAGCCGGGGGCAATTGAAGTATTCGAGCATCTGGCCAAGGAGATCAGCCATGGACTTCATGCGCTGCGCCAAAAGGAGCTTTTGGATGCCGAGTATAGCCAGCGCATTCGGGCTCAGGAAAAGCTCTCCGAGGCGCTGACCTCGATGGTGAGCGCCCTGGTCAGCGCTGTAGAAACGCGTGATCCGTATACGGCAGGGCATGAAAACCGGGTTGGCGAGATCGCCCATGCCATCGGCAAAGAGATGGGTTGGGACGAAGACCGGCTGGTCGGCTTGCGGATGGCGGCCATGGTGCACGATTTTGGGAAGATCTCAGTGCCGACCAAGATCCTGAACAAACCCGGCCGCCTCAACGCCGAGGAGTGGGCAGAGATGCGCAAACACCCGGAGACGGGGTACGAGATTCTGAAGGACATTCCGTTCACCTGGCCAGTGGCAGACATCATGCGCCAGCACCATGAGAAGATCGATGGCTCCGGCTATCCGCTGGGGTTGATGGGGAATGCGATCTTACCCGAAGCCAAGGTGCTGACGGTGGCCGACATAGTTGAAGCGATGACCTCGGACAGGCCTTATCGCGAGGGTACCGAATTGCACGTAGCCTTGGCGGAGATCGAGAAGGAGTCCGGGTTGACACTGGACCCGGAAGTTGTGAGCGTCTGCGTGACGCTGTTTCGCGAGAAGGGCCTTCAGCTGCCAGGGAGCAACTGAAGCGAGGGGTTGTTTTTGCGATGCCCAACCGATGGGGCGTTTTCGAAAGGCAAGACGGAAAATGGGACCGGCAAATGCCAGTCCCATTTGAATTTGAGCGATGAGGGACGAGAGCTACCAGCCCAGAACATAGGCAAAGATAAGCGGCGCAACGATGGAAGCGTCGGACTCGATGATGAACTTGGGTGTGCTTTCGGCCAGCTTGCCCCAGGTGATCTTCTCGTTGGGCACGGCGCCGGAGTAGGAACCGTAGCTGGTGGTGGAGTCGGAGATCTGGCAGAAGTAGCCCCAGAGCGGCACGTGCTCGCGCTGCAAGTCCTGATGGAGCATGGGAACGACGCAGATGGGGAAGTCGCCGCTGATGCCGCCAGCGATCTGGAAGAAGCCCAGCGAAGATTTGGCGGTCAGGCTCGTGTACCACTCGGCCAGCTCCATCATGTATTCGATGCCGGTGCGGACGGTGTGGACGTTCTTCACGTCGCCGGTGATGACGTGGCCGGAGTACATGTTGCCCAGGGTGGAGTCTTCCCATCCGGGAACAAAGATGGGCAGGCTCTTTTCGGCAGCGGCGAGCAGCCAACTGTTTTTGGGGTCGATCTGATAAGACTCCTTCAGATCGCCGGAGAGCAGAATCTTATACATGAATTCATGCGGGAAGTAGCGCTCGCCGGCCTTGTCGGCTTTGACCCACTCCTTGAGCACCACCTTCTCGATGCGGCGCATGGCCTCCATCTCGGGAATGCAGGTGTCGGTGACGCGGTTCATGTGGCGGGCCAGCAGTTTCGACTCGTCGGCCGGGGTCAAATCGCGATAATGGGGCACGCGCTCGTAGAAATCATGGGCCACCAGGTTGAAGACGTCTTCTTCCAGATTGGCGCCGGTGCAACTGATGCCGTGGACCTTGTCTTGACGGATCATTTCGGCAAGGGAGAGGCCAAGTTCGGCCGTGCTCATGGCTCCGCCGATGGTCACGAACATCTTGCCGCCCGATGCGAGATGGGTGTTGTAACCTTCAGCGGCATCGACCAAGGCGGCGGCGTTGAAGTGACGATAGTGGTGTTTGATGAACTCAGAAATAGGAGACGACATGACAGTTTCCTCACTCACTGGAGCGTGATTTTCCATGGATTTTGCATTACAGGATAAATCTCCCGCGGATTTTCCTTCCTCACGCGAGACGCAGCGGGCGCGCTCAGGGAGGCACCGGTCGGAACTGCTTACCCTTCATTATCACATGGGAGGCGCCGGTTGGCGGCGTAACTCCCCGGTCCCGAAAAGCTCGGAACCGGGGGAACCCCTACTTTGTGATTCTGTTTGGAAATGGCCGGAAAAACTACTTCCTGGCTTCGAGCAGCGCGTTCACCTTGGCCAGGACGGCGAAGGCATCCGCGACGTAAACCACATCGGCTTTGCCGCGGGTCCAGCCGCAGTTGGGGTCCAGACTGATGGCGCGCCGGTCGCCGATGAACCGCCAGCCCACCACGTGCGGCTCTTCACCGTGGCAACAGGTAGAGAGGCCTTTGGCATGGCGCGGAGTGGCGCCGGTCTGGCCGATCTGATTCATGTGGGAGAGGAACGGCAGCACGGGCTGACCGTCGCCGCCTTGGTCCACTAGGGATTTGGAGCTTCCCAGGGATGCGCTGGAGGCCCGGAGGAAGCCCAGAATCAGGTCAGAAGCCTCGCTGGAGTGGACTTGGCCATCGGCCTGCTTTTTGGTCCAGCCAGCCCCGGCGACGAAGAGCATCCGGGCGTCGGGACGGATGGTCTGGGCGCCCTGCGCTGGCGCGCGAAGTCCGGTGACGGTGGTGCGCGTCGGGGGGGCTTCCAAGGCGATCTTCTCTACCGAACCAGAGCTCTGGGCAGCGGCATAGGGCGTTTGCGTGCCTCCGTCCAGGAGCAGGAACCAGGGGCGTGCATCCCGGCCAATCACGGCCTCGACACGCTGGCGATAGAACCAACGGGTTGCCTCAATGGCTCCGGCGCCGGAGAGCGCGGTGATGTGGGTGTCGATGAATCCACCCAACCGGTGGGCGGCACCCGCGGCGATGCGGGCAAAGCGTGAACTGGAGGGGGCAAGCACGATGGTGGCTTGAGCCGCGCGACAGAGGGCTTCCGCGGCGGCGGCGTCTGTGGCATAGCGCGCTTCGGCAAAGGCCTCGCCTGTAACGGCCAGCAGGCGTGCACCGGTGGCGCCAAGGGTGGTGGCTTCGGCCACCGCGTCCGTTCCCAGGACGCCAATGGTGAGGGTTGCGGAAAGCCGGCCGGCCAACTCCAGGCCTGCGGTGACCGCTTCTAGGGATGCCTTGGTCAGGGTTGCGCCGTTCGCGGCGGAGGTCTCGTTGACGGGGGCAGTGTGCGCGAGTACAAGAATGGATTCCATGATGTCCTGTTGTTGAAAGATCGGTCTGCGAGAGGGCTGTAATTTAGAAGGCCTATCGACGGACGCAGAAAAGAACAGGGAAATTATATCGCCCATGCCGAGCCTGGAGATGTGTCGAAGCGCCTGCCGCGATGGTTACGGTCGGGATCAGAGGCTGCGGGAGAGATTGATGTGCTTGTTGTAGGCCGGCGGCCCACCGATCACCAGACTGCTGGCGGATTCGCCGTGAATGTATTTGCAGCACCAATCAATTTGGTGGCTGGGTGAATTGTGGGGCACGAGAAGGCTGCGGTAAATCAGTCGGCCATAAAGGAAGATGCTGTCTTGCCAAAGTTCAATGCGTCGCAGGCTTTCTTCAGTTTTACAAACCCACTTCACGTCCTCCCGGCTGAAGGGTTGAACCACGGTTGACTCTCCAGGAAGCAGGACGGCCGGTACAGCAAGAGTCTTCTCTTTTGTGAATTCCGGCGATTCGGGCAGGAGATTCTCGTCTGCCACAATTCCGATGCGATCCGCGGTCACAATAATCTCGGCAGGGGATCGGCCACGGTTTGTGGCTACGATGCGAAAGGCGTTTTTCGCTTGTGGCGAGGGCTCGACGGTGATCAGAATCCAGGGCCGATCGGCATCGAGGATAGCCTGAGCATTCATTCGAGCGGCACTGGCGCTTTCCAGGGCAGCCTGAGCAAGGATTTCGTTCGATTGTGTTTGCCGTTCAATCTTTTTCAGGGTGCGCAGAGCGATCAGGACTCCAGCGTATCCGAGGAACACCAGGCAGAGACATGCTCCCCACAAGATGCGATCTTGCAGAGACCAGACGGCCGTGACCGGTGGTGGATTGGCAATCGTGATGCGGGGTTGAGGATGAGAGGGAATTGCGTCTTCCGGCTTTGTATCGGCGGAGGGCGATAGGGCCGGAGTCTTGGCTGCATCCTGCGAAGTCGCCGAAGCGGCGGGAACGGCGCCCGCTGTTTTGGTTGTCTGGTCAGGCACTTGTGCAGGGGCTTGGGCGGGAAGCTGCAGGGCGGCCAGTAGGACTAGGAATTTGAACATGATAACGAAATGTATCACGTCAAAATCCGGGGTGTGTTTCTAAATTTTCGGGGTTGGAGAGTGGTCTTCGCGAAGGCGCCGCAGGGGGACATTGGCTTGGAATCTGCTAAGAATTCAGAATGGAAAGTCCCTGAGACGGCTCGGACGCGGTTTAGACCCGCGCAGCTCTCAGGAATACAAAGGGTGTGAATGCCGGTGACCAAAGTGGGACAGTGCGTGAATGAATACAACCGGGCGCCCGCAGCAGGGATACACTCTTTCCAATCTTCGGTTTGCCGCGCCCAGCCGGAGCGGAATCAATACCTTGGCTAGCCTCCCAAAGTAATGTTCCCCTTCCAGGGCGATAACTGTTTCTCGAATAGTTAGAGGCCCGCAATCAATCAGGCTAGGCAAGATTGAGCGTTCAAACGATTACTCTTGCGCGCACCAGAGGGTGCGAATCGAAGCTCTTCGGTAATTTTATTATCTTTAGCAAATTCTTGTTTTGGAGAAATTGGACGATGAAATGCACAGGACAGTCGTGTGCAGGATAGTCGTTGCAGTACGGAATCGGAGCTTGGGTATGGGTATGCATGGGATGACGTGGTGGTCGATGGTTGTAGCGGTTTCCGTGGCAACTATTACAGATTTGCGATCACGGCGGATTCCCAACTGGCTGGTCTTTCCTTTGATGATCTTGGGATTGCTACTTTGCAGTTGGCTACGTGGCTGGCACGGGTTTGAGAAGAGTATCGAAGGATTCGGGCTGGGGCTTCTGATCTATGGGATTCTCTTTGCCGTTGGGGGCATGGGGATGGGAGACGTGAAACTGGTGGCGGCCATCGGCGCATGGATTGGTCCGGGGCAGTTGTTGATCGCCCTGGTGATCACGGGAATTGTGGGCGGGATGATGGCCTTGTGTATTGCGGTTTGGGGCGGTTTTCTCAAAGAGGTGATGCGTGGAGCTGTGAATGTTTTTCTCGGATGGTCGAAGCTGGGATTGCGGTCTCATCCGGAACTGGTGCTAAGCAACCCGCGGGAACACAAGATGCCCTACGCGCCGGCGATTGCCGTTGGCACATTGATGTCGTTCTTTGTGCGCTAGGGCATTTTTGGAAATGGTGTGGACTGGAATCTTGTTGGCATCCCATCCTTCCGCAGAAAGAAGCGGAAAGGATGAGGAACCTGAGTCTACAGCACAAGCAAAAATGCGCTAGAAGCGGAAGTGCAAGTTGGTCGGCGCAGAGAAAGTCGAAGTTGATTTTCACGCAAGAAACGTAGCAGGCACCAAAGGGTGGCTCTCCCATGAATACCAATATGAGCCTGGGCCCGGATGCACGATTTTCGGATTTCCTGAGCGCGGTTACACTGTCGATCGCTGTGATTGGCCCGGACGAGAAGCTGCGCAAGGCTGCCGTTGCGGCTTTGGCGGCCTGCCATGGGGGTGAAGTATGCGAGTTTTCTTCCTATCCCCCGAGTTTGGACGATCTTCCCCGTCTGCTTCAGCAATATCATGACGTCATTCTGATTGAGTGGGACAGCAACCCGGAGTATGCACTTGATCTGATCGAGGGAATTGGGGTTGGCGCCAAGACCACTTTGATGGTCTATTCGAAGGAGAATGACCTCAGTCAGACTGACCCCGAGCAGCTGATGCGCTGCATGCGCGCCGGAGCGCGCGAATTTCTGTGTATGCCTTTCCCTCAAGCAACGGTGGCCGAGGCTCTGGTTCGGGCAGCGGCGCGACGTCCGCCCGTGCAAATCCAAGAGAAACAGATTGGAAGGCTGTTGGTTTTTTGTGGATCGAAGGGCGGGGCAGGGGTTACTGCGATTGCCTGCAATTTTGCCGTGGCCATCGCGGAGGAATCGCAGGAGAGCACGCTGCTGATCGATCTGGATCTTCCTCTGGGAGATGCGGCGCTCAATCTGGGAATCAGCCACCAATACTCGACCATTGACGCACTGCAAAACTTCCATCGCATGGACGCGAGTTTTCTTTCCAGCCTGATCACCAGGCACGAATCGGGATTGCATGTGCTGGCGGCTCCGGGGAACTACTCGGCCTTTCGGGCTTCGGATGAGGCAATTCTGAAATTGCTGACGGTGGCGCGGGAGAACTTCAAGAATGTGGTGGTGGACGCGGGTTCGAAACACGAAACCGCAGGGAATGCGACACCCTTTCGAGGTGCGAGCACGGTTTATTTGGTCACTCAGTCGGGGATTCCCGAACTGCGCAATGCCAATCGCCTCATCTTGCAGAACACGAAAGGCGAAGGCCCCACGATGGAAGTGGTGCTCAATCGGCATGAATCGCGCGGCATGAGGGTTCAGGACGAGGACATCAAAAAGGCGCTGACCCGCGCAGCCAAGTGGAAGATCCCCAATGACTATGCGGCGATGAGCCAAATGCACGATACGGCTACCCCGGTCACCTCCACAGATTCACCGCTTTCCCGGCAATTCGGAGTAATGGCGCGTTCGGTTTGCGGATTGCCAGAACACAAGGAGAAGGAAAAGAAGCGAGGATTCCTGAGCTTCATGAAGGGCACGTCTTCCAAAGAAACTCCATCTCATTCGCCCGCGAGAGCTTCGTCGACATCTGCGCATGGAGTTCCCCAAGCACCTTTGATGTCGTCCAGTTTCGCTTGGCCCGGCGATGCACCGAAGCAGCCAAACCTCGCAGAGTCCGCAAGGGCTTTGCGTGAAGAGGCAATCCGGCGCGAGGTGATGCGTAAGCGCGATGAGTGGCGCGAGCAAGAGGCAATGCAGGAACGCGAGGATTTGTTGGCGCGCGAGGCCCTGCAGAGAGGCAGCGCATTGACCTCTCTCAATAAACTGGACTCGTCCACCGCGGAGGGTCGATTCGCTACGCAGGTTCCAACAGAAGAGCCCGAGTATTTGCAGGGCATTTCAAAAGGCGCTCCCCGCTATGTTCCGGGGACTGACACCGGATTGCCATTGTATATTCCGGAAACCTATGCGAGTGGACTGGAACACGCCGAGACCGCATTTCATGGATCGCCTTATCCTGAGATGCCTGCGGAGACTGCAATCTATATTGCCGACTCGCGTGCGGAGACAATATCGGAGGCGCCGGCCGTAGAGATGCCAACCGTTCTATGGCAGACGCCAGCTCCTGTATTGTACGGAACGCCGCTCGGTGTGGAGCAGTTCAATGCGACGTCTTCTGTCCCAGGATCCTTTGCGTACATACCTGCCAATGGCTATGTACTCCCGGCTGGGACGCACATACTGTGGGCGACTTTTCATCCGGAGGAAGGCGGAATCGATGATGCGATTCAGGCTAGCGTTTCACTGGAAGTGAAGAGAGCGACTCCTCATATCCAGTGGCCTATTCCTGCGGATTTGGCTGGCGGCATGGTCCTTACTGCCGCACAACTGAATGCCGAATCCAATGTTCCCGGGGTATTTCTCTATACACCTGCTGAAGGGGAGATGCCAGGCCCGGGGAAAAACATGCTTTCTGTTACCTTTACCCCGACCGATTTTTTGAACTACACGAATGAGACGGCAGAGGCGCCGCTGTATGTGCATTCTACGGCGTCGACGATTTTGTGGCCGAATCCAGCGACGATTTCGTACGGCACTGCTTTGAGCGCAGCACAACTCAACGCCACGGCATCCTGCCCAGGGACCTTCCGCTATGCCCCGGATATGGGGAGCGTGCTTCCGGTCGGGAGACATTCTCTGCATGTTCAATTCATTCCGGCGGAGGGCGTTGGTTCGCCACCCTTGCAAGCAGAAGTAACACTGACGGTGGTCAAGGAGAGGCCGACGATTCACTGGCCTGCGCCCACTTCCATCGTCTATGGCACGGCGTTGAGCAGGAATGAACTCAATGCCACTGCCTCAATTTCTGGAGCATTCGTTTACATCCCGGGAGAGGGTGTGGTACTTGCAGCGGGCAAGCATACGTCGACGGCGATATTCACTCCGACGGATGGCACGAACTACGCCACGACCCAAACGGCGGTCACCATGATGGTACTCAAGGCTACGCCCATCCTGGATTGGCCTATGCCCAGAGCGATCGCCCATGGTACTGCCCTCAGCGCCCGGGAACTGAATGCTTCCGCTTCGGTGCCAGGAAGACTCATCTATGCCCCTGCCGCGGACACAGTATTGGCGGGCGGAACTCACACTCTCTCAGTGAGCTTGACTCCCACAGACCATGCGAACTATGCGATGGCGCAAGCTACTGTGCAGTTGGAGGTGAACGAGTCGGAGAATCGTGAGTCTTTGACTTATCGAGATACGGCCGAGTCAGAAAAGGCATTGGACAAGGACGGCGCCTACGAATCACGCACCTACAATGGTGTGACTTATCTGAAAGATGCCGAGGGTCAATGGCATCCTTTGCAATAGCGAGGCACTTACGGCTTTACATGCCGGATCACTAGGACCACTCCGACGTAACGCAGATGTCATGGGCCAAAGGGGACAAAGTGGAACTTTTGAATTTTGCAGCATACAAAGCCGAGATTCACAGGGACTTGATCTCCAAGTTGGATTTAGAGAAGCTTTCACGCGTGAACTCCCAACAGGCGCGCGCCGCGGTGTCAAGCCTGGTGCAAGAGATTATCGCCGAGCACCGGGTGCCGCTGAATCTTGAAGAGCAGGAAAAGATTCAGTCCGACCTGCTGGATGAAGTCTTTGGCCTTGGGCCGCTGGAACCGTTGCTCAAAGACTTGCAGATATCAGACATTCTGGTCAATGACAAGGATCATGTTTTTGTTGAAAAGGGTGGGATTCTGCAGCGCGTGGATACGTCGTTTCGGGACGATCGTCATCTGTTGCAGATCATCGATCGAATTGTGTCGCAAGTGGGTCGTCGAGTCGATGAGTCCTCGCCAATGGTGGATGCGCGCCTGCCGGATGGATCGCGTATCAACGCGGTGATTCCACCTCTTGCACTCGACGGTCCCTCGTTGTCTATCCGCCGCTTCGGAACGGGTCCGCTGGCGGCGAATCAATTGGTTCAGTTGAAGAGCATCTCGCCGCCGATGATGGAAGTTCTTCGTGCCGCGGTCCGGGCGCGCATCAGCATTCTGATCTCGGGTGGAACGGGCGCGGGCAAGACCACCTTTCTGAATATTCTGTCGCAGAACATTCCGCAAACAGAACGGATCATCACCATCGAAGATGCGGCCGAACTGCGGCTGGCGCAAGAAAACATCGTTCGTCTCGAGACCCGGCCCCCGAACGTGGAGGGAAATGGAGCGATCCGGCAGCGCCAATTGCTGATCAACAGCCTTCGTATGCGTCCTGACCGCATTATCATTGGCGAGGTTCGCGGCGAAGAGGCATTTGACATGCTGCAGGCCATGAACACGGGGCACGAAGGCTCCATGACCACCATTCACGCCAACACTGCGCGCGACGCGATCATGCGCCTGGAATCGATGGTCGCGATGACCGGAATGAATTTGCCCGAAAAGACGGTTCGTCAGCAGATTTCATCTGCCATCACCATAGTCGTGCAGATCTCGCGTATGAGCGATGGAACCCGCAAGGTCATGAGCATTTCCGAGATTACAGGGATGGAAGAAAACGTCATCAGCATGCAGGACATTTTTACTTTCCAAAGGAAGGGCATAGGGCCTGATGGCCGAGTGGTTGGAGTTTTCAAGCCCAGCAACATCCGGCCGAAGTTTCTTGAGCGGTTGGGTATCGCCGGCATCAATCTACCGTCAAGCATGTTTGAGTCGGAGATGGAAGTCAACTGAGGAGGCGTTTTGTCCGGCATAGGAATGTTGTTAGTTGTCGTCTTTATCGGGGTGTTCGCGATTGCTGCGTTACTGATCCTTGCGGTCGGGAAGGGTAGTGCTGCGCAATCCAAACATGCGGTGGACGCACTCGACTTGAATCAGAAACAGGTCAAGGTCGAAGCTTACGATCAGTTTTCCGATTTCCGCAAGAGCGTGATGCTCAGCGCAGTTCCATTCTTCAATCGTTTGCTGCTGAAGATGGAGTTGGCTCCCTATCTGCGAATTCTGCTTTATCAGGCAAGCTTGCAATGGACCGTGGGTGGAATGCTCCTTGTCAGCATGGCGTGTTGTCTTGTTCCGGCCTGCCTCATGTACCTACGGACTGGAAGCATTCTGTTAGGTTTGTTGGCAGGGGGGGCATTTGGCCTCGCACCACTTGGCATTGCGTACTATAAGCGCGGCAAGCGATTCAGCAAGTTCGAGGAAGTGTTGCCGGAAGCGCTCGATTTGTTGGTCAGTGCGTTGCGTGTTGGACAGAGTTTGAATTCGGCCCTTGGATTGGTATCTCGCGAATGTCCTGCGCCAGTGAGCACCGAATTCCGAATCTGCTTTGACGAACAGAATTTCGGACTTGAGTTGCGCTCTGCGATGGAAAACATGACAACCCGCGTTCCGTTGCAGGATCTGAAGATTGTTACGACTGCGATACTGATCCAGAAGGAGAGCGGGGGCAATTTAGCCGAGGTTCTGGAGAAGGCCTCTAGCGTGATCCGCGAGCGCTTCCGTTTGAAGCGGCAAATCAAGGTTCACACTGCACAAGGGCGAATGACGGGCTGGATTCTTACGCTGCTGCCGCTCAGTCTTGGTGTCGCGATGTATTTTGTCAACCCCGAGATGATGAGCGTGTTGTGGACGAATCCATTGGGCATCAAGTTGATGTGGGGGGCTGCTGCCTCGCTGGTGTTGGGCACTTTGATTATCCAGAAGATTGTTCGAATGGATGTTTGAGGAGATCGATGGGAATTGCGATTTTAACTTTTTGCAGTATCTTCCTGATGATTGCCGTCGGGGGAGTTCTGCTGAGCAATCTCAAGCGAAAGCCTCGCCAGATCCGCGCGGTCATCCGGCTCCCTGAGGCGGAGGGACCGGTGCGGGTAAGGAACAGTTTTAAGCAGGCCAGTGTTTCGTTGGGTGGGATCGTCGGACACTTTGACAATGTTCTTCCCAAGAGCCAGGCGGAAGTATCGATTCTGAAGCATCGTCTGATTAGCGCCGGCTACCGGAAAGGCGCAGCCATACAAATATTCTATGGTGCGAAATTCTTACTCATCGTTTGCCTGGTATCGCTGGTTCTTTTGACGGGGCTGGCAAGTGCAAACTATTTCTTCGTGATTTTGGCGACCCTGGCGGTAGGGTTTATGGGGCCTGATTTCTGGCTAGGGAACAAGATTAAAAAGCGACAGAAGGAGATCCGGCGAAGCCTTCCGGATGTGCTTGATCTGTTGGTGATCTGTGTGGAAGCCGGGCTCAGTCTTGACCAGGCGACAGCGCGCACAGCGCAGCAGTCAGGTGGCCAATCGTCGGCACTCAGCGATGAATTGGGCGTTGTTGTTCTTGAACAACGTGCAGGCTGTCCTCGAACCGACGCCTGGAAGCATATGGCAGAGCGGAGCGACGAGGACTGTGTCCGCAATCTTGTTTCGGTACTGGTTCAGGCGGAACAGTTTGGGACGAGCGTAGCAAAGACTTTGCGCATTCACTCGGACATTCTGCGCAACAAACGAGTTCAGCAAGTAGAGGAGATGGCTGCGAAGACGACCATCAAGATCCTCTTTCCGCTGGTAGTGTTTATTTTTCCGGTACTTTTCCTGGTAACTATTGGGCCGGCTATGATCCTCATGCTTGATTCGTTCAAGAGCACGGTTGGCCACTAACAGGGGGAAGGAGAGTCATTATGAGCACTGAATTGATATTCCGGGTCGTATGCGCGGTTGTGGGCGTTGTCCTTCTGTTTGTCATCGTTCAGCGTCGTCGCAAGCGGTCTCGCTAGCAACGATGTTGATGAATTGCAAGAGGCCGGGGGAAGGCCGAGCGTGAGTTGGCTCAACCCCGCGCTTCTTAATACCTGTGGGTCTCTGCGTGTGCTGGAGACGCACGCTGCAGAGAGTGTGGAAGGGGTTATGAGCGCAGGAAAAAGCTGGTTTGAACGACTGTGGTCGAAGGATAAAGTCAAGCGAAGGGCCGAGCGCAAGGCGGGGCCGCCGCTGATTGCGCACTATTGGACTGGAGCCGCTCCTGCCGGGCAGGGGATTCAGGATATCAGTGCGACGGGTTTGTATTTGCAGACGGAACAGCGTTGGTACCCTGGGACGATTGTCAAGATTGTCCTGCAGCGAACAAACACAGACGATTCCGAGGAAGGCACGGAAGATTCCATCTCGGTGCAGGCGAAAGCCGTGCGGATGGATTCGAATGGAGTGGGATTTGCGTTTGTACTGGAGAAGGCACAGCCGGTCCGTCCCGGGCAGAGTCGGCTGGATGTTGTCGCGGATCAGAAGGCTCTCGACGAGTTTTTGTTGCGGCTTCATGAGAGCATGGGATCTTTGCGGCTTGAGGTCAGATAGTGTTCTGTTTTGAACCCGCAGTTAGGTTCGTCAGGGGTTGCAGTCGCGTTGTAAGTCTGCACGCACAGGAACGGAACATGATGAGAGTTTGCGGGACCAGCATCGTGACCAGATAGATCGGTGGTTTCGCATGTCTCAAAATCGGGACATCCGCACCACGGACGAAGACCTGTCCGTGGGACCCCAGAGATGGGGCACCCATTTAGCATGGGCGGCATTTAGAAGTCACGCGGCCACGGCACTGGGTGGCGATGGGAAGTGGAAGCATGAAGATGCTAAAGGATGAACGGGGACAGGCAGCGGTGTTTATGGCGCTGGTGATGGGATTCGTCCTGATGGGATGCGTTGCGCTGGCTGTGGATGTGGGTATGCTGTTCCGCGAAAAGCGAGTTGCGCAAGCAGCGGCGGATAGTGCGGCTCTGGCCGCAGCGGAAGAACAGACCTATGGGAACGCGACGGCTGCAGCCAACGCGATGGCTTCGCTGCATGGGTTTGCTGCTTCTTCAGTTGTAGTAAACACTCCCCCTCTTTACGGGAGCTTTGCCGGCAATGGAATGTACACGGAAGTGATTATCACCAACCCGACACCCACTTATTTCATGCGGTTCTTCAAGACGAATACGGTCAACGTGGCCGCGCGTTCGGTGAGCGGAGGCGGTCTGACGAGTCCGACTTGCGTTTGTCTCTCAGGAACTTCAGGAGACATTCTCAATCTCAGCAATAACGCGCACCTGAATGCAACCAGTTGCGGTGTGTTCGATGACTCCGTGAGCAACAATGCGCTCAGTATTGTGGGAAGCGCTCAGATCAACGCTTTGTCGCTAGCTACCGTTTCTTCGACATGGAACAACACAAGCAACTATTCCAGCAATGTAAATAATGCGGGCAGCATCACTGCTTCGACCCAAATTCATACGGGTGTCGCCACTTCATGTGGCCCAGCTTTACCAGCAGTGCCCACTTATCCCGCGTGTGTCAATGACCCGATGCCCGGCGGCGGTGGAAGCACCTATCCCGTTGGGCCGGCTTCGAGTTCAAGTTCCATCTGCTACAACTCACTTACTGTGGGCGCGAACAATGACGCGGTTACATTGAACCCGGGAACGTATGTGATCAAGGGTGGCGAATTGCATTTTCTGAGTGGGAACGGCGGTCTGTCGAATCTGGGAGGCAACGGGGTCTTCTTCTATTTGACAGGAGGGGCAAGCCTGGTCGTCGATAATGGCGCGAACGTGAATCTGACTGCTCCCAGCAGTGGAGTGTACAGCGGCATTGTGGTGTTTCAAGATCCGGCCGATGCGAACGGGATCTCCATTCAAGGCGGCTCGAATACCAATTTCAACGGGAAGATTCTCGCTCCCAGCGCCAACGTAAACATGGGCAATGGCAGCTCCAATGGATACACCGCTGATATCTACGCGAACAGCCTGACGATGGAAGGTGGAGCGATTTTGAATGCGTCAGCCACCACTGGTTTCGGCAACTTCATGGTGCCTATAGCGAAGGTGTCGGAGTAAGCCATGCGAGGTTCCTTCCAGTCGCGGGTCTTTGGTATCTTTCGCGGTTTGCGGACGCGGGTCTGGCGCCAGTGGATTCGAGACGACGCAGGCCAGGCCGTCATAGAGATGACATTTCTGATGGTTCTGTTCGGGGTTCCGCTGATGTTAGGCACAGGGGAATTTGGAATTCTGATCTACGATTCCATCGAGGTCTCCAATGCTGCTCACGCCGGGGCGATGTATGGGATGATGAGCATGGCGAATGCATCAGATAGCGCCGAGATCATCGCTGCAGCGCAGGCCGAGGCCGCTGATTTCGGCACGAACCTGACGGTGACACCTACTTATTACTTTGCGTGTTCGACAGCACTTGCCGGAACCACTTATGCAACGCAAGTCGCGGCTGCTGCGGCATGTACTGGCGCTAGTCACCCACTGGAGTTTGTCAAGGTTGTGACCAGCGCGAGTGTGACTCCACTTATTCATTGTCCGGGGCTTCCGAAGACGGTCGCCATGGGCGGCCTGTCGATTATGGAGGTGGAGGAATAGATATGTCCACCGGAAGGAATCAGGCAAGATACACAAATCCTGCTTCGCTGGAACGGCAGTCCGTTCGTCAGCGGGGGGCTAAGGAGCGCACGCGGCTACCGGCAATGGGTCCGATAGATAAGACCTTGGCGTGTGGAGAAGAAGGATCGTCCTTGGTTGAGATTGCATTGGTTTCACAGATCATGTTTCTCTTCGTGTTTGGCATGATTGCGATGTGCTTGGCGTTTTATTCCTACAACGGCATTTCGGAGGCAGCACGAGAAGCGACCCGTTACGCGATCATGCACGGGGCGACCTCTTCCGCGCCAGTCAGCGATCTTACCGCCTACGTGAAGGGGATGGGATTCCTGAATAACGCGTTACTTGGGGTGACCACGACGTATTTCCCTGGTCCCGGCGTCGGTGCTTGCTCGCCCATGCCCTGTGTGAACACGCCGGGCAACTATGTACAGGTGACGGTGACCTATCAGTATGCGTGGAGGGTTCCCTACATGACCAGCAAGACCATCAGCATGTCGAGTTCATCGAAGATGGTGGTTGTTCAATAGACTCGTGCAGCGAGAGTGTGTGTGAATCGACGGTTTGATCCCGGCAAGCAACTGATTCAAGCAGGTCAAGCGCGCAGCAGGCTTCACTCTGCAGTTTCCGGAATGATGAGCAGTATTTCCACGAGCACAGCTCTGTTGTTTTGCGTGGCGGGTCTGAAAACCCAATGGTTGAGGGTTTCGGTGACATATTTGGCCAGTTCCCAGTCAGGTGGGAAGACGACGGATAGCTGCTGAAAATGCCCTCCCGCATCCAGAGTACCGCGTACGACGACGGCATTGGAAGTGGCGGAACCGGGCGGCAGATTGGGAAGAAGAATATCAAGGGGCCAGGGCGAATCCAGGCGTCCCGCGGCCCCTGTTCCTGCTGCCATTTCGGAGAGCGGGAGGGAGTATTGCAAGATCCAGTTCCTGGGCAGACCGACATGAAGATAGACGGTATATGCTGTTCGTCCCTTCCACATGCCCTCCGATCCCGGATAGAGATCTTCGATGGAGTTGCCCACGGTCACCATGCTGAACCTTCCATTTTTGGGCAGAATGATTCGGCGCTCGGAAGGAGCAGCACCGATGCCGAAACGGCTGGTGGATGCTGTCACTGCATTTTGGGAGTCATTACCCGGAGCCCGCGGGACCACGGCCTTTCCGATTGCGCTTGCTTGGACAGGAGCATCGAGAGGCTTTGCAGGATCATGCATGAGCAGCCCAGTCGGGGAACTGTCCGGGAGTCCATCGGATGGAGGGGAGGAAGCCTTTTCGCTGACCGGCGGAAGGACGATAACGCCATCGGGTACGCGAAGATCGGAGAGAGCCGTGACTGTAGTGGAAGAAGGGTTCGCGGACTGTTCCGAGGTTGTTTGAGGCGCCTCTTGTCTTGGGGAGGGCCCTTGCATCGAGAGAGTTGTGGTTGTGGTTGGGAGTACAGGCTGCGTCTTGCTTTCAAATGTGGTGCTGCTGATCGCAATATCCGAAAGGGTCTGTTCGAGATTGGGCGCGTCGAGGGTTTCGGAAACATTGGCCGAAATGTCTTTCTGCGGCGGCGGCGGAGCGATCTTCTTATCCAAGGTATCGGCTGTTGCTCGAAGCAGCAGCAGTGGCACCGGGATGGGTTGTTGAAGAGGAACAGTCGCGATGTCGGGTTGGATCAGAACCTGAAGGGCATTCGCTTTGAGCGGGGTGGCGAGAGACATTGCGGGCCCCGTGGAGCGATTGGCGTCGAGCGCTTTCGCGGTGTTCACAGGGGGCTTGGAAGAATCCGTCTTGTTGCCGGGCAGAGGCGGATACAACGGAGGGTGCGGCATGTGCATCTCCACTGTCCTTACCGAGTAATGCTCCTTAAGCAGGGGGTGATAAACCTGCGGAGCATGCGTGAAACCTAAGTAGAGCAAAACCGACAAAGCGCAGTGCAGCAGAGCTGAGGACAGCACGGAGAGAGTATCCCGACCTGGATCAGTTGTCTGTGAAAAGAGAGTGATGAGAGTGAAGGACCGAATGCGCTGCAGATTTCCCTCCGTCGGTTTGACGTTGCTCCTTCATTCTTGCAGATGAAGGGGCTGGAACGCACTGTGGCCGCTTGTTCACGAGCTTCGAGAAGATTTGCCTCGAAGCTTCCGTCTCTGAAGGCTCTAAGTTGACCAGATTTGCGAAGGACCACTCTACAAAATGGGAGGAAAGCGAGGGGCTGTCCCGAATGCGGTTTCAAGCGGCGCATGCTCCCCCCAATTGCATAGTCAGAGCCTATGGGAGGTGAAAGGATGTGCACAGACGAACACCGCTGGAGCGCATGTGCCGACGGCCGGCTTCGTCTCGAACAGGGTGTGTTGGGGCGAAGTCGCTCATCTTTTTGTTCGGAACTACAGTTACTGCAATCGTCAGCGAACACACAGGGCCCACAGGATCTGGAATGAATCGAAGAGTTTTAACCATCCTTCTGATAGCTTTCATCGTTGCTAGCGGGTTCACCTATTTTGTTTGGCGAACGTTTACCTCGAATATCTCGGCTGCGTCTCATCGCTCGAATACAGTGCGGGTTGTGGCAGCATCCGAGAATATTAAAGTGGGGACGGTTCTGACAGCCGGGAATCTGACCACAATCGAGATTGCGGGCACCCTGCCCGCGGGTGTAATTCACGAAACCAAGAACGCAATTGGTCGAGGAGTAACCACGGATCTCTTTCAGGGGGAGCCTATTCTGGAGAGCCGCCTGGCGTTAGCCGGTTCAGGTGGCGGGCTTGCCGCAACAATTCCGAACGGGATGAGAGTGTGCGCGGTCAAGGTGGATGACGTGGTGGGTGTTTCTGGATTCGTCACTCCCGGGATGCGTGTAGATGTGTTGATCTCCGGGATTCCCCCGGGTGCTCCGACGGCAGGTCCGGATGCGCAAGGATCTGTGGTTAAGACGCTCTTGCAGAACATTGAAGTGAAGTCGGCAGGCACCGATATCAAGAAGGATAACGAAGGGAAGCCCCAGCAAGTGCAGGTGGTTAACTTGCTGGTGACCCCATCGCAAGCGGAGACATTAAGCCTGGCAGCGAGTCAGACGCACATCCAGCTTGTATTGCGGAACCCGCTCGATACGCAAGTGGCGCAGGTTGAGCAAGACTCGATGGCCAACTTGTTTTCGGGAGCCGCGACCAAGCCCAATGCGACGCATCAGGGGGCTGTTCACAAGGGAATCAAGAAACCGGCGCAGGTGTTTCTTTCGGTTGAGGTTTGGAGTGGCGCCAAGAAAACCGATATGAAATTCGCCGGTCCCGAGGGCAAACAGTGAGAACAGGAATCGGGCTTCAACAAAGAATGCTTTTCGGTGTGTTGGTCGGCGTTGGCTTTGCCTGTGCGGTCGGTGTTGCGCAACGCACTAGCGTCTCCGTGCAGTCTGCGATGGTAACGAACCAGGATTCGTCGAACGATCTTTCTGTTGTTGTGGGCAAGTCGCTGCTGGTGGATTTTGCACAGCCGATCTTGCGGGTTGCGGTGGGATTGAGCGAGATTGCCGAAGCAACGCCGACCAGCCCGACCGAGATTATGGTGAATGGCAAGACTCCCGGCCAAACTAGCCTGATTGTGTGGTTGCGCGGAGGAGACCGTCAGTTTTTCAACATCACGGTTCGGCGCAATACGTTTGAATCGACCGACCGTCTGGACGTTGTGCGACGGCAACTGATGCTTGAACTTCCGGGACAGTCTATTCAAGTGAGCTCAGAGAATGGATCGATCTTTCTGCGCGGGACGGTGAAAGATTTAGAGAGTTCCAGTCGCGCGGTTTCGATTGCTTCGACGGCGTTGGCACCCATTGTCAATGCGGATGCGACAGGCAAGGGTGCTGCAACGGGAACCGCGGGAGGAGAGGCTTCCGGCAAGGTCGTTAACCTGCTTTATGTTGATGTGCCGGAGGCGGAGAAGCAGATTTTGCTCAAAGTGCGCTTTGCCAGCGTGGATCGCAACAAGGCCAAGCAGTTGGGGATCAATCTGGTCAGTCTGGGTTTCGGAAATACCTTGGGAAGTATTTCGACAGGCCAGTTCTCGACGCCAACGGTTACGGAGACCCCCGGATCGACGGGGAATACGATCACATCGACCTTTTCACCTTTGAACCTGCTGGTTGAGCATCCGGGCAATCTCCCACTGGGCTTCAATGTGCAGGCATTGGAAACGACCGGGGTTGTCGAGGTGCTTGCCGAGCCGAACTTGCTGGCCTCCAACGGCAAGGAAGCCAGCTTTTTGGCAGGCGGAGAGTATCCCTATCCCGTTCCTCAGCCCGGGGGAACGGGCGGCGCTGCTTCCCTTACCATCAGTTTCAAGGAGTATGGCATTCGTCTCAATTTCATTCCGACGATCACTCCCCGCGGATCGATTCGGCTACAGGTTGCTCCGGAGGTGAGTTCGCTGGATTTCACGAATGCGGTTCTCTTGGCTGGAGCGGAAGTGCCGGCGATCTCCACGCGCAGAGTGAAGACCGAAGTTGAGTTGACATCAGGACAGAGCTTTGTGATTGGCGGGCTGCTGGACAATCGGGAAACGGAAACCTTCATGAAGATCCCTTTTCTTTCCAGCATCCCTGTTTTGGGCCGCTTCTTTCAGTCCATGCAAAGGAATCGCACCAACACCGAACTGATTGTGATCGTGACACCGGAATTGGTGGATCCGATTCAGGCAGGGGCCCCTCTTCCAAGTTTGAATTTTCCCCAGCCGTTTCTTCCGGCCAACTCCACGACCCCGATGACCAATCCTGAGGCGAAGGGAGCAGGTGTGAATGCCGCCACGCGCGCAACCATGCCGGTAGAAAGGCTGATTGAGAGTCAGAAGCCGGAGACACCGTTAACCATCGGGAGCGGAGCGGCCAAGAGCCAATAGTGGATTGGCCGAGTGATTTGTTGTCCTCCCATAGCCCGAATGCGGTGCCTGGGAATCCGTTTCCGACATACGGCAAGGACGTTCGGAGAGGTGTGTGAATTCATGTTGGGAGTGAAGCTGTTCGTGCCTTTTCTTTCCAGAGTCCTTGCGGCGATTCGAGACGAACTGCAGCGCTTTCGTGGAGCGGCGCCTAGAGAAGAATATATTGAGGTTACAAACGCCAGCCGACAAGTTGTAGTGGCCCGCTTCGTGAAAGTCGCTGACCAGGGCGCAACCCGCCGGAAAGGACTGTTGGGGCGTAAGCTGCTGGGAGTAGGCGAGGGGCTTTGGATTGTTCCTTGTGAGTCGGTGCATACCATCGGCATGCAGTTTCCGATTGACCTCATCTATCTGGATCGGGCGCTCAAGGTCAAGAAGGTGGTCCATGAAGTGCCCCGTTGGCGATTTTCTGCCTGCTTTTCAGCGCACTCGGTGCTGGAACTTGCTGCGGGAAGCGTTCGTCCGACACAGACGATGCGCGGCGATCAGCTTCGATTTCAGCCTGCTTCTGCTGTAAACAACGAAATCAAATCCTCTATCCGATAACGCGACAGGAAGTGCGCCTCAGGTGTGCTCGTTGCGCCGGGAACCAATGCGATCTGGAATGCGTAGGATAATTTGGCGCTAGAAACAAGGTTTGTGTTGCGCAGTTTAAGGAGATCTCGATGATGAAGCTTATTCGCGTGTCCAGTATCGCTGCTTTGATCCTGCTGACGGTCCCAAGTGGTTTTGCCAAAGGAGCGGCCGTGCCCAAAAGCGCTTCGGGCTCCATCGTGATCGTTTTCAAAGATGGTCATCGGCAGAGCTTCAATCTGCAGGAGATTGAGCGGGTTGAGTTTCCCGGGTCTCCGGCTGCAGCCGAAAGTGAAGGAACCGCGGTTTTGCCCGGCCGAGGTCACTTTTTCGGCAAGTGGGAAGTGGGCGACGGCAGTGGAAGCAATTTTTATATCACACTGAAGGAGGACGGCGACGCCATGCGTTCGCTCGGAGATGTGCGTGGAAAGTGGTCTTATGTCGATGGCGAGGCCCGGGTTACATGGGACGACGGCGCCCAGGACGCCATCCGCAAGGTTGGGTCCAAGTATATGAAATTCGCCTATCACTCAGGCAAATCTTTCTCCGACACGCCGGATAATGTAGCCGGGGCGCGGAACACAACGCCGAGGCCCATCTAGCTTCGGTTTCCGCGATTCAGCTCTCCTCCGTTAAGGGTGAGAGAGCTTTAGTGTGATTTAAGTCACTGCTCGTAAAATCCATATGGTGAATGCTTAGAATCAAGAAAGGAGCTTTTGCTGAGTGCGAGTAGGCAGACAAGGTGCGATTCTGATGCTGGTAGCGGCGGTTCTATGGACCGCTTTGCCGGGATTTGCGTGCTTTTTGTCGATGCCGCAGCCGACGACGCAACCTTCCTGCTGCCAGAAGATGGCGGGGGATTGCGGTTCGATGGAGTCTATGGGCGCGATGGAGTCAACTGGATCTGCGGAAATGTGCACAGATCCCTCCTGCTGCCAGCTTCACGAAGAGTCCATTGGTCTTGTACCCGTGTTGGGGTACGCTCCTGAGCAACTGCAGCAGCTGGCCGTTTCCCCCGATCAGTTCCTTCTGCCCGCACTTATCGAGGCACGCACCGGCTTGCGGACCCTCTTTGAAGCGCCGCCCCCCAGATCGTCTTCCGGCGTGAGCTCCATCCTTCGAGTCTAGTTTTCCCTCCTTCACCGGCTGAAGCTGCGCCTTCGTGTGTCTTGCTGCACTTTGCGTGCAGGCTGGTCCCGAAGGTCCATGGAAACCCCATTTCCTGGAGGGAAGATGAGAACCTTTATTGCTGCAATTTTATGGATGGTGGCTGTTTTTTGCCCACATCTGTTTTGGGCGCAGACGGCGGGCGACGGTCTGGGTGGCATTCCCGCGCTGCTGCAGGACCATCGTCACATGGACACCTCAGGCCGCGCACTGACTCTGGACGAAGTGGAGCGGATCGCGTTGGCGGCGAATCCGGAAATTGAACTAGCCGCGCGACGCGTAGCGCTGGCCCAGGCGCATGTCCCCATCGCCGGAGCTCTCGACGACCCGATGGTGATGGTGCGTGAATGGGGCGTTCCGTTGCGCAAACCGTGGGACCTGAATGCAGCGCAGGATATGCTCAGCGTCAGCCAGACATTTTCTGCGCGCAGCAAACGCGGATTGCGAACCAGCCTGGCAGACTCCGATGTGACCGAGGCCAAGGCACAGCTGGCGCAGGTTCGCCTGGATCTTCGCGTACGGGTTCACAAGGCGTTTGACGATCTGTTGCGGGTAGAGGCTGAGTTGCAGATCCACGATCAGCACCTGGGGATCACCCGGCAAGCGATTGAAGCAGCCGAGATCAAATACCGAGTGGGGAAGGTTCCGCAGCAGGACATGTTGAAAGCGCAGGTTGCGTTGACGCGTCTCGCCGAGCACATGGTGCGCGTAGAGCAGGATGAAGAATTGGCGGAAGGGCGGCTCAACATCCTGCTGGGACGCGATCCTTCGTCTCCGCTGCATGTGGCCGGAGAGCACCCGGTGATGGATGTGCTTCCATCGATCAAGGCGCTTGAGGATCTTGCCCTGCAATTGCGGCCCGACCTGGCCATGGCCCGCGCAGCTGCCGAGCGCAGTCACAAGGAACAGGCGCTGGCGAAGACGGCCTACACTCCGGATCTCACGGTCTCTGCGGGATACATGCTGATGCCCACAGGGTCGGAGATGCGCAACAACTACATGGTCGAAGGGACCATCAATCTTCCCTGGCTGAACAAACACAAGCATGACGCGGAGATTGCGGAAGCAACCGTGCGCATTACCGAAGAGGACGCCGAGCTTGCAGCGATGCGCAACGCGACGTTTGGGCAGATTCAAGAAGCGTTGGTGGGCACGCGGTCTGCGCAAAAGCTCGTCGCGATCTATCAGAACCAGTTGCGCCCGCAATCCGAAGCAACGCTGCAATCAAGCGTGATTGCGTATGAGAACGGCAAGACGGAATTGCTGGATCTGCTCGACAGCCAGATGACCCTGATCGATATCGACAACCTGCGGGTGCAGGCGATCGCGGATTTCGATACTCATCTGGCCGACCTGGAAATGGCTACCGGCGCTTCGCTGGATCAGCTGCAAACAGTAGCGATGAAGACATCCGCTCCCGAGGTGAATCCGTGAAGACTCGTTCGTATCAGCTTTCTCTGGCAGCGGCCGTGACCGTTTGCGTTCTGCTTGGCGCTGCGTTGCTTTATGTGCTGAGGCCTCATCTTCATCTTTCTTCGGAACCGGAATCGCAAGATCCGGTGGTGGCGCGCGGAACCGCGACAGATACACGATCGGGCCAGCCGGGAGGCGCGATGCCTGCGCAGGCTGAACCTCCACTTACAGCGATTCAGTTATCTCCGCAGCGGTTGCAGGAGATCGGCGTAACGACGGCCCTGGTAAGCATGAGGAACATGAACGATGCGATGCACGTTCCCGGCAATGTGGAGATCGACGAACAAAGGCTCTCGTATGTGCAGACGCGCTTTGCCGGATGGATTCAAAACGTAACGGCCAATGCGACGTATCAGTATGTGCACAAGGGGCAACAGCTCTTCACGATCTATAGTCCGGACATCGTCAGCAGCGAACAGGAGTATCTGCTGGCAGCGAAGAACCAAAAGATTTTTTCCCAGGATGCGCATGGGACTGCGAATCAGGAGAGCGGCTGGATGTTGCAGGCGTCGGAAGAGCGCTTGCAGCAGTACGGTGTTCCTGACGCGGAGATCACACGCCTGAAACAGAGTGGCAAAGTGCAGCGAGAGATTGCGGTCGATTCGCCCGTGTCGGGTTATATCACCGAGCGGAATGCGTTGCCCAATGCATCCGTGCAGCCGGAGATGAAGCTTTATACCATCGCGGATCTTTCAACGGTTTGGGTTTATGCGAATGTTTCGCAGGGCGATGTAGGCCGTCTGAAGCCGGGTAACTCCGGGCAGGTCACGGTGGATGCGTATCCGGGACGGAAATTCGACGGGCATATCGATCAGATTCTTCCGCAAGTGGACCCGGCAACGCGTACGGTGCGTGTGCGCTTCGTGTTGGCGAATCCCGGTATCGCGCTGAAGCCGGGGATGTATGTGAATGTCGACCTCGACGTGCCGCTCGGCAAGCAGTTGGTTGTGCCGTCTTCTGCCGTGTTGCAGGCTGGTTCGCGGGCGATCGCTTTTGTCGATCACGGAGCAGGGAATCTGGAGCCGCGCGCCGTGGAGACGGGCCCCTCTGTCGATGATTCGGTTGTCATTCTCAAGGGCCTTAAGGTTGGGGAACGTGTAGTAACTTCAGCCAACTTTCTGGTGGACTCCGAGGCACAACTGCAGGCATCGTTTGGAGGCGGAGATACGAAATCCGGAGCGCCCGCAGCAGGGCAGAGTGGGGCACAAGGCTCGGGGGCTCCTCCGATGACCGGGCAGGCAAGCGCTCCTGCAGAGAAAATTCAAATCGACTTTGTTACCGATCCGGCGCCGCCGCGCAAGGGTGCGAATAGTGTGCGGGTCAAGCTGACTGGGGCTGACGGAAAGCCCGTGATCGGAGCGCAGGTGAGTGCGACTTTCTTTATGCCCGCGATGCCGGCGATGGGGATGGCGGCAGAACACGCGGAGGCCGCAATCGCTGAAAAAGGCAATGGGCTGTATGAAGGCTCCGTGCAACTGGAATCGGGAGGCACGTTTTCGACGACGGTGACGGTGAAACGCGGTGGCCAGACCATTAGCACGAAGAAGATCAGCGTGACGGCAACGGGAGGGATGTAATGATTTCAAAAACCATCGCCGTCTGCGCGCGCAATCCCTTCCTCGTCTTCACCGGAGCCATTCTGCTGGTGCTGGCGGGCGCATGGTGTTTGCAGCGCGTTCCGCTCGATGCGCTGCCGGACATTAGCGATGTACAGGTCATTATTCACACCGGGTGGGCAGGGGAGCCGCCCAGTGTGATTGAAGATCAGGTCACGTACCCCATCGTGTCGGCTTTGCTCTCTGCACCCAATGTGAAGAGCGTGCGCGGACAGACGATGCAGGGCGACTCGTATGTCTTCGTCGTCTTCAAAGACAACACGAACATTTATTGGGCGCGCTCACGTGTGACGGAATACTTGCAGCAAATCGCGGGACGGCTGCCCGCCGATGTTCATCCGGCGATTGGCCCGGATGCCACCGGGGCGGGATGGGTCTACGAATATGCGCTGGTAGACAAAAGCCATACGCACAGCCTCGCCGATCTGCGCGCGTTGCAGGACTGGTATTTGCGCTATCAACTGGAGACCGTGCCAGGCGTCGCGGAGGTGGCCAGCATCGGCGGCTTCGTGCGTCAGTACCAGGTGAATCTCGATCCCAAGAAGCTTTTCGCATATGGCATTGCCGCGTCAACGGTGATCGACCGCGTTCGCCAAAGCACCAACGAAACCGGCGGCGACGTGATGGAGATGAGCGGCGCGGAATATATGATTCGCGGACTTGGTTATCTCAAGTCGTTGAAAGATCTAGAGAGTGTTTCTGTCGCGACGAAGAACGGAACACCGGTGCTGATACGCGATCTGGGAACCGTATCCTTCGGGCCGGATGTGCGGCGCGGTGCGGCCGATTGGCAGGGAGAAGGGGAGGCGGTCGGCGGCATCGTGGTGATGCGTTACGGCGAGAATGCGCTCAATGTCATCGAAGGTGTGAAGGCCCGCTTCAAAGAGATCGCACCGTCGCTGCCGGCGGGTGTGGAGGTGGTCACCGGCTATGACCGTTCGTGGCTGATCAATGAGTCCATCCACACGTTGAAGCGCGACCTGCTGTTCGAGGCGCTGATTGTGAGTTTTGTCAGCATCGTGTTTCTCTTTCATTTTCGCTCGGCGCTGGTGCCGATTCTTACGGTGCCCATCGCGGTGCTGGCGGCCTTCATTCCGATGTATTTGCTCGATGTGTCGTCGAACATCATGTCACTGGGCGGTCTGGCGCTGGCCATCGGCGTGCTTATCGATGCAGCCATTGTGATGGTGGAGAATGGGTATCGCCATCTTGCCGAGCGAAGTGACGTGCCGCAGGCGGAGGAACGCAAACGGATTCTGGTGGGTGCGGCACAACAGGTAGGGCCGGCGCTCTTCTATTCGCTGATCATCATTGTTATTTCGTTCTTGCCGGTGTTTCTTTTGGAGGCGCAAGAAGGGCGCATGTTCCGGCCCCTCGCGTGGACGAAGACGCTGGCGCTGATCTGTGCTTCGCTGCTCTCGATCACGCTGGTTCCGGCGCTAATGCCTTTTTGCCTGCGGGGCAAGCTGCGACCCGAATCGCAGAACCCGGCAGCGCGCATTACGCAGGCGATCTATTTGCCGATTCTGCGTTGGTGTCTGCGTCACTGGAAAATAGTCATCGCGCTCAATCTGATTTTTCTGGCAGCGACTGTTCCGTTGTACTTCCGCTTGGGAAGTCAGTTCATGCCTGCGCTCTATGAGGGTTCGGCGCTGTATATGCCGAGCGCGTTGCCGGGAATCTCGATTACCCAGGCAGTCGCGCTCATGCAGGAGCAGGACCGAATCATTCGCTCGTTTCCGGAGGTCTCAACCGTCTTCGGTACCGTGGGTCGATCCGACAGCGCGACCGACAACGCGCCCCTGGATATGTATGACACCACCATCATGCTCAGACCGCGCGAGCAGTGGCGGGCGGGAATGACGTATGAAAAGCTGATCCAGCAGATGGACGAGAAGTTGCAATTTCCCGGACTGACGAACACTTGGACGATGCCGGTCGAGAACCGGCTGGATATGGAACTGACTGGGATTAAGACCGCTGTGGGTATCAAGATTCAAGGCCCGGATCTGGCGCATATCGAAGACATTGGCGCTCGGATGCAGCAGGTGCTTTCGAGTATGCCGGAGACCAGCTCGGTCTTTGCGGAGCGCGTTTCGCAGGGCTTCTATCTCAATGTCGACGTCAACCGGGAGCAGGCCGCGCGTTACGGGCTCAGTGTGATGGATGTGCAGCGCGTCATCGGCTCGGAGATCGGCGGCGCCACCATCGCCATGAATGTGGAAGGGCGGGAACGCTTTCCGATTTCCGTGCGTTATCAGAGGGATTTCCGTGATCATCCTGAGGATTTGGCGAAGGCCCTGATTCCAACTCCGACCGGAGAACAGATTCCGCTCGGTACGGTGGCGCGTGTCTTCTTTTCGCGCGGACCGGCAATGATTCGCGACGAAGACGGCTCACTCACCGGCTATGTCTATCTGAATCTGAAAACGCATGACTACGGAGGCTACGTGAATCATGCGGAACAGTTGCTGAAGGAAAAGGTGGCGCTTCCTGCGGGATATTCGTGGCACTGGGCCGGAGAGTATGAATTCGAGTTACGCGCGAAGCAGAGGCTGATGCTGATTCTGCCGGTTGTATTCTTTCTCATCTTCATGCTGCTGTATATGGTTTTCAAGTCGGTTGCGGAAGCCGCGGTGTTGATCTTTCCGACGCTCTATGCAATCTCGGGTGGTCTGCTGCTGCAGTGGGCTCTTGGTTATAACTTCAGCGTCGCCGTGTGGGTCGGTTATATCGCGCTGTTTGGCATTGCGGTCGAGACCGGCGTGGTGATGGTGGTGTATCTGCATGAAGCGTATGAGCGCCACGAGTCAGACGGGACGCCAATGACCGAAGAACGGCTGGAAGAAGTGGTGATTGAGGGCGCCGTGCAGCGTCTTCGACCCAAGCTGATGACCGTAACCGCGGTGATCCTGAGTCTGGCGCCGATTTTGTGGGAAACGGGCATTGGCTCCGATGTAATGAAGCCGATCGCGGCTCCCATCGTGGGTGGGATGGTCACTTCGACGATTCACGTATTGATTTTGGTTCCGGTCTTCTTTCTTTTGATACACCGCAGAGGTTTGCGCAGTTCGCTGAAGAAGGGGACCGACCGGGAAATCCAGGCGTGAAGCGGGGCTTTGCGTTGCTTTCAATCCCGCTTTGGGAGCGTCTCTACATTGAGGAAAGTTGGAGACGATTCTGATTGACTAATCTGCTTGGCTCCAGCAGTATTGGAGGAACCGGAGGTATCCTCAGCCTCCGCGAAGCCATTTTCAGTCTGCAGTTGCTGCACAACGGGGCCAGCCGAGACGATGCGATCGGCCCCTGTCACCTCACTTGGATGGAGGGCAGGATGTCACCTGATTTGCAGATTCTGGAAGAGTGGATACCCGAGAGAATGGATCCTGGGACGATTTTCGTTTTGGAGAACAAGACGAAAGTCGGACCTGAGCAGGCCCCGTATGTTGCCGTCATGTCTTGTCCCCGCTGTGGAAGCATGGGACTGATTACACGGCGTCAGCTTTGCGACGGGGAACCGATGATCTGTGGAGGCGATGCTTGCTCCGCCGAATACCTGTTGGATGGCGAAACAATCAACTACCGCAGAGCGCAATAGCTGTCGATCAACTTGTTTTCAGATTGAGCTGAGCGGTTCGCTCATTGCTCCGGTAAGGATTCGGGGTTGCTGGTTTCCCACCTTTGCCACGATGACTCAGGCGCGGCGAGGAGAGGAGATAACTGTCTTTGCCGGGTCGAGATCGGGCTATTTCCGAAAAACCTACGGCCCTAAATCTCTCCGTCGTCCTCCTCGCGCGACGAACAATTGTTTACTGCCTTGGTCCTCCGCGCGAAGTCACGTGGGGGATTTGGAAGAGCCGAAATTATTTTGCGGCTCCGCTAACTAATCCTTTAGTTGCTCGTCTATCCAATGCGCAGAGAATTCAGATAGCGGATATGTGCCAATGGAGTCAATAAGATAACGATGCCCCCCAAGAAATCCAATACGCTCACGGAAGCCGAACTGAGATTGATGCGAATTCTCTGGCTGCGGGGTGAGTCGGCAGTGAACGACATGGTGGCGGGTCTGCCCGATGCAGAGCCATTGGCCTACAACTCGGTGTTGACCACCATTCGGATCCTCGAACAAAAGGGATATGTCCAACATCGCCAGGAAGGTCGAGCTTTCATTTATAGCCCTTGCGTGGGCGAGCAGGAGGCGAGCCGATCCGAGATGCGCCACGTTTTGGGCCGTTTTTTCGGGAATTCGCGGGAGCGCCTCCTGCTTTCGCTGTTGGGCGATGAAGAAATCTCTGCGACGGAGCTGGAGCGGCTCAAGGAAACAATCAGGAATGCCCGTGAAGACGCCGGGGAAGGAGCATAGCGCACATGCAAATCCCAGGAAATGCAGTCGCTGCCTTGGGTGCAATCTGGGGCTCGGCAGGTGTATTTCCGCCGATTTGGCGGGTAGTTTGCGAGGCTGTTGCGCCCATTCTTTTGACCGCGCTGTGGCAGAGTGTGATTCTGGCGGTCCCATTGAAGATATGCCTTTGGATGGTACCCGGCATATCCGCCGCACAGCGATTTCGGGTTTGGGCTGCCGGATTCGCAACGATGGTTTGCCTGCCCTTCGCGACACTGCTCTTGTCCATGGGCAATGGACACGTTTCCGATCCTTTCATGGGACAATCTGCTGCACATAGCTGGCTTGAATTGGATGTCCGCTGGGGTGGAGCGATTTTGCTTTTGTGGGCAGGGGCTTCGATCTTCCGCGCAGTTGACTTGGCGATTCACACCCATCGCTTGCGCAAGCTTTGGAAGACCGCAACTCCGGTCCGATGGTCCGAGCGCCTGCCGTTGCCTTCGCGGGGAATAGTCACGGCTTTTGGTAAACGCCCAGTCGAGTTGTGCACGACGCAGGAACTCGAAAGTCCCGGTGTGATCGGATTTTTTTCTCCGCGCATCCTCATTCCTGGCTGGTTGTTCGAATCCATGACGGCTGAGGAATTGGAACAGATCGTCTGCCATGAAGGGCAGCATCTGCGCCGTCGCGATGACTGGACCAATCTCTTGCAGAAGCTCTGCTTGATTCTGTTTCCGTTGAACCTTGCACTGCTCTGGGCCGAACGGCAAATGTGTCGTGAACGCGAGATGGCGTGCGACGAGGCGGTGGTGAAAGCTACTCGTGCGCCACACGCCTATGCAGCCTGCTTGACGAGTCTTGCAGAGCGCGGCAATGAACACCGCACTGAGGCTCTTTCGCTGGCAGCTTGGCAAAAGCGGTCGGAGTTGGCGCAGCGGATTCACAGCATCCTTTTGCGCAAGAGTGGCTTGAGTTCGGCAGCGGCTTTTGCGCTTCTTGTTTTGGTGAGTGGGGGACTGGTGTCGGGCTCCTGGGAGCTGTCGCGGTGCCCGCAATTGGTAGCGTTCGTTTCAGCCCACGAGGTGCAAGCGGTGGACAAGAGCGTTCCCGAAGGCTCCGCGGCGATTCTCTCCGACCACAGTTCGTATCCCAGAGACCTTTCGCGCAAAACGGCTTCGACGGGAATCGATGGATTCAGAATGGCTGCCGCGAGAGCTGTAATGCACCCCCGCGCTGCGGCTATGCCGCGCGTAGCGAGTTCTACAAAGCACGATGGAACGGATGCAAGCACGCCTCCGACATACACTTTCCAGACCGTTGAGGCCGTACTCGCGAGCGCGGAAATGCCTGTCCTCGAAGCGCGCCCGAAAATGGGCCACGGAGTTCAAGGGCAGTGGATTGTGTTGACCGCGTGGGAGCAGGTGAATACGACGGCATGGGATTTGACGACAAACGCAACTTCGGCAATTGAAGCCGGGAGTGTAGCTCAGACGGAGTCATTGGGCACCGTGCAACGTGTCCCTGATTCTGGAAACCGGAGGACGATCACGCACCTGATCGTACGTATTCTCCCCGCCAACTTGACCTTCGATCAGCCAACCATTCAGCGTGTCAGCAACGGTTGGCTGGTGTTCCAACTGTAATCAGCATCAACAACCCAAGGAGAAGGAACCATGTCCGTATCAACTAATTCATTAGTGGCAAAGGCGAAGCGCTTTGCTGCTCCCGCTGCAGTCGCCGCCGCGTTGCTTCTCGGCTTTGCCTTTAGCTATGCCCCACACTTCAGGGTCCACGCAGCGAGCAACGGCGCCATGCCCATGGACGACAACAGTGTCTCGTCTCTTGTGGCGCTCGACAATGCAGTGGAAGCCGTGGCCGCGCGCGTCACTCCGGCTGTGGTGAACGTTTCGGTGACCTCGCGCGCGTCTGCAGAAAACCTTATGGAAGACGGGCAGAACCCCGGCTTCCCAGGTGGAGAGCTTCCGCCCGAATTCAAGAGATTCTTTTTCGGATTCGGTAATGGCCGAAGCGCGGCGCCCACGCCGCAGTTGCAGCATGGCATTGGCAGCGGCATCATTATCACGCCCGACGGCTACATCGTCACCAACGGCCATGTTGTGGACAACGCAACGCAGATCCGGGTTACTCTGAACGACCGTCGTGTCTACCCTGCGAAGCTGATCGGTGTCGACAAACTCAACGACCTCGCGGTTGTGAAGATCGATGCGAAAGGGCTCACGAATATTGCCTGGGGCGACTCGGCAAAGCTGCATCCCGGTCAGACGGTGCTGGCCTTTGGCAGCCCCTTTGGCTACTTCCAATTCTCAGTGACACGCGGCATCGTGAGCGCTCTGAACCGCCCCAATCCTTACTCTGATGATTCGCGCAAGCCGGGTGATTTCATCCAGACCGACGCGGCCATCAACCCAGGTAACTCCGGTGGACCGTTGGTGGACTCTCACGGTGAACTGATCGGCATCAATACCTTCATCATCAGCAACAACGGATCGTTTGCCGGTGCGGGATTCGCGATCCCCTCGCAGATCGTTAAGGCCAGCGCCGACGACATTATGAAGAACGGCACGGTGCATCATGGCTATCTAGGCATCTCCATGAACGATGTCACTCCGGATAACGCCAGCTTCTTCAACCTTCCCGACGCATCGGGCGCAATTGTCAGCCAGGTAACGCCTGACTCTCCTGCGGAGCGCGGCGGACTCAAGAACGGAGATGTTCTACGGGAACTTGATGGGAAGAAAATCGTCAATGGGAGCGCCCTGCAGGTTGCGGTGAGCCAGATTGCTCCGGGCAAAAGCATTGCTTTGGAGATTCTTCGCGATGGCAAGCCGGAAAAGATCAACATCAAAGTAGGCGAATTTCACGGCGACAGGGAAGTGGCGGAGAATGGCGAACCCGGCTTACACTCCGGCGGCAGACTTGGTCTCGCGGTCAACGATTTGACGCCGCAACTGCGCGAACAGTTGAATGTTCCGCAGCGCGTCAATGGCGCTGCGGTGGAGGAGGTTCGTCCGGCAAGCCCTGCGGAAGAAGCGGGTCTTGCTCCGGGGGACGTCATCCTTGAAGTCAACCGGCATCCGGTGCAGAGCGCGGAGAGATTTACATCCGAAGTGCATTCTGTCCCTGCCGGGAAAGACATTCTGCTTCTGATCTGGTCGAAGGGTGGAACCTCCTACCGCGTCGTGCATCCGGAGCAGAGTAGCGACAGTGGCATGTAGAAGCGAGGGTAAGGGGGCATCGCGATTTCACTGCGGCCCCCATGCCTTTTCTCGATGTGTTACGGCGGTAAGCGTTATTGATCCGGCCTCTAGAGAGTGTGACTGGCTCCCCGCCCATTCCGCAGAAAACGCGGAATGGATGGGGGACGGATCGCTTATTTTTTCGGACCAGATCTATGGTGAGGCGAGAGTCCAAGCGAAACGCTATCGCGCTACCTTCTTTCCCAAAGAGCGGGCGTACAGATCGATCTCGCGATACATTTCCTCATTGCGCAAAATGGCCTCGACATATTCCCGTGTCTCGGTGAAGGGAATTGATTCTACGAACTCGTCGATTCCCTGATACGGGCCTGCGGCTTGCCATTCAGAGACGCGCGAATCGCCGGCATTGTAGGCGGCAAGAGCGTACTCGGTGACGCCGCCGAACTTGTTGAGCGTTTGCCGCAGGTTGTGGGTTCCAAAGCGGATATTGGTGGCGGGGTCGAGCAGATGGAAGGTTTCAAAGTGCCCTGTTCCCTCCGAGCGCGCCATGCTTTTGCCCACTGAGGGTAACAACTGCATCAGCCCGTAGGCGTTCGCGGGAGAAACCGCGGAAGGGTTGAATTCGGATTCCTGGCGAATCAGGGACGCGACCAAGTAAGGGTCAAGATTATTCTTGGCGGACTCTTCCTGGATGGTGTCCCACCATGGCTCGGGAAATAGAATGCGCCAATAGGCCAACGGGATCGACTTGATCGAGGCCGAGGCTGCGGTGGGCAACGCACGCTTCAGGGCGCGCAAGGCACGGAAGGTCTCGCCATAGGAGGCATAGATCTGTGCTTCGGCCAGCTTGCTCCAGGAGGCGGAATCGGGATCGGCGGCAATTTCCTGTGCGATATAGTCGTTGAGACCGGCATTGGCCAATAAGCGCGCCTTGGCCATGTGTGGGCTGTCGGCGGGGAATTCTTCTGTGAGCTCTGGAGTCGGAGGAGGCTGAATCCGGTCGAGCTGCGGGTCGGCAACAGAGGGAGTGGCATCGCCCAGTGCCTCCAGCCGTTGACGCGCCATCTGGCTGTAGAAGTAGTGGGGATAGGCCCTTAACAGAGTGCGATAGTTGGCTGCAGCTTTAGCTGGATTGTGATCCTGGGATTCGTAGAGCTTGCCTTGCCAATAAAGCGCAGAGGCTGCTTCCTTGCTGCTGGGGTAGTCGTGAATCTGCTCCTGAAAGATGCGTGCAGCGTCGGTGTAGAGTCCGAGTCGATAGCTGAACCACCCGGATCGCCAGTGCGCTGTCGCCGCGTATTTGTGGGTTGGAAAGTGCGTGGCCAGATAGCTGTAATACTGAATCGCCGCCGCATAATCGCGCCGCAAGAGATACATGGCGCCGCTGGAGTACAGTGCTTCTGCGAGCCAGGGACTCTGCGGATGTTCGGCGGCCATGCGCGTCACAATCCGCTTCTGTTCGTCCAGTTCGTTGTCGTTCCGCGCCAATTCCATCAGCAGATAGAGCCGGCGGGCGCCATTTTCGTCGGCGGTGTCGGGCAGGGCCTCGACTTCTCCTTTGCTCAGTCGTTTAAGTTTCAAATCGCAGGCGGCTGCCGCTACCGCGAAGGTGTTCCGCGACGTCGCATCCAATCCAGGCGCTCGCGCCAAGGCTCGGTACTGTTCACTGGCAGCGGCATAGTGGCCACCGTTATAAAACGCATCTCCCAGACTGCGCAGTTCTTCGGTGGTCAAGCTTGTCTCCGCGCCGAGCGCCGTGAGCTTGGACCGCGCGATCTCCGCTTCCGCACTGAGAGGACGGCTGAGAAGCAGCTTCTTGAAGATGGCTTCGGCCTGCGCTGTTTGGCCCAGGGCAAGAGCTGCCTGCCCGGTCGCCAGCTGGAATCCTGGACGATCCGCGGAGGGCGTGCTGGCGGCCTCAGCCAATACCTTCTGAGCGCCAGCCGCGTCCCCGATCGAAATCAGAATGTTGGCCTCCAGTTCCGGGGCCTGTGCGTTGAAGATGCTGTCTGGGAAGCGGTTGGTGAACCCGTTCAGCAAAGCTGCCGCGGCAGATTGGTTTCCTTGAGCGTGCTGGGCCTGAGCGGAGAGAAAATCCGCATAATCGGAGAGCGCTTCTCCGTTCTGGCGCGCGAGCAGGAAGTTGGCAATGGCGTCTTTGTAATGATTGTCTAGCAGGTTTGCATGCCCCAGCGCCAGATATGCGGCCGCTGCTGCCTCCCCGGTGTGGCTGTGCGCAAATTTGGTGACGCCCGCATAAGCGGCAGGGGAGCGCAGATTGGCCAACTGCTGGGCCATGGGGCGCAACTCTTTGGAGGAGATGAACGCCTGTTTGATTTTGGCGGTGCGTGCTCTTGCGGCGACGCGACTTCGATCCCGTCCTGCTTTCGACCCAGGCTTCTTCCCTCTGGCCACTGGTTTGCCGGCCGCCGCGGTCCTGGAGGTATGCTTCTTGGCGGGACCGGCCTTGGTGGAAGCCGCCTTCGAGGTCTGCTTTCCCGTGTCCTCTGCGGTCTGTGCTGCGAGCGGTGATCCAACCATCAACAGAGAAAGTAGTCCGGCCAGGCAACGCACTGGCAGGGGATAAGAAGCGGAAGTAATTGGAGCCCTCATATTTCCACTTTAAGCCGGTTTCCTTCGGCAGTGTAGCTGGGAACCATGAGCGACACGGTCAGAGGCGTGTTTGTGGGAGGGGCTTGGTGCGGAGCCAAAAATGGGAAACGGGCCAAAACCCTTGAAATGGGAGGAGATTTGGTCGAGGGAGGCGGTGTCCGTTACACTCTATTTTTGCAGGCTGAATTCAAAACTGCATCCGGAACGCGGAATTCTCGCAACCAATGATCATGTCGACCATCCAACCTTTAACAGCCGAGTTCGAGCCTCACCCCGACGTAGCCCTGGTTGCCAAGGTACGCGAAGGGGATGTTTCGGCATACGATACGCTGGTCCGCAAGTATGAGCGGCAGGTCTTTCGCATCGCTCAGCACATCACGCAGAATCGTGAGGATGCTGAGGACGTGATGCAGGATGCGTTCCTGAAGGCGTACGAGAAGCTCGAGCAGTTTCAGGGAAATTCGAAGTTTTATACGTGGCTGGTACGGATTGCAGTGAACGAGAGCCTGATGCGGTTGCGCAAGCGGCGCACCGGCAAGATGGTCTCGATTGATGAGGACATTGAGACGGAAGAGGGCAGTGTCCCACGCGATTTGGCCGATTGGGCTCCCGATCCGGAGCAGAACTTCAGCCAGACGGAGTTGGCGGAGATTCTCCGCAAGACCATTCAAGGGCTGCCTCAGGGGTTTCGTATCGTGTTTGTGCTGCGGGATGTGGAAGGATTATCGACCGAAGAGACGGCAGAGACCCTCGGCTTGAGCGTTCCAGCCGTTAAGTCGCGACTTTTACGTGCTCGCTTGCAATTGCGCGAGCGGTTGAGTCGCTACTTCCGCAGGAAAAAGGGGCCTGGAGAAATGGGAGTTGAAAAGTGACCTGCACAGAATTCCTGGCCCTGCTCGACGATTTCATCGATGATTCGATTGGTGCGGAGACACGTGCCGAACTACAGAACCACTTGCGCGGCTGCGAGCACTGCGAAGTAACCCTCAACACCACACGCAAGACGATTGAGATCTATCGCTCTCATGAACTGTACGAAATGCCTTCCGGCCTGCGCGACCGGCTTCACTCCGCCATCATGGCGCGATGCAAAAAAGGCTGCTAAGTACAGGAAGACACTCGATAAATTTTCTGGCAATTCCCGACAAAGCAAAGAGCGTCAGCGAACCGGTTGGCAGGAAGTAGACTGCTTCGGGGCTCGCCGGCGCCTTTCTATCCTTTCGATAAGATCTCACTCAGGACAATCAAGTGGGTTTGACCTGGCGACTACTATGATCTGGCCCATCAATACAGGCGAAATACATGCGCCCAGTGCTCCATCCTTACCGCGTTTTTGCGGTAAGGATGGGAAGCCAATCACACTCTTCAAGGGTTGGGTCCATTCTTTCCTGCTTCCCCAACCCTATGGCACCGCACGATAGCTGCTTGGTACTTTGTAGGTAGCGGAACCCTGGACCACGGAAGTTGAAGTTGCCATGATGCCCACATTCACAGGCTCAAAGTCGGTTAGCTTCAGTTGTTGAAGGCACGCCAAGTCCGCATCGTTCCAGCGGGCATCAGGTGTTGCCATCAAGTATCCGCTGCCGCCGCGATCCGCATAGATCATGCCGTATTTGCGTAGACCATCCATGATGATGGCAGCTTGCGGGCTTGTTGAAGCACAGGCCGGGCTGTTGACATCTGCCTTCAGGCGAAACATCTCTCCAAACGCGGGACTGCTTGTGCAAGAGACAGGCGGAGCTGTCTGCAGGATCTCTTTGCCCCCGGTTGGATCGGTGTAGCTTCCAGTGCATACGCCCGACCCAACCTGTGAGGTAGCGGGCCAAACATGCGCTTTCAGATAGGTGCCGCTTGAGTCACTCAATGTGAGTCGAATCGCGTGCTCTACGCTCCCATTGGGGGCCTCGGCAGTACCGGTGCCGATCACTTCAGTTGCAGTGACGAGGAAAGGAGTGATTGGCAAACCGGCAGCATCGGTAGTCCCGTAATTGTCGGGAGGCATGGTGTAGCTGCCCAAGTCGCTCCAATAGGCATCGCTGCCTGGATTCCAATAGCTGCTGGTTTGATGGCTGGCCCACATCTCCCAGAGTTTGCAGGGCGTGCCGGAATTTCCCGTTTGCAGGATCAGCACATGCTGATCGCCGGTACTGTTGAGTGTGCCTTCGACCGGCGCATCGAACGGGATAGGAGCGGGTTGACCACACAGCGGTACGAGGGTTGAAGTGCACCAAGCTCCGCCAGATGTGGTTCCAAAGTATGCCTGGTAGCTGCGGACGATTACCGGATTGAGGGGCGCGTCCCAGGCCACGCGAAAGAAAGGAATCCCGCCCGTGTTGGCGGCATGGAGCAGTCGAATGCTGTTGGTAGGACTATAAGTTGGCCCGATGGCGGCGGCGGGAGACGAGTCCACGGGCAAACTGTCGATACGAAGATGGAAGATCGAATCCGACGGGAACAGAGAACAGTTGCCGAGCTTGTTGTCTCCATTCAAATCGATGCGAACGGTTTGCGCCGGAGATACTGCGCCCATGCTGTCCGTTGCTGTCCAACTCATGATGTAGCCTGCGCCTTCGCCGGTAGGAGTGCCGGTCAGTGTCCCTGCGGAAAGATCGACTGTCAGGCCCTCAGGAGGGGATAGGAAGCTGCTGCTGTGGCTCCATGCATAGGTGTACGGAGGAGTGCCTCCAGTCGCTGCAATGGTGCATCCCGCATAGGGCTGATATTGGGTTCCTACTGGACAGGTCACGGCTGGAATTGTCACCGGGGTAGAGGCAATGGTGATGGAGAGATTGGTGTAGGCGATGGTGCCGCTCTGGTCGCTGATCGATATGGTAACCGGAGATTTCGATACAGCCGCAGTCGGCGTCCCAGAGATGAGGCCCTGCGAAGACAGGTTGAGTCCTGACGGAAAGCTGCCCGATGAGATGCCCCACACGAATGGAGTGACGCCGCCCGTGCTCTGCAATTGATAACTGTATGCGGCGCCCATGAGTCCCTCAACGGGGGACCCGGCGATTGAGAGAGGGGTTGATGATTCGATTGAGGGAAACGTGTCCGTCACCATTTCTCCCAATGGAGTTGATCCATCGCTGGTTGCCCAGGTCGTGACCACCGGCGCCGCTGCACCTTGGATTTGATAGGCAAATGCGGTTTGGTACGAAAGCGGTTGCGTGAGGCTGCAGGAATTGCATGGGATTGAACCCAACGTTGCGAGCGGGGCGTTGATTGCTGCTTGATGTGCACTCTGCAACCCAAGACACGAGAGGATGAGTTCGTTCGGATTGGCTGGAGTAACAGAGACCGAAAGCGGAATGTTTTCACTGGTTGCGGCCCTTTTATCTGGTCCGCTCGACACGCCGGAGTAAGCCATTACCGTGCCGGAACTATTGCTGTCTTTGAATGTAAATGTGTGCGTGCTGGAAGTTGAAGGACTGAGTACGTACCACAATCCGATCCGCTCACGCCCGGTCTCGTTGATCGTATTGGCCAAGGTCCAGATGTTTCCCATTGAATCAGTCGGAGGGGTGGAGACGCTGGTTGCGCTTCCTTTTTCTACATGGCAGGCGGCGATGAAGTTCGCTCCAGTTGTGTTGATCGCTTTGGTCGTGACGGGGAGCGTTCCAGATCCCGTGCTGTAGCCAACGGACGCATACGAGATTAAGCTGATTGGTGCGGCGAGCGTGGTATTTGCTTTGGTCGCTGTCGACTTTGTCGAGATTGATGTTGAAGGGCCTTGGATGGCCTGGCTTGCGCATGACGCAACGAAAAGAGAAAGTACTGGAAGAGATGCAGCCAGTTTTTTTGTGAATGTGCGATGGAAAAATGCCACGAATCAACCTCCGAACCATCCGAACAGGGATAGAGCCTGTGCACGGAAAGATCCTTGCAATATGCTTCTTTTGGTTTGCTTGCATTGCCCTTCGATCGCATCACTCGATTTGTGAGCGCAGTGAGCGTAGTGGGCGTATTTGGGCAGGGGGATCTGCTGCTTGAGTCCTCCGATCATAACCGGCGGAGTCCCCTCGGCTTGGATGCGCTTTCTGTTTCGGCAACTGAAGTGAGTTGAACTAGGACGAGTGTGACAAAACGATCCGGTCGAGTCAACGCGCGATTTGCGCGGCGCCTTGCAGGTACAGCATGAAAATCCCGATCTGGAAAATGCAGCGAATGGTTCCAGAATGGACTCGCTGGAGAATCAACTCGAATTCAAAATACAAGATAGTTGGGAGAGTTACAGACCATTAAGAGGGTAACGGATCATGCGGAGAAAAATTTACGACTCATTTCTCTGAGGCAGGTACAGTCTATGACGGCAACTTTTTTCGATTGGAAATTCTGCAAGTCTAGTCGGCGTACAATTCAATCCATCACAGACGAAAAAGGACAACCCCAAAGATGCCAGCACTCAAGGAAGTTCTCGATCAACATGTTCATGACGCGGCGTGCGAACTCTACGAGAGACTCGACCGCAACCGTGTGCGCTGCGTGGCTTGCGGTCATTGCTGTTCAATTGCCGAAGGGCAGTCGGGCGTATGCAAGGTTCGGTTCAACCGCGGCGGGTCATTGTATGCACCCTGGGGTTATGTTGGTAGTCTGCAATGTGATCCCATCGAAAAGAAGCCTTTCTTTCATGCGTATTCCGGAGCACTTGCATTCAGCTTTGGCATGTTGGGATGCGACCTGCACTGTTCATATTGTCAAAACTGGGTGACGTCGCAAGCACTTCGCGACCCGCGAGCTGTCTCGCGACCGTTGGGCATTACTCCGGATGTGGTTGTGCAGGAAGCAATCCGCAATGGAGCGCGCCTCGTGGTCAGCACTTACAACGAACCTTTGATTACATCGGAATGGGCCGTTGCCATCTTCAAGGAAGCGAAGGCGGCTGGTCTTGCCACGGCCTTTGTCTCCAATGGGAATGCTACTCCGCAAGTGCTCGACTACCTTCGGCCTTGGGTGGATCTGTATAAGGTCGATCTTAAGTGTTTCGATGAGCGCAACTACCACACGCTGGGCGGGCGCCTGCAGCCAATTCTGGATACCATCCGGAGCCTTCATGCGATGGACATTTGGGTGGAAATTGTCACGCTGATTGTTCCTGGATTCAACGACTCCGACGGCGAATTGACTCGCATGGCAGAATTTCTTGCAGGTATATCACCGGATATCCCGTGGCATGTAACTGCGTTTCACAAGGACTACAAGAGGATGGATTCTGACAATACCAGTGCGGGGATATTGATGCGCGCCGCGGAGATCGGAAGGAAGGCGGGCTTGCATTACATCTATGCAGGCAACCTGCCCGGCGAGGTGAGCGATCTGGAGAATACTTCTTGTCCCGAGTGCCATGCGCTTCTCATCAAGCGTTTTGGTTTCCAGATCACTTCCTACTGCTTGACTTCGGATGGTTGTTGCCCGAATTGCGCCCATCGCATTGCGGGGCGTTGGGACGAGACCTTCCGAGGCCAAATTGCCGCGCATCCGTTTTCTCCGCGCGTGCAGATCCTTTGACCTGATAGCAAATGCCAAGAATCCATGCGTTGGCTCTGGTGCAAAGATTCAGCATTGTTGCAGCGATGATGGAGGTTTGCAGAATTCATCGACAGGCGTTACCTACGTCCATGCTCAGTTTTGGGGCGACAGGCAAGGGCAAACCCCGCTCCCTCATGGTCTCTTCAAGATTCCCCGCTTGTTGTGGGAGCGCGGGATTCACAGCGCTCATGTAGAACGGGTGCTTTTCCGCTTCTTCAAGAGTGATGAAGGTGAATCCCTTCTCTCGATAGAGCCTGAGCAAGCGCGGCAACATGCGCGCATCAAATGCACCGACATGCATGAGCAGAACGTAGGGAATGTCCTGGTTGTAGAGTGCTTTTGCCATAGCCCGGCGGTAATCCGCATCGCCAGCAGCCGCTTCAAGATAACTTTGTTCGAGTTCGGCAATGGTGGCTGCATCCTTCTTTGCCACGCAGCGCGCATACGGCTCATTCCACATGTAGTCTCCGAAGCTCATAGTTACCGCGGCGATCTTGTATTGGTGAGCGGCCAGGAATTTGCGAACTTCAGTTTGCGATGCTTCGGAGCTGCCCTCGGCCAAATACGGAAAGCGCAGCCAATGCCAGTCGGAACCTGCAGCATATTGCTGCAGCACAGGTTCGTTCTTCAATAAGCCTGCTTCCCAATCTGCCGCAGAACTGGAATTCAGGTTCATGTGCGACCAGGTGTGATTGCCAAGCAGGAAGCCTGCATCGCGCCATTCCTTCAGCATCGGCGCAGAAGCCGGCTCATGGTCCAGTTGGACTGCATTGACGAATCCATAGACCGGGGGCATATGCTCGCTCTTCATGGCCGCGATGAGCTTGCGGCCTATCTCCACGCGCGTATCGCCCGGCGGCAGCGCGCTATGCGCGGGCAGATCATCCCAGGTGAAGGCGATCTGTTGCGCCTTTGCCGAATCCATTGCGAGGAGGATGGCCACTCCGGCCAGAACGCACTTCAAGAAGTAACGTGTTTTCATGATTGGTTAACCTTGAAGGTCAGTATATCGAGGTCGACGCGCGGAATACTTCGCATTGGAGTGGATTCAGGATTGACGAGTGTCTGAATCGGCAACCATCGATCTTCTGTATTTGCTCGAAGTTCGGGGGCTGATCTCTGCGCTCCCATCGCGACTCTCACCTTGGGACTTCCGGATCTGTGCTAGCATCGGTTCAGTAAATGACCAACGGTGGTGATGGTCTGCGGGTTAGATTTTAATTTGCCGACCAGTTGAATAGGCTGCGTTTTCCAATCCTAAACTTGCCGAGACAATGTGACCTTCGATCGCACGGAAATCTCGTCTGGACCTTCGAGAGAAAGTGCCCGGGCCTCTGGTCCGGACAGGATCTCTGTCGAAGGCGAGTTTGTGTTTCATCCACGTCGAGGGCTTAGCAATGGCCATTTGCAGACCATTGTGGGGAACTACTTGCCCCGCCCCGCCTTCCGTGTTCCCTTTGCCGCTGAAATCGTTGAAGTGGACCCGATAGACGGCAGTCGCGTCTTGTGCCATTGTCATTGGCAACCTGATCGAAGCAAAAAGCTAACGCTGGTCCTTGTCCACGGACTGGAGGGCTCGTCCGACTCCCAATATATCCGCGGACTTTCAGCGCGTGCCTGGGAGGCTGGGTGCAACGTGATCCGCATGAATATGCGCAATTGCGGCGACACCGACCTGCTGACTCCGACTCTTTACCACTCTGGACTTTCCGGGGATCTGAGCGCGGTCGTCAAGCATTTTGCGGAACAATATGACTTGCAGAAGGTGGGCATCGTCGGCTATTCGATGGGCGGCAATCTGGCGCTCAAGATGGCCGGCGAGTGGGGCCGTCGTGCTCCGTTGGTTGGTGTGGCCGCAGTATGTCCGGCGATTGATCTGGCGGCAGGATCCGACGCCTTGCACGAATCGGTCAACCGGCTTTACGAGCGACGCTTTCTGCGGGGTCTGATGAATCGCTTTCACCGCAAGGCGAAATTGTTTCCGGATCTCTATGAACCGAGGAAGATTGGCCCGGTGCGCTCGCTGCGCGAGTTTGACAACAAGGTTGTGGCTCGCTACCTGAACTTTCGGGACGCCGATGACTACTATTTTCGGGTTTCGAGTGCCCGCGTATTGGACCGGATCGAAGTCCCGACGTTGATCCTCCACGCCCAGGATGATCCGTTTATCCGGCTTACGACCGAAACACGCGGCAAGCTGGTCGCCAACCCCTGGATTCGTCTAGTGGAAACGCGCCACGGCGGGCATTGCGCGTATCTCTCCCGCGACACAGGCGACGATATACATTGGGCAGAGGCGGCTGTGATCCGCTTTCTCGTGCGCGGGTCGGAGCAAGGTCATGGAAGCTGATTGGGAAGTTGAAATCGGAGGTGGAGCGCCGGTCATCGAGGCATTTTGGCCTGGATTCGTGAATTTGCGGCGGACCCCATTGCGCATTGCGGAAGTCTCCGAGGCGCTTGCGTTCCCGGCGCTCGGCCGGTTCCTGGCCCAGGTGAATGGAGAGGTTTCCCCGCTTTGGACTTCAAAATGCGATGTGTGGGAGCCGGATAGGGCAGAACAGGCTGGATTGGATCCGGCTCACCCCGCTAGTGTCGAGGGCGATTCGGAAATCATTGTCTTGGCGTGCTATATCGATTTGTTGCCGCGCCGGGGCGTCCTATTTGCTCAGTGGCAGGCCGCAGAGAGATTTTGCCGGGAATGGGTGGAACGCCTGGAGACTGTCGACCTACCCCTATCTCGTGTCGAATTGATTGTGCGGCAGGCTGTCGCAGGGGATGCGGAAGGCTTTGGGATTACAGCGTATGTCAGTATATTGGAATCCCCGCTTGAGATGAATGCAGATGGGGCTCGTGTGCGGGACCAGTCGGCCAATCTGCTGGCTCAGGTGTTGGGGATTCTGGCGGCATCAATTCCAGCCTGGGACTTCCCTGCGGCGGGGGCATAAACGCTACAATGGAAAGAAACGGGCGAGTAGCTCAACTGGACAGAGCACCGGCCTTCTAAGCCGGGGGTTGCAGGTTCAAGCCCTGCCTCGCCTACCAAAGATAATAAAGGGGTTGCCAACAGGGCAACCCCTTTTGTTGTTGGGAATTGTTAGAGGCTGTGGGGGATTTTGGGGGGACCCCAAAGGTGCGTCGGGGGTAAAGGGGACTACTGCGGTCTACGGCGCGGGAGTTTGTCGACTGCGTCGCGCTTGGCCTGATTGCGCGTGTGAGAGTACCGCTCCAGCATCTTGGCAGACATCCACCCGGCAATCGCCTTCAAAGTCGATTCCGGGACTCCCGCCTCTCCAAGGGCCGAGATAAACGTGTGGCGAAGGTCATGGAGCCTGCACCATACGCCTGCCGCCTTCCTGCATGTTGTCCAAGCCGATTTCCACGATTCCATCGGTTTGGTTGGATCAACAGCATAGACGGCCGCCTCTCCTTTCAAGCGGCCCCCATTTCCTTTGAGACCGTATCGCTCACTTGGAAAGATGAAATGATTCGGCAACGGATTGTCGAAGCGCGAACGCCAATCTACCAGGATCTCGTAGGCTTCGTCATTGAGGGGAATCCCCCGGCCTTCACCACCTTTTGTTTTCGACTTTCCGACCGAAATTGTGCGTTTCTGGAGATCGACCTGGTTCCAGCGCATGCGCCCCTCGGCTGCGCGCACACCCGTGTGCAGGTAAATCATCAATGCAGGAAAAAGGGAACGGCTTCTACTCTCGATGGCTGCGA
>Ga0302320_10000994_pt1 | contig 68122 bp, 44 predicted proteins | sample Bog_T0_3_FD_202130 | JGI IMG/M metagenome (GOLD analysis project Ga0302320, IMG submission 202130) | Peat permafrost microbial communities from Stordalen Mire near Abisko, Sweden - Bog_T0_3 | ecosystem: Environmental > Terrestrial > Soil > Wetlands > Peat | place: Sweden: Abisko, Stordalen Mire...
AGTTGATCGGCCGGATGCTCATAGAGTGCTTTGGCTTCCGCTACGGCCATCCCTTTGACCCGGCTCAAACTCAGGGTCTGGCCCGTCACCCGCGAATGGTGACTCTTAAAGCTCAGCAGCAACCCCGTCCGCTGCTGCACCAGGCTCATCCGCCGCCGCAACAAATCACGCACCGGCCGCAACTGCGGATCGTAAATGTATCCGGTCGGCAAAATCTTCAGCCGCTGGAGTTCCGCCAGAAAGAACGCGTCACTCTTGTCATTGGCGTGTTTGATCCCGCTGTATTGGTCAATCTTGGCCGGATCAGCCAGCACCACCGGATAACCCAAGGCCACCAAGCCATCCACCAGCCAATACCAGTTGTACGTTGACTCCACGGCCAGACTCTTCAGCCGTCGTTTGTAAGGCTTAAGAAACGCGACCACCGCCTGGAGATCGCACACCAACTTCTGGGACCGGAGCTGTCGTCCATCCTCATCCACGATCCCAATCACTAGGTTATTGCTATGCAGATCGATTCCTGCCATCAATAATTTCGTCATATCAGTTTCCTTTCGGTTTTGGTTGTTTATCTTTCGTCAGACATTCAACTTCTACCGGAAGGAAACCTTCCTCGCCACTCAGCCCTTAATGTTTATCAGTCCTATAATTGTGACATGATTGGTTTTCAACCATATTCCGCCGCCGCTTCCAAGAGTAGTCGCTTCACCCCCCAATTTCCGTCCAGATTTTCGTTGCCGTCGACCAACTTGCCGACGCCAAGCAGGAATGCGGCGACCGGTCTTCTCGCATGCTTTACACGATGCATCCAAAAACGGCCGTCGGTCTTGGTCATCGCGGAAGATTACCAGGCCCTGGTTCCTGCGCACCATGACTTGGTAAGCCGCGTCCGTGGCAAGATTAAGATCGTTGGCGCAATCAGCCATGTCTTGAACTTAATTCGGCTCATAATGCGTCAAAAATTGCTTATCCACACCAGGAAGGCAACAACGCAAGGCCAGACCGATATTTAACCGCGAAGTGGCGGTGCCAGTTCCCAATGGTTGATTGTTTTCACTCACGCAGCCTGGAGGCGGAGGTCTGAATCGACCGCGGCTCGAAAAGAAAAAACCGGAAAGCGGTTTGCCGCTTTCCGGTTTGAAACTTTCAAATACCCGAATCAATGCGCTTTGTGTAGCGCGGTCATTCCAGCGTACACGGCGTTTTTGCCGAGCAATTGTTCGATGCGGAGCAATTGATTGTATTTCGCAGTACGATCGGTACGGCTCAGGGAGCCGGTCTTGATCTGGCCGCAGTTGGTGGCAACGGCGATGTCGGAGATGGTTGAATCCTCGGTTTCGCCGGAGCGATGCGAGAGGACCGCGGTGTATTTATTGGTCTGGGCGAGCGACACGGCATCCAGGGTTTCGGTCAGGGACCCAATTTGGTTCACTTTGACCAGGATGGAGTTGGCGGTGCCGGTATCGATGCCCTTTTGCAGGAACTTGACGTTGGTCACGAACAAATCGTCACCCACAAGCTGGATTTTGCCACCGAGCTTGTCGGTGAGCTTCTTCCAGGTTTTCCAGTCGCCTTCGGCGCAACCGTCTTCGATGGAGACGATCGGGTACTTGGCCACGAGCTTCGCATAAAAGTCCACCAGCTCGTCGCCGGTCAGTTTCTGGCCGCTGCTCTTCTTGAACACGTAGGTTTCGTTGCCGGTGTAAAATTCGGACGAAGCGACGTCCAGGGCGAGGTTTACTTCCTTGCCGGCCTTGTAGCCCGCATCCTTGATGGCCTGGAGGATCACTTCGATCGCGGCTTCCGCGCTGTCGAGCTTGGGAGCAAAACCGCCTTCGTCACCCACGGCGGTGGACAGGCCTTTTTTCTTGAGGACGGATTTCAGGGCATGAAAAATTTCCGTGATGGCGCGCAATCCTTCGCTGAAGGTCGCAAAACCATGCGGCTGGATCATGAATTCCTGGAAATCGATCGGGGCGTCGGAGTGGGCGCCGCCATTGATGACATTCGCCATGGGCACGGGCAACACTTTGGCATTGGGTCCGCCGAGATACTTGAACAGCGGCTGGCCGAGCGCGGCGGCGGCGGCTTTCGCGTTCGCCAAAGAGACGGCCAGGATGGCGTTGGCGCCGAGCTTGGATTTGGTTTCGGTGCCGTCGAGTTCGAGCATGGTGCGGTCGACGGTCAACTGGTCGAGCGCATCCAGGCCTTGGAGTTCGGGCAGGATTTTGTCGGTGACGTTCTTGACGGCCTTTTGGACGCCTTTGCCGAGAAAACGGCTTTTGTCGCCGTCGCGGAGTTCGATGGCTTCGTGTTCGCCGGTGCTGGCGCCGCTGGGAACCGCCGCGCGACCTGCCGCTCCGGATTCCAGGGTGACATCCACTTCCACCGTCGGGTTGCCGCGCGAATCAAGGATCTCGCGCGCCTCAATATTTTGGATTTTTGTCATATATAAAATGAAGCGAACAGCATAAAACCTGCGCCCGGCGAGTCAAGAAAAGGCGGATTAATCATTTTAATGATGGGGGCATCGCGTGGCGAGGAGCGGGCGAGGACAAATGGGGGTGGGGTGAGAGTCCCTCGAGCCCTGACTGAAACGTTCCGTCAAACCAAAGTTTGGGCTCCAGAGACTGTCGCCCCACCGGGTTAACAATTGCGCACCATCCCTGCCTGGTTCGTTGGTGTTCCGGATTCTGGTTGCGGGCGCGGAATTGATTCGCGATAATTTTGGCTGGCAATGGAGTTTGCCTTCCGAAATGGAAAACCGCCTGCTGTTCAGTGCTGATGACTCCTGCTTGGGAAGGATGGCATGGTGCTGTCCCTGAACAACCACAACCGGTCGGCTGATTGGCCGGCCCTCCCGGTGGGATTATAATTGATTATGTTCTCCTATTTATGGGTGGCGCTCGGCGGCGCAATCGGCAGCGTCTCGCGCTTCTGGCTGGCCGGGCTGATCACCGAACGTTTTGGCCAAAGTTTTCCTTGGGGGATTCTGGTCATTAACATCACCGGCTCGTTTGTCATCGGTATTTTCGCGGCATTCACCAATCCTGACGGTCCGTTAACGCCGCAAACCCGAATCTTTGCCACGCAGTTTCTCATGATCGGCATCTGCGGCGGTTTCACGACCTTTTCCTCGTTCAGCCGGGACACACTAAGACTGCTGCAGGAACGCCAATGGCTTTATGCCGGGGGAAATGTTATGTTGTCGGTAGTCCTGTGTTTGATTGCCGTCTGGCTCGGTTATATGCTCGGATCGTTGTTCAGTTCGGTTAAACAGTGACCGCCCGCCCGTCCAAAATGACGCGCTAAAATATAATATATGCAAATTCCAACCGATGCCGTGCTGCTGCGGATTTTCATCGGCGAAAGCGATCGATGGCAGCACAAGCCGCTTTATGAAGCCATTGTGCTGGCCGCGCGTGAAGCACAACTCGCCGGCGCCACCGTGCTCCGCGGGCCGATGGGATTTGGCAAATCCAGCATTGTGCATGCCTCCAAGATCATGGAGCTATCCACGGATCTGCCGCTGGTCATCGAGATCGTGGATGCCGAGGAAAAAATCAATTCTTTCCTGCCGACGTTGGACAAAATGATGGGTGGCGGACTGGTCACGTTGGAAAAAGCCAGGGTTTTGCATTATCGTTCAGGGGAGTGAAAACCATGAATGAATTAACCAATCGAGTTCAAGCGCTGCTGAAAAGCGGCGAGACACGTCCGCAAGTTTTGGAGAACGTGTTGCGCGAAGTGCTGCAGCATTTCAACTCCGAGACGGGCACCATTCACCTGCTTAATCCTGAAAAGCAATTGCTATTGCTGGCCGCACAAATTGGTTTGCCGCCGCAGATGCTTGGGATCGTCCAAACCATCCCGGTGGGCAAAGGGATTGCGGGACAGGTCGCGGCGGAAAACCGGCCGGTGACCATTTGCAATTTGCAGACGGACGCGACCGGCGTCGCCCGGCCGGGCGCCAAACAAACCGGCGTGGGCGGAGCCCTGTGTGTGCCCATGCGCCGGGGGGAAACCCTGGTGGGAACGCTGGGCATTGGAACCCTTCGCGAATACGATTACTCCGCCGCCGAAATCAATTTGCTCCAGGACGTTGCGGCGCTGGTGGCGGCCTACTGAAGACACACCGTTTCTTTTTCCAATGACGGTCAGCGCGCTTGCTTTTAAGAACTTCGTCACCATAATTGCGCGATGACCCAACCGGTGCTTGTCATCGAGCATTTGCGCGTGGATTTTCCCGAGATCGTGGCCGTCAACGATCTCTCATTAACGATTGAGAGTGGTGATATCTGCGGTCTGATTGGCCCCAATGGGGCGGGCAAAACCACCACCATGCGCGCCGTTTCGGGTTTGCAGGAGTGCACTCGCGGCCAGGTCCGGATCAACGGACATGATCTCGCAAAAGAACCGGAAAAATTGAAACGGCAACTGGGGTTCATGCCGGATTTTTGCCCGACTTACGACCAGCTGACTGCGACCGAGTTTCTGGATCATTTCGCGAGGGCCCATCAGTTGTCGCAGAAAGAAAAACGGATTCAAGAGTGTCTTGAGTTAACGTGGTTGAGCGACAAAAGCGGGGCGCTGTGCCAGGAATTGTCGCGCGGTATGAAACAACGCCTGGTGCTGGCAAAGACTCTGCTTCCCGACCCCAAGGTGTTGTTGCTGGACGAACCGGCCAGTGGACTGGACCCGCTGGGGCGCATCGAATTGCGCAAAATTCTCCTGCAGTTACATGATGCCGGCAAAGCTGTCTTGATTTCCTCCCATATCCTCTCCGAACTCTCGGGTTTCTGCAACAAAGCCGCTATCATGGAAAGGGGCAAATTGGTGATGTTCGGCGGGATCGCGGAACTGGGTCAAAAGATGACGAGTCGAAAAATCTCCCTCAAATGGCGGGCAGATGGAGAGAAGGCACTCGAAATCCTGAAAGCTGCCGACGTAATGAATATTGAAGCTCAGCCATCCGGCGCGACCTTCCAATTCAAAGGCGGGACTGAGGGGCTGGATGAATTATTGAAGTCTTTGGTTTTGCAAGGCATACGCGTCTCCGAATGGCGGGGTGCGGGCGACGATTTGGAACAAATCTTTCTGGAATCCGGCGCCAAGGAGCTCATGTGAAGCTGAACGAAAACCCCATATTCCTCACCCAAAAACGCCTGGTCCACCGTGGCGGTGTGCTGGCGGCTATCTTGATTTCCGCGATAGTGGGGCTCAGCCTGCTTTCGGGTTTGGTGGCGTACCGGGTGAATGCGTCGTATTACTTTCCCGATTTCGAAACGGCACAACAAGCCGGCAAAACGTTTTACGGCTTCACCATTGGCGTGGAGATTGTGCTGTTGGTACTCGGCGGCTTTAGCCGTATTTCCCGAACGCTCGCGGAGGAGCGCAAGGCGGGACTTTACGATAGCAACCGCTTAACCCCCCTAAAACCAACCCAAATCGTGGCAGGTTATTGGCTGGGGCCTGCTTTGCGGGAATTTTACATGGCCCTGGTCCTGGCTGGAACGGGTCTCTTGATTGTCTTGCTCGCGGGATTGCCATTGACGTTCTGGCTCGGGAGCCAGTTGTTAATCTTTGGCTCAGCGCTTTTTTTTGGCTTGCTCGCCATACCGGCGGGGCTGGGTGTGCAACGTCCACAAATTGGCGTCTTGATAGTTTTGATATTTTTTCTCATCCAGCCGTTTTCATTCTCGTTCCCGAGGTTTGTACTTACTAATTTTTTGCTGCCTTCTTACGCAATTGTAAATTTATTCACGGACGCTAAAGATTTGAGCCGAGGCAATTCTTATCAGGATTGGGCAGGTTGGCCCAGCCTGTTTGGCTTGCCGATTCCTCCGATTCTGTTGAGTCTTTGTTTGCAACTGATTCTTGGATTCTTACTCTGGCGCGGTGCCACCCGGAAAACGGCCAACCCATTCCAGCCACTAATCTTACGCCGCGAGGCGGTGGTCATTTTTGGCATTTTGCTGCTTGTGCAGCACGGTCTGATTTGGAGCTTGTGGCGGGGAAATTTCCCCGTCCCTGCAATCAACGGCGAAAAATATTTTTACGTCGTGGATACACTGTTCCCTGCCATCCAGTGTGGGACAATTTTAGTTGCCTGCATCTTCCTGGCAGCCGCCAGTCCTCAACCGGAAACCGTCCGAGTCACCGCATTACGAAGGCCCATCAAAAGCTTTGGTGAGATTTTTTCCCGCAGCGCCGTTTCCCTCGCGCTCACACTGGGCGCCATCAGCGCGGGCGTTTTGCTTTTGCAGTTCGCCCGGGGATTCACTAATTCATGGGAAGTTTACCTGGTCACGGCCGGCAATCTATTATCGACATTTTTGATTTTCGCCTTATTGCTTGAATACTGCCGGCTGCGCCATAAAAAGCGGGCGGTGGGTTTTATTGTGCTCTGGCTATTCGTACTGTGCTTCCTGCCTTTCATCCTCGCTGGAGTTTTTTACAGCAGCGCCTTTGCAAAATTGTCATTGCTTGCACCGGGGGTGGCTGCCCTTTCGATGGGGAATGGCGAAACCATACATTATTTGGCAGGGATTGTTTTCGCGCATTTCGGAATCGCCGTGCTTTTATGGATCGTGTGGCGTCGCGAGTGGCGCCAATTGCTGGCCAAGGCGACTGCCAGTCAAAATTGAATTGTCCCCCGCCCCGATTCGCGGCAAGCTGCCGGTTTATCTTATGGAGCAAGTGAATCTCGGAATTGTTGGCGGGGGAACGGTGGGCAGCGGCGTCTATGAGGCCCTGCAACGGAATGGCGCCCTGATGGCCTCGCGCCTCGGCGTCGGCCTGAATGTCGTGCGGGTGGCCGTGCGCGATCCCAAGAAGCAACGCGCAGTGAAAATCCCCCCTGCCCTTCTCACCACCGATTGGCGCGTCGTCGTCTGCGATCCGGCGGTGCATCTGGTCGCCGAGCTGGTCGGTGGCACGACGATTGCCCGGGAGGTGGTTTTGACCTCGCTCAAACTCGGCAAACCGGTCGTCACGGCCAACAAGGCCCTGCTCTCCGCCCACGGGGAGGAATTGTTTGCCGCCGCCAAGAAATACGGGACCAACCTCTATTACGAAGCCAGCGTCGCCGGGGGTATTCCCATCATCAAGTCGCTGCGCGAGGGATTTGTCGGCAACCAGATTACTGCGCTGTATGGCATCGTGAACGGCACCTGCAATTACATATTGACCCGCATGAAGCTGGAGGGTGCGGAATTTGCGAATGTCCTCGCCGACGCCCAAAAGCTGGGTTACGCCGAAACGCCGCCGGACCTGGATATTGACGGTCACGATGCAGCCCACAAAACGGGAATTCTGGCGTCGCTCGCCCACGGTTTCTGGGTGAACCCGAAAAAAATCCATGTCGAAGGTATCCGCCAGCTCACGGCGGTGGATATCAGATTTGCCGGTGAACTCGGTTACACGATCAAGCTGCTGGGGACTGTAAAGAAGCTGGAACCCGGATGCCGGGTGCAGGTCTCGGTCTATCCGACGCTGATCCCAAATTCCCACGTGCTGGCCAGCGTGAATTACGCGTTCAACGCGGTGTTTGTACGCGGGGATATCGTCGGCGATTCGCTGTTTTACGGCCGAGGCGCGGGCAAGGAAGCGACGGCCAGCGCGGTATTGAGCGATCTTGGCGATGCGGCCCTGGATTTGAAATTTGGCACCAAGCACCGGCTCCCGCCGTTTGTGCCGCACGAATATTCCGGCAAGGTCGCGCCGATTGAAGACGTGGTGTCGCAGTATTTCGTCCGGCTTAATGTCACCGACCGGCCGGGCGTGCTGGCGCGGGTGGCCACTATTTTTGGAGAATCCAACATCGGCATTTCCTCCGTCATCCAGCCGGAAGGACACGAAGGCAAAACTGTCCCCCTGATTTTCATGCTCCATTACGCCACCAACGGCGCGGTCAATCAGGCCTTGAAAAAAATTGGCCGGTTGCCGGTGATTAAAGGCAAACCGGTCATGATCCGCGTGGAATCGTTTGCTTAAGGCATCGTTTAAAACCAAGCTTTCCATGCCCCTGCTATTTCAATCGACGAACGGAGAATCCCCGGCAGTAAACCTGCGGGATGCCCTCTTAAACGGCCAGGCACCCGACCGCGGGCTCTATCTCCCGGAACATTTTCCCCGCCTGACGTCAGCGGAAATCGCCGCCTTTGCCGGCATGCCCTATCACGAAATCGCCTTCCGGGTTTTGTCGCGCTACACCAGCGGGATCATCCCGGATGGGGACCTGGCGGCCATGTGCCGGGAGGCTTATGATTTTAACATTCCGCTCGAGAAGATTCATGACCGGGTCTTTTTGATGAGGCTTGATCAGGGACCCACGGCTTCGTTCAAGGATTTTGCGGCGCTGATGATGGCGCGGATGTTCGGTTATTTTCTCCGGCAAATCGGCCAGAATCTCACCATATTGACCGCCACCAGCGGCGACACGGGTGCGGCTGTGGCCCATGCTTTCCACAAAGTTCCGGGCGTGCGGGTCATTGTCCTTTTCCCGATTACCGAGGTCAGTGACAGCCAGCGCAAACTGATGACCACCCTGCGCGACAATGTCCGCACCGTGGCGGTGGACGGGAAGTTCGATGATTGCCAGGCGATGGTTAAGCGGGCCTTTGCCGATCCCGAGCTCAAGCACATTCCGCTCTCGTCGGCCAATTCCATTAATATTGGCCGGCTGCTGCCGCAGAGCGTTTATTATTTTTACGCAGCGTCACGTCTCGCGCCGGGCGGGGAACCGATCGTGTTCTCGATACCCAGCGGCAATTTCGGGGACATGATGGGTGCGGTGATCGCCCGTGAAATGGGTTTGCCCGTCCGCAAGATCGTGGCCTCAGTGAATGACAACGATGCTTTCCCGAAATTCCTGAACAGCGGCATCTATCAAAAAATCTCGCCGTCGCGCAACTCGGTTTCCAATGCGATGAATGTCGGGCATCCGAGTAATCTGGCCCGCCTCGTGGCCCTTTACGGCGGCCAAATGGACGAAACCGGGAGGGTGCACCGGCAGCCTGACCTGGCTGCGATGCGCCGGGACTTGTTTTCCAGCTCCATTTCAAATGCCCGCACACTGACTTCCCTCAAAGAGTTCTGGGATAAATACCAGATTCTGCTCGAACCGCATGGGGTGGTGGCTTGGCAGGGATTTCTGGATTGGATCGCGCTTGAACCGCTGGGCGACTCACCTGCGGTGATCGTGGAAACCGCCAACCCGGCCAAATTCCCTGACGAAGTCGAGAAAGTGGTTGGCTGGCCGCCCGATGTACCGGAAAAAATGCAAGCCGCGATCAAGTTGCCGGAAGATTATGACCGCATGGCGACTGATTACGACCAGTTCAAGGCTTATCTGCTGCGTCATCACGCGGCTTGATTGTCGGCCAGTTTCTGGCATCGTCTTGGGCTCCAAACTTTAAAAATGGCTCTCATTGTCCAAAAATTTGGCGGCACCTCGGTGGGCAACCCCGACCGCATCAAGAATGTCGCGTCCCGCGTGGCAAAATACCGCGCGCAGGGGGATCAGGTGGTGGTGGTGGTTTCGGCCATGAGCGGCGTGACCGACCAACTCATCAAGCTGGCCAAGGACATCATGCCACTGCCCAGCGAACGGGAGATGGACGTACTGCTGGCCACCGGCGAACAGCAAACCATTGCGCTCACCGCCATTGCCTTGCATGCCCTGAACATTCCCGCCGTGTCCCTTACCGGTGCGCAGGCGGGAATCGTGACTGATGGCGTTCATACTAAGGCAAAAATCCACAACATCACGCCGAAGAAAGTTCACGACCTTTTGAAGCAGGGTAACGTGGTCATCGTCGCCGGTTTCCAGGGTGAAACCTCGGAAGGCCAGATCACGACACTGGGGCGCGGAGGGTCCGACCTCACAGCGATCGCCCTTGCCGCCGCCCTGAAGGCCGACCTTTGCCAGATTTACACGGATGTGGATGGCGTTTATACGGCTGATCCACGCCTGGTGCCGAATGCGAAAAAGCTCGCTGAAATTTCCTACGATGAAATGCTGGAGCTGGCCAGCTTGGGCGCCAAAGTCATGCAAAGCCGCTCGGTGGAATTTGCCAAAAAATTCGGCGTGGTCTTTGAAGTCCGCTCCAGCCTAAACGAAAACCCCGGAACGATTGTGAAAGAAGAAACGAAAAGCATGGAAGAGGTGGTCGTGCGCGGTGTTGCGCTCGATAAAAATCAGGCCAAGATCACGCTCGTGGGCGTGCCCGACAAACCAGGCGTGGCCGCGCATATTTTCAAGGCCCTCGGTGATGCCGCTGTGAATGTGGATATGATCGTCCAGAACATCAGCCACGGCACCGGCACCCCCCAGACGGATATCTCCTTCACCACGGAAAAAGCCGACCTGCTCAAGGCGCAAAAGGTCATTGACGGACTGAAAAAGGAAATCGGCATGCGCGAGGTCATTACCGACGAAAAAATCGGGAAGCTCTCCATTGTCGGCGTCGGCATGAAATCCCACACCGGGGTCGCCGGGAAGATGTTCAGTGTGCTCGCCAAGGAAGGGGTGAACATAGGCATGATTTCCACCAGCGAGATCAAAATCTCGGTCACCATCGACCTTGCCAAGGGGGAAGCCGCCACCAAAGCCGTGCACGCCGCGTTTATCGGTTAAGACAAATCGTCCAAGACAACCTTCGACGGAAAAGGCGTGGTAAACCCACGGGAATCCGCCATTGGTCGCCCTGTTAGGCGTACCATGCCATAGAAATCTGTCTTTTTCATCGCAGCAAGTTTCATGCTAATATTACCTCATAACACCCTCATTGGCATTATTTCACACAAATCATCGAGCATCGACACCACAATCACAATTTTTGAAAGAATCAGTCGCAAGCGACGTATTATTAAATAGATAAGCACGCCTGTTAGCGTTGGTGGGCATTTGCAATAACCGGTGCCGAAAGCTGTCTTTTTCAATGCACAAAACCCTTGTTTGTGGCCAGGTTGAGGGTTGAAGGAATGCGGCGACCTTAATCGGTTTTGGTGTGCTTAAGGCAAAAATATGATTTCAACCACAAAAATTCTGCTTTTGGAAGACAACCTTGATGACCGGAAGCTTTTGGAAAAGGTGCTGGGGCATCAGGAGTTGCCATGCCAAATCGTTCATGCCGAAACCAAGGAGGAGTTTCATCGGGCGCTGGGAACTGACCAGTTTGATTTGGTCATTTCTGATTTCAACCTGCCTGGTTATGACGGATTAAGCGCGCTTCATTTGACGAGGGAGCTCCAACCGGACACTCCTTTTATTTTTGTTTCGGGCACCATCGGCGAAGAACGTGCGGTGGAAAGCTTGAAACTCGGGGCGACCGATTATGTGCTCAAGGACCGGCTCGGAAGGCTGGTGCCGGCCGTGGAACGCGCATTGCGAGAGACGCAGGAAAGACGCGCGCTTGCCCGGCTTGAAGCACAATGGCATCAATCGCAAAAAATGGAGGCCATCGGCCAGCTTGCCGGCGGCATTGCGCATGATTTCAACAATCTGTTGCTGGTCATTCAAGGCAACGCTGAACTGGTCCTGTTAAAACAGAATCTGTCGGCAGACCAACGCCATCAATGCCTAAAGCAAGTTGTCATTGCCGCGAAACGCGGGACGAGTTTGATTCGTCAACTGCTAGCGTTCAGCCGCAAGCAGGCCGGATATTTTCAAGAGATCGATTTGAATCTGGCAATTGGCAACCTGAGCAAAATGCTCGTGCGGCTGATTGGTGAAGATATTTCTTTGCAATACAAGCTGGCCGAAAACCTGCCGTCCCTCAGCGCGGATATTGGAATGATTGAGCAGGCCCTGACCAATTTAATTGTGAATGCTCGCGATGCCATGCCGCAAGGCGGCTCGATCCACATCAATACCGAGGCAGTGAACATTGACAACACCCATTGCCAGAATCATGCGGAAGCGCGAAAAGGAGAGTTTATTTGTGTGACGGTGAGAGACACGGGAGAGGGCATCCGTCCGGAACATTTGGCACATGTTTTCGAACCCTTTTTCACAACCAAAGAGGTGGGCAAGGGCACGGGGCTTGGTCTGGCCATGGTTTATGGCACGATCAGACAACACCAGGGCTGGATCGAAGTGTCCAGCGAAGTTGGCGAGGGAACGACCTTCAAAATGTTCCTGCCCGCCAATCGATCCAAGGCGGTGAACCCAACTGGCGAATCAACCACGGAAAATGCCACCGGCGGCAAAGGAAGGATTTTGCTGGTTGAGGACAACCCGGATGTCAGGCAATTTGTGCGACAAGTTTTGGAGATTTCCGGTTATCAGGTATCCGAAGCCGGCAATGGCATTGAAGCGTTGAAAATATGGAAAACGAACGCACCTCAATTTGATTTGCTGCTCACAGACATGGTGATGCCAGGCGGCTTGAACGGCGGACAATTAGCGGAACGATTGCGCGCGGATCGGCCGAAGCTCAAAGTGGTTTTCATGAGTGGTTACAATCCCGACATCGTAGGAAAAATCCAACCACAGAGTTGCTTCATTCAAAAACCCTATTCAATCGATGTTCTGATGCAGACAGTACGCGAGTGTTTGAGAGATAATCTGGAACAAACAGCCGCAGGTGGCTAATCGGGACAATCACCAAAATCAAGATCGGTTTATTGAGTTAAACAATTGACGGAATAACCCTTTGATTCTATAATACTGCAATGTCTCGAAACCTTAATCTGCTATTGAGTCTTGCGCTGTTGGTCAGCGTGGCAGCAGGGTTTTGATTCGTATATACATTTTTACAACCCACTGCCTCGCGGCAGTGGGTTTTTTACTTTTAGCCGCCAATGAACACAATAAAGCACGAATGCGAAATGGGGCGCATGCCAATTGCCGTCATTGACGCCAATTTTAGAAATTGGCTGTCAACGGGTAGATGGTGCTCTTCAATTCTTCGTGTTCATTCCCATCCTTTCGTGGTTCAATCCTGACGGAACGCGATTATGCAAAAACACCCGATAACCAAATATCGTCCCTTTCCGCTCTCCCCGGTGCTGGCGGATCGGCAATGGCCCAACCGCGTGCTCACCGCGCCGCCGCGCTGGTGCAGTGTGGATCTGCGTGACGGCAATCAGGCCCTGGCCGTGCCCATGAACGTTTCCCAAAAACTGGAATTGTTCCAAACCCTGGTCAAAATCGGGTTCAAGGAAATCGAGGTCGGATTCCCTTCCGCGTCCAATACTGAATTTGATTTCAACCGCCTGCTGATTGAGAAGGGCCACGCGCCGGAAGACGTGTGGTTGCAAGTTCTCGTGCCGGCACGCGAGGATTTGATCGAGCGCACCGTCGAATCCCTGGTTGGCGCCAGGAAGGTGATTATCCACTTGTACAATTCGACCTCGCCCGCGCAACGCCGGGTGGTCTTTGGCAAATCCAAGGAGGAAATAAAGAACATCGCCGTCAACGGCGCCCGCTGGATCAAAGACCGTTTGCCCCGGCTCAAGGGCACGGAAGTCATGCTCCAGTATTCCCCGGAGAGTTTCAGCATGACCGAGGTCGAGTTTGCCCGGGAAGTTTCCGAGGCGGTAATGGATGTCTGGCAGCCCAGCCCGGCCCACAAAATGATCTTGAACCTGCCGGACACGGTTGAAGTGGCCATGCCCAACGTTTACGCCGACCAGATCGAATGGATGTGCAAAAATCTGAAGAACCGAGATTCGCTCATCGTCAGTTTGCATACCCATAACGATCGGTACACCGGGGTAGCCGCCACCGAGTTGGGCTTGCTCGCGGGCGCGGATCGGGTTGAGGGTACTCTCTTCGGCAACGGGGAGCGAACCGGCAACCTGGACATCGTGACCGTAGCCTTGAATCTTTACATGCACGGAATTGATCCGGGATTAGACTTCAGCAACCTCGGTTCCGTAGTGGAAGTTTACGAGCGTTGCACCGGCATGTCCGTGCCGCCGCGCCAACCCTACGCCGGCGAACTGGTCTTCACTGCGTTCAGCGGTTCCCACCAGGACGCGATCAAAAAAGGACTGGCGGAATGGGAAAGCAATGAACGGGAGCATTGGGATGTCCCCTATCTTACAATTGATCCGGCGGACATCGGGAGGGAGTATCGCGAAGTGATACGCGTTAATTCGCAGTCGGGCAAAGGCGGCGTCGCTTATTTGCTAGAAAGCGAGTTTGGCATTGAGCTGCCCAAGGAAATGCAGCGCGAATTCGGTCCCATCGCCAATTTAGAGGTCGACAAGCTCGGACGGGAAGTCTCGGGCGCAGAACTCAAACAAATGTTCTGGCGGGAATACGTTGAAAGGAACTCACCGTGGCAATTGCAAAGTTTTGAAACGGCCAGCAAGGACGGCAATGTGAATTGCCAGGCGAAGTTGCTCCGGGATGGCCAAGCGGTCAGGTTTTTGGGCCAAGGCAACGGTCCCCTGGCGGCGCTGGTTCACGGGTTTGGAACCCTTGGCGTTCCGCGGTTCGAAATCTCGAGCTATAACGAACATGCTTTGAGTTCCAGCGAATCGGCGGCGGCCATCGCGTACATACAAATCAAGTTGGCCGACGGACGGTGCCGCTGGGGAGCCGGGGTGGACACGAATATCGAACTCGCCTCGGTCAAAGCCGTATTGAGCGCGCTGAATCGCCTATGATTCAGTCTTGTGAAATCGGGAATAATGCCTGAGAATTTGCGAATGAGAATCAGCGGAATCACTGTCGGTCTGGTTTTGGCGAGCGTTTTATTCACCGCGTGCGTCCACAAACAGAACCCGCCGTCGACACCAGCGGCGCAAGCCATCGTGCCTCCTCCGATTGCTCCGCCGCCTCCACCGCCACCAACTCTCGTTCTGCCGCCAGGTTCGCCGCCCCCGATGGTCACTTCCAAACCGGTCTTTGTCCCGGATGTCTCCCGTTCCGGACAACCTTTGCCGGACGGCATCCTGGCTTGGGATTCCTTGATGAAAAGCACGGACGTCCTCAGCGGCTCGGACTTTGCCCATTTTTCCTTTTCGTTTACCAATATTTCCGGAAAGGACGTAACGATCCTGAATGTCCATCCCTCTTGTGGTTGCACCACCGCCCAACTACCGCCAGTGCCCTGGACGATTGCTGCCGGCTCCACGGGAGAGTTCCAGCTCAAGGTCAATTTGGCCGGTAAATTCGGAACCGTTTTCAAATCGGCCAAAGTAACCACGGATCAAGGCAACAAAGACTTGAGTTTGCGGATCAATATTCAACCAGCCCCGCCGATCCAGCTAACGGAGGCTCAAATGCTGCAAGGCATTGCGATGTCCAAAGCGGACCGGCAGGCAGTTTTTAAAGGTGATTGCGCCAGTTGCCACATCAAGAACATCAGCGGTCGCTACGGACAGGATCTTTTCAACAACGTTTGCGCCATCTGCCACATGGCTCAGAATCGCGCCACGATGGTTCCTGACTTGACGAAATTGAAAGTCCCCACCAACCGTGAGTTTTGGCGCACTTGGATCACCTACGGCAAACCGGGCTCGCTGATGCCGGCTTTTGCCAATTCCCAAGGCGGACCGCTCACAGACATGCAAATTGCTTCGCTCGCGGCTTACCTTAACGCCGTATATCCTTCAAAAGTAGCGACGATCCAGTAAACAGGGGTTAATATTGCCCTAAAATTAGACACTGATTTCAGCCATCTTCGGTGGTCAAGCCTATATCGACTTAAAATTAAGACTTTAAGCTATTGTATTTTATAGGCTTGTAACTTTCTTAATTTTCGCCCATTGAAATTTTTTGGATGTGTGTTAATTTCGGTACATGTCTAATATATCGACAAAAGCTTCGACATTTCCGATTAATACCTACTTTGCCGATTTCCGTTTGCGGATTAGCTGGGCATGGTTTTTTCGCAATGTTTTTGGCGTTATAGCCATCTCTGGTCTCAGCTTATTTAGCTACTATTTGATCAGCAATTTCATCGTGCAATCGGTCACCGTTTCGGGCCCGAGCATGTATCCGAACCTGCTGAATAATGGCAATTATTTTGTCAACCGGCTGGCCTACATCGAGAGCGATCCTCAGCGATCCGACATCGTGGAAGTGCGCGACCCGCAGGATGGCGGTTTGGTGGTCAAACGCATCATAGCCACACCGGGTGAATCCATCTATCTTAAAAAAGGGGTGGTGTATGTGAACAGCCGCCGCCTTTCCGAGCCATATCTGCCCAAGGGGACTCCGACCTTCGCATACGAGAAGAGCGAGGACGAATTCATTTGCTGCGGCAGCGACCAGTATTATGTTTTGGGCGATAACCGCAACAACAGCACCGATAGCCGCACCTTCGGCCCAGTCACCCGCGCGGAGATTTTGGGAAAAATCGTACATTGATTGCGAAAGGCTTGTAGCCGGCAGAGGCAATCAGTATTCTGTCAACCATGCACAACGCATTGGTTGACGCAAAAAATCACGAAACCATCGCGCGGCTTGGACAGTCCGCTTTAAACGGCCAGTCCATTTCCCGCGAGGACGCGCTTTGGCTCTTCAATCTCGAGTCTTCGGCCGATATTCTGGACTTGCTTTCCTGGGCTAACCGGATTCGGGAGCATTTCAAGGGGAACAAGATCCATCTTTGTTCCATCGTCAACGCCAAGGCCGGTGCCTGCTCGGAGAATTGCAGTTTTTGCGCCCAATCCTCATTTTACCAAACCGGCTCACCGAAGTACGGCTTTGTCGATCCGGAACCGGTGCAGGAAGCAGCGGAAGAGGCTCATAAAAATTCTGTGACCGCAGTTGGACTGGTTGCGGCTTGGAAGGGGCTTAATGAAGGACCGATTTTGGACGAAGTTTGCGAGCGGATTCGTGAAATCAAAGCCGGCGGCAAGACCCGTCCGGATGCCTCCCTTGGGATTATCAAAAAACAGGCGGTGGCCGACCGTTTGAAGGAAGCCGGACTGGAGTGCTATGGTCATAATCTGGAGAGTTCCCGCCGCTTTTTTCCCAAGACCTGCTCCACGCACACATTTGATGATCGCCTTGAAACCATTGGTTATTTGAAAAAGGCGGGCATTAAAATTTGCTCGGGCGGCATCATTGGCATGGGCGAGACGCGCGAGGACCGCTGTGACCTTGCCCTGGAATTGCGCGCCATTGGCGCCAATGTCGTGCCGGTCAACATCCTCAACCCCATACCGGGCACGCCTTTTGAAAAAACCCCCTCGCTGCCGGTGATGGAAATCCTGAAGACCATCGCATGTTTCCGGTTTATTCTACCCCGGCAGGAAATCATGATTGCGGGGGGTCGCACGGTAAACCTGCGGGACGCCCAGAGCATGATTTTCATGGCCGGAGCCAGCGCCTTGATGGTGGGGAATTACCTCACCACCTTGAACCAGCCCGTTGAAAAAGATCTCCAAATGATCAAGGACCTCGGCCTGGATCCCAACTGGGATGACCATGGTTTCACCGATCAGGAACCTTGCGGCTGCGCGACCAAGGCGGTTGATCCCGAACCGGTGGCCGCTTGAATCCGTAAAATGTATTTGCTTCGCCGCGCCTTTGCGTGAACTTTTTGCGCGTGCAGAGACTCGGCAAAAATCACGGTCGTTACCTCGGAGAAACCATTGAGGTTGGTTCCGTGCTGCACCAGATCGCCAACGCCGCGGAAAATCACGGCTGGACCAAAGAATTGATTTGCGAGACCGGTGGATATCCGGTCCTGGCGTGGCACCGGCAAGCGGTAGTCCAGCCCGAACGACCTCGCAGGGTTTATATCAGTGCGGGAATCCACGGCGACGAACCGGCCGGTCCATTGGCCGTGTTGAGTTTACTGCGACAAAATCGCTGGCCGAAAACGGCGGAGATTTTCCTACTTCCTTGCCTGAATCCCGTGGGTTTCACCCTCAACCTGCGTGGAAATGCCGCGGGCACTGACTTGAACCGCGATTTTCGAAATCCTCAAACCGCCGAATGCCGTGCCCACGTCGCGTGGCTTGAACGGCAGCCCAACTTTGATTGCTATTTTTGCGTTCATGAAGATTGGGAATCGCAGGGGTTTTACCTTTATGAGCAAAATCCGGACGCTCATCCTTCGCTGGCCGGGGAAATCATCGATTCAGTGATGCAGGTTTGCCCGATCGATTGGTCGGAAAACATTGAGGGCCGACGCGCCCAGGGCGGCGTTATTCGACCGATGATTAATCCACAAGATCGCCCGGATTGGCCGGAAGCACTTTATTTGATCAGCCATAAATCGCGAATGGGTTATACATTGGAAGCACCGTCTGATTTTCCGTTGACCACCAGGATCGATGCTTTAAACACCGCCATGTCAACAGCGCTCAGCCTTTTGACGGTCCATCGCTGACGCAACCCGGACGAATGAGCAAACCAGCCAAATCGCAGTGGGACTTCGGGGAACTTTTTCCGTTGGCGGCGGCGCGCAAGGTACTGTCGGTCTCCGAATTGACGTCGCAGGTCCGTGGCCTGCTCGAAAAACATATAGGCCAGGTCTGGGTGAGTGGTGAGATCACCAACTTGCGGGCCCAAAGTTCGGGCCATCTGTATTTCACCCTCAAGGACGCCGGCGCTCAATTGAGCTGTGTGCTGTTCAGCCGGGAAAAAGTGTCGCAACGCAGCCTGCTCGCTGATGGCCAAAAAGTCCTGTTGCAGGGCGACGTCACCGTTTATGAAGCCCGTGGGCAGTATCAAATGATTGTCCGGGCGGTGGAATTGCAAGGAGTCGGGGCACTTCAAGTTGCCTATGAAAAGCTCAAACAAAAGCTGGCGACCGAGGGGCTTTTTGCACCCGAACGCAAGCGTCCCCTGCCCCTTTATCCCAGGCGGATTGGCTTGGTAACCTCGCTGACCGGGGCGGCGATCCGCGATGTGCTGCATGTGATCCAGCGCCGAAACCCGGCCTTGGAAATCATTGTGGCCCCCGCCCGCGTACAAGGCGCTGGCGCAGCCGAAGAAATCGCGGGCTCCATTCGCTTATTGAACGAATTTGGCAGGCGAGTCGAGGTGCCACCTTTAGACGGTGAGCCATCAAACCAGCTGGACTTGATCCTGATCACACGAGGCGGTGGTTCCCTGGAAGATCTCTGGGCCTTCAATGAGGAAGCGGTGGCCCGCGCCATTTTTGAATCTGCGATTCCCATCGTGTCGGCGGTTGGCCATGAAATTGATTTCACCATTGCTGATTTCGTGGCGGATCTGCGGGCGGCCACCCCCAGTGCCGCCGCGGAAATCATCACGGAACATTATGTGGCCAGCCGCGAATTCATCGGGGAAGCGGCATCACGACTTCGACGGGCGGTCCGTCGCGGACTGGAAGCTGCCAACGACACCACCCTGAACTTGATCGGTCGTTTGACCCGTGTTCATCCCCGCCGGCGGCTGGACGAATCCCTGCAGCGACTGGATGACCTTCAATCTGATTTACTCCGCAATTTGAAATCATCGGCGCGAGCCCGCAAGCTCGTTTTGGAAAATATGGCCGGCCGATTTTCGCGCGCCAAACCCTTGTTGCACCTCAAAGCGCGCCGTGAGGCTCTGCGGCAACTGGAGCGGCGGCTGCATTCGCTGGGTCCGGAGCAAGTTCTGGCCCGGGGATATTCGATCACCATGGACGCTGCCAGCGGCACCCTGATACGCCAAGCCAGGCAGGTAAAAGCGGGTCAGCGGCTTAAAACACGGCTGCGGGAAGGCGAGATTTCGAGCCGGGTGGCGGATTGATTTGGGGTCAAGCGGGCGGCGGTTGCCGTCCATAATTTCTGCCAGGTTACAATATTGTGAACTGGACGAACGCAAGCGATTACTTTATTTTTCTTTCGTGCCTAACCAGTCCAAAAGCGCGGGGCCAGGCGGTTCCGCGAAACATCCGCCTTTTGAAGAGGCGTTGCAAAAGCTTGAAGGCATCGTCGAGGCCATGGAATCCGACGATTTGCCGCTTGAAACCTTGCTGGCCAAATACGAAGAAGGCGCAAAACTATTGAAAATCTGCCAGGAAAAGCTGGCGGAAGCTGAATTAAAGATCCAGCAGCTCGAAAAAAATGCCGCGGGAGACTTTAAACTGAAGCCCGTTGAGTTAACTGCCGAATGACCGTTAAGAAGAATGATTACTCACAACAAATATGCAAGTACCGTTGACTCGCCGGCGGCTCCCCTGCCCGCTGGTGGAACCCGCCCGCAAACCCTGATTCCGGTGCTGGACATCTCCCTGCCAGGCAGTAAGATTTCCCACTTTTTACGCAGTTTGGTTGGTCAAAATTTATGAGCCGATATCTCGACATGGTCGACGCGCCTGAGCACGTCAAAAAACTCACCATTCCGCAATTGCAGGAACTCGCGGCGGACATCCGCAACGAGTTGATTGAGGGGCTTGCCAAAGGCGGCGGGCACCTTGGTCCAAACCTGGGTGTCGTGGAATTGACGATTGCCCTCCATAAGGTCTTCACCACGCCCAAGGACAAGTTCGTTTGGGATGTCAGCCATCAGGTCTATGTCCATAAAATTTTGACCGGCCGCAAAAGCCGTTTCCGTACCATCCGCCAAACGGATGGATTGAACGGCTTCGCCTTGCGTACTGAAAGCGAGCACGATTGCTTCGGCGCGGGCCATGCCGGCACCGCCCTTTCTGCCGCCCTCGGCATGGCTGCGGCGCGTGATAAACGAGGCACCGACGAACAGGTCGTTTGCATTTTCGGTGATGCCGCCCTCACCAACGGGGTGTCGTTCGAGGCGCTCAACAACATCGCCCACACCACCAAGAAGTTCATTGGTATTCTCAATGACAACGAGTGGAGTATTGCCAAAAACGTGGGTGCCATCTCCGGCTATCTGAACAAACTCATCACGCATCCGCGCTACAACTCCCTCGCCCGCGATTTTGAGAACTTCGTCCGTCGCTTTCCGAAAGGTGATGTTGCACTCAGACTCGCCCATAAGGCCGAGGAAGGTTTCAAGGGAGCCTTGAGCGTGGGCATGCACCAGAAAAATGAAGTCGCCCTCGGCACTGACGGCCGCGGCGGCTTCGGCAATCCGGTGTTGTTCGAGGAAATGGGCATGCGCTACCTGGGACCCATTGACGGTCACAATCTGCCGTTGCTCATCAGCACGCTGGAATTTGCCAAACAGTGCGATCATCCGATTGTCATTCACGTTTTGACCCAAAAAGGCAAGGGCTTTGAAGCCGCCTTGAAGCAGCCGGAGAAATTCCACGGTCTCGGACCTTATAATGCCCAGACTGGTGAAACACCCATTGCAAAACCCGGCACGCCGCCCATGTATCAGGACGTCATGGGCCAGACGCTGGTGAAACTCTGCCAAAACAACATAAACGTGGTCGGGCTCACTGCCGCCATGCCCACCGGCACGGGCTTGAAACATTTGGAAAAAGCGATGCCGGATCGATATTTCGATGTTGGCATTGCCGAGGAACACGGCGTGATCTTTGCCGCCGGCATGGCGACCATGGGCTATCGCCCCGTAGTGGCAATCTATTCCACTTTTCTGCAACGGGCTTATGATTGCATCCACCATGACGTTTGCCTCCAGAATTTGCCGGTGATTTTCTGCATGGATCGCGCCGGCCTCTCAGCCAACGATGGTCCCACGCACCACGGCTTGTTTGATATCGCTTACCTGCGATGCCTGCCCAACGTCATCGCCATGGCCCCCGCGAACGAGGACGAATTGGCCGACATGATGTTCACCGCCACGAAAGCAGATCATCCCACTTTCATCCGCTACCCGCGCGGGGTTGCCGAAGGCGTGCCCGTCAAAAACGAACCTCAGGCGATTGAAATTGGGAAGGCCCAAATTGTGCAAACCTTCTCGAACAATAAGAAACAAAGAGTCGCCCTTTTTGGTCTCGGCCCGATGAATACCATCGCCCGCAAGGCCGCGCAGCAACTCGCGGCGGAAGGTTTTGACGTCGCCGTCATCAACCCACGCTTCACCAAGCCGCTCGACGCTGCCGCGCACGAGACTTACGGACACGAAGCAGACCTGGTGGTAACACTCGAAGACCATGTGTTGATGGGCGGGTATGGTTCAGCGGTCCTGGAATTATTCAGCCAGAAAGGTGTCACCACCCCGGTTGTTCGGATTGGCTGGCCCGATCAATTCATTGAACACGCCACCACCCAGGACGAACTTCGCAAAAAATACGGTCTGACGGTTGAAAACACCGTTGCCAAGGTCAAGGCCCAATTTGCCGAGCCGGCCCTGACACGCAAACAGCTGGCAGCCGCGTAAGTTCCCCTTGCCCTGATGGGTTCAACCGCGGTAAATCAAAAGGTGCCGCCCCGGCTGGTGCAAAACCGGGCGGCAACTCACCTTGAGCGCGCTGCCACTTGAAGCTTTGGAAGTCCGATCCAGGTTTACTGATTAATCGGCACCGCCACGATACCCCACGGACTACCAGGCGATTTAATTCGCTGGATCTCTTTCTCGGTCGCAAGATCCACGACCGAAACGTCGTCCGACGGCCCGTTCGCTGAGAAAAGATATTTTCCATCCGGCGAAATTGTGATGCCCCAGGGCCGTTTGCCAACCGGAATGGTGTTCAATACCTCGTAAGTCTTGGCATCCACCACCACCACGGCGCCGCCGCGACCGGTGCTGGCATACACCTTGTTTCCATCTGGCGAGACAACGACGCACTGCGGTCGCGAGTGCAATGGCAACTTGATGACTTTCAAAAGCGTTTGGCTCGCCGTATCAATGACATTCAATTCGCCGACTGATTCCGAGGGGATGAACGCCCGGGAACCATCCGGCAGAAAAGCCACGCTTCGGGGGCGCGGATGCACCACAATGTGGCCAATGATTTTATAGGTGCTGGCATCAATCGCAAACACGTCGCCGGCCGTTTCACACGTCACGTAAAAAAACTTCCCGTCCGGACTGGCGCCCACTCCTTCCGGCTCGCGGGTAACCGGAATAAAGGTCAACACCTTGCCGGAGGCTGAGTCAAGCACGGTGGCGGCGCCGACATCCTCATTGGCGATGTAAATTTTCGATCCGTCCGGACTCAGGCAAAATTGTTCCGGATCGGAGCCAGCGGGTATTTTGCGCAAAAATGTTTTCTGGGCGGCATCCACGAGACCGATACCGTCAGCCGACTTGTCGGCTGGCGCCTGGTCGTCATCGTCGGCCTGGTTTTTATGCAGGATGGGATTGCCATTGGCGTCGAGTTGTGGTGGCGGCTCAATAGGCGTGCCGCTCAAGGCAACGAAAACAGTTTTTCCGTCCGGACTGGCATGAATACCGCGCGGGCGCTTGCCGGCGGGAATAGTGGCGACCACTTTGAAATCATCGCCACTGATAACGGTGATGTTACCAGCTTTTTCATTCGAGACGAAGATTTGGTAACTGTTGGCGGCGCGGGCTGCGGGGGATATGAGCCCCGACCAGACAGCAATGATCATCGAAACGAAGACGAAAATTCGGGAAGGATTTAATTTCATAAGGACAAGGTTAAATGTATTTAAAGTTATTGCCAGTCATCAGCTTGGATATTACCGGAATTTGAATTTGCCGCGACCGGTCAGTCAACACGGATGGATGACCGGCGCCGACCCACAGAGACCGGCGCGGATTAACTCTAGATCAATCCGGCTTGATTTGCAATTGCTCGATTCAAAGCTGAACTGGTGATGGCCAAACTGACGGAAACATGCTAGAATAGTGAGTTTACATGAGCCACAATCCATTTGCGTGAACCGCAAACAACCTACAAGAAAGTCCAACTTTTCACTCGGCGAAAACGTTGATTGCATTTTATAATAATCCACTTATGAACCCCCATTTGAAGGCCCGGCACTGGATTTTTATGCTTCTGGCGAGCTTGGGCATGACAGCCCAGGCGCAAACTCCGGCGACGCTTTACGATTTGGGTGCCAACCCTCCGTCTCCCGGTCCAAACGACGTTTCCCAGTTGCAAATTACTGGAGAGGCAAACATGCCTGACGGCTTGAACTATTACACGGACAACCAGTCCAACCACAACGCCGGTGAGCCCGGGCAGACCTTCACCACGCCGGGTGGCACAGCCGGTTTCCTGCTCAATTCCCTCGCGCTCAGAACTGGCGGCGGAACCAGCTCTGGAACCGGCACACCGCAGGGTTATTTACTCCATATCTATTCCGTGCTAGGCAGCACCAACACCTTGCTGGCAACTTACAGCGCGGCAAATTTTACTTTTGCCGATGGCGACTGGTTGCAATGGACAGGTCTCAGCCTGTCGCTTTCACCAAACACAGTTTATGCCTATTCATTCGGGAAAGCCTCCAGCGCCGTTGCCGGATGGGATCAATTGGGGAATGCCGCCGGCAACCCTTATCCCGGCGGCGAACTCGGGCTTTTTCCGATTACCGGCGGCACGATCACCTTTGGCAGCAGTCATAGCTTTGATGGTGTATTTGATGTGGGGCTGGCCTCAACCGGGCCTTTGACAGTCGCGGTCCTCACCAACACTCCGGCCACGGCGATTCTGGCCGCTTCCGCCACCCTCAATGGTTCCATCCTCTCGAGCGGCGGCAGTGTGCCACAGGTTACAATTTATTATGGAACGACCAATGCTGGCACGAATGCCGGCGCCTGGTCCAATAGCATATCCATCGGCGCGCAATTGGGAGCTTTTTCAACAACTGTCACAGGTTTGAAAGCCAGCACGGCTTATTTTTTTGCCGCCCAAGCCTCTAATAGCGTGGGCGTCTCCTGGGCTGTTCCCTCCGGCAGTTTCGTTACTCCGGCAGTGGTGGTAGCGACCGTGACGAATCTGCTCCCAACCGCGATCCTCGCCACTTCGGCAACCTTGAACGGCAAGGTACTGAATACGGGTAATGAATTTCCGACAACCACCGTTTATTACGGCCTAGCCGACGGCGGCACGAACCCCGCCAATTGGGCAAATCAAGTTTCCGCAGGCGTGCAAACGGGAGTATTTAGTGTCCCGGTAGCTGGATTGGCGCCGAGCGCGAGCTATTTTTTCACCACCTCGGCCTCGAACTCAGCAGGCATTGGTTGGGCGGTATCGTCCAAAACATTCACCACGCTTGGGCTGGCCGAACCTGCCGTGACCAATCTGCCCGCAACCGGCATAGCCGCTGTCACCGCGACGTTAAACGGCCAGGTGTTAAGCACGGGTAATCAGGTGCCCGCAGTCATGGTTTATTACGGCACTACCGATGGCAGCAACAACCCGGCGGCGTGGTCGAATCAGGCTGCCATCGGCATACAAAGCGGGTCATTCTCGGCGCCGATCGCCGGACTGTCGGGAAGTACCACTTATTATTTTACGACTGCCGCTTCCAATTCGGCGGGGCTGGTATGGGGTGGGCCGTCGCTTTCGTTCGCTACGCTAAACCCAACGCGCATACCGGTGCTCACCTACCACTACGACAACAGCCGCCAGGGACAAAACACCAACGAAACCCTGTTGACCCTGGCGAATGTTAATATCACAAACTTTGGCAAACTCTTCACCTACCCGGTGGATGGCTACGTCTATGCCCAGCCGTTGATCGTGACCAACCTGAACATTCCCGGCAAGGGCGTGCGCGACGTGCTGTTTGTCGCCACAATGAATGACTCGGTTTATGCCTTTGATGCGGACAACAATGGCGACACGAATGGCGGCTTGCTATGGATGACGCATGTGGGCGTCGCGTCCGTTTCACCATCGACTGAATATGGGACGCGTTATCATACGGTCGGCAATCTGGATATCGTGCCAGAAGAGGGCATGGCGGCCACGCCGGTGATTGATTTGGCCACCGGCTCGATTTATGTGGACGCCTTCACCCGGGAAGTGATGACCGGGATTTCCACCAATTATTTTCACCGCATTCATGCGCTGAGCCTCACGAACGGAGTCGAGCAATCTTATAGCCCCGTAGTCGTCGCGGGCACCGTGCCGGGCACCGGCCTAAACGGCGGCGGCACCGGTAGTCCGATAACAACCGGAACCACAGTGACATTTTCGGCCATTCAGCACATGGAACGTCCCGCCCTCACGCTCGCCGGTGGGGTCTTATATCTCGCCTATGGCAGCCATGATGACACGGACCCCTATCACGGCTGGGTTTTTGGCTACAACCCGGCCAACCTCGCGCAGGTGAGCATTTTCAACACCACCCCGAACGCCAGTGAAGGCTCGATCTGGATGTCCGGCGACGGATTGTGCGTGGATGCCAACACGAACCTTTATTTTGAAACCGCCAACGGCACGTTTGACGCGAATACCAACGGCTATGATTATAGCCAAAGCTTTGTCAAACTATCAACCACTTCAAACAACCTGGCGGCGGCGGATTATTTTACCCCTTACAACCAGGCTTCCTTGTCCGGGAACGACTCGGACGTGGGTTCCGGCGGACCGCTCTTGCTGCCGGATTCGGTCGGGAGCGCAAGCCATCCGCATCTGATCGTCGGCGCCGGGAAGGAGGGAACGATTTATCTTGTGGATCGCGACAACATGGGCCATTTCAACTCCGCCAATGACAATCAAATCGTGCAGGAGCTGTCAGGGGTGATCGGAGGCACCTGGAGTTCTCCCGCTTACTTCAACCACCGAATTTATTACAACGGCAATGGCGACGTGATGAAGGCATTCCTCATCACCAATGGGGTCATCGCTCCTGCACCGGATTCGAGCACCAGTTCCAGCATCGGTTTCCCCGGAGCCACCCCCACGATTTCCGCCAATGGCACGAACAACGGCATCGCCTGGGTGATCGATGACGGCGCCTATCTCAGCAGCGGCCCGGCGGTGCTGCATGCCTATAATGCGACAAATCTCGCCCTGGAACTCTACAATTCGAGCCAGAACCTCGCTCGGGACAACCCCGGTCCGGCGGTCAAAATGGTTCCCCCCGTCATTGCGGGTGGTAAAGTTTATGTTGGGGCCCAATACGCCGTATCGGTTTTCGGCCCGGCCATTTTTCTACCCGCGCCCACCATTTCGCCGAGCGGCGGCGCATTCATTGATTCAGTGCCCGTAACCCTCGCGGACGCGACGCCGGGGGCTTCCATTTATTACACGCTGGACGGCACAATGCCGACAACCAATTCCACCCTTTACACCGGAGGGTTAATCGTCAGCAACACTGCCGTGCTGCAAGCCATCGCCGCCGCCTCTGGCGCGGTCAACAGCGCCGCCGCCAGCGCATCGTTTGTGAACACTGCTGAGAGCGGTAGCGGTAGCGGATTGACTGGCGAGTATTACGCCAATCATACGAGTGCCAGTCCGTTCAGCGGTCTGCCGACTTTGGTACAGACGAACGCCACGATCAATTTCAACTGGGGTACAAGCGGACCGGCTCCCTCAGTTGGGTCAACGAATTTCACCGTGCGCTGGACCGGGTCGGTCCAGCCGCAATTCTCCGAGACCTACACCTTTTATACCACGGCGGACGACGGCGTACGACTATACATCAACGGCCAGCTGCTTATCAACGACTGGGTAAACGAGACAAACGCCACCACTGAGAGCAACAGCGTCACCCTGGCTGCGCAACAACTTTACAATATCGAACTGGATTATTACCAGTACACGAACAATGCCAGCGTGTCGCTATCTTGGAGCAGCCCTTCAACGCCAAAGGCTATTGTGCCTCAGACGCAGTGGTACCCGTTCACCAATCCGCCGCCATCGGTCGTCCTGACGGCGCCGGCCAATGGTTCCAGTTACACGGCGAGCGCCAGTCTGACCGCCGGCGCTGATGCCGATGCACCCTATAATCCGGTCAGCAGAGTGAATTTCTACGCCAACACCCAATTCCTTGGGAGTGTGACCAGCCCGCCTTACACCCTGACGACGACGGGCCTAGCGCCGGGCGGTTATGCTTTAACCGCCGTCGCCACCGACAGCAGCGGCCTAAGCAGCACCTCGGCACCGGTCGAGATCACCGTAAATCCCGGCAGCGGTCTGCCATACGGCCTCACCAGTAACAGCATCGTTCCGCCGTTCTTTAATATGCCGACAACTTTCAACGGCACGCTGCCGCTGTTGCTCTCACAGACCGGAGTCTTCACCAACACGCCGGAAATGGTGCCGACAAACGGCCTGATCCCCTATACTCCTAACACGCCCCTTTGGTCGGACGGCGCGGTAAAAACCCGTTATTTCGCCGTGCCCAACAACGGCGGAGTCATCACGCCCAGTGAACAAATCACTTTCGCGCCGACCGGCACGTGGACGTTTCCGGCGGGAACCGTGTTTGTGAAGACTTTTCAACTAAACACCGACACTTCAAATCCAAATGTGTTGCACCGGCTCGAAACGCGGCTGCTCGTCCGGGATATTAACGGCGCGGTTTACGGCGTGACTTACAAATGGCGGCCGGACGATAGTGATGCCGACCTGCTCACCACCAGTTTAAACGAGGAGATCCAGATCACGAACGCCACCGGCATCAGCACTCAGACGTGGTATTATCCCAGCCCTTCGGACTGCCTTCAGTGCCATACTCCCGTAGCCAATTACGTCCTGGGCGTCAGCACCCGCCAGTTGAATGGTAGCCTGACTTATTCCGCCACCGGGGTTACAGACAACCAGCTGCGAACATTGAACCGGCTCGGCCTGTTGAATCCGGCGATTGATGAGGCCAGCATTCCGAACCTGGAACAACTTTCCGCGCTTACGAACCTGAACGCTTCGCTGCAGCAGCGCAGCCGCTCCTATCTGGACGCGAATTGCGCTCAGTGCCACCAAGCGGGTGGCACGGGCATCACTTTTGACGCGCGCTACGACACGCCGCTGGCTGCACAAAACATCACCAATTACCCGGCGGCGGTCTCACTGGGCTACGACAATGCCTGCATTATCAAGGCGCAGGATATCTGGCGATCAGTGCTCTTATATCGGATCAACACAAACAACCCGACCATTGCGATGCCTCCGTTGGCACGCAATGTGATCGACACCAACGCCGTACAAGTGTTCACGAGCTGGATCAACAGCTTGCCCGGCACGCCCGCGCTGGCGCCGCCGACAATCACGCCCAACGGGGGCACGTTTTTCTCCACCGTCAATGTCACCCTGGAGGCACCCGCCGCTAATGCCGCGATTTATTATTCGCTCGACGGTTCGCTGCCCACCACCAATTCATTCCGGTATTCCGGCACATTCAGCCTCGCAAGCAATGTCACCATCAACGCCAGCGCATTTGAAAGCAATTATGACAACAGCGTGGCCGAGAGTGCGCTGTTCTTTGTGCAGCCGCTGCATTTTACCTCGTCAAGCTTCCTGGCGAACGGGCAGCTCCAATTAGGATTTGCCGGTGCGCCCGGCAGCAATTATGTGCTGCAAGCGACGACGAATTTTTCAAACTGGACGCCCATTAGCACCAATAACGCGGTAACCAATCCGTTCAGCTTTTTCGATCCCGACGCGACTAATTTTAATCATCGGTTCTATCGTGTCCGGCAACAATGAACTGCGGAACCCCAGTAAATGGCCAAAGCAAGCCGGGTTCAACTTGATGGAATTGCCAAAGCTCATCGCCATCATTATTGTTTCAACCGGGCAACTCAATGAAGATTGAATTTCAATCTGCAGATCATTCAAAACGGTGGTTTTTTGTTTTTGTTGCGGTGCTCGCTTTCAGCACGACCAGGCTTTCGCACGGCGCCATCGAAACGAATTCCAACCCTTACGGATTGAGTTCGCACCTGCCGTCAAAACCCTATTTGCAAATGCCCGAGCGCCCTTCCGGAGCCCTACCCCTCCGTCTTTCTGAAACTGGGGCATTCAAAGATACGCAGGGGTTGGTCCCGAATGACGCGCTGATTCCCTATGATCTCATCGTACCATTTTGGTCGGATGGCGCCGAAAAATCGCGGTGGATTTCTGTTCCCGATGCAAAAATACAATTTGCCCCAACCGGCGAATGGATTTTCCCCCACGGCACTGTTTTCATCAAAACTTTCGAATTATCAACAGACGAACAGCACCCGCAATCCAGGCGCCGCCTGGAAACGCGCCTCCTGGTTTGTGATGCCGACGGCGGAGTTTACGGCGTCACCTATAAATGGCGGCCTGACAACAGCGACGCTGATTTATTGGAAACAAATCTGACGGAGGCCATTTCCATCAAGACTGCCACGGGCACGAGAACGCAATTGTGGTATTATCCCAGCCGACAGGATTGTCTCACCTGCCACACCGCTAACGCCGGTTATGTGCTCGGCCCAAAAACGCGCCAGTTGAATCACGATTTCATTTACCCATCCGGCATCACGGACAACGAAATCCGCACTTGGAATCACCTCCGATTATTTGACACGGATCTCAATGAATCCGCGATTAAAGATTTGCCCCGGCTCGCCGCGCAGGATGACCAAACGCGAACGCTGGAGGATCGGGCGCGATCGTTTCTCGACGCAAACTGCGCAAACTGCCATCGTCCGCATGGAACGGTGGCTTATTTCGATGCCCGATACGACACACCGCTGGCGCAGCAGAATCTTGTCAACGGCCCTGTGTTGATAGATGAACGGCTGGACCGGCCGCACGTCATCGCCCCAAATGATATCTGGCGTTCCATTCTTTTCCTTCGGGCAAACACCACTGAGGCTTTCAAAATGCCGCCGCTCGACCGGAATAGGATAGACGCGCCGGGGATGAGGCTCTTACAGCTGTGGATTGAGAGCCTCCCTGGGCCGCCGGTGCTGCCACCGCCTGAAATCTCGCCGCCAGGTGGAACTTTTGACCGCCCGGTGACCGTGACCATCACCAGCCAACCGGGTGCCAGTATTCGCTATACACTGGACGGAACGGTTCCCACACCGGCAGATTTACTTTACGAGAAACCATTTCAATTGACCGGGTCGACAATTCTGCGGGCAAAGGCATTTCGAAAGGGTTATACCAAGAGCATTTCCGTTCAGAAGATCTTCTTGATCGGAAAGTAAAACACCAGGCCGCGAGTGCGGTCACCGGCTCTGCAGAACCACGGTAGCAGAGTTAAGTCCAGGGGATGAAGCGAGCAAAGTAATGTCGCCTGAGGTGGTGGTGGCACTCATAATTGCCAGGCCACGGCCTTGAAAGGCCCGATGGATGCCCGCCTTGCAATCCTCAACGCTATTCAGATCGCCGTTCCCTATGCCAAGAATCCGGGCGGGTCCAGCCAGACAAAAGGTCAACTCCGGCGCAGCATCGGGAACGAGCACGCCCCGGGCGTCTTCGATCCTAAATTCAACGTGGCAAACATCCTTGCCATCGGCGCGCAGTTTCAACCTGTCCGGCACCAACTCGATTCGCGAGGGTGTACCTGCGGTTTGCAGGGAATAAGTTGCCAAAGGCTGCCCATTGTCATCTTTTGCGATGGCTCTGAGTGTCCCCGGTGTGAACGGAATTTCCCAGCGCAGAACACCGTGTTTGGCTTCGGCAAGTTTTTTCGTTCCGATCACGTCATGGTTCAGGGTCAAGGTGACCTCCGGGCAGTTCGCAAAGCAGAACACGCTCATGGTGGATTTTGCGGGCCAATTCCAACTCTCAGCGCCACCAAAACCCTGACCTCCGGCGCTGCTCGCGGCAGCACAAAGATAAACCATTGGCTGGTCACTCCAGAGACTTTGCCGGAACCAAGCAACCGGTTTTTTGAAACCGCAAAGGTCGAATAGTCCGGCGCCGTTTGCCCGGTTAGGCCAGGCGTTGGCTTCGCCAAGGTAATCAATGCCTGTCCAAAGAAACTGGCCGGAGATGAAGCTGTTCGTCTGCACCGCGCGCCAGGCCTCGTAACGCTGGCTGTTCTCGCTGCCGTAAATGATGCGCTGTGGAAATTTTGCGTGGTCGATAGAATACCGGTCCTCCTGATAATTGTAGCCTACTGCATCCAGCAGATCCGACAGGCCGACGACATTGGACATTCTCACGGCAGCGAGTGCGGCGGTAACCGGACGTGTGCGATCCAAGGACTTTACCGCCGCGACCAGTGGCGCAGCACATTTGACCAGGTCGGTAGCCGGCGGATTTTCGTGGTGGTAATTCCCTCCCAAGACCGGGTCGGAAAAAGGATCATTGGCAAAGTCAATTTCGTTCCCAATGCTCCAAAGAATGACGCAGGGGTGATTACGATCACGGCGGACCATGTCCGATATATCCGTCACCGACCATTGTGCGAAGGATTCGGCATAGCCGAACCGGCTTGGCTCACCCACATTCACGCCACGGACCCACTTATTCTTGCCTGGCGTGAATTCGTCAAACGCCTCGTCCATCACTAGAAAGCCAAGCTGGTCGCAAAGGTTTAACAATTCCGGGTCCGGCGGATTATGACTGGTACGGATGGCATTGACCCCGATATCCTTTAACTCACGTAACCGCCTCTCCAGGACTCCGGCCGGCACGGCAGCGCCAATTGGACCGGCATCATGGTGCAAGCACACACCCTTGATCTTTAGATTTTTGCCGTTGAGTAGGAAACCCTTATTTGCGTCGAAACGAGCCTCCCGAATGCCAAACTCTGTCGGCACTTCGTCGATCACTTGGCCACCGAAAACAAGTTGGCTGACCGTGCGATATAGCCGGGTATCGTTCAGGTTCCACAGTTGAGGGTTTTTGAGTACAAGTTTCTGGGTCAAAGCACAGTTTGAAACACCATTGCGGGCCAAGGAAGCAGCAGCGATGTTTCCCCTGGTTCTGGCGCTGGCCACGATGGTTCCGTTTGGCGAGACGACATCCGTGTCGAGCCAGAAGGACTCTTTTTTGTCATGACTGTTTTCAATCGTGGTTTCCACCTGAACCTCGGCTGAGTCGGTTTCGACCCTGGGAGTTGTGACGCAAACTCCCCAGTTCGCAATGTGCAGTTTGTCTGCGACCACCAGCCGGACATTACGGTAAATGCCGGAACCGGAGTAATACCGCGAGTCGGCCAATCGTGAATGATCCACGCGCACTGCGATGACATTATCGCCTGCCCCAAAGTGGACATAGGGCGTCAGATCATATCCAAAACTTGAGTACCCGTAAGGCCTTGACCCAATAAAATGAGCATTGATCCAAACTTCAGACCAGTCGTAAACACCGTCGAACTCAATCGCGACCGAATTGCCGCTCTGATTGGTATCGAGCAGGAAGTGTTTGCGATACCAGCCGATGCCGCCGGGCGCATAGCCGGTACCGCTGGCAAAGTTGGCATTGAAAGGACCATCGCTGCTCCAGTCGTGGGGTAAATTCAACATCCGCCAGGCACGGTCATCGAACGTCGTCATCATTGCCGACGTGAACTCGCCACGGTTAAAGAGCCAATCGGCGTCGAAATCCTCGTTGACCCGCGCGGCGGGCAAACGCAGCGGCATCGATGCGCAAAGACCAGCCAAAAGAAGTAGAACAAACCGCATAGCTTGACGAGGGTGATTTAGGGATAGATGAGGCGGTAAAATTCCGCCGGTTTGGTGGCATCGAGGGGGAAGATTATTTGATTGGTTCCTTGCGATCCGACGACCGTCATCCAATCGTTCGTATTCAAACTGATGCCGGAGGCGAGATTGTTCGTCTGCACCATCAAGCGCCAGCCGGTGTGATCGGCAGGCCAGTTGACTTGAATACCGTTTTGCCCAGCAAGGTTGAAATTGCTCGCAATAATGGGCGGAGGTAACGTTGAGGCTGGATAGGCGGCAACCTGTGCCGAATATCCTGATTCCTCGCCAAGAATATCCAGGGCGGTGACAACATAATAATACGGCGTCCCATTTCGGAGGGCGCTGTCAAAGTAACTTGTGTTTGTGACGGCATTGGCGATCAGCGAATAATTTCCACTGGAATTAGAGCTGCGATAGATATTGAAAAATGAGCCATTGCCAGTCCAGGTCAACGTGGCGCCCTGGCTGCTGTAACTAACCCCAACAGCGGGCGGCACGGGAGTGATAATGGCCACCGGATGGTAGGGTTTGATGAGCCGCCACTCAGTTGCCGCACTCGGCGCCGGGTCGTTGATCATGCCGAACGAAATTCCGGGCACAGTCCCGGTAGCTTCAATGCTTTGTGAGGCAGACAGGTTGTCAATGTAGTAATAACCCAAGCTCGTGGGGCCGTTCATCCACCATCGGCAGTTGGAATTGGTCGCACCAAGCGGCGCAAGTCCCGGATTTCCAGCATTATTACATAACCTGCGCCCGTCTTTGAGGGAAATAATATAGTATTGATTCGCTGACGGCGAGGGCAGCAACGCCCACTGGGCTGAGGGGTCGCGAACATAAATATCCTGGGGTACCGGCGCGGAGGAAGAATTCGTGGAGGTCAGGCGGAAACTGGTACCCAGATTGTGAATTAAATACGGCGTGCGTGTCTGCAGCGTGGTGTTGCCGTCCCAAGTCGAGTAAAGTTCGCCATAGGGCGTGAGGGTGACTCCGTCAGATTCGAAAAAGTTTCCGCGATAACCGGCGGTGACACTCGTGTAAGGCGGATTTGGATTGGAGCCGCTGAAAGGAAAAATGGCATAACGCTTTAGCCAGTCATTTCCTTCTGCCAGCCACATAAATTCCGCCAGGAAATTGTAGTCATCATCTTCCGTCCATGCCTGGTTACCGCTCCAGTCCACCGGTGAGAATTCGGTTAACCAAACCGGACGGCCATAGGCATTAAACTCCGATTGCAAATCACTGATGACGGATGAAGAATTCGGCGGGACATATAAATGAACGGCGGAGTAATCCACGCGATAACCGTCGGAGGCAATCATCGCGTAAAAACTATTCTCCCAAGAATCCTGCTCGTTTTGCATGGCTGGGCCAACCAGCGGCACGCCCAAAGCCATTAGCGAAGGCCAATTCGCGACTGCCTCGTTGGTGGAGGGGTTAGTCGATGCAGTACCCGGATTATCGGGTTCATTATAACCAAGAAGGTAAGCCGGTTGAGGTTGAGCGAGCCATCCCGAGTCGCGCGATTGCAAATCACTGAGCGGCTCCCAATACTCAGTATCAACCATCGGCACAAAATCCACTGAAGCCGGCAGTCCGATACTGGTGTTATCATTATAATTGTAAGCCCAGTCCAGGCCAAATTGAGAGTATTCGCCCTCATATCCCGCACAGCCCTTCTTTGGATAATGGGTTTGATAATTGAACTGCCAGAGTTGAAAGGGCGAGGTGGAGGCCCGGGCAAGCGTCACGCTGGCCGGGGTCCCGTTATCCGTCTGTAACACCAGATTGCTGGCGGCGTTAAAGATGCGGTAATACCCGCCGCCGGCATTCACCAGGTACCATTGCTGGGACGCCTCCGCCGTGTAGAACGGCGCAAAGGTCACGGCTCCCCCTACGGCGAGAGGGGTGCTCTGTGCGCCGATGCAAAACCAGTTCGAATGTTGCCGGAGGCGGAAGGAACCGTTCCGGATATTGTAGAGAACTTCAAACTGCTGTTCCGCCGCGCCGTTGGTGTATACCTCCTGGCTGGCTCCGCCGGAAGTTTCCACCAGCACATTCCCGTTGCCCTGATTCGAAATACTCCAAAAACCATCGCCAAACGAGTTGAACACAAACAGATTCGTCGCCAATCCAGCTACGGTGATATTCTGGGTGGCACTCAATCCGCCGTACGAGGCGATGATGTTTGCCGACACACCGGGTACCAAGGCGGTAATCAGGCCGGCAGAGGAAATCGTGAGGACATTGGTGTTGTCGGAAACCAAAGCGGGCGGTCCATAGGTGAACAGATTTACGTTGGTCAGGCTAGCGAAGTTGCCCGTGACCATCGCAGATTGCGTCCCGCCCGCAGACATTTGATTGGTGACTGTCAATTGCACCGACAACAACGCGCCCGGATTGGCGATGATGTTGGATGGGCCGGAGGCGGCGTCCAAGGCCACTTGTTGCGCGCTCAACGCGCCGTTATAAATGCGGAACTCGGCCACATCCAAGGGTGCATAAGGATCCACGGTGTATAACGACCGACCGATGTAGCTGTAAACATCGTTTACCGCCGATATCGGAGTGGTGATGGCATTGTTGATCGCAGCTAGGACGCCGTTGGTGTAAAGCGCCAGGGAGTTGGCCGGAGGGTTAAAAACAGCAACAATATGTACGTTGGTCTGACTGCTCCAGTTAATCGCGGTGCTGGCATTTTGCTCGTCTTCCCACCCCGGGTCGACACCGGTGATGGCGATACGCCCGGCCTCGGGCGCACAAAAGACGTAATCCTCCCCGGCACCACTGCTGTCGGTGCTGCCAAATCCCCAGAAAAAACAATTGACTGGGAGGGCGCCGAAACTGGCCCATGTTTCAATGGTCACGGCGGAATAACCGCTAATCAGGCCAGCTGGCAAATTAAGGTAAGTCCCGATGCTGCCATTCAACATGAGCTCGCCCCCGGTAATGGCGGCACTACCTTTGAGCGTGCCATTGGCGGAGGCGACCAGGTCAGTGGCCACAATGCTGCCATTCGGCTCGTTAAAAAAGCTGTAACGATGGGTCAAACTTTGTGCGGAAGCAACGGCCGGAAGGAGCCAGAACACGAGCAGACATCCAAATGCCGCCCGCTGCCGGGCTGACCGGGACTGGCTAACCGTTTCGACCCGCGCAACCAGGCAAAAACGGCGGCCAATGCGAAGCCGCCAAGCTTGGTCAGCAAAAGCCAGAAGGATGAAGGTGACCTGAAGCAATTTGAGCATTATGTTTTGCTTGGTTGAACATCAAGGTGGATTTGGGTGAAATGCAAAAAACGGGAACGTTTTATCGCTGTAAACGAAAGAATTGGTCGTCACTGTTGGTTACGGGCATGGAGAATTGCCATTTACCAGAAATAATTTCCGGCGAGGCGCCAGCCACAACCCAGTTGCCCGAACTCACATTAGTGGTCGTCAACACGGTGTAACCTGCGGAGGCTAACGGCCAGGACAGCGACAAACTGCCACCCGAGGCAGAAATGGTCACGGCGGGAACATTCGTAACCAGCAATTGATTCGGACCAAGCGCATCCGTCGCGGCAACCTCGGCGGGACCCAAAGCACCGTTGTAGATTCGCAATTCTTCGATGGCCCAATCAAGGTAGGAGTCAGCCTCGTAAAGAGAGCGGCCAACGTAGGAATACTGAGTACCAACCGAACTCAGTGAATCGGTAATTCCGACAAAGGTTACCGCAAGGGCACCGTTGGTGTAGATGTCAATCACACCGTTCGGGCAATCAAATACACAGGTGAGATGCAGGTTGGTTGCCAGCCCTAATGATGAAACCAAGTCGCCCCCCTGTTCGCCATTGTACCCGGGATCAACGGCACTGATCGTCGCGCGGGCAAGGTTCGGATTGAAAAAGATGTAATCGCAACCCGCGCCATTGCTATCGGTGTCGCCAAATGAAAACAGGTAAACAAAAGGTGGAGAAGTTGTTGCTCCGGAAATAAAAGGAACCCACATTTCAATGGTGGTGGCGACATAATTGTTCAAAATCCCGCCAGGGAGATTCAGATATTGCTGGCTGGCCGACGAGAAGGCTAATTGTCCGCCGCCGAAAGTACCGCCGTTGGGAAGGGTGCCGTTCCAAGCCGGACCACCAATGGAGTCGACGACATTGGTCCCGGAGGATTCGTTCATGCTGTAGCGATGCGCCAGCGTCACCGGTGTATAAGTCACCTGCACGGACTGGCTCGCGGACAACCCCAGTGCAGGATAACTGGCGGTGATCAATGTTGCGCCCGAACCAATTCCAGTGACATTGCCATTCATGTCAACGACAGCCACGTTGGTATTCGCCGAGGACCATACAAGGGCGTGATTGGAATTCGTCGTGAGGTTGATCCAAATGCCAGACTTCTGACCCCAAACCGTTGAAGCAATCGACTGCAAGGTCGTGATGGGAGAAGGACATTGCAAGAGCAGGTTCGTATAATTGTTTATGCCGCTAGCACTGAGCCGAAGAATTGAAAGAGAATTCGCAGGGAGCGTGATGGTAAAATTGGTTCCCGTACCCTCGATGGAATTGGTGACTGGAGAGACATAAGTTGGCGCGGCAAAAGAGTTTTCAACCGCGGCACTCGCCGAAGTGAGCTGGATTAACGTTCCGGTCGGCGCGATGTTATTGACACCAGTCAGGTTAAACGTCGTGCTAAGCGGCGTACCCGAAGGGTTCACCGCCTTGACAATGACCTGGCCAGCCGAGCGGGAATAAGTTGAAGAGACCAAAAGCTGTCCCTGCGGACCGGGGAGGGTCACATCCTGTACCAGGTTGGTCGCGGCTTGGACTGAACTGGTGCCTAGATAACATTGGGCGCGCAGCCCATTTACAACGATACGAATGTAGTACCAGGTGTCGGACGCAATATTTTGCGAAACCTGGGCGTAGGTAGTCTGGACGCCACCCACCATTTGCTCGATACCATCCAGCGTATTTACCCAGCCGCCAATGTTCCACCAGGTCCAATTGTAATCGTCCTGAACATTGAACATGATCAGGAATCCTTCCGAATTTGGCGGATTACCCACCTTGCGGGCCTGCAGGGTGATGGTGTAATTGGCCCAGTTGGTGTTTCCAGAAGTGGAAAAACAATCCGTAATGAGAGCGGTTTGCTGATAGAGCCCGTTGTTCGTGCTCCATGTCCCGTTGAAAACGTTCCAGCCATTTGTACCTTGGTGGATGAAATCGCTTTGATACAGGGTCACCCCGTTGCTGGTCACAACGACATTGGTGTATTGAACAGACGTGTTCCAACTACCGAGCCCGATCGCGCCGTGCGCTGGAAACGCTGTCACACTATTGCTTACGATCACCGTGGCCGGCAGCACCGTGTCGCCGCGGTTCTGGCTGAATAATTTCTGGACGTAATAGGAAGGCGTGCCGAAAGAACGTGAATCATCGCAATAAATCAAATCCGGATGCCACTGCAGCCCGTTAACGTTTCCGAAAAGAGGCGCGTAGGAAGCCATCACCACCAGGTCCGAGTTCCGCTCCATGCCGGTCATGAACGACGCCTCCCCCAACGCAGCGGACAAGTTGCCATAGGTGCCGTAGCCGGACGTCACGGCGTACTCACCGACGAATACTTTCGGGCCGCTGCGGTTGTAACTGTCATATTTGGTTGCGTAGGAGATAAAGATGGCCGGACTGGAGTAATAGTGTTCGTCTTGAATCTCCACCGGTCGTGACGACGGTATGCCGCCCCAGTCTGGGACAATCAAATGAATGGAAGGATAGTTGGATTTGATTGCATCATAAAACAGGGCATAGCGGTCATTGTAATAGGAGCCACCATTCTCGTTGCCAATTTCCAAGTATTTCAAATTGTAAGGCGCCGGATGGCCGTTGGCCGAGCGCAGGGCGCCCCAAGTGGTGCCGGTATCGCCGTTGGCGTACTGGATTAAATCCAACGCGTCCTGCACCCAAGGTCCCATTTGGTCCAGCGGGACCGTGTTGTTGGTACTGCCGTTGTAGCCCAGAGCAAGGCCGGCGTTGATGTCGTAATGGAGTTCCATCCCCATGTCTTCGCACTGGCGGAACGCCTCGTCCAAACCGTAACCGTCAGTTGACCAGTAGCCCCAAGAATCGTTCAAATGCCCCGGTCGCGAGGCAATGTCACCGATGGTGGTTTTCCACCGGACGGAGTTCGTGAGATTATTGGCTTCGATAAAGTTGCCACCGGGATAGCGCATGAATGAAGGACTCAAACCCGTCAACAGGTTGGCCAGATCGGGCCGCAAGCCATTGGTACGGTTATTAAAAGTTGCCTGGGGATACAGGGAGATTTCGCCAAGCCACACGCTGGTATCATTCGTGACGTTCAAGGCCAATTGTCCATTGGTGTCGGTGCTGCTGGAAACCAAGGGAATGGTGTAATGCTGCCAGTTCGTCGTCACATTTGTAATAGCCGCCTGGGCATATACCTTGCTGCCGCCGGAACTCTGCAGTTGCGCGTGCACCGCTCCGGAGTTGCCGGCCAATGTCCGGGCGTACAAATTCAAGTAATATGTTGCGCCGGCTTGAAATGACATACCGAAATAACCGGAGTTGACCGCAGCCACACTTCCTGCGCCGGAGCTCATAGTGAGGTTCAAGGAGGCAAGATTGTTGGTGTTCAGCGGCAGAGAAGTATCCACACCCATGGATCCCACCGCGGTCCCACTGGTCGCCAGGGACCAGAAATCAGGGTTGGAAGATTCAGCGAAAGAACGGTTCCGCACCATTTCCCCATAGAGACCGCCGTCGCCTGCATAATTAATCTCCTCGAAGAAAATACCGAACAAATTCGAACTGACCACGGCCCCAGGCTGGTCGGCTTGAATGGTTACGAAGCTGCTTTGCGCGTGTCCCATCCAAGGCCTGACCGCCAAGCCAATCCCCATCCAAATCAAACTCAATATTTTTTTCACAAATAATCGCAACAAATTGAATTCTCAACCCCGAACTTATCCAAGCAGCATTTCCCAGCCGTGACTGACCCTGGTGGTCACCAGCCAAATCGTTTCGCCGGCCACCTGACTGAAAAACCGCCGCGCGGAACGTTGTCTTCTCCACGCGGCGGTCGGGTCAAACGAATGTTTCGTCAGCCATTACCGCGCCAGCCGGTAGAACTTGGTTCCACCGCTAATGGGCAACGTGACCTGCCATTGGTTGCCAACGATTTGCGCCGCCGGCGTTGATATGGTCGTCCATTTTCCGGCCGTCACGCTGGTATTGGATTGGAGAGCGTAAGATCCACCCGCCACCGGCCACGAGATCAACAGATTACCACCGGAGGTCTTGACAATACTCAAACTTACGCGGCTGGACAGCACCTGGGTCGGGCCCAGCACCTGGGTGGCCGCAACGTCATTGGGTGACATCACACCATTGTAAATGCGGAACTCGGAAACGGAGCCTTGCATGCCGGGGTCCGGCCACAGGTCGGCGCCGATTTTGTTCAGCGTACCCCAAACACCTGCCATCGTAATGGTGATGCCGTTCACTTTGGACGCCAAAACACCGTTGGTATAGCAAGCCAGGTATTCAGCAGGCGGGTTGAAGATGACCACCACATGCAGGTTGGTAGTGCCTACGATGCTGCCGGCGGTAGTGGACTGATAATCATTATTCGCGTTATCGGAGTCCGAGATGCCGTAAACGGTCGAGCCACCCAACTGCCCGAGATGGATGTCATACGCACCGTCACCTCCGGCATCAGTGTAGCCGAAATCAAAAAGCGCAGCCCAGTATCCTTGTGAAGGTCCAAAGCTGGCCCAAGCCTCAACCGTGACGGCAGGGTCGTTGTAGTTTGTGCCAACGCCGTCAACGGAGTTGGTGAGGATGCCGTTTGGCAACAGCAAATAGTCAGGCGCAGGGGCGGTTTGGGCAGTGTTGGGAATCACGAGTTGACCGCCGGTTATGTTGGCGCTGCCCTGGAGGGTCCCGTTGAAACCAGCGACTGAATCCGTGGCGACCAAGCTGCCACTGGGCTCGTCAAAGAAACTATAACGATGAGCAAGGATGGGCGCCGTTGACTGGGTCACGGTGACGGATGCGGTATTGGTTGTCCCTTGATAAACAATGATCACCTTGGCCGTACCCGGATTGCCTCCTTGAAGTACGCCGCCGGAGCCATAAACCAGCACGTTTGTGTCGCTGGTCGAAATGGTCAATCCCGCCGGGGGAAAGATACTGTTGCCTATAATATCCCAGTTGGTCAAGTTGGCATAGTTTGCGAGGAGCTTCACGGATCCGGTCTGAAGCGGTTGCAGCGTGGCCGGTGCCTGGATGGAAAGGGACAGCAGAGCACCCGGCCCATTGGTGACACCGCTGGGGATCGAAGTGGGGCCGCCCGCGTCACTGATGGCAATTCCCTGAGGAGTCAAAGCACCGTTGTAAATCCGGTATTCACTCACATCAACATCCATGGATTGTGAATCACCGGAATAAAGCGATCGGCCGATGTAATTGAGCACACTACTCACGTTGTTCAACTGCCAGGAGGTGGCAGTGTTTTTGCCTGCCAGAATGCCATTTGTGTAGACGGCGATCCAGTTTGCCTGGGGGTTAAATACAGCGGTGATATGAATATTGGTATGGCTGCTGAGATTGCCATAGGTGCCGGCATCCTGTTCGCCTACGTAACCCGGGTCCTGGCCACCGATACCGATGTGGCCGGAGGCTGGCTGCATATAGATGTAGTTTTCACCCAAGCCGCCGCCGTCCTGATTGCCGAAAGCAAAGAAGAAACAAGCACCCGGGAGGGTATCTGGAAAAGTTGCCCACGCCTCAATGGTCACGGCATTGTAGTTGCTGATGATGCCAACCGGCAGTTGAACATATTGGAGGTCGGAATTGGTTAATTGTACCTGGCTTCCAGTAAGTCCGGCGCCATTGGGCAAGAGGCCGTTCCAAGCCGAACCACCCACCGAGTCGGCAACGGTCGAGCCGATATTGCCACTCCCATTGTCAGCATCATGAAATGAATAACGATGAGTGAGAACGGATGCTGGCTGGACCACGGTGATGGTCTGGGTGGACGAGATGCCTGCGTAAGTGGCAATGACGTTGGCGGATCCCTGACCGACCGCTTGAATCTGGTCATTCGTGCTGTTGATGATGATCACGTTGGTATTTGCGGATGAGTAGGTGGCAAGGCGTGTGATTGGTACAGAGTAAGCCAACAGAGTGGTCTGGGCCGTCACGGTAGGCAATTCGTTGCCGCCCTGAATCAGCTGATATGATGGAATCGACAGTTGAATGCCTGTCACGGTGCCGGCATCGGCAGCGTTGCCAACCGTGTCCGGGCCGGCCACATCACAACCCGCCACCTGCAAGCCGTTGAGGGCACCATTCCAGATACGAAACTCGTTCAGTTCGATATCCATGTAGGCATCACCCGTATAAAGGGACCGCCCAATATAATTGAGCACGTCATTTACCGAGCTCATAGGGACGGTGACGGTGTTATCAGCCGAGACCAGCACGCCGTTGGTGTACAGCTCGACGTAGCCGGCCACCGGATTATAAACCGAGGTCACATGGAGGGTCTGGCTGCTGAAATTGCCGGCTCCCCCCGTGCCTTGCTCGCCTTGATAGCCGGGATCGACCCCGGTGATTGCGATCCGGCCGTTTTCAGGCTGGCAAAAGATATAATCTTCCCCAGCACCGCCAGTGTCGGTGTTGCCAAAACCATACAGAAAACAGTTGGCCGGCAAAGTCCCGAAGGTGGCCCAGCAATCAATGGTGACTGCGGTGTAATTGCTAAGGATACCCGATGGGAGCTGCACAAATTGATCGCCGCTCGCCGCCAAGATTAACTGGCCCGGGACATCCACCAGATCACCGCCGTTGGGCAAAGTGCCGTACCAGTTGGTTCCGCCCACCGAATCGACGATATTGGTGTGCGTGCCATCGTCGGTAAAACTGTATCGGTTAACCAGTGTTTGCCCGGAAACATTCAGCTGTGCGATGACCAGGATCGCAGCACAGCCCGAAAAGAGAGCGGATATACTAATTTGACTAGTTTTGATTTTCATTTTCATGTGATTTGTTGGGTTGAACTATCTTTGCGCTAATGAGGAAAAAGGAAACGAAATGTTACGATTACCACCAGAAATCCGGGGCGCCAGAGGACACGGGTTTCATATCTTCAAACTTGCGCCAAATGACATGGCCGTCCTTAAAGCCGACATTGCCGCCGGAAGGCAATGATCCTTTCAAATGGGCGCTGACATTGTTGGGGAATCGGCTGTCGCCCGGGACTTGTGTGTAATTGTAAGTCCCGCGATTTGCGACCAGCGCATTGGCCTCGGCGCAGAGAGTGCCGCAGGCGAACAACTCGCGATCCGCAACATCGACAGTAACCGGGGGCAAGAAGGTGCTGACGGGGTTCGGCGTGATTTCGGACAGAATGGTTGTATTTTGAGCCGAAGGGAGCAAAACGGGAGCCCCCGGCGAAGGCGGGCCGGAGAAAGCGAACGCATAACCGGTCGTATGTCGGGCACCAGGTATTAAATCCCAATAATCCACTGGAGGGTTGGCGGTGCTTGCCCAATATTGAGCATCGGTAAAACGTTGCGCGGTTCCCGGATCGTAAAACACCTTCTTGTTACCACCCAAGTAATCCAGCATCGCATTCCCAACACCCCAGGGGAGATCCCAAGCCCAGGTGGCACTTGCAGTTCCCGCCACATATGGAAACGTTGGCAGCTTGTTATTGTTGCCGTTGTCGCCCGTATAGTTGAACAGGGAAAGACCAATCTGATGCAAATTGCTCATGCACTGGGCACGTATCGCCCTGTCCTTGGCCTTGCTCAATGCCGGAAGCAGCATCGCGGCCAAAATGGCAATAATGGCAATAACGACCAATAATTCTATTAATGTGAAAGCCTGTGGTTTAAAGACTTGAGGTTTGGCAGCCGCGGTATTATTTGGCGACCCACCGCCCCAGGCTGGAACACCTTCCCTTTGAAATCCACCAAACGAAGAGCTTTTATTTAGCATATGCATATCAGAGGAGCGCTTTTCACTTTCACAAACCATGGAGGCCAACAACTGAAGATTTTTGGGAAGGCTCCAAGGCAAATAATAGTTTAGTTATAATTGTGATTCAAAAATTTTAAATGTGAGTTTCTCTAACATAGCCGTTTTTCTATCACTCGACCATGATGTCTCGGTTGGCCGCCGTTTGGCTTATGGCAGATCAAACGCTTGGCCGCCAGTTTTGCCCTGCAAAAACCAGGCAAGAATTGCTCGCTTCGCATTTGCCAGACTGGGCTTCAACTAGTAATGCGCCCTTTGGCTCCAACTTTCCGCCAATTATTTTTCTGGTTCAGCCCCGCCTCGGAACCCAATGGCTTCAAGCAACTTCCAACCAACAAAATCCAGTGTGGCGAACCGGAGGACGGACAACAATGCTCCTGTCGCCGGTATCCATTCCGGGAAAATGTATAGGCAATCAAAACCCAGAAAATCAGAAATAAATCGCGGCTTATGGAAGTCTTTCGCGAATGCTCAACGGGGGCAATTGAACCGTCCTGGCTGCTTTAGCCTGAAGCGCCAGCCTATGTAAGGTCAAGTCGATTGACCTCAGTTAAGCAGTTGGTTTGCCCATCATGCCCTCGGCCTCGTGCAGCAAAATGCGGGCAAAAAGCCAGTCAAACCAGAAACCGAGCCCGCCATTGCCCGCCGATAATCCATTGGTAAATTCCGTCTCGACTAGCTTGCGCCCCTGCTCCAACTCAACCTTTGCCTTGTCTGACTCGCCCAACTGATAACACGCCATGGATTGAATAATATGCGCCGTGGCGATTCGCGCCGGGTTGTTTTCAGGATAATCGAGGCATTTTTCACACCACATTTCCGAAGTTGGGGTGTAACCCTCGCGATAGGCCATCAAACTTAAAGATATACAGCGCCATGAGGCCATGATCTGGTCCTGGTTTGTGCTGGTCATGGAATCTGCCGATAACTGAGCCAATGGCTCCAGCGACTTCATGACGGGAATGTCAGCTGGTACGAGCAGGCTGATTTTCATGGTTCGCTCCGCCAGCACCGGATCGGTAGCGCCCGTAAAGCGCGCGATCGCAGCCCGCCGGAAGCGTTCGTAACCTTGAATATCACCCCGTTCAATCTGAATAGGCCCAGCCATAAGCAAATCCTGTGTGATGGTCCACGAATTGTCGCTTTGATCAGCCTCCAATAGCAGGTGGAAACGGTTCGCCGCCTGGTCCCAGTGTCCCTGCAACGCGTGCCATTCCCCGAGGGTGCGTAAAACCGACTCCGCCTCGAGCGAAGGCTCCAACTCCGTAACCTTGTCCACCAGCGCATCGGCATCCGCCACTTGGCCCCGGCTGATCAAGAAGGCCGCCTGGGTAATGCGCTCACGGTTCTCCGCTTCGATGCGCAGCTTCACCTGTTGTTGCTCTGCGATGACGGCCTGCTTCCAAAACCAAGTCGAAAGGCCCAGGCCAAAAATCAAGGCAAATATCACTGTCCCGCCGGCGGCAAATACAACCTGGTTGCGGCGCACCAATTTCTGGAGCCGGTAAATCCGGCTGGGAGGGCGGGCAATGACTGGTTCATTTCCCATGTATCTCTGGATATCCATCGCCAGACCGTTGGCCGTTTGGTAACGCCGGGCACGATCCTTTTCCAAAGCACGGATGACGATCCAATCCAGGTCGCCGCGCATCATCGAAATCAAGCTAAACGGTTCCACCCGCCGGCACCGAGCCATTTGGTCCAGCGACGATCCCTGCATGGTCGTCAACACCACTGATGGTCGCTGTGGTTCCTTTTCCTGCAGGGTGCGACGCAATCCGTCCACGCCATGCTGCATCAGTTCCTTGGTTTCAAAAGGCGTGCGTCCCGTCAACAATTCGTAAAGCAAAACACCCAGGCTGTAGATGTCACTACGCGTGTCCACGTCGACTCCGCTCATCACCGCTTGCTCCGGACTCATGTATGCGGGCGTGCCAATGAACTGTTCGTAGGCCGTAAAAATCGTATTGTCTGTCAACCGCCCTTCAATCGCCTTGGCAATCCCAAAATCAATCACCTTCGGCACCGGCATTCCGTCAATAATGGTCACTAAGATGTTGGACGGCTTGATGTCCCGGTGAATGACACCTTTTTGGTGAGCATGCTGAATGGCCTGGCAAACCTGGATGAAAAGCTTGAGCCGATCCTGGGTATCCAGCTGGTTCTTATCGCAATACCCGGTTATTCTCACCCCGCGGACCAGTTCCATCACGAAATAAGGTCTTCCCGTATCCGTCGCCCCTGCGTCCAATACCCTGGCAATATTCGGATGGTCCATCCGTGCCAGCGCCTGTCGCTCCGCCTCAAAGCGGGCCACGACATTTTTGGTGTCCATGCCCAGCTTGATGATTTTCAAGGCCACGCGCCGCCGCACGGGGATTTCCTGGTCAGCCATGTAAACCACCCCGCAACCGCCCTCGCCAATTCTTTGCAAGAGTTTGTATGGCCCAATGTGTTTCCCAACGAAATCGTCTGCCTGGGACAGCGTGTCAATATTCTCGGCCAGACCCGGTGTTTCCTTCAGAAACTTGGATAGTTCGCCAACCGGAAAGCGGCCCATGCCGCCCTCCGGAAAAAACTTTTCAGATCGGACCTGGAAGGCCAGCAGTTTGTCCACTTGGGAGCGAAGTCCCGAGTCACCCGCGCATGCCCGGTCTAAATAGGCTTTGCGCTCATCCAGAGACTTGATCTCCAGCGCAGAATAATAAATATCCTCCGCTCGTGCTGTGAGATCTTCAATCATGATGTCTTTATAGATTCATGCGTTTTAAGCGGGTGTCTTTCCGCCAAAAAACAAAGGAATCTCAAGCAGAGTCTTGCAGTTCCTGAAACAACCAGGCTTTGGCACACACCCAGTGGCGGTCCACGGAGCGTTCTCCGATGCCCAAAGTATCCGCAACCTCCCGGTTCGTCATGCCGCCAAAAAACTTTAAAACCACCACCCGGGCGCGCTCCGGATTGCTGCGCTCCAGCTGTTCGAGGGCCTCGTCAACCAAAAGAATTTTCTCATCCGGAGCCGCCTCAGCCAGATCCAAATCCTGAATATTCAAACGCTCCTGCCCGCCACCGTGTTTCAACCGCGCTTTGCGCCGGGCATGTTCAACCAGGATCCGGCGCATCGCCTCCGCGGCGGCGGCGAAAAAATACGCCCGGCTTTTCCAGTTTTGATTGGCGCCACCGGCCAAGCGCAGCCATGCCTCGTGGACGAGTGCGGTGGGTTGGAGCGTATGCCCGGCGTTTTCCTGGACCATTCGGGCTGCTGCCAGGTTCCGGAGCTCATTATAAACCAGCGGGAGCAGTTTGTCCGATGCCTGGCTTTCACCGCGGTTAATGGCATCAAGAACCAGCGTGATGTCGCTCATACAGAATAAAAGGAATTTATCCCAGCAGGCCTGATTTCGCCACTGATTAAAATTAGGAGATCCAGCCGGGCCAAAATCGGGCCAAAAACATCTTAATTTCAACCTTTGTTCCAAGATCGACCGCGACCAACCAAGAGCATCGGCATTGCGGATTGTGCTTAAGGAAACCAAACCATTTCAAAAGGAGCTCCACTCGCTGGTCCAATTGCGCTTCGGTTCATGCAAGTCCTCCGGGCGTAAATTGGCCTTCCGAGAGTCCTGCCCACGGCTTTTATTGGCTGGCGACGCTCGTTTCCGAGTCTTTGAACCAAACTGCCATTTCGCCTTTGCCGCGGTTGGCCCAGGCATAGTACGGAATGGCCTTGAAAGGCTGTTCCGTTTTCAGCGTCACCCCACTGGCATTGGTGGAGACAATCATTGCTTTACCGCTGATGGTTTCGACGCCATTCAGCAATGAAGGTTCGAAAATTGCGCTGAATGACTGGTCGTGAGGCAAAATTAAACCCAGGACTTTGCCGTTTGGATTATCGGGCCATTCGGCGCAGTAAACAATCGGCCCGCGTTGCAAGGCAATGCGGCCCCGGTCGTCGTTGACTTGCTCACTGGCCGCCACGCACCGGACCGGCATTGGCAGGTTTAATTCGATAACGTCCCCCGCTTTCCATCGGCGTTTGAGGTGGACGTAGCCGTTCTCTGTGACAACCGAAACCTCTTTGCCGTTGACCTTGAGAGTAACGGGGTTGTAGGACGCAGCCGGTAAAAAATGGTAAAGGCCGCCCGGCACCGCCTCATTCCGCGCCCAGCCGGGAATGCGAACGGCGATCGTGAATTTGGATGATTTGTCTGGTGCCACCGTCATTTTCACCGCCCCGTCCCAAGGATACCGGGTCTCCTGCGTCAGGTGAATGTTGCGTCCACCATCCAACTTGATGTCAGCAACCCCGCCGGCAAAGAGATTCACAAAAATGTTGTTATCTTTCTGGGCATAAAAATAGCCGGGCAAGGATGGAAGGAAGCGCGTGATGTTGCCGGGACAGCAGGCGCAGCCGAACCAGTGACTGCGCTCGTAATCGCCATCCGATTCAAGCGGGTTTGGGTAGAAAAACTTGGTGCCGGACAGGGAAACACCTGAGAGCAGGCCGTTGTAAAGCGTACGCTCCAGTACATCCACATACTTGGCGTTGCCGTGCAGGAGAAAAAGCCTTTCATTCCAGAAATCATTGGCCACGGCAGCGCAGGTTTCATTGTAAGCGGTCAGATTGGGCAGTTCATAATTGTCGCCCAAGGCTTCACCGTCATGCCGCGCGCCGATGCCACCGGTAAGATAGAGTTTCTTGCCAACACAGTTTTCCCAGATCGTGTCAATCGCGTGAATATAATTGGTGTCGCCAGTCAGCGCCGCCACATCCGCCATGCCACTGTAAAGGTAGCCCGCGCGGACGGCATGGCCGATTGCTTCAGTCTGTTCCACGGGTGGGATCCGTGATTGATGATAATCATCGCCACCCGAATGGCTGCCTCGCACATCAATGAAGTATTTGGCCAGCTCGAGATAACGCGCGTCCCCCGTGACGCGATAAAGCTTGGCCAGGCCCATCTCAACTATTTCGTGCCCGGGCCAGATGTGCAGCTGGTTCGTCGCAGGTCCGAACGTTTGGCAAAGCAAGTTGGCCTCTTTGATTGCGACATTCAGCAAATTTGTTTTTCCCGTGGCCTGATAGTGCGCGACGGCAGCCTCGAACAAATGCCCGGCATCGTAAAGTTCATGACTCAGATCCTGCTCATTCACCCAGCGTTGGGAGCCCGACCAAGGATGGGGATGCTGCGGGTCAATGGTCCGGGTTGTGTAAAGATAGCCATCAGGTTCCTGGGCCGAGGCGATCAGCGCGATAAGTTTGTCCAGATACCCATCGAGTTTGGGGTCGGGCTGCACCGCCAGGGAATAGGACGCGCCTTCCAGCACCTTGTACGGATCGGTGTCGTCGAAAGGGAAGCCCGGCGGTTTGCGGTCGGCAAGATTTTCACCCCTCAAGACGCCTGCCGCCCGTTCGAAATTATACATGCGCCCGGTTTCTTCACATTTACGGAACGCATAGGGGATCGTCGTCAACCGATTAGTTTCCAAACGTGGCGCCCAGAAATCGTCGTTTAAATGCACGGCCGTGAACGGCACCGGCTGAAAGGGGTAATCTTGCGCAGCCGGATTCGGGTCGGCGAACGTGATTGAGCGAGCCGTATAACAAAGCAGGCCAATGACCAGGCATTGAGGAAATAGGATTAGTCTCATAGATTGTGTCATTTAATCAGGCACTCGTAATGGGCAGGTACGGACAGCTTCCGCTCTGCGCTTCCGATGTTGCGTGGTTACCGCGATAGATGGAATCAAAGACCGGCGTAATCTTGCTCATAAGGATAAGGCAAACTATCGCAGCTGTCCGATTTTCGCCACAGATTAAAAGCAATTAAACTGATCGAACGCAATATAGCCACGCTGCCTGGCTTCTTCGGCCCTCGTTTAGCGCGCCTGATTAGAGCGGTGCCAAAGCGCAGCCAAAGCCAGCCAGTTAAGGATTTTGGCAATGGAATCTCCCAAGTTTGACCGATTGTTTACCAACATTGCCTCAAATGGCGTGGTCAACCGGCTCGCCGCCAGCCCGTTTGTCACCGATTTGTTATTTGACGGCGGAATTGGCAGGCGTTATGCTGATTGAGCAAAAGCGAATTTTTCGAACTTTACGCAACCAAGTGCCAACAATGCCGCAATCAAACCGCGCAGCGTGTTCGATCCCAGCCCGCCAAATTTCCGCCATGGTTTCCATCGGGTCGTCCAACCTGGGAATGCGCGCTCCGGTGAAAAAGCGAAGAAAGTTTGGTTTTACCTTGATTGAGCTACTGGTTGTCATCGCCATTATTGCCATTCTGGCCGCCATGCTCCTACCTGCCCTAGCGCGCGCCAAACAAAGAGGCCAACAAGCGGTTTGCCTTTCGAATCTCAAACAAATCGGGCTGGCTTTTGCCGTTTACCTTAATGACCAAGCCGATCGTTTTCCCGACCGGCGTGATTTAAAATCCAGTTTGCCCGGCGGTTATCATCCGTGGACCAGTTGGCCCCCGTCCGATCCGCGTGCCGGCTGGGCGGCGACAAATTTTTCTAATGAGTGTCCGAACGCCAATGTCTGGTCGTGCCCGACGGCGGTGAGCTCGCCCGTGGGAAATGTCATCCAATCGGTTCAGGCCACTTCAAACAACACCAACGCGCCGCTCTGCCGCTATTGGGGCTGGCGCTTCGACCGCATTGATGATCCTGTTACCCTGGAAGATTTCTGGAGCAAGACCGAGACGCAAGCCATCGCAAATCTGCAAGCCACGAATGACCCGCTTGTCGGCCCGATCAGCGGCGCGGTGGACGTGGAACTGGCCGTTGATCCTTATTTTCCAAATACTGCCCCGACGGTTGATCCCGCCTTGAAAGGCTATACCATCCACGCAGGCGGACGTTGCCGGGTGTTTCTCGACGGGCATGTCCAGTTCATCCGAGACCCGAGAACACCGTTGTAAATTCAATCGGGCGCCGAAATGAGGTTTGAATTTCACCCGGAATCGCCCGGCCTCAGCGTCCGGCAACCGCCAGAAATTCAAGGATTTTGGCAACGCAATCTTCCTGGTTGAATTCATTGGTCAGGAGGGCCAATTCCGGCTCCAGCGGGGGCTCATATGGCGCGGAAATACCGGTAAAATCCTTGATATGACCGGCCCGGGCTTTGGCGTAAAGCCCCTTGGGATCCCGCCGCTCGCAGACTTCAATCGGCGCATTTACGTACGCTTCCACAAAACGATCTGATCCAATGATTTTTCGAGCTGAATCGCGGTCGATACGATAAGGCGAAATCAGGGCCACGATACAGATTATTCCCGCTTCGGCGAATAAACGTGCCACCTCGGCAATCCGCCGGACATTCTCTTGGCGATCCTCCTGGGAAAATTTCAAGTCGGAGCACAAGCCACTGCGCATGACATCACCATCCAAAATGAAGGATTTTTTTCCGGCATCCGAAAGCATTCGGTTTAGTTTCGTGGCAATAGTGCTTTTGCCGGCACCGCTTAGGCCCGTCAGCCAGATGACGCAGCCGCTTTCAAGCTTTCGGGCAACAGTCGACGATTTATTCATTAATTTTTCTTTTTTACGCAGTTGTGTACTCCACTCCAGACGCCGGAAACGTCTGCTGCGTTTCAAAAAAGGTCAGTTGGGCCGGATATTTTCCAGGCAAAGCCAGGGCTTTAATTCGAAGGTGAATAATGCCAGGCGCAACTATCCATCAAGGCAACACCATCCCGGCTGGCCTTGGCTGCAATTTGATTATCCCCAGCCGCCAGCGGAACATTCCTCCACAGGAAAACCGAATTACCCTCTGTCTGGTGAACCCCCTGGGAATTGCCATTCACCAATAAATCAACCGACGAGGCATTCGAATAAATCTTCACGTCGGTGACCCCATTGGTGCGTTCGGTATACCGGCGGCTGGTAATGTAAAGCACCGGTGCCGACGACCAGTTGGCTTGATAAAAATAAAAGGCATCTTTCCTGGTTTTACGGTCGTAAGACACGAGGCCTTTGTCATTAAGCGCCGGCTGGCCACCTTCATTCCGCGTGGCCACGCAAAAATCGAACATGTTCCAGGCAAAAGTGCCCCAGACAAATGGCCGCGAATTGAGCGCTGCCCAGTCCGCTTCGTGAACAGTCGCCTGCCATTCTTCCGGGTGCCATTGCCCACGAGTCTTTGGCTGCTGCGGATGGTCCTCGTGCTGGTTGATATTGGCACCGGCGCCGTATTCGCTCATGCAGAATCCACCACTGCGACTGGAGTAGCGATAAGTGTCCAGCCAGGTTCCGAAAGTTTCCAGGGACCCCTTGGGATTATACCAGCCCGGGTAGGTGTTCCAACCGATCAAGTCTGGAATTTTCGTCATCTGCAGCAGATTCACAAAACAGGCCGCGCCGATGGTCGGACGGGTGGGATCCTCGCCATGGGCAACATTGTTTAAGTCCTGCAATTCGCGGTGTGGATCCTGGGTCCGGGCCCCACCGCCGACTTCATTGAAGAGACTCCAAACGAAAATGGAGGGATGATTGATATTCTGCCGAATTAAATCCAGCAACTGTCCGCGCGAGGTGTTTTCAAATTCCGGTGTATCGCGGACCGCATCCACCTGGGGAATTTCGGCCCACACCAAGATGCCCGCCTCGTCGCAGAGATGATAGAAATAATCGCTATGCTGGTAATGGGCGCAGCGGACCGCTGTGGCGCCGAGTTCTTTGAGCAGGGCCACGTCCTCCTCCATGTCCGCATGGGAAATCGCCCAGCCTTTCTCCGGCCGGTCCTGATGGCGGCATACGCCATGAACCGGATAATGCCGCCCGTTCAGGAAGAAACCCTTATCCGGATCAATATAATAGGAACGCAACCCCAGCGGCTGCTCCACGGAATCAAGGACTTCCTCCCCGGAATGCAATTCCACCAACGCACGATAAAGGTAAGGGTCTTGACGACCATTCCACAAATGCGGGTTTGACACCACCAGATGCGACCGGCAGGGTTCGACGTAACCCGGCAGGAGTAAAATAGGCTCGCTCTGCGAAACGATTTCGTTGCCCGACGCATCCAGGACTTTCGTCACCACGGTCAAATTCCGGTCATGCCGGCTTCCGTTGGAAATTTGCGCGGTAACGTCCAGAACGGCCTGGGTGTCCGAGACATGGGTTTCCAGCCAGGCCACCCCCGGGGAACCGTGGTCCGTGACCACAATATTTTCCGCGGCGGTTTGAATCAAATGAACCGGCCGGTAAATGCCGCCGTAGACATTGAAATCGCCGCTGAGTGGCGCCAGATCGGGCTCGAGTGCATTGCTGACGCGGACGGCCAGCAAGTTGGCGCCGGCGGGGGAAAGGTTGGTGGTAATCTCAAACGCAAAGGCCCCGAAGCCTCCGCGATGCTGGCCCAGCCATTTGCCATTAAAAAAAACATCGGCCACCGTGCTGGCCGCCTCAAATCGCAAAAAATATCTTTGGCCATTCTGCGGCGCCACATTGACGGTGCAGCGATACCAAGCCGGCCCACGATAGTAAGGTTTTGCCAAATGCGCCTCATCCCAACCCCAGCAATGCGGAATGGATACAGCTTCCCAATCGTGTGTGTCCAAGTCCGGCTGCCAGCCATTGGTGAGGTCGCCTGATTTAAAACTCCAGCTGGATTCAAGAAGTGTATCTTCCCGCGCTTGTGCTTTCATTTGGGTGAAGCCCAAGGACAAAAAGAGGCAACTCCAGATAGCAAACAATCCCAAGGGTTTATTCATGGAAGGATTATTTTTTGGCAAACGGCAAAAGTCGAGGCGGAAATGGCAGCATCAGCGACCAACGCAATCAAAGCCGCCGTCGCAGCATGCGAGGTACGGCGGCGCGGCGGTTGTATGGCTAAAGTTTCCAAACAGAGGGGGATCAAAATTCCAGTGAGGCTCCAGAAGGAGGAAACGATTGGCACACTCAGTCAAGTTTTATGCGTTATGAGACGGTAAATGAATGCAACAAGCAAAAACGCGCCCAGATCAATCAAACTGCAGCGAGGCAAATGCCACAAAAATCTTGTAACAGGATCGTAACACGCTTGACACATTAACGTAACATTATTCAATAATCATCTGCGCCTTGAAATCAGCCTTTTCACATCCTGGCAAACTAAAACGCCTGCTTTTTTGGGTCGATTTTGAATTCACAAGCTGATTCGCCACATAAACGTCACTGTATTGACACCGACCTGTAACCTTAACGGACACCATTCCGTAACATTTGAAACCAAATCTAATTCATGAAAAAAAACCATTCCCTGAAAAAGAGTCACCGAACGACAACGAAACTGGCCGTTTTCACTGGGACCACTGCTTTCCTGGCTTTGCTTCCCCAGGTGAACGCGCAAACCGTGACACCCGACCCTTTGATCGATAAAATGGAACAAAAGGGGATGCTGACAGCCGCAGAAGCAGCGGAGTTGCGGGCTGAGTGTAATGAGCAACAGACGAATCTGATAAACAGCATTCCAACATCAAAATGGAAAATCTCTGATTCCATCAAGAGCATTCAATTGTATGGCGATTTCCGGCTGCGATATGAGTATCGCGGGGTGGACAATCTACCCGGTTTGAGTTCCACCACCTATTATCGCGAACGGTTTCGCTATGCCCTCCGGGCGGGCATCAAAGGCGATTTATTTGATGATTTCAGCTATGCTTTGCGGTTGGAAACCTCCACCAATCCCCGATCGCCGTGGGATACTTTTGGCAGCAATACGACGAGCGGATCGGCCACTCCGTCTGACAAGGCAGGCAGCGGTATTGGAGTGGGTCAAGCCTTCATCAATTGGCATCCCGAAACCTGGTATGAGATTACCGTTGGCAGAATGTCGATGCCTCTTTACACGACGCCAATGGTCTGGGACTCAGATATCAATCCGGAAGGCGCCTTCGAAAAATTCAAGCTTTCAGTTCAGAACGTCGATTTATTTGCTGATTTTGCCCAATTCGATTACGCGGACCCGAATCCGGCTTCGGATTTCCCCTCGAGCGATACATTTATATTGGCCTGGCAAGCGGGAGCCCAGGTCAATCTGGCCAAGAAGTCGTTTTTCAAAATCGCGCCGGTTCTTTATACCTATACCGGCATAACCACGTCAGGTAGCGGGCTGAACCAAACCTTTGTCGGCCAAGGATTCCAGGGTAAAAATGTAGGCAATCCTGTAGCCGTTTCTTCCGCCAGCGGTTTGCCCGTCAATTATGCCACCCTGTACAATGAGGATGGGCTCGATAACTTACTGGTACTGGAAGTTCCGGCCGAATTCGACTTCAAAATCCCGAACACCCTTCTGGGAGACCTGCAGGCGCGATTCTTTGGCGATTTTGCCTATAATTTTGAGGGCGATGACCGCGCGAGTGCCGCATACAACGCCAATAAATCAGCTTTCAGCGGGACTGGGCCGGTGCAAGGTCAGAACAAGGCCTATCAGGTGGGCGTTGGCGTTGGCAGCGACGGACCGGTTTATGGACCTACGCAGGGACTGGTTTATGGGTCAACCGCCAAGAAGAACACATGGGAAGCACGTGCTTACTGGCAGCATATCGAGCAATATACCCTGGATGTGAACCTCATCGATTCCGACTTCTTTGAAGGTCGCGGCAATCTACAAGGGGTTTACACGGCGTTTGCCTATAGCTTTACCGACGCCATTATTGGCACCGTCCGTTACGGATACGCCAGTCGGATCACCGGCAGTCTGGACACCGGGGGCAACAACCTGGATATTCCTTCGCTCAATCCGATCAACAATTACAATTTGTTCCAAATGGATCTGACGTGGCGATTTTGAGAAATCCTCACCGTCAACGTAATTTAACAGCGATGTTACAAGAACGTAACGTACCAACTGAGGCAAAATTGTTTATGATCTCAAAAATGATAAATTTCTCGTCGGCAATCACCATATGCGTGGCTCTTTTCGCAGCGCAAGGCGGTGCCCAAACGCTTATTAATGGTGCAGGTTCAACCTTTGATTATCCAGCTTTCACCAAATGGTTCGAAGCCTACGGAAGCGTGGATGCGAACGTTCGATTCAATTACCAATCCATCGGTTCAGGCGCGGGCCAGAAATTGCTGCTCAACCAGACCGTGGATTTTGGCGCTTCCGATGCACCAATGAAGGATGAAGCCCTGGCCAAGGCTCCCGGCAAAATACTTCACCTGCCAATCGTGGCTGGCGGAGTGGCTATCATTTACAATCTACCCGGCGACCCGAAACTCAGATTGGACGGAGATACGCTCGCAAACATATATCTCGGCAACATTACCAGCTGGAAGGATCCAAAAATTGCCGCGCTTAATCCTGGTGTGGACCTTCCAGACACAGCCATCATCCCCATCCACCGCGCCGATGGCAGCGGCACCAGCTTTATCTTCACGGATTATTTGAGCAGTATTAACACCCCTTGGTCCGACACCGTCGGCCGGGGCAGCTCCGTAAAGTGGCCTGCCGGGATTGGTCTCGCCGCCAAAGGCAGTGAAGGCGTGGCCGGACAGGTCAAACAACTACCAGGTGGGATTGGTTACGCCGAACTGGCCTATGCCGACCAAAACAAAATCCCCTTTGCAGATTTGAAAAACGAGGCCGGCCGTTTCATCCCCCCTGCTCCCGATTCCGTGAGTGCGGCCCTGGCTACGGCGAAAATACCTGAAGATTTTCGTTTCTCCATGGTCAATGCCCCGGGCGAAAACGCCTACCCCATTTGCGGTGCCAGCTGGGTGCTGCTGTACCAAATACCTAAAAACGCCGATAACGGCGCAAAACTCGTCGCCTTCCTGAAGTGGGCCGTTACGGAGGGCCAGAAGATTTCGCCCTCGCTCGATTACGCCCCATTGCCTTCCGAAGTGCAACAGCGCGAATTGACCCTGCTGGATACAATTAAATGATGACTTAAGTGCACCGACCGATATTTTATGGGTGTGAGCCGGACGAAGAGCGTGTGATGACGCACTTCGTCCGGTTGGTTTTAAACACGAGGCAAAATGAATTACGACAACCAGATTGACGCCCCGCAAAGCACAGAAAGCCATTGGGGAGACCACGCTTTCAAGTGGTTGACGCTGGCCATGGCGCTGAGCATCTTCTTGCTGGTCTTTCTGATTGGATTTGAATTGAGCAAGGGCTCAAAGCCTGCCCTCGAAAAATTTGGCTGGCACTTTCTCACCAGCAGCGATTGGGACCCGGTCAACGATATTTACGGGGCATTGCCTTTTATCTATGGAACTTTGGTCTCGTCGTTGATTGCGTTGGTGATTGCGGTGCCGATCAGTATAGGCACGGCGGTTTATCTTACCGAATTAGCCCCCCTCTGGCTGCGCCAACCGCTCACCATGTTCATCGAGCTGCTGGCGGCGGTCCCCAGTGTTATTCTTGGTCTCTGGGGGATTTTTGTCATGGTTCCTTTTTTGCGTGATCATCTCTTCCCCTGGCTTCAGAAACACCTCGGTTTTCTGCCTTTTTTCAAAGGCCCTATTTACGGCGTGAGCATGCTGGCCGGAGGCATTATCGTCGCCATCATGATCATCCCGATCATTACCTCCGTATCCCGGGAGATTTTGCGGTCGGTTCCCGGACTGCAGCGCGAAGCCGCCTACGCCCTCGGCGCGACCCGCTGGGAGGTCACCCGCATTGCTGTTTTGAGTTACGCCAGGAAAGGTTTGTTCGGGGCGGTAATCCTCGGGCTTGGCCGTGCACTGGGAGAAACGATGGCAGTAACCATGGTTATCGGCAACACCCCGCAAATCGTCCAATCCCTGCTGGCGCCGGGCTATACCTTGGCCAGCGTCATTGCCAACGAATTTAACGAAGCCACCGGAGATTTATACCCCAGCGCCCTTTTTGCCATCGCTTTGGCATTGCTTGGCTTGACCGTGATCGTGAATATTATTGCCCAAATTCTTTTGAAAACGTTTGCCGGGCCGTCGGTCAAACCCCAGCACTAAAGCAACAGATGACCTTCCTATCAACAGCCAATCAAAGAAACACCAGCGCGGCCACCGGCCGAAAACTTTGCCCTAATCCTCAACCGGTCCGTCTTAAATCCTGAAATGACCGCATCCAACCACAACTGGCGGCAGTTCAAGAACCTCTTCATGCAAACGCTGGCGTGCGCCTGCGGGCTGTTGGTGGTTACGCCGTTAATCCTGGTTTTCTACCACCTGCTCCGGGAGGGATTCACCTCGATCAACTGGGCGCTGTTCACGAGCTTGCCCAAACCCGTGGGTGAAACTGGTGGCGGCATGGGCAACGCTATCGCAGGTACCTTCATACTCCTCGCCCAGGCGGCCTTGGTGGGTGTGCCGGTGGGTGTGCTCGGCGGCGTTTACCTGTCTGAATACAGCTCCAATAAATTGAACTGGTGGATCCGCTTCGCCGCGGACATCTTGAACGGCGTGCCTTCCATCACCTGGGGTATAGTGGTGTATGCCCTCCTCGTGGTCCCCATGCATGGGTTTTCCGCTCTCGCAGGTGGCGTGGTGCTGGGCATGATGATGATCCCGCTGGTAATGCGGACGACCGAGGAAGTGCTTCAGCTGGTACCAGGCGGTTACCGGGAAGCAGCCTTCGCGCTCGGCATCTCCAAGTGGCGCACCATTGTGCAAATCGTCCTGCGCACGGCGACCAAGGGCATTGTCACCGGTGTCCTGCTTGCCCTCGCCCGCGTGGCAGGTGAAACAGCCCCTTTGCTCTTTACTGCCTTGGGGAACCGTTTCTGGGCACATAGCCTGACCGAGCCCATCGCCGCCATGCCGCTCCAGATATTTGCCTATGCTATTTCGCCCTACGACGATTGGCATCGCCAAGCTTGGGCCGGTGCTTTGGTTTTGCTCCTACTGGTGCTCGCCATCAATATCGGCGTACGCTTTCTGACCCGTGACCGTTTCCCAGGCAAATCTTGAGACTTTGAATACCATGTCCAAAGCCGCCATTTCGATCCTGGACCAGAGCCCGAGCCCTCAAACCGGCGCGGCACCGGCTTTCAGCACCCGCAACCTGTCGATCTCTTTCGGTGGAAAGAAAGTACTCAAGGAAGTTTCGATCGATATAGCCGCCCGCAGCGTCACCGCCATCATCGGCCCCAGCGGCTGCGGGAAATCAACGTTTTTACGTGCGCTCAACCGGATGCATGAGCTCAATCCGGACGCACGCATGGATGGCGAGATTCGCTTATTTGGTGACAATATTTATTCCCGCGATGTCCAGCCGGTCATGGTCCGTCGAAGGGTCGGCATGGTGTTCCAGAAATCCAATCCATTTCCAACCATGTCGATCGAGGAAAATGTCACCGTCGGCTTGCGATTGAATGGTTTGACCAACCGCGGCACCTTGACCGAGCGAACCGAGCAATCGCTCCGCATGGCCGCATTATGGGACGAGGTGAAAGACCGCCTTCGTGCCCCTGCCATCAGCCTGTCCGGTGGCCAGCAACAACGGCTCTGTATTGCCCGCGCCCTGGCCGTGCAACCGGAGGTATTGTTGATGGACGAACCGGCCTCCGCGCTGGATCCTTTGGCCACGGCAAAGATCGAGGAATTGGTGGTTGAACTTAGAAAGAATTACACCATCGTCATCGTCACCCATAACATGCAGCAAGCGGCCCGGGTCTCGGACATGACCGCATTTTTTTACCTCGGCGAACTCATTGAGTATGACGCGACCAAGAAAATTTTTACGAGCCCCGGAAAAAAACAAACAGAAGATTACGTGACCGGACAGTTTGGTTGATTTATTTTGGCTGAGGTAATATGGAAAACCCATTTGAAGCGGGATTGGATGCGCTACGGCAACGACTGTTGTTGATGGCAAGCCTCTCGGAAACCGCCGTGAATAATGGCGTTCAAGCCCTGATGCAGCGGAATTATGATCTTGCCATCCATGTGCGCCAGGATGACAACCAAATTGACCAGTGTGAGGTTGAGATTGATGAGATGGCCATCCAACTCCTCACCAAGGCGCCCCTGGCTAGTAATTTGCGATTGGTCACGGTTGCCATGAAAATTTCCCAGAACCTGGAGCGCATCGGTGATGAGGCCACAAAAATTGCCAAGCGCGCCCGCGATTTATCCCAGGAACCACCGATCAAAATCAATCTCGACCTGCCCCACATGGCCGGTCTGGCACTCAAAATGGTCAAGGATGCCCTCGACTCGTTTGTGCAGCGCGATTCCGTCGCCGCCCGCGCAATCATTCCGCGCGACAAAGAGGTCGATGCCATCAACAAGGACATGCATCAGCAATTGGCCAGGCACATGACCGAAAATCCGGCGACTATATCTCGCTGCCTGCATTGGATTGTCGCTGCCAAGAGCCTGGAACGTATTGCCGACCACGCCAAAAACATCGCGGAAGAAGTGGTTTACCTCTGTGAGGCACAGGATATCCGACACACTTTAAAAAAGTAATCCAATCTGAAACCGGGGGGCACCGATTGGTGCGGGATAGTTTGATCCGGCGACCTCAGCTGAATGTGTCGCGGGGCTTTAAGGGAAAGCCGGCCAGGAATTGGTCCGCCGGCAAGCGCTTGCCCCCCTCCCGCTGGAGTTCGATAATGCGCAGCGAACCGTGGCCGCAACCGATGGTGATGCCATTCTTGTCCGATGTTAACAATTCCCCGGCTGGACCCGATTTGTCCACGACTTCCGCCTTCCAAATTTTCAGCATTTGCGGACTCGCTGCATCCTGCCGAAAGGTGAACGCGCCCGGCCAGGGAGTAAATGCCCGCAGCCGGTTCCAGATGGTTTTTGCCGGCAGACGCCAGTCAATCCGGCCGTCCTCCTTTTTGATTTTTGCCGCATAGCTCGCGCCTTCCGCCGGTTGCGGCACGGGAGAGATGGTTCCACTGACGTAGCCCGGGATCGTTTCAACCAGCAGCTCAGCACCCAAAATCGCCAGCCGGTCATGCAAGCTCTGGGAATCATCAGTGGGCAGAATCGGCGTGCGGCGCAGGGACAGGATCGGGCCGGTATCCAGGCCGACGTCCATCTGCATGATGGTCACTCCGGTTTCCGGTTCGCCGTCAGCGATGGCCCATTGAATCGGTGCGGCGCCGCGATATTTTGGCAGGATCGACGTGTGCACGTTCAGGCAACCAAACTTCGGGGCTGCCAGCAGCGCCGCCGGCAATATCTGACCGTAAGCCGCCACCACGATCAGATCTGCGCGGAGTTCACGCAACTGGCTGATAAACGCCTCATCGCGGGCGCGGGCAGGCTGGAGGATGGGAACGGATAATTGCTGCGCCAGAATTTTTACCGGGGAAGCTTGAAATTGAAGTTGCCGGCCTTTGGGTTTGTCCGGCTGAGTGACGACACCCGCCACCTGAAAGCGATTGTCCGCCGAGAGTTTTTCCAGGCTCGCGCAGGCCAGCTCTGCCGTGCCCATGAAAACAATCCGCAGCGGCATCATCGGTACGATCAGCTCGGTACGGCGTGTTTCAAAATATCCGCCAAAACTTTTCCCGGCGACTGGTCGGCATTAATATGATGCACCACCGTTTTGCCATAGTACTTCAAGACCGGCACGGTCTCTTTCTCATAGACGCGCAAACGGTCGCGAATGACCTCCAAATTCGCGTCGTCCAGCCGGTTTTCTTTGATCGCCCGACGCTGGATGCGTTCCACGAGTTTGTCCTCCTCCATGGATTTGAGCAGAAAGACCGCCGTGACTTCCAGCGTGTCCCGCAATATTTCCGCCTGACGGACGTTCCGCGGAATCCCATCCAGCACAAGCGTGTCCTGCTCCGGATGAAACCGGCCGATTTTGGTGCTATTGTCAATAAACTGCCGCCATAGTTCGATGGTTGGCTCATCCGGCACCAACTGGCCGCGACCGGAGTAATCGATAAAGATCCTTCCCAGCGGGCTGTCTGCGCGCAAGTTCCGGAAAACATCGCCGCACGCGCAATGAAAAAAATGCGGAATCACGCCGAGAATCTTGCCCTGAGTGCCCTTGCCTGCCCCCGGCGCGCCAAATAATAAGATGCTGCGATATTTCATACCGCCTTCGGAACAAGTTTAATCTCCTGGATATCCGCCAACAGCACCGTGACCTGTTTGCGCTGCACGGTGTCGAAAATGACCTCGGTCATGGTGATCTGCGTGATGCGATCGACGGCGAATTGCTCCTTCGCGCTTTTGAGCTCCATTTTGAAGTGGATGGCTTCGCCTTTGGGCTCGCCAATGAAGCCGGCAAATTTGGTCTCAACAAAGCGCTTGTTGAACGTGAATTTGCCCCGGGCGAACAGCTGTGTCTCAGGCTTCTTCTCCTCAACCTTGTTGGTGACTTCAATAATGGGAATATCGGTCTGCGCACCCCCAACCGTGCCGGCAGGCGCGGTGACCGCTTCCGTCGGTTCCTCGGATGCCGCCGGGGGTGGCTTTTCACCCATCACCAAGAAAATAATCGGGCCAATCAGCGGCAGGATTGCCGACAAACCCATCACCTCTGCCGGTTTGCGTAATTTGAACAAGGAAATTTCAAAGGCAGCCCATAAATTGGCAGCATACAACACCAGCAAAATAAACAATCCCACCGGCGACTGCACAAAGCCACCGATCAACGAGGGGTGCGCCGGCCGATCCAGACGCGAGACCGGCTTGATGTCAATCTGGGCCTGAGCCGGGTGTTCCGGCTCCGAAGGCTCAATGAAGGGTTCCACAATACTGCCAATTTTTGGATTCTGGGAGGAAAGATCCTTGAGTGAATCCTGCGAAAACTGGGACCACGCCAGATTGGTATAGGTATTATCGGGTAGCCGGAGCATCAAGCCCTCGCCATCGAACCGCAGAATGTCGCCCGAGAGGGATGACCCGTCGAGGAGGGTTACGGTTTCGGCGCGTAACCCGGTGGCGACGACCAAAATACAAAACCCCAAAATGAAATGTAACTTGCGCACACGGCTTTTTTAGCAGACCGGGCCAGCCGGCGAAAGCAAATTTGACATGTACAAATCATTCCGGCCCCAAAACAACAAGCTCCCAAAAACGTGAAAAGTGGTGCCCCGGTCCGGATTCGAACCGCAAACCAATTGATTAAAAGTAAATTGTAAACCACTGTGCCTGCTTGCGTTCATGATATATATCCGCTTGGTGCCTGCTGGTGCCGCATGTCTGGTGCTGGGTCGTAAGCGCAGGAATGGAAAGTCCACGGTAAAACGGCTCCGAAATCTTCCGGACGAGAAGTCCCCTAACGCCCAATCAGGGAGAAAAACCTTGAACACGATAATACCGGTTGCTGGATGTCAGGCTGTCGGTTTTGCTGGCGGTATTGCTGTAGGCGGTCACGTCACCGGCGAGGGCGCTCCAGTTGGAGCCGGAGAGGACGGGGTTGAATTCCAACCGATAGACACCATTGGAAACGCTGGTCCAAGTGAGAATCACATTGGAACCGGAAAGCTGCGGTGACAAGAGGAACGGCGGCGGTACCGCCAGCAGATTGGTGGCAGTGAGGATCACGGAGGTCGCGGTGTTGCTCAAGGTCATGGTGATCTCGTTGGATGGGTAGAGGAAAGTGGAGAAGGCGCCGTTGCGCGTGCCGGCGGTGACCACGGTAAACGATTCATTCAGCGCCGGGTAAAAGTTGTTGTTGAAATTGACGTCGAGGGCGCCGTTGAGCGTGACCGCGCCGGAAACTTGCAACTGGCCGTAGTCCATGCCCGCGACCGGGCCACCGATACCGCAATTGAGAATCGCGTTTGGGGACGAGCCATAACCGGAGCGCGCGACCAGAACACCGCTTTGAATGTCCGCCGTCCCGTAATTTGTGAAAGTGATGCCACTCAACGTCATCGTGCCCGAACTTCCTGATTTGCGGAACGTGCCTGCGTTGTCTATCCGTGGCGAGCCACCCCCCGTCCAGTTAACGGAGTTTTGCACATTGAAAAAGGCACCGGGGCGATTGCTGATCACGGCACCAGACATGGAGACGCTTCCCGCTCCGATCCACAAAACGGTCCCGCCATTGTCCAGAATGCGGGAAGTCATGATCACGGGGAGAGCGTTGCTGGTGGAGAGCGTTGCTCCCGGCGGGATGATGCTTCGGCCAGCGCCGGTCATGTTCCCGCCGAGCCAGCTCATCGCGCTGCCAACAGTCACATTCTGCGAACCGCCCAGTGTGCCGTTTACGTTCAGTGTGAGATACGTTGGTGAAACCATACCCGTGCCGTCAAAACTGGCACTTGCGCCCGAAATCAACATCGAGTTGTTCGTGCAGATATAATTACCTGTAAAATCAACACCGCCGGCGGGGCTAAAAATATTGCTGCCCGTGACATTTACCGTTCCAGCCAGATTCAAGATTCCGCCGCTCACAATCAGTTGGCCGGCGCCGGTGATGGAAGAACTGCTCGTCGAAGTAAATGTTCCGCCCAAGTTGACGGCCGTGCCGGCTGGCACGTTCATGGTGCCACTCTGCGACCCGCCGCCCGTCAAGGCCAGTGTGCCGCCCTGGATGTCCACCAGGTTGAAATTGTTCACTTGCGCCCCGCCAATACTGGTTGTGCCGCTGCCCGTGATGCGCAATGTTCCGGCGTTGTCAAACCGTGAAGCGCCTCCTCCGAAGTTAACGGACTGTGGTCCCTGGATCTGGAACAAGGCGCCCGGAGTGTTGGTGATGACCGCGGTGTTCATGGTCAAGATGCCTGTGCCGTTCCAAACGGCTGTTCCAGCGTTGTAAAGTGTGCGGGACGTCAGTGAAATAGGTGAAGAATTGCTGATTGAGAGTGTGACTCCGGTTGGTATGATGGTTTGGCCGGTTCCAGTCATTGCGCCGCCGGTCCAACCCATCGCGTTCAGCACCGTTACATTCTGTGCTCCGCCCAGGCTGCCATCCGAGCTTAAGGTCAGATAGGCTGGCGAGACCACACCTGTTCCATCAAAACTCGCGCTTCCGCCCGAAATCAACATCGAGTTGTTCGTACAGATATAATTGCCGGTGAAATCAACACCGCCGCCGGGGCTGAAAATGTTGCTGCCGGTCAAATCAATGGTTCCACCGAGCGTTGCGGCGCCGCCACTCACGATCAGCGTCCCGGGACCGGTTAGAGAGAGGTTGCCGGTGGAAGTAAAAGTTCCACCTTGAAAATTGATGGCCGCCCCGGCCGCCACGCCGATTGGGCCAGCCTCGACACCACCACCGTCCAATGCCAAGGTTCCGCCCGGCAAAGTGACCGTGCCATAATTGTCAAAAGCCACTCCAGGTTGGAATATCGTGGTCCCGTTGGTTGCAGCGATGAAAGTGCCAGCGTTATCAAGCCGCGCAACCCCCCCGCCATAATTGATTGACGCATTGGCAAAAAATTGAATTTGCCCGCCGGGATCGTTGGTAATGATGCCACCGAACGAAATACTGCCGCCGCCCCACACCAGCAAGCCGGCATTTTCAATGGTGCGGTCACTGAGAGCAAGGCCCGAGCCGTTTGCCAAAGCCAGCATGGCGCCGGGCTTCACCACGGTGGCGCCACTGCCGCTCATGGTTCCGTTATACCAGTAGCCGGTGCCGGCGATTGTAACTATGCCGGTGCCGGTCAAACCGGCGGTCAACGTGGGATTGCCCAGCGTGAAATTCACCAAATCCACATTACTGTTTTCGGTAACGGTCGTCTGGTTTTGAATGACGACGCTCTCGCCGGCGCCTGGCACCAGATTGGGCGACCAATTTGACGCCCCGTTCCAATCGCCGTTCGCGGGGTTGGTCCAGATCAGCGTAAAGGGCAAAAAGTGCGCGAACAACTCCAGGTTGTTGGTCATGGTGACCGTGATTAAATTGCTGCGGGTGGTAAAGCCACCGGTCCACGCGTGGAAGGGGTTTGAGTTCGTGCTCGTTGCAGTGAGCGTCACACTTTGGCCGTTGGTATAAGCAGCTTGATTCGGCGAAGTCACAACGGTGCCGCCGTCGTTCACGAGGGTAATCCGGTACAAAGCCGACGCGGCATTGGTGGGATTGGTGCCGTCAAGAAATTCCTGGAGATTGGCAACGCCGTCACCATCGTAATCCTCGTCTGCGGGTTGATTGAGATTACCGAAGTATTGCATCTGCCAGGAATCCGGCATGCCGCAGCCGCGCGAGTCCATGTACAAATTGGCGAGCACGCTGGCCACGGAACCGAAGGAGTTCGAAACCGCCACCCAATAGGGCCCTTCATTGGCCGTGTTGACGTTGGTGAGCAACAGCGAGTCAGCCGTTGCTCCGGGAATGGCCGTGCTGTTGAAAAACCATTGATAGGAGACACCCGATGTATCGGCCACACCCACCGAAAAGGACGCATGATTGCCTGGAATGACGACCTGGGTTTGGGGTTGGCCGATGATTTGGGGAAGCGCCGGTGATTCGGTGAATTCAGACAGAAAATTGCCACTAGCATCGAAAGCGAACTGCGACTCCTGAGCAGAGGCGGAGACGGCGAGCAGCAGAAGCAGCGCGCCGAAGCACCAACGGACTCTCATCACCATAATCCCTCCCGTTGGAGTTGCTTTCGCAATCGGTCCTCATAGACGTTCAACATCCCGCCTTTGCCTTGGCGAACCAGGCCCAATATCCCGTTGGCTGTGTTACAGTCGGTCATCGTGAGAATCGTCAATCCAGCGCCTGCGACCTCGCTCACAGCGCCCGAAAAACCTGGGAATTTACGGATGGGGGCAAACTCTTCGAGATTCTGCATTAGGCCGGGCGTGGGCGCTTTTTCCAGAACAGCCTCCTGCGTCAACTGGGCAATTTCTTCATCTTGCATCACTTCCATGATTTCACCGCCAGCCCTGAATTGACCATCCTCTATATATTGGAAAAGTTCGTCCGCCTCCGCCCAGTTCATCTCCTGGAATTCGTTCACACTTTCCACCTCCTGGATTTCTTCGGCGCCTTCCACCTCCTGGATGTCGCCCGTGCCTTGGATTGAGTCGTTACGATGCTTGAAAGCCGCGAGGTTGTCAAAATTCTGCAATTGGTTGCCGTCCCACCCCCAAAATTCCTTCTGTATCAACGGCGATGGCGCCAGTCCGGAGCGATCCGTCAGGTTGAGCGGATCGTTTCGTGCATAGACATAAAGATTGGGATGCTCCGTCACTTCGGCAAACTCCAGCGGATCGCGCGACAGCCAGCGCCCCAAGTTGGGGTCGTAGGCGCGGAAATGTGTGAGCGCCAATGAGGCTTCGGAACTCCAAAACATGCCGTCAAATCCAAAATCGGCGTCCACATCACCGCTGATCTTGGTCCTGCGGCCATAAGGGTCATACGTGTAGCGCGCCCGCACGTTGCCCGCGTTATCGGTCAGTTCACGGACGGAGCCTAAATGATCGCGCGTGTAATAATATGCTCCCGCATTGGTGCCGGTTTCCAGGACGACCCCCTGCGGATAGAAGCGTTTGGTGATATTGGTCCCGGACATGTCCCGTTCCTCGCAAATGCGGTCGTCGCTCCAGTCGAAGCGCCGGAACGACACTTGGGAACCCTTTTGGAGCTGGCGAATCGAGGCCAGGCGGCTGAATCCGTCGTAAGCAAATTCCGTCCGCAGGTTGCCCTGGTTCAGGGCCGTGAGTCGGCCTTGGGCATCCCATTCGTTGGTGCGGGAATTGATTGCGGCATTTGCCGTGGTGTCCAGCTGGTTCAATGCGTTGTAAGTGGAAGTCGCGGTCGTGCCGCCAACGAGTTCGGTCAAGCGATTGCCGGCAGGGTCATAAGTGTATTTAGTTCGATGTTGTTTCCGTCGACTATGGCGCGAAGCAGTCAAAATATTATCGCGGTGATGACCTCGGTGGGCTGCGGTTGTCTGTTTGCTCATGCGGCT
>Ga0302320_10000995_pt1 | contig 68121 bp, 53 predicted proteins | sample Bog_T0_3_FD_202130 | JGI IMG/M metagenome (GOLD analysis project Ga0302320, IMG submission 202130) | Peat permafrost microbial communities from Stordalen Mire near Abisko, Sweden - Bog_T0_3 | ecosystem: Environmental > Terrestrial > Soil > Wetlands > Peat | place: Sweden: Abisko, Stordalen Mire...
ATTCTCGCGCCGGTGATCCATAAGCAAAAAGGCGAGTTCCGTGATGTGGTGGAGAAACTGCGCCGCGAGGGATTTGTCCGCGCGCGCATGGACGGCCGCATTTATGAATTGGAGCAACCGCCGCGGCTCGACAAGGCGCGCTCGCACACTATCGAGGCGGTGATCGACCGGCTGAAGATCAGCGACTCGATCAAGACGCGGCTGACCGATTCGCTTGAGCTCGCCCTGAAAACCGGCGGTGGCGTCGTCACGGTTCTTTTCGGTCCGCCCGATGCCATCACGGAAGAGCTGACGCTGAGTAACCAGAATTTCGATCCGGAAACGGGCTATCGCTACGCGGAAATCACGCCGCGCCATTTTTCGTTCAACAGCCCGCAGGGGGCGTGCCCGGTTTGCGACGGACTCGGCACGGAGGCGGTTTTCGATCCGGCGCTGCTCATTGCCGACGGCTCCGTGCGGCTCGAGGAAATGCCGGTCGCGCCTTGGCGTCGCGCTTCTCCCGCGCTGGCGAAACTTTATCGCAACCAATTAACAGCGCTCGCTTCGGCCTACAACGAGCCGATGTCCCGGCCCTGGCGCGAGTGCGGTGATGCGTTCCAGCGCGCGCTGCTCGAGGGAACGGGCGAAGAGAAAATCAGCATCACCACGACGCGCAACGGCAAGACGGTCACGACGGAACGGCCCTTCGAGGGACTCATCGCGCAATTGACCCGGCTTCATGCCGATAGCAAAAGCGAGCTGACCCGTTACCGGCTGCATCAATACATGACGCGCATCACATGCAAGGCGTGCGGCGGCGCGCGGCTGCGGCCCGAGGTACTGGCGGTGACGATTGGAGGGCCGCCTGGCGATGGACGACGGGCGGGCACCGGCCTCAACATCGCGCAGTTCAGTCATCTCTCCATCATTGCCGCGCAACGCTGGCTTGAGACGTGGACGCTGACGCCGCAGGAAGAAAAAATTGGCGGGGAAGTGCGGCGCGAAATTTTGCAGCGGCTCGGCTTTCTCAACCATGTGGGCCTCGGTTATCTCACGCTCGATCGCGAAAGCGGCACGCTTTCTGGCGGCGAAGCGCAGCGGATCCGGCTGGCGACGCAAATCGGCTCGAAGCTCACCGGCGTTCTCTACATTCTTGACGAGCCGAGCATCGGGCTGCATCAGCGCGACAACCAGCGGCTGCTCGAAACGCTGCGTGAGTTGCGCGATCTCGGCAACACGGTGATCGTTGTCGAGCACGACGAGGACACCATCCGCGCGGCTGATTATCTCGTCGATCTGGGCCCTTACGCCGGTTTGCGGGGCGGGCAGATCGTTGCGGCGGGAACGGTGGCCGAAGTGCTGGCCAACCCGAAATCGCTGACCGGTCAGTTCCTCAACGGCACGCAAACGATCCGCGTTCCGAAAACGCGGCTGCCGACGAACAACGGCTTTGTGCGCGTCATCAACGCGCGCGAAAATAATTTGCGCAACGTCACGGTGGGATTTCCCGCCGGCCTGATGACCTGCGTCACGGGCGTCAGTGGCTCGGGCAAAAGCACGCTGGTCAACGACGTGTTGTGCCGCGCGTTGTTCCGCCATTTCTATCACTCGAAGGAAGCGCCCGGCGCGCACGACGGCATCGACGGACTCGATCTCATTGACAAGGCCATCGTCATCGACCAGACGCCGATCGGGCGCACGCCGCGCTCCAACCCGCTCACCTACACCGGCGCGTTTAATTCGATCCGCGATCTTTTCGCGCAACTGCCCTCGTCGCGTGTGCGCGGTTACGGGCCGGGGCGGTTCAGTTTCAACGTGAAGGGCGGACGCTGCGAGCACTGCGAGGGCGACGGCGTGCGCAAGATCGAGATGAATTTTCTGCCGCCGGTTTATGTCACGTGCGAGGCGTGCGGCGGACGCCGGTTCAATCGCGAGACGCTGGAGATAACCTACAAGGGCCTCAACATCGCCGATATTCTGGAGATGACCGTTGACGACGGCCTTAACTTTTTTCGCAATGTGCCCGCCGCCGCAGACAAGCTCGAAGCGCTGGCTGCGGTGGGGCTCGGCTATCTCCATTTGGGGCAGCAGGCGACCACGCTTTCGGGCGGCGAAGCGCAACGGGTCAAGCTCGCCGCCGAGTTGGCGAAGCGGGCGACGGGCCGCACGATGTACATTATGGACGAACCGACGAGCGGCCTGCACTTTGCGGACATTGAGCAGCTTCTCCACGTCCTCTTTAAATTGCGCAACGCGGGCAACACGCTCGTCATCATCGAGCACCAGCTCGACGTCATCAAATGCGCCGACTATGTGATCGATCTCGGCCCCGAAGGCGGCGAGGGCGGCGGGCAGGTCGTCGCCAAAGGCACGCCGGAATTCATCGCCGCGCAACCGGCAAGTCATACGGGGCAGTTTTTGCGGAGTGTATTGGAAAAATAGACGGAAGCCTCAATACAACGGCGCAACCGGCTTCGGTTTTTCGAAATGCATTTTATGGAGCGGGCCGAGTTCGATGTAGTGGTCGGCCCAGGTGCGGATGTCGGCGATCTCCTCAGGCTTGAGCGAGCGGACTACTTTCGCAGGCGTGCCCATGACGAGCGAGCCGGGCGGAATCTGCGTGCCCTTCGTGACCAGCGCATGCGCGCCGACGATGCTCCCTTTGCCGATGACCGCGCCGTCGAGGATCGTCGCGCCCATGCCGATGAGGCATTCGTCTTCGACTGTGCAGGCGTGCAAAATTGCGCGATGACCGACGGTCACGAGCTTGCCGACGCGCACGGGCAAATCGTCCGCAAGATGGACGATGCTTCCGTCCTGGATGTTGGAGCCCTCGCCGATTTTGATGAAATTAATGTCGCCGCGCAGAACGGCGGTGGGCCAGACGCTGCTGTGCGCGCCGAGCCGCACATCGCCCATCACGACGGCTTGCGCGGCCACATAAGCGCTCGGGTCGATTTGCGGTTGCACGAAAAGAAAACGCGCGCGATCAGTGGGGTCCATAAGGCCATTGTCGTGCCGCTTCGTTTTTTTGTCCAGTTCACGTTCGGATTTGCTATAAGCAGTCGTGAGCATTTTTACGTTGGCAAAAAAAATCTCGCTCGGCGCGCTCATTCTGGCGTGGCCGACGCTGGCCCTGGCCAATATCGGCGACACGCTCGCCGATTTGCGCCAGCGCTACGGTTCGGCCCAGGACCTGGGCGGCCAGATGCTTTTTGAGGTGCGCATTATCAACGGGCAGATCGTGCCCGCGCGCGGTTCGGCTGACACGCAGGACCACTTTACGGTGACGGTCTACTTTGACGGAGTCCATTCAGCGATGGAGACTTTTACGCGCAATACCAGCGATCCTGTCAAAGCGAATATGGCTCAACCTGACATCGATGCCATCCTGTCCGCAGCCAGTGAAGGCCAGCAATGGCGTTCGATCCAGGTTCCCACCGGCAGGACGACATGGGCCAGGGGCGATAACAAACTCATCGCCCGCTTCAGTCCCAACAAAAGCGGAAAAGCTGACGACGCTTCCGTTCTGGTCATCATGCTCAACACCAATTGAAGACGATCCGGAAGGTCATCCCAAAAATTCCATGTGGCCTTGAAAACTCTCATCATCGGTTGCGGCTATATAGGTCTTCCGCTGGCGCTTCGTCTTCAGGAAAAAGGGCATGATGTCATCGCGTGGGTTCATTCCACGGCCAGCGCTGCGTCGCTTGCCCAATATTCTTTTCATCGAATCATCACGGGAAGCGTGGCCGACCGCAATGCATGGGACGGTGTGAGGGAACAGATCGATCTCGTGATTCATTGCGCTTCATCAGGGCGCGGCGGCGAGGCGGCTTACGAGGAGGTTTATCTGCAAGGCGCGAGGATGATGGGCGAACGCCAGCCGCGCGCGCGGAAGCTTTTTGTTTCCTCCACATCGGTTTACGGCCAGACCCAGGGCGAAATCGTCACGGAAGAATCTCCCACCGAACCGCTCGCGCCCACCTCCCGCATTTTATGCGAAGCGGAACGGGCGGCGCTGACTTGCGGTGCGACGGTGGTGCGCTCCGCCGGAATTTACGGGCCGGGTCGGACGGCGCTTCTTGAGAAATTGCGCTGGGGCGAGGCGGTGATCGAAGGCGACGGCTCGCGCTGGATGAATCATATCCATCAGCGCGATCTTGTTGCCGCGCTGTCGCATCTCATCGAGGCGGGTGCGCCGGGTGAAATCTACAATGCCGCCGATGACACGCCGGTGACGACTCGCGATTACTATGCATGGTGCAGCGAGTTTCTGCGCCTGCCGATGCCGCCTCTCGGACCCCTGAACACAGATCGTAAACGGGGCCTTACCAACAAGCGCATCTCGAACGCGAAGCTGCGCGCGACCGGCTGGAAGCCCATTTATCCTAGTTTTCGCGAGGGACTGCCTGCGATTTTGGAGGGTCAGTCTTCATTTTCCTGTTAGATTTTCCGGCATCATTTGAAGTTCGCATGAAATTCCGTCCGAAAACTCCTCCCGAAGCAATTCCCTTTCGACGCGGCAAACGACCTGTGCGACCCAGTCGCGCCGAGGTGAAACCGTCTTTGATCGAATGGATTTCGCCCGGCGTCTGGTCCGCCTTTGTCGCGGAAGGCACTGATGCGCATCGGCTCGCCTCGGGGTCTGAAATGTGGCTGGAGCGGTTTGGGAGCGATGTGCTGCTCTCCTATCAGACCGAGCCGGGTCGCGATGCGGTGCTGGCTGAACTCGAATCGCGTTGCGCCGCCTATTCTTTCCAGCCCGTTCGCGTTTTCGGAAAATATCTGCCCCAGCATGCCTCCGAACGGGGTGCGCCTGCCCTGTTGCGCGGTGACGCCGGTGCCTCGCTTGAAACGGAAGTTGTCGAAGCGGGCGTGCGGTATGGACTCGATTTCGCGGCCGGTTATTCCGCTGGTTTGTTCATCGACCAGCGAGCCAATCGCGCCCGCCTGCGCGCGTTGAAGCCAAAACGCCTCCTCAACACCTTCGCCTACACATGTTCCTTTTCGGTCGTCGCGGCGATGGGCGGCGCGGAAACGGTCAGCGTCGATTTATCGCGCCGGTCTCTCACGCGGGGTGAGGGAAATTTTGCGCGCAACGGACTCGATCCGAAAATGGGACATCGTTTTATTGCTGACGATGTGCTGGCCGTTTTGCCGCGACTGGCGCGGCGTGGGGAGAAGTTCGACGCGATTATTCTCGATCCGCCCACGTTTTCGCGCAACCAGACGGGCGTGGCGTTTCAGGTTCAGCGCGATTTCGACAGTCTCGTTTCGCTGGCGCTGGAAGTTGCCGCGCCGAACGCAAAAATTCTGCTTTCGGTCAACCACTCCGCCATGCGCGTCGCCGATCTCGAATGGGCCGCGCGGGCAGCATTGAAAATGGCGGGCCGCAGCGGACGCTTCAACCCCGCCGCGCCGCTTGCCGATTTTCCTCCCGGTCACGGCGCAAAGACGGTGTGGCTGGAAGTGAGGTAGGGACGGCAAGGAACTGCGGTTCCATTATAATAGTGGGACGCGAAGAGACTCGCGTCCCTACCCGCGCTTTCTCAGATCGAGCGTCAGTGGAAAATCGGCTCGCGTGGGAGGCAGCGGGGGCACAAACATGGCTCCGGGTGTGTGCCCGAAAGCGCGGAAACGGGAGAGCCTGCGACCTTCGGCTTCGTTGGCATTGATGGGCATTGTCGTCCAATTGCGGCCGCCGGGGCTGGAGACGTAATAGACGCATCCGCCGAGGGAACGGCCTGTCCAACTGTCGATGATGTCAAAGGTGAGCGGTGAGTCGACGCCGATGGTCGGGTGCAGCGCCTCGGGCGGCTGCCATGCGCGGTAGCGGACACCAGCGATAAACTGGCCGGAGGTGCCGGTGGGGTGAAGCGGGACGCGGCGACCGTTGCAGGTGACGACGTGGCGTCCCTCGATGGCATTGTCGACTTTGACCTGGAGTTTTTCGACCGATGAATCGACATAGCGGACGGTGCCGCCGGGCGTGCCTTCCTCGCCGAGGACATGCCACGGTTCTAGCGCGGTGCGGAGTTCGAGGTTGACGCCGGAGTAGGCGACTTCGCCCTGGAGCGGAAAGCGGAATTCAAAGTGGGGCGTGAACCATTCGGGCTTGAAGGGATAACCGGCGCGCTTGAGATCGTCGAGGACGTCGTTCAAATCCTGCGCGCAGAAATGGGGCAGGAGAAACCGGTCGTGCAGCTGCGTTCCCCATGGCACAGGCGAGCCCTTGTAGGGCTTATCCCAGAAGCGGGCGACGGCGGCACGCATGAGGAGTTGCTGCGTCAGGCTCATGCGCGCGTGCGGAGGCATTTCAAAGCTGCGCAGTTCGAGCAAGCCGAGGCGGCCCGCGGCGCTGTCGGGGGAGAAGAGTTTGTCGATGCAGAATTCGGCCCGGTGCGTGTTGCCGGTGACGTCGGTGAGAATGTTGCGGAAGATGCGGTCGACGAGCCAGGGCGGGACGCTCGCGTGGTCGGGCACCTGGCTGAAGGCGAGTTCCAATTCGTAAAGGGCGTCGTTGCGGGCCTCGTCGATACGCGGCATCTGGCTGGTTGGGCCGAGAAACATGCCGGAGAAAAGATAGGAGAGCGCGGGGTGGTTCTGCCAGTAGCCGACGAGGCTGCGCAAGAGGTCGGGGCGGCGCAAAAGCGGGCTGTCGGTGACAGTTGCGCCGCCGAGCACGACGTGGTTGCCGCCGCCGGTGCCGACGTGGCGTCCGTCGAGGAGGAATTTTTCCGCGCCGAGACCGCAGTGGCGCGCTTCTTCGTAGAGGATTTCCGTATTGCGGGCGAGTTCCGGCCAGTTGTCGGAAGGTTGAAGATTGACTTCAATGACGCCCGGATCGGGTGTGATTTTAAATTGCTGGATGCGGGGATCGTGCGGCGGAGTGTAGCCTTCGATGCGCACGGGCAGGCCGAGTTCGGATGCGGTGTCTTCCACGGCGGTGACGAGGTCGAGGTAATCTTCCGCCATGGCGGTGGGCGGCATGAAGACATGGAGGATGCCGTTGCGCGGCTCGGCGCAGATTGAGGTGCGGACGACGTTGGCATCGGGTTGGCCAACGGAAACCGGCGGGTAATCGCTGACGAGCCTGCCGTCGACCATCCTCTTGCGGCTGCGTTGCGCGGCGGCGGGCGGGAGCGGCGGCCGGCGTTCGGTCGGGTCCTGCTCGACAATCTGCACGGCGTCGCCGGCGCTGGCCCAAGGCAGCGATTCCAGCGGGAGGCGATAGCCCATGGGGGAGTCGCCGGGGATGAGCAAGAGCCGCTCTGTCCGGAGTTGCCAGGTGGTTGATTTCCATGGCTGGTCCGGCAGCCACGAGGCGCGCAGGACGGGCAGCGCGTGGCCGACGACGGAATCGAGGCCCTTGGCGAAGACCCGCGCGAGGCGGGCGCGGTCTTCCTCGGTTTTGATCCTGGCATCGAGCGCGGAGACATTATAAGGGAGGCGGGCTTCCTCGAAGAGATAGTGGTAGATGTCCTCGTAGGCATCGCGGACGTATTTGGGGTCGAGGTTGAGGCGATCAGCGAGCCGCCGGAGGAAATGGCCCGATTGTTCCGGCGTGACGTTGTAATTCCTGCCCGTCTCGGCGACGAGATCGTCCTTGCTCCAGATGGGGTCGCCGTCCTTGCGCCAGTAGCAGCCATAGGCCCAGCGCGGGAGCGATTCGCCCGGATACCATTTGCCCTGACCGTAATGGAGCAGCGCGCCGGAGGCGAAGCGGTCGCGCAGGCGAAGGAGAAGTTTTTCGCCCCGCATCTGTTTCTCGGGACTCAAGGCCGTGAAATTCCATTCGAGGCCGTCCCGGTTGGTGATTGAGACGAAAGTGGGTTCGCCACCCATGGTGAGGCGAACGTCACGGGCGCTGAGTTGCTCGTCGATCCGGCGGCCGAGGGCTTCGATCTCGCGCCATTGCTGTTCCTTGTAGGGGAGGGTGACGCGCGGTGTTTCGACCACGCGCGTGACGGCCATGTGGAAGTCGAACTGGACGTCGTCGACGTCTTCATGAGCGCCGGTGATGGGCGCGGCGGTGACGGGATCGGAGGTGGCGGCGAGGGGGATGTGGCCTTCGCCGGTGAGCAGGCCGGAGGTGGCATCGAGGCCGACCCAGCCCGCGCCGGGAAGGTAGACTTCTGTCCAGGCGTGAAGATCGGTGAAGTCGGCTTCCGGGCCGGCGGCGCCGCCGTCGACGGGTTTGACGTCGGCGGTCAATTGAATGAGGTAGCCTGAGACGAACCGGGCCGCGAGGCCGAGCTGGCGGCAAATCTGCACGAGGAGCCACGCCGAGTCGCGGCACGAACCGCTTTTGAGGCTGAGAGTCTCCTCGACTTTTTGCACGCCCGGCTCGAGCCGGACGATGTACTGGATTTCGTTATGGACGAGGCCATTGAGGTCGACGAGAAAGTCGATGGTGTTGCGCTTGGTGCGGGGGATTTTTTGGAGAAAGGAGCGCAGGGCCGGCCCAAGCTTTTCGAGTTCGAGATAGGGACGAAGCTCATGCGCCAGGATCGGGTCGTACTTAAAGGGAAATTCCTTCGCGGAATCCTCGATGAAGAAATCGAAAGGGTTGATCGTGGCCATGTCGGCGGTGAGCTCGACTTCGACCTTGAACTCGTCGGTCTTTTCCGGAAAAACGAGGCGGGCCTGGAAATTGCCCTGCGGATCCTGCTGCCAGTTGATGAAGTGTTCCTCCGGCGTGATCTTGAGGGTGTAATTGAGGATAGGCGTCCGGCAATGGACGGCGGGACGCAGCCGCACGACCTGCGGCCCAAGCGAAATCGGCTTGGGGTAGCGGTAATGGGTGACGTGGCTCAGGGCGGCGTGGATGGACATGAAAGAAACGTTATCGAGGGGTCAGAAGCAGGAACTATCCCGTTCTTGGGGAAAAAGTCACGAGGGAAGCGTTTAGTGCCTTTCGGGTGGCCCGGGCTACTTGTTGCCCGGGTACACAAGGGACATGTTCCTTGTGTACAGGAAGCTGCTTTCCTTCGGTTCCTAAGTTAATGGCTCGCGGGGAACGATAGGCAAGCCCTTACATCCTCGGCGGTCAAATCGGGAAAATCCTCAAGCACTTCGGCTGTCGTCATGCCTCCGCCGAGGTAATCGAGCACGTCGGCGACGGTAATGCGAGTTCCGCGCACGGAAGGTTTGCCGCTGCGAATGGACGGATCGATAATGATGCGCTGACGGTAGTCCACGTCCGAAAAGTACGACTCCACGTCTTGAAGTCAAGCCTGCGCCCTCACGGGGCAGGGAGTCCGTTTTGCAATTTTCGGTAGATTTGCAAGAAGCCGGGGCTTATAAGAAGGCCAATGGTTGAAAAAGCAGGCGCAACATTCAAATCTTATCTTGGATGGATCATTTTCACGGTCGTCCTACTGGCATTGACCGGCACGGAAGGCTGTTATTTTTTGGGCGACGCATGGCCCATCAAACGGTGGGCGGCGCTGACGTGGGTTGTGGTTTCAGGCGGGTTCATGCTTTGCGTGATTCTCCATGCGTTTGGGACGTTTTGTAAGAGCTCTTTCTGGCGCGACAAGGACCGGTTCTGGTACTTGATAGCCTTTTTTCTCCCGATTCTCCTGGTCTATTTTGATGTCGCGGGCGTGAATTGGACGCCGATCAATGATGAGGGCGCGCAGCAGGTGTTGCAGGGAACGACGCTCCTGACGCAGGACCCCGATTTTGGAGTCTATCGGCTTACTTACTTTGTGGGTTATGTCGCGCGGCAATATTTGCTGGCATGTTTGCCAACTTATTTTTTCGGCCCAAGCCTGGGGGCGTTGCGCATCGGCACTTCTTTTATCTATATGGGTTCGTACCTGGCTTTCCTCTCGGCCCTAGCCAATTATTTCCGGACTCGCAAAGCGGCCAATCCCCTGCTGCTGGCCAGCTTTGCCGGCATGATGATTTCCCTGGGAGAATATACCCTGCTTAATGCCAGGGCCTTCGAGCAAACGACCATGCCGATTGGAGCCACGCTCTTGTTTTTGGCCGGGATATTTAACTTTTTGGTCCGCCCGACACCCTTTCGGACTTTTTGGGTGGCATGGTCCTTTGGCTTCTTTGCCGAAGGCTACACGCCGGGATTGGGCGCTTGGTGGATGGCTCTCGTTGTTTTGCTCTATCTTGTACTGCATCCGAAATATAGATACGGGGTTTTATGGGCGCCAATTGTCTATGGGGCTTGTTGCATGCTCGTTGCCTGCCTCTTGCTGCACACCTCGAACGCGCTTCTACCGAGATTTTATCTGGGGTCCTCCCACTTCACCGCTGTGGATTGGATATGGCACTACTTTCAGGGCTATCATGCCCTGTTGAGCCTCGAATCCTCGGTCCTGCCATGCCCGCTTGGCCTAGCCGCGCTGACCGTGCTTTATTTCAGTTTTAAATTCCGGGATTATAGATTTCCAGTCCTGTGCATATGGTGCATCGCGGTTGCTTTTGTGAGTTTGACCAGCCTGGGTTCCAATTTTAACCTCCCGCAATTTGATATTCACCGCGCGATGATCATCCTGCCTCCCCTGGCTGCGGGTGTTGTGCTTTTCTATCATGTCTACGGCTGGAAATTGGAGCCGGCCTCCCATAGAACGATCTTGGCCTGCGCCTGCCTCAGCATGATATATATGGCTTGCACAAGCATCCCGGTCCCGTTGACGATACGAACGTTTGTTTATCATCACGACATCAGCGACTCCGATGAAGCTCTCTATGAGATCGATTGCCTGAATTTTAATCCGAAGATGGAAAAGCTTAAAAAGCTCTATATAGTGCCTCCCTTGAGAATCGATGATTTGGAAGTCGGGCTGCAATATTTTGCGCCATCGGCCGTGGTCCTGCATGGGAATCCGCCGCCCGGCGAGAGGGAGCCGGGCACTTATCTACTTTCTTATCGCAGCGACAATCCGGAGGACAGGGTGCTCGACGTCATGATGCCCAGCAAGCACCCGCGCCCCTTTCTGCAACTAAAGCCGGAATGAATTTATTCAATCTCAAGGCCTGGCTTGGATCCTCATTGGCTTTCGGCACCAATAGGGGATATGGCAGCGCCAGTGGTAACGGGCCATGAACGTATGGCATTGAGCAGGCCCACCAAACTCGTCGTCAGACCCCACGCCATGGTTTGTTTGATGAGCATGTGCCGCAGTAGATACTCCTCGGAAAACAGGTCCCAATTGACATAAATAAGGCTGCAGGCAAGCGCGGAGATCGCCCACCATCGGGTGGGATTGGTGCTTAGCCGCAGGCGGAAAAGAAGCGGCAGGCAGAAGAGAAAAAAAACCAGGCCGTAATCGTTGTTGGCTCCGAGGGCGAACAGCGCGAGATAAAGGCCCGCGCCGAGACGAAAGGAATATGTTTCCCATTCCCATCGGGGTTCCGGTGACATTTTCGAGCTGAAACGCACCGCGGCGACGCCCACCGCCAGCAGAAAGAGGCTTCCCCAGAAAAACGCGGCGGCGAAGTCAGGTGGCCCGTTGGTAGGATTCATCTGGGCGAGCCAGAGGCCGCAGACCGCGCTGCCAAAAGTATAGAAGGGATAGTGCTGGGCGTGAGCGCTGATGACGGCCAGTTCGTTCCAGTTGCTTAACAAGTAAAGCAAGAGGAGGCCGAAAACGCCGGCCAGCCACGGGAATGTCTTTCGCCATGGTGGGGCGGCAAAGGCGAGAAAGGCGCCAACGGGATGAATCTTCAAGGCAGTTGTGAGAAGAATCAGGGCGGCGGAGGCGGCCGGCCAGCGGCGCAGGGCCAAGGCCGCGAGGATGAGCGGAAAGAGGACAAGATCGAGATTGCATCGTTCGACTCCGGTCATGATGGCGGGAGAAATCAGGAAGAGTCCCGTAAAGATTCCTTCGCACGAGGTTAACTTTCCCAAGAGGGCGAATGAGGAGCCGAAAAAAAGCAAAATGATGATCCATCCATACCCGATCACGGTGTCGCGGTTGAAACCTAGGGATTGAACATGGAGCCAGAGGCTGGGGTAGATGTAGGGCCGGTTCCAGGGATCGAAGGGATTGGGATCGCCGAGAGCTCGGCCTGCATCATGATTTTCAATTCCGGCCACGACATTGCGCAAATCGCCGAAATGAGGATCCATCGCGGGCACGCCCAACTCTTTCCAGACGTTGGTAAGTGAGGCTTGGAAGATGAAAACCGTCAGGCCCAAGAGCAGGAAATATCCGATGACAATACCCGCCGCGATGAAACGACCATCCGAGGATTTTTGAGACGAAGACACTTCCCAAGCTTGCTCATACCTTCATCCAAGTGCAAGCAGGCATGGGGCGGAGGGAGGAGCGCGCCATGCGGTGCTTGAGAGCTTAGGCCGGGGCGGGAAGGCCGGGCAGCATGCCTTCGTCGTCTTCCTTCGCCTTGACAGGAGGATTGACCGGAAGCGGTTCCTGGGGCGTCGGATTGGAGGGCGGCAAAAGCGGCGCGGGTGGCGGCGTCAACATGCGCCCGTGTTCGATGATGTCCCTGATGTGTTTGCCGTCGAGGGTCTCGTATTCGAGGAGCGCGGCGGTGATCTTTTCCATCGCGTCGCGATGGACGCTGATCAATTCCTTGGCTTTTTCGTAGGCGGTGCTGACCAGATGCAGGACTTCGGCGTCGATGGCCTCCGCCGTTTTCTCGCTATAACCACGCGAGCCGCCGACGTCGCGACCGAAGAAATTCATGGAGGAGTCGTCGCCGTATTGGATCATGCCGAGCTTGTCGCTCATGCCCCAGTCGCAGACCATCGCGCGCGCGGAATTGGTGGCCATCCGGATGTCCATCGCCGCGCCGCTGCAAACATCGCCCAGGAAGATTTCTTCCGCGACGCGGCCGCCCATGAGAACGACCAACTCGTCGAGCGCTTCAAGCTTCCAGAGGCTGATCTTGTCCTTTTCGGGCAGGAACATTGTTACGCCGAGGGACGGCCCGCGCGGGATGATCGACACTTTGTGAAGCGCGTCGGTATGCGGAAGAAGGACGTTGAGCAGCGCGTGGCCGGCCTCGTGGACGGCGGTCGCTTTCTTTTCTTCCTCGGTCATCGCCATGCTGCGACGCTCGCGGCCCCAGCGCACCTTGTCGCGGGCCTCTTCGAGTTCGGGCTGGGTGACCTCGTCCTTGTTGCGCTTGGCGGCAAGGAGGGCCGCTTCGTTGACGACGTTAGCCAGTTCCGCGCCGGAGTAGCCGGGCGTGCCGCGCGCGATGAGGCCGAGATCGACCGACTTGGCGATTTTCACGTTGCGGGTATGGACATGCAGAATCTGTTCGCGGCCCCGGACATCGGGCAGGTTCACGCGCACTTCGCGGTCGAAGCGGCCCGGGCGCAGCAGCGCGGGATCGAGCACGTCCTTGCGGTTGGTGGCGGCGATGATAATGACGCCTTCCTGCGTCTCGATGCCGTCCATTTCCACGAGCAACGCATTGAGCGTTTGCTCGCGTTCGTCGTGGCCGCCGCCCATGCCGGTGCCGCGGCTGCGACCCACGGCGTCGATTTCATCGATGAAAATCAGGCAGGGGGCGTTTTTCTTACCCTGTTCAAACATGTCCCTCACGCGGGAAGCGCCGACGCCGACAAACATCTCGACGAAGTCGGAGCCGCTGATGCTGAAGAAGGGAACGTCCGCCTCGCCCGCGATGGCCTTGGCCAGGAGGGTCTTGCCGGTGCCGGGAGGGCCGATCATGAGGACGCCCTTGGGGATGCGTCCGCCGAGGCGCTGGAACCGGCGCGGGTCCTTGAGGAACTCGACGATTTCGCTCAGCTCTTCCTTGGCCTCGTCGATGCCGGCGACGTCCTTGAACGTCACCTTGTTGCGGTCGCGGGTCATCATACGGGCCTTGCTCTTGCCGAAGCTGAAGGCGCTCTTGCCCGCCATGCGAATCTGCTGGCGGAAGAGGAAGTACATCACGCCGACGAAAAGAACGATGGGCAGGAAGTTGATGATAAGCGGCCAAATAATGTTGGTATTGTTCTGGGTCTCGATGGTCTTGGTATAGCCCAACTGTTTGATCTCGCTGTAGACGTAGGGATCCCACTGAAGATCGATCGGCACTTTGAAAGCGGCTCCCACTTCCGGAGCGCCGGGCACGGCGCTGACCGGCTTTTTGTAAGTGCCCGTGAGCGCGTGATTGCCGGTGGATTGATCGGGTTCGTCGACGATGGTATCGACCTTGCCCGCCTTGATCAGGTCAAATAGTTGGGCCTGAGTCATTTCCTGCTGCGCAATGCCGGGATGGGCCACGGTGTAATAGAGGGCGAGCATCATGCCCACCATCAGCAATGCAAGGATCAGCCCACGCCAATTCTGTTCGCTGCCGGGGCCGGAAGACGAACCATTGCTGTCGCCTTTACGAACGGGCGGCTTGCCGGAACTGCGATTAGGCTTGGGGAACTTGACTGGCGGGGGGGGCATATTTGATAAACCGTAACATGGGGGCCCGCTAATAGCAAACCCGGTATCAGGCGGTAATGATTTACGTTTTTGTCATGTTAGACCCGGATTGGTGGCTCGGACAACTTGGTGAGACCTTTGCGAAAGGGTCTCTTTCAAAATTCCGCCATTCCGGAGGAATGACTGAAAGTAGCCCTGCGATTTATCGCCGGGTTTGTCGGCGAGAACGAGCGAGATGCGTCCCATTGGAGACCTCTGCGAAACTCCTACTTTAAACGATCCGTCATCCCGAGCTTGTCGAGGGATCAGCTTCCGTGAGAGGTGCGATATTTTCCTGGGGCTGATCCTTCGACAGGCTCAGGATGACAGAATCCTAAAAGAGAGCCTTTTGCAGAGGGCTCAAGTGGTCCGGGCCACCCGATCTTTTTTTCATGTTTATCCACGCGGTTTCGCGTAAATTCGCCGATGTCATGGAACTGAGCGGCAACCTGTTGATCGCGCTGGTGTTTTTTGAATTGATCCTGGTCGTCGGACTGTGGGCTTTTTTCCGCCATCGGTACCGGCATTCCCTGCGGCAGATGAGCCGGTTGACCGGCCAGCTCGCCATCGGACAGCGGCCCAAGTCTTACTACATCGACGGGCCGCCGCTCGTCGCGCAGGTCTCCCGCCATCTGGAAAGCATCGGCGCGCGGCTCGAGGAGCTTCAGCGCCAGCAGCGCGAGGAGGACTTCAACTTAAACGTCCTTCTGGCGAACATGGTGGAGGGCGTGATGGTGGTCGATCAAAAGCATGAGGTGCGGCTGGTCAACGACGAGTTACTCAATCTTTTTGATCTCAAACAAAGTCCGCTGGGCCGCACCGTGCTGGAATCATTGCGCGAAGCCCGGGTCGAGACGATTGTCAACGAGACGATTCAGCGGGGCGAGCCGCGCCAGCAGGAGGTGGTCCTCGAAAGCACCGCGCTGGGGCTGCCTTCGCGTCATTTCGACATCAGCGTGGTGCCGATCCACGCCAAGAACGACGAGGTTCGCGGGGCGGTGGTCGTCTTCCACGACATCACCCGCATCAAGCAGTTGGAGGTCGTGCGGCAGGATTTCGTGGCGAATGTCTCGCACGAGCTTCGCACCCCGCTGGCCATTTTTCGCGGCTACCTGGAGACGCTCGCGGACGCGAAGAACCTCTCCGAGGAGGAGTCGCAACGAATCCTCGAAACGATGAAGCGCCACTCCAACCGGCTCAACGCCCTCGTCGAAGACCTGCTAGTCCTCACGCGCTTGGAATCCCGGAAGATGGAAGCCGAATACAGCAGCATCCGCGTCGATGGATTTTTTCGGCAATTGGCGCGCGACTGGGGAAACCGCACGAATTCCGGAGCGGCGGAACTCCAGATTGACGTGCCGTCCGATCTGCCGCCGCTGGAAGTCGATGCGCTGCGCCTGGAGCAGGTGATGTTTAATTTGCTGGAAAACGCCGTCGCCTATTCCAATCCGCCCCGGCGCATTGTTCTCTCTGCCGCCTTGCGCGACGGCCAGATGGAGGTGCGTGTGGCCGACAACGGCATCGGCATACCGCCGACCGACCTGCCCCATATTTTCGAACGCTTTTACCGGGTAGACAAGGGTCGCAGCCGCACCTCGGGCGGGACGGGGCTGGGGCTTTCCATCGTGAAGCATATCGTGCAGTCTCACGGCGGGACGGTTCACGCCGAGAGCGAAGTGGGGAAGGGTACGACGATTGTGTTGCGCCTGCCGATGAGACAGGGTGCGGAGGAATGAGATGTCATTCGTGGTAGTCGGCGCAGGCTCTGCGCCGATTTGGCAATCATTCGTGAAAAAAGCGCGGAGCCAGAAATCTGGTTCCTCGGTATTTTCAGTGGAATAGAGGGGAAAATGACGGAATTACCAAATTTTCCAAATGAACAGAATTTTGACAGGAAAACATGAAAGCATGAAGACATGAAAAGGCAGATGAGGAGGGCCCCCTCTTTTCTTCCCTTCCTGTTTTCATGATTTCATGTCTTCCTGTTAAAAAATTCCTTCCCTCCAATTTCGTTCATTTGGTGAATTTGGTAATTTGGTTATGCAGTACCTTTTTCCTATTCCACTATTTTTTGCGGTAGAACCTGATTTTTTGAGTTCCTTGAGGCGATTTTGGAACCCGCCTCTGGAGTATGACAAGCTGTTTTGGACATTCATAACGGATTTTTCATTGAAATTTGGGAAACAGGAACAGTCATACGGAAGCAATTAAAATGGCAGACTCAAAGTGGAATCCAAGCCCGCCAAGTGACTTCCATCCCCATTTTTATTTTTTTTCAGAGGGGAAAAAAAGATTTTAAGCGTTTTAGGCTTTGCAAGGCTAACGCCCTTGCCAAATTCATGGCATAATCGCGCCATGAAAGTCGATTTCATCTCTATTTTTCGCAAGTTCCACCTGAAGCCTCCAAGCGAATCCCATTCGCCTGATTCGCTCCATTCGCCTGATTCGGCTGATTCGCTTATTTTTTTTGCGTTCCTTGTGTTCTTTTGCGGCTAAACTGATTTTTTCATGCACGACCAAATGCCCGCCGCCCTGCCCAAACCGGCGCCGGGTCTTTTTTGGAATCCTTACCTGCAAATTTTTCTGACCGTGCTGCTGACCGCAGCGGCGCAAATCCTGCTGAAGGTCGGCGCCGACTACAGCGCCGCGAACGACACGTTCTGGAGCTGGCTCGGCCTGGCGGAGCTTGGCTCGGTCTGGACATGGCTCGGCATTCTCGCGTTTCTCGCAAGTTTCGGCGGCTGGCTCTACGCTCTCCGCTTTTTGCCCCTCAGCCTTGCCTTCGCCCTGACAAACGGCGTCCATATTTTTGTGCCCATCGGCTCGTGGTATTTCCTGGGCGAACACATCGGCACGCTTCGCGCGGGCGGCATCCTGGCCATCATCGTGGGCGTTCTGTTCTTGGCGCAATCGGTGGCGAAGGCGGAGGAAAAAGTATGAGCCTGCTTGCCTGGGTGCTGGTCATCATCTCGCAACTGGCGTTGGTGGCCGGTCAGATTTTCCTGAAGCGCGCGATGTCGCGCCGCGAACACGGAGGCGAGAAGGCGCGCGGCTGGATTGGCATGCTCACAATGGGCATCGCCACGATGACCGTCTGGTTCCTGCTCTGGCTCGGCGTGATGCACCAGGTCGAGCTGAGCAAGCTCATGCCTTTCGAGGGGATCAGCCCGCTGCTCATCGTGCTCGGCGCGGCGGCCTTTCTGCGCGAACGCCTGAACTGGCGCGGCTGGGCGGGCGTGATTTTGACCTGCCTGGGAGTCCTGCTCGTCTCGGCGAGCTGAGTTAGCCCGCGATCTCCGAGCGCGGCTACAGATTATGAGAGCCGCCCCAAATGCTTTGATTTCCTTTGAATCGAGAAAACTTTATCTATATAGATTCTGCCGAGATCCAGATTGAGCAATTACCGGTTAATAATGACCAACGGATGTGTAGTCGCATCGTTTTTCCGACCCTAGAGTCGACCGAAATTCAACGAACCGAACCTCTCGCCGACAGCACCGACCCTCCTTTCACCATTTCACGATTAAATATGGATTTAAAAAATAAGATCATAGCTAGTTACGCTTTGCTGATCGCCGGCATTGGGGCACTGGGGTTGATCGGTGGTCACGTCAAACTCCATGGAGCCTTCCGGGGCCTCATTGGTATTTTGAATGACAATTTCGGCATACTTGATTATCGTCCCCGTCTTTGTCTTCAGTTGGATGGCCTCTCTCCTCATCTATCGGTTGAGCCGGTACGATGAGATCGAAATGAACGTTTAAGCTAATTTTTACCATGCAAATATTTGTCGCCGGAGAAAGCAACCCCAAGGAAACGCGAGTCGCGGTCGTGCCTGCGACCGTCGTCAAACTGATAAAGCTGGGTGCCCAGGTTGCGGTTGAATCGGGGTTGGGCAAGTCGATTAACTTTTCTGACCAGGATTACATTACGGCCGGGGCCACCGTCGTGGCCGATCGCAAAAAGGGCCTTGCGGAGGCGGACATGGTTCTGCGGCTCGGCAAGCCCGCTCTTGACGAGGTTGAGAGCGTCAAATCCGGTGCCGTCCATATTAGTTATCTCGAGCCCTTTACCGAGCCCGAGTTGCTCCAAAAGCTCGCGAAAGCGGGAGTCAGCGCCATTTGCATGGAGATGATTCCCCGTTCCACCATCTGCCAGAAGATGGATGCGCTTTCATCGCAGGCAAATCTCGGCGGATACGAAGCCGTCATCCTTGCCGCGCGTTATTCCAACAAAATTTTCCCGATGATGACCACGCCGGCGGGAACAATCCTGCCGTCGAAGGTATTCATCATTGGCGTCGGCGTCGCCGGCTTGCAGGCCATCGCCACCGCGAAACGGCTTGGCGCGAAAGTCACCGCCTACGACACGCGGCCCGTCGTCGAGGAGCAGGTCAAGTCGCTCGGCGCGCAATTTCTCAAGATTGATATCGGCGAAACCGGCCAGACGAAGGAAGGCTACGCGAAACCGCTCACCGAAGAGCAGATTCAGACGCAGCGCAACGCGATGAGAAAGACCTGCGGCGATTCCGACGTGGTCATCACCGCCGCGCAAGTTTTCGGACGCCGCGCGCCAATTTTGGTGACCGCCGATATGCTCAATGCCATGAAGCCCGGCAGCGTGGTCGTTGACCTCGCGGTTGAAACCGGCGGCAACGTCGAAGGCATCGCCTACGACAAGGTCATCGACCGCAACGGCGTTCAACTTGTCGGCATCACGAATCTGCCTGGACGCGTGCCGTTGCATTCGAGCCAGGTCTACTCCGCAAACCTTGTCGCGCTCGTCGAACAATTCTGGGACAAGAAGGAAAAAATCTTCGTCCTCAATGTTGAAGACGAAATCATCAAGGGCTGCCTCGTCACGCATGGCGGCAAGATCGTGAACGAAAAACTCGCAGCCGCCAAAACCAGCTAATAAAAACATATGGATTCCAACAGCATATTCATTTTCGTCCTCGCCGTTTTTGTCGGCATTGAGGTCATCTCCAAGGTGCCTTCGATGCTCCACACGCCGCTCATGTCCGGCACCAACGCCATTCACGGCATCATCTTGTTCGGCGGCATTCTCGTGCTGGCCAAGGCGGCTCCGAATGACCCGCTTGCGCTGACGCTCGGATTTATCGCGGTGGTTTTCGGTTCTGCAAACGTCTTCGGCGGCTTCATGGTCACCGACCGCATGCTTCAAATGTTTAAGAAAAAGAAATAAGTGAACTCACTCAACGCCTACTTCATCATTGGAATTTCAGTCTTCTTCATCCTCGGCATCAAGCTGCTCGCATCGCCGAAAACGGCGCGTATCGGCAACCTGGTCGCCGCCGCCGGCATGCTCTTCGCCCTGCTGACGCTGCATACGCCAGCAGGCGAGTACGTCTGGTCGGTCTGGACCTTTAATTACACGCTGATCGCCATCGCCACGCTCATCGGTCTGGCCATTGGCGCGTTCGGTGCCTACTCCGTCAAGATGACGGCGATGCCGCAGATGGTCGCCATGTTCAACGGGGCGGGCGGCGGCGCCGCAGCGCTCGTCGCGAGTTTGGAATTCATCAAGCCTGAGCAGCCGGGAAACATGCCGCTGTTCATCGCGATCTCCATGCTGTTCGCGACGCTCATCGGCTCGCTCTCCTTTTCCGGCAGCATCATCGCGTTCCTGAAACTTGAGGGAAAATTTGAAAAGCCCTATACGTTTCCCGGCCAGAACATCCTCAACGGCCTCATCCTGATCGTCATTCTCGGCCTGTGCGGCTGGCTGGCGTGCAACACCTCCGACAGCAACACCGCGACGGCGTTCATCATCGTGTTCGTTCTGGCGCTCTTCTTCGGCGTGGCGATGGTCATGCCCATCGGCGGCGCGGACATGCCGGTCGTCATCTCGCTGTTGAATTCCTTTACCGGCCTCGCGGTTGCCGCGGACGGATTTGCGATCAACAACATGGCGATGGTCGTCGCGGGCACGCTCGTCGGTTCCTCGGGCACGCTGCTCACGCTCCTCATGTGCAAGGCGATGAATCGCCCGGTCACGAACGTTTTGTTCGGCGCTTTTGGTTCCGGCGGCGGCGCGGGCGCGGCAGGCGCGACCGATCTCGCGGGCAGGACTGTCAAGCCGATCCAGGCCGACGAAGTTGCGGTGCTCCTGGCCTACGCGCAGCAGGTCGTCATCGTCCCCGGCTACGGCATGGCCGTGGCGCAGGCGCAGCATCAGGTCGCCGAGCTTTCCGACGAACTCGGCAAGCGCGGCGTGGAAGTCCGCTTTGCGATTCATCCTGTTGCCGGGCGCATGCCGGGCCACATGAATGTGTTGCTGGCCGAGGCGAACATCCCCTACGAGCAACTTTGCGAAATGGAAGCGATCAATCCCACGATGGACCGCGTCGACGTGTGTCTCGTCATCGGCGCGAACGACGTTGTGAATCCCGCCGCGCGCGAAGACAAGAGCAGTCCGATTTACGGCATGCCGATCATCGACGCCGACCACGCGAAGACCGTCATTGTGATGAAGCGCTCGATGGCCGCCGGTTTCGCGGGCATCGAAAATCTTCTCTTCTACAAGGACAACACGCGGATGCTCTTCGGCGACGCGAAAGCCTCGCTCAACGCCCTCGTTGCGCAGGTCAAGGCGAGCTAGACTTCTTGAGTTGAAGATGATCGAATTGAGATCCCCAGAGGGGGTGAAATTCCTGCGGAGTCAATTTCAACTCAAATAAGGCGCTCTTATCTCCTGCCATTCCGAGGTAAGACAAACTCATTTAGAATCCAAAAAACATACGGATTCGCGCCCATTTTCTCTAAAAGTTGACCAAAAAAAGTTGAGCTTTCGACAAGCAAGGTGGGGCATCGGGTTTTGGGAACTTTATAGTGGCCACTGTGAAGCAAACTTATTTCAACATCAGGTTCTCATTAGAGAATTGTTTCCTGATTTGATGTTTTCGCCCACGTTGCTTCTCATTTGAAAGGATCGCAGAATGCATATAAAGGCCGTCAAACCCCCGCTGCCTTCGCAAGATAAGCGCTGGAAAATCATCGATGCGAAGATGCGCAAGCTCGGATACCAGTCCCACGCTCTCATTGAAACCCTCCATGCCGTCCAGGAATCGTTCGGCTTTTTGGAGGAAGACGCCTTGCGGTGGGTCGCCAAATCGCTCCGTGTGCCGCCCAGCAAAGTTTACGGCGTGGCGACCTTCTACAATTTCTTCACGCTGAAACCCCAGGGCGCACACACGTGCGTTGTTTGTCTTGGAACCGCGTGTTATGTGAAAGCCTCGGGCCACATTCTCGAAGCCATCGAGAAGTTCGCGCAGATCAAGCCGGGCGAAACGACGCCGGACAATCAATTGTCGCTGCTGACGGTGCGTTGCATTGGCGCGTGCGGAATCGCCCCGGCGGTTGTTTTTGATGGCAACGTCTCCGGGCGGCTGACGTCCGAGAACGCGATCGAAAAATTGAAAGGATACATCCATGCTTCTTGAAGAACTCAACGCAATGGCGGACAAGGAAAAAGCCGCGCGCAAGCAGATCCGCATCCGCTGCTGTATGTCGGCGGGTTGTATGTCGTCGCAATCGGCCGAAATCAAACAGGCGCTCGACAAGGCCGTGGCCGATCGGCAATTGGGCGAGCAAGTCGAAGTGGTGCGGGTTGGCTGCATGGGACTCTGCGGGCAGGGGCCGCTGGTCAGCATCGATCCCCAAGGCGTGCTTTACGAGCAGGTGACGCCGGAAAACGCGGGCTCGATTGTCGACGCGCTGGCCGGTGGAACGGCTTACGCGCAGCAGGGCGACCCGAAGAATCCTTTTTTCACCCGTCAACTTGCAGTCGTCAGCCGCAACGGCGGACGGATCGATCCGGAACGCATCGAGGCCTACATCGAAGCCGGAGGCTACGGCGCGCTTCATCACGTTTTGCATGAGTTGACGCCTGCGCAAGTGGTCGATGCGATCACCAAGAGCGGTCTTCGCGGACGCGGCGGCGCCGGTTTCCCGACGGGCCTGAAATGGGCGACGGTTGCGAAATCGAAAGGCGACCGAAAATACGTCATTTGCAATGGAGACGAGGGTGATCCGGGCGCGTTCATGGATCGCAGCGTGCTCGAAAGCGATCCGCATGCGGTGATCGAGGGCATGGCCATCGCGGGCTACGCAGTCGGCGCGAGCCACGGCTATCTTTATGTCCGGGCCGAATATCCGCTGGCGATCAGCCGGCTGCAGATTGCGATTCGCCAGGCCAAGCAACACGGTTTGCTGGGCGAGGGACTGTTTGAGTCGACCTTTAATTTCAACGTCGAGATTCGCATCGGTGCGGGCGCTTTTGTCTGCGGCGAAGAGACCGCGTTGATGGCCTCCATCGAAGGCCGTCGCGGCCAGCCGCGGCCCCGTCCGCCATTCCCGGCGGAGAGCGGATTGTGGGGTTGCCCGACGCTGATCAACAACGTCGAGACCTTCGCGAACATCGTTCCGATCATCAGCCAGGGCGCGGAATGGTACGCAGGTCTCGGCACGGAAAAGAGCAAGGGGACGAAGGTCTTCGCCCTGACCGGAAAAATTCGCAACAACGGCCTGATCGAAGTTCCGATGGGCATCACGATCCGCGAGATCGTCGAGGATCTCGGCGGCGGAGCGCCCGACGGCACGCAGATCAAGGCGGTGCAGACCGGCGGACCCTCGGGAGGCTGCATCCCGGCGAAGCTGTTTGATACCCCCGTCGATTACGATTCGCTGATGAAGGTCGGCTCGATCATGGGATCGGGCGGCATGGTCGTCATGGACGACAGCACGAACATGGTCGACGTCGCCCGTTTCTACATGCAGTTCTGCATGGAGGAATCGTGCGGCAAGTGCATCCCCTGCCGCGCCGGCACGGTGCAGATGTACAATTTGCTGACCAAGATTCTCGACCGCAAGGCGACGCTCAAGGATTTGGAATCGCTCGAAGAGCTTTGCGACATGGTCAAGCACACGAGTCTTTGCGGACTCGGCCAGACCGCGCCGAACCCTGTCATCAGCACGCTGCGCTATTTCCGCAATGAATATCTCGCCCTGCTCCAGCCGGAGCCTGGAGAAGAAAACGCATCTCACAATGGACACATCACCGAGTCGGCAACGACCCGCTAATCACGAACTCATATGGCTGTAAAAACCCTGACAATCGACGGCAAGGCGGTCAGCGCCGACGAAAACGACACGATTCTCCAGGCCGCGACGGAGGCCGGAATCAAAATCCCAACGCTTTGCCATTTGGACGGTCTGGGTGATGTGGGCGCGTGCCGCCTGTGCATCACCGAAGTGGCAGGCAGCAACAAACTCCAGCCGGCCTGCGTCACCAAAATCGCGGAGGGAATGGAAGTCAAAACGAATTCCGAGCGGATCCAGAAATACCGGATCATGATCCTGGAGCTGCTCTTTGCGGAACGAAATCACGTCTGCGCGGTTTGCGTGGCGAACCGGCATTGCGACCTGCAAAAGCTCGCCGCTGATGCCGGAATGATGCATGTCCGCTTCCCATATCAATATCCTCAAGCCGCGGTTGATGCGTCCCACGACTGGTTCGTGGTGGACCACAACCGCTGCATTTTGTGCACGCGATGCGTGCGAGTCTGCGATGAAGTCGAAGGCGCGCACACATGGGACGTCATGGGTCGCGGGGCCGGGTCGCGGGTCATCACCGATCTCAATCAACCATGGGGCACTTCGGAGACGTGCACGAGCTGCAGCAAATGCGTGCAGGTCTGCCCGACGGGTGCCTTGTCGAGCAAGGGGAAGTCGGTCGCTGAAATGGTCAAGAAGCGCGACTTCGTTACCTATCTCGTGCAAACGCGGGAGGAAAGACTATGAGCAAGATACGCTTCGCGACGGTTTGGATGGACGGCTGTTCGGGCTGTCACATGTCCTTTTTAGATATGGACGAACGGCTGCTGGAAATCATCAAGCACGTCGATATCGTCTACAGCCCGCTGGTCGACACAAAGGAATATCCCGAAAACGTGGATGTGGTTTTGATCGAAGGCGCGGTGAGCAGCGAGGAGGATTTGGTAAAAATCCTCAAGATTCGCAAGCACACCAAAGTGCTCATTTGCCTCGGCGATTGCGCGGTGACTTCCAACGTGCCGGGCATGAGGAACCGTTTCAAGGTGGAGGACGTCGAGCATCGCGCCTACATCGAAAACGCGCAGAACAACCAGCAAATTCCGCGCGACGTCATCCCGCGCCTGCTGCCGCATTCGCGGCCCGTGCATGAATTCGTCAAGGTCGACCTCTTCATACCGGGATGTCCGCCGGAAGCCGATACGATCTTCTTTGCGCTCACGGAACTCGTCGCGGGCCGGATGCCCGATCTCACCGGAAAAACCCATTTTGGATCCTAATCACCATGCCTAAACAAATCCTCATCGACCCCGTCACGCGTATCGAAGGGCACTCCAAAATCACGATCCATATCGATGACAATGACGAAGTGCAGGACGCGCAATTTCATGTCACCCAGTTCCGCGGATTCGAAAAATTCTGCGAAGGCCGCCCCTTCAGCGAAATGCCGGCGCTGACCGGCCGGACTTGCGGCATTTGCCCGGTGAGCCATCTCATCGCCTCGGCGAAAGCCTGCGACGCGCTGCTTGCGGTTGAGATTCCGCCCACGGCGGCCAAGCTGCGCCGCATCATGAATCTGGCGCAGATCGTCCAGTCCCACGCATTGAGTTTCTTTCATCTCTCCTCGCCCGACCTGCTTTTCGGCATGGATGCGGAGCCGGAGAAACGGAACATCGTCGGCGTGATCGAATTGCGCCCGGCGCTGGCCAAGGACGGCATCGCGCTGCGCAAATTCGGACAGGAAATCATCGCCATGCTCGGCGGCAAGCGCATTCACCCGGCATGGGTTGTGCCCGGCGGCGTCAGCGATCCGCTTGATTCCAAAATGCGCGAGGAAATGCTGGCTTCCATTCCGGAAGCGCTCGCCATCGGACAGCGGACGCTCACCTGGTTCAAGGGGTTGCTTGAGCAGTTTCGCGACGAGATTCGCACGTTCGGTAATTTCCCCAGCATGTTCATGGGACTCGTCACACCGCAGGCCAACGGCGAACATAACGCGCTGCTGGATCACTACGACGGCAAGCTCCGCTTTGTCGATGCGTCGGGGAACATCGTCGCGGATCAGATTAATCCGGCGAAATATGGCGATTACATCGCCGAATCGGTGGAATCGTTCAGCTATCTCAAGTCGCCCTATTTTAAATCGGAGGGTTATCCCAACGGCATCTATCGCGTTGGCCCGCTGGCCCGTCTCAATATCATCGACAGGCCCGGCACTCCGATTGCCGACAAGGAATGGACTGAATTCCGTGCGCTGCGTCGCGGCGTGATTCTGAGTTCCTTCCATCAACACTATGCGCGCCTGATCGAGATCATCTACGGCATTGAGATGATCGAGCAGCTTTTGAACGAGCCCGACATTCTCGACAAGAACGTCCGCGCCATCGCCAAGCCGAGCCGGTCCGAGGGCATCGGCGTTTCCGAGGCGCCGCGCGGCACGCTCATGCATCACTACAAGATCGATGAGAACGGCCTCATCACCTGGGTGAATATGATTATCGCCACCGGCCACAATAACCTTGCGATGAATGCCAGCGTCAAGCAGGTCGCGCAGCATTATGTGAAGGCGAGCCGGCTTCAGGAAGGCATGCTCAACCGGGTCGAGGCGGTCATCCGCAGTTACGATCCCTGCCTGAGCTGCTCCACCCACGCCCTGGGCCAAATGCCGCTGCATATCCAGCTTTTGGGCACCGACGGCAATGTGTTGGACGAGGTGAAAAGATAATGAGCCGCCGCAAGCTTGTCATCGGCTACGGCAATTCACTGCGCGGCGATGACAGGCTTGGTTGGGAAGTAGCCAGGCGTCTCGCCACCGGTATCACGGACGAATCGGTGACGATCATGTCCGTGCACCAGTTGACGCCGGAGCTGGCCGAGCCGGTCAGCAAGGCCGGTATGGTGATTTTCGTCGATGCCTCCTGCGAAGGCGCGCCCGGAACGTGGAAATGCGAGGAAATCGCCCCGGCCCCCGCCGCCACCGATCCGCTCGGACACCACTTCACCATTCCCGGCTTGCTCGCCTACGCGCGCGCGATTTTTGGCGGCAACCCCGAGGCGTATGTTGTTTCCGTGGCAGCTGAATCTTTCGATTGCCGGGATGCTCTTTCCGTAAGCGTCGAAGTGGCGCTTCCGCAAATTGTGAGTTACATTCGCGGCAAGATCGGCTGTCCGAACCCCATTTCCGAATGACTGATGCGTTAATATTCCCTGGACTAAGTGCCGAATTGTCCCGGTGATAGTGAGTGGAAATTATTTTCTGAAAGGAATCCCATGTGTTTGGCTGTGCCCGGAAAAATTTTAAGCGTCGCCGGAGATGATTCCATCGAGCGCACCGGACGTGTCAGTTTTGGCGGCATCATCAAGGAGGTCAGCCTGGCATTTACGCCCGAGGCCGTTCCCGGCAACTACGTCATCGTTCACGTCGGGGTTGCGCTCAATGTTTTGGATGAGGCCGAGGCCAACAAGGTTTTCGATTACTTGCGACAAATGGGCGAGCTTGCCGAGCTTGAGGACGCATCCGCCAGCCCATGAAATTCATCGATGAGTACCGCGACCGCGAAGGCGCTGAGCGTTGCGCCCGCGCGATTGCCAAAATAACCACTCGGCCTTGGACGATCATGGAAGTGTGCGGCGGCCAGACCCACGCCATCGTGAAATTCGGCATCGACGAATTGCTCCCGAAGGACGTCACGCTCGTCCATGGGCCGGGCTGCCCCGTCTGCGTCACGCCGCTGGAGCTGATCGACAAGGCCGTCGAAATTGCCTCGCGCCCCGACGTCATTTTTTGCTCGTTCGGCGACATGCTTCGCGTGCCGGGCAGCAAGCGCGACTTGCTCGCGGTGAAGTCGACCGGCGGCGACGTGCGCATTGTCTACTCCCCGCTTGATGCGGTGAAAATCGCGGCGGAAAATCCCAACCGCCAAGTTGTCTTCTTCGCAGTCGGTTTTGAAACCACCGCGCCGGCGAACGCCATGGCCGCTTTCCAGGCCCGGCAAAAAGGCATCAAAAACTTTTCGCTCCTCGTCTCGCACGTTCTCGTTCCCCCAGCCATCGAAGCCATTCTCTCGTCGCCGCACAATCGCGTGCAGGGATTTCTCGCCGCCGGGCATGTTTGCGCCGTCATGGGCTACACCGAATATTTTGCCATCGCGGAAAAATATCATGTGCCCATCGTGGTCACGGGATTCGAGCCGATCGATATTTTGCAGGGGATTTTTTCGTGCATCCAACAACTCGAAAAGGGACTTTTCCAAGTTGAAAACTCCTACGCGCGCGCCGTGCAGCTCGATGGAAATGAGCCCGCGCAGAAAATGATCCACGAAGTCTTTCACGTCATTCCCCGCAAATGGCGCGGTATTGGCGAGATTCCGTACAGCGGATTTGGACTCACGGAAAAATACAGCGAATTCGATGCTGAAACGCGCTTTGGCGTGGCCGATTACACTACGGAGGAATCGACCGATTGCATCAGCGGCCTGATTTTGCAGGGAATCAAAAAGCCCGCCGACTGCCCCGCCTTCGGCACAGTCTGCACGCCCGAGCATCCGCTCGGCGCAACGATGGTCTCGACCGAAGGCGCATGCGCCGCCTATTACCGGTATCGCAGATGACCACTTGTCATCCTGAGCTTGTCGAAGGATCAGTTCCCTCGTTCCCAAGTTGTACTTGGGAACGTCTCCTGTTCCCTGCGAAATTTCATTTCGCGGCGACTGGATTTCTTTGAGTCCTTTGTGTTCTTTTGTGGCTAATTAAAATATGAATCCCGAATTTTCCATGGCTTGTCCGCTGCCCATCGCCAACTACCCCAACGTCGTCATGGCCCATGGCGGCGGTGGGCGGCTCATGCAGCAATTGATCGAGGGCATTTTCGTCCCCGCTTTCAGCAACGACCTTCTTTCGCAACGCCACGACGGCGCGGTCTTTTCCTTGGGCGGCAAACGGCTCGCCTTCACCACTGATTCCTATGTGGTGCAACCGCTTTTTTTCCCCGGCGGCGATATCGGCACCCTTGCGGTTGACGGCACCGCGAACGATCTCGCCATGTGCGGCGCGCGACCGCTCTATCTCAGTTCCGGATTCATCATCGAGGAAGGCCTGCCGATGGAGACGCTGTGGCGCATCGTTTTGTCGATGAAGCAGGCCGCGGAATTGGCGGGAGTGCAGCTCGTCACGGGCGACACGAAGGTCGTCGACAAGGGCAAAGGCGACGGCGTTTTCATCAACACGTCGGGCATCGGCATCATCGAGCATGATCTCGTCATCAGTCCCGCCAGCGTCAGGCCCGGCGACGCCGTCTTGATCAGCGGTGATGTTGGCCGGCATGGCATCACCATCATGTCCGTCCGCGAGGGGCTTCAATTTGAAACGACCATCGAGAGCGATTGCGCGCCGCTGTGGAGTCTCGTCCACGCTCTGCTCGACAACGGAATCGCGGTCCACTGCCTTCGTGACCTGACGCGTGGCGGTCTCGCCAGCGGCCTCAATGAAATCGCGCAGGCGGCAGGTTTGGGAATCGAGATCGACGAGAGGGCCGTGCCGGTTCAGGAGGAAGTCCGCGGCGCGTGCGAGATTCTCGGCTTCGACCCGCTCTACGTCGCGAATGAAGGCCGCTTCATCGCGTTTGTCCCCGAGGAGCAGGCCGCGCGCGCGCTCGAAATTCTGCGCGCAAATCCGCTCGGCGCCAACGCTGCCCGCATCGGCGCCGTCGCCGCCGCGAGTCCCCACCCCGTCGTAACCCTCAAAAGCCAGATCGGCGCGACCCGCATCCTCGATCTTCTCAGTGGCGAGCAATTACCGCGTATTTGCTAACCAGGCCCGCCGGCGTCTTTTCCTCGCCGTTTCCCCTGGGCTGGACGCGCCAGGGCTTGCGCAAGCAGTGACCGGTGGTACAACGTTCAGGATGAATCTAATGGCAAAGTTGGCCGTCGCTTTGATCTCGTTCGCGCCGTTCCTCACAGTTGAGGCAAAGGCGATGTCGCTCGACGACTTTGCAAGAATGAACTTTGATGATGAGGCCACATATGTGGCTCTTCTTGTTGAAGGATCGGCGAAAATGTTAAAGGCCAACGGGCAACCCGACCAAGCCCGCAAGGCCATCGCGCTTTTTCACGATTCCAGCAAAAACGGTGGAGTGGCCCAGCTTGCATCCAATCTCAAGACGATAAACGCCTTGAACAAGAGAAATGCAATTAACCCCAATAACCGCGCGCCCGTGTATCAAATCGAGGACGCCATGGAATTAACGCTCAAGGATGCTGGAATTATCGTGCCGACCAGCTACCTGCTGAGCATCAACCAGAATTTCAGGCCGTCCGGGCCGCCTCGCGCCATCACCACGGCCCAGTGAGCAATCGCCCTGCCTGGATTAGCGCATGAAGAGGACGGAAAAGCCCCAAATCGCACCGAACGCGCCTCCCAAAACACCCACGACCGAAACCCAGTGTGGAATGCTCAACGGCCCAATCTGTATCGACCAGCCTTTAACCAGCCGAACGATGTGTGCCAGTGCAATCACGGAGAAGACCACGGCGGAAAAAATCACGAAGTATGTGCTGCAAGTTGGCATATGGAATCCATAGGACTGGGCAGAGCGATATACAAGAACATTGTGCGTAAACGGGGTCGACTTTGGACACTTACCGTAAAATAGGTCAGGCCAGCGGACGCATCTGGCGGCGACTCTCCAAGGGAAGGCGCCGTCGCGAGGGCCCGCGACGGCTACCGGGAAAAGGTGCCACGCATTTTTTAGGCAAACCAAAGCCAAACAAGCCCTCGAATGCCACTATCCCCATGGCGAAATCATGCGATAATCTTCCTCATGAAATCGCAGTCTCGCCTCAACTCCCCATTTTCCGCCCGTATTTTTGTGTGGAAAGCGCTATGATTCGCCAACGATTCCGCGAGCGATCAGCTCAGCAAGGAGCATCTGCACGTTCACGATTTTCACGCCGTGAACTGTTTTGCCAAACAGAGGTCCGAAATCCTTTTTGTCGCCTGTGAGCAGATAATCAGCGCCTCCGGCAATCGCTCCGCTGAGGATGGGTTGGTCTTTCTCTGCGAGCGTTGCTCCAGCGTCGAACAATCGAAGCGGAATCATTTCCATGGACGCCACGAACTTCTCATGCGCGACAAGGCGTTTCGGCTGCTTTGCCGCGATGTTTCGCTCCGCCTCGGCCTTCGCATAGGCGTTCGTGAGAAAAACAGCGTGGTGCTGCAATTCACCAAGGAATTCCGCAAGATGGCTTTTATGGAAAGACGCGGAGAAAAGAATGTTGGCGTCGAGAAAAATTCTCATCGGGCTTTGCGCCAGCGGAATTTCCCGCCCGCCAGCGGTGCCTCATTCATTCGTTGAAACTCAGCGACCCGCGCCGTGGAGTAAATTTCCACAGGCATGACAACCCCTGCGCGAAGGACGGTTTTCCCTTCCTCGTCCATGTCCACGATAAGCTGGCCGCCGCGTGTCACGCCGAGTTTTTCGCGCACTTCTCTGGGCAGTGTAAGTGCGCCGCGTTCATTGACTGTAATGACTTTGGTCACGCATGCAGTATAACAGTATTACAGGAATCCTGAAAGGGTGAAAAATGGGATAGGCAGAATTAGCGATTATCGGGGATCGCTTCCTGTTGCCTATGGCGACCCGGGCAACACACGCACGCGTGGCGTACCCGGGCCACCCGAGGGGAAGGCACCCGCGCAAGGGCCTGCGCGGGCTACCAGAATGAACTGATCCTTCGACAGGCTCAGGATGACCAATTACACGTAGCTCTTGTAGTCGGGCTGGTACATCTGGGCTTTGATGTGCTCGGTCAGATTCTTCGGGCGCGGTTCCTGGGCAAAGCCGCAGTTGTAGGCGATTTCCGCCACGGCTTCTGCAATGGCGGCGGAGACTTCGCGAATCTTGGTGAGCGGGGGATAAACCCGGCCCAAGGCGAGGTCTTCTTCGCTGACGAGGGTGGCAAGGGTCCGGGCTGCGGCGAGGAACATTTCGTTGGTGACGAATTTGCTCCTGGAGGCCAGGACTCCGAGGCCGACGCCGGGGAAGATGTACGAGTTGTTGCCTTGTCCGGGGACGAAGCTCTTTCCGTTGACCGTCAGGGGCTTGAAGGGGCTGCCACTGGCGAAGATCGCGCGGCAATCGGTGAAGCGGTAGGCTTCCTCGGCGGTGCATTCGGCCTGCGATGTAGGGTTGGAGAGCGCGAACACGATAGGGCGTTCGTTGATCTGGGCCACGCGGCGCAGGATCGCCTCGGTAAAGGTGTTGGGCTGTCCAGACACGCCAATGAGAGCCGTGGGCTTGAACTCATTGATGATGTCCATGGAGTCGGTCATGGGCGCGTGATCGATGGCGAAGGGGATTTTGTGTTCGGCCAGGTCCTTGCGGCTCTTGACCACGAGGCCCTTGGAGTCGATGAACCAGCAACGGCTGAGAGCCTCTTCTTTGGTCAGTCCATCTTCCACGAGGGCTGCGACCGTAAGATCGGCGATGCCCGTTCCGGCTTCGCCCGCGCCGAAGAACAGAAGGCGTTGTTCCTTGAGTGATTTTTTGGTGATTCGCAGGGCGGAGAAGACGCCGCTGAAAGCGATGGAGGCCGTTCCCTGGATGTCGTCGTTGAACGTGCAGATCTTGTCCTGGTATTTTTTCAGGAGCCGGAAGGCGGTATGGTTGGCAAAATCCTCGAACTGGATCAGCGCATTGGGAAACACCTTGCCGACGGCGGTGATAAATTCGTCAACGAGGGCGTCGTAAGCCGCGCCGCGGACACGGCGCTGCTTGAGGCCGAAATAGAGCGGGTCATTGAGCAGCTTTTCGTTTTCAGTGCCCACGTCGAGGGTCACCGGCAGGCAGCGCGTCGGGTGAATGCCCGCACACGCGGTGTAGAGGGAGAGCTTGCCGACGGGGATTCCCATGCCGCTCGCGGCGAGATCGCCGAGGCCGAGGATGCGCTCGCCGTCGGTGACGACGATCACGCTGATTTCATCCGAGTGCCAATTGCGCAGCACTTTTTCCATGCGCCCGGCGTCGTTGGCGGTGACGAAAAGACCGCGCGGACGGCGGAAGATGTTCCCGTATTCCTGGCACGCCTTGCCGACTGTGGGCGTGTAGATCAGCGGCATGATCTCATCGAGATGTTCCGTGGCCAGTTTGTAGAAAAGCGTTTCGTTGCGGTCCTGAAGCGCGATGAGGAAAATGTATTTTTCGAGGTCGGAGGTCTTTTGCCTCAAGTTGCCCAAGACACGCTCCAATTGGACGTCTTGAGTGTTGACCATCGGCGGAAGAAGGCCGCGCAGACCGAGTTCGTCTCTTTCTTTCTCCGTGAAGGCTGTTCCCTTATTGAAAATGGGGTCGTGAAGGAGTTCGATGCCGGATGGAAACTTTTTCGGAGGGGTAGTCATATAAGTTGGGGTTCTGTGTTGGTGGCCTTGGAATTAGCGAATAGATTGAGTCTACAATGAGAATAGAGGCCGCATCTCATCGCCTATTGGCCAATACTATGCCGATATTGCGACATTTTTAACTGAATGAGTCGACAATTCGCGGCTGTTTCAGGTTCTTTTTCCTGATTGCACGGGGTCGTTTGGTTTTTTGCCAAGAAACAGCAAGTATTGCGCAAGATCGGTGAAGATGGTCGCAAGCAAAGCGATTAGCTTCATCCCGCAGCCTCGACCACGGGGCTCGCACTCAGATGATCCCCACCGCACCAACCCCTTGATCCTATTGATCTCCTTTATATATGACTACCACACGACCCTCTAACATCGAAGATGCTTACGACATCCTGGGCCACCGCCGCCCCGTGCTCGACACCATGCTCGCCCCCAAAACGGTCGCCGTTATCGGCGCCAGTGAGAAGGCCGAAAGCGTCGGACGGATTCTTATGGAGAACTTCAGGGATGAGGCGTTTAAAGGCACCGTCTATCCGATCAATCCGAAAAGCCCGACCATTCTGGGAGTGCCGGCTTACACGAATGTTGGAAAGATTCCGGTGCCGGTTGATCTCGCCATCATTTGTACGCCTGCGAAAACGGTTCCGGGATTGATCACGGAGTGCATCGAGGCGGGCATCAAGGGGGCCATTATTCTCTCGGCTGGTTTCAAGGAAATCGGCGCGGAAGGCGTCGAGCTCGAGCGGCAGATTCTCGATCGCGCCCAACGGGCCAAGATGCGGATCATTGGGCCGAACTGCCTGGGAGCGATGATTCCGAGCGTCGGAATGAACGCGACTTTCGCCAAACCGATGGCGCGCGCCGGCAGCGTCGGGTTCATCAGCCAGAGTGGCGCTTTGTGCGCCGCGGTGCTCGATTGGAGCATTGCTCATAATGTTGGATTCAGCTCCTTCATTTCCATTGGCTCCATGCTCGATGTCGGTTGGGGCGATCTCATCCATTATCTGGGCGATGATCCCAACACTCGCAGCATCGTCATTTATATGGAGACCATCGGTGACGCGCGGGCATTCCTGTCCGCCGCGCGCGAGGTTTCCCTGACCAAGCCGATCATCGTGCTGAAGGTCGGCCGCACCGCCGCCGCCTCGAAGGCCGCCGCCTCGCACACCGGTTCGCTGACCGGAAGCGACGAGGTTCTCGAAGCCGCTTTTCGCCGGGTCGGCGTCCTGCGCGTCAGCGCCATCGCCGATCTCTTCAACATGGCGCAAGTCCTGGGCATGCAACCGCGTCCCAAGGGCCCGCGTCTTTCCATCGTCACGAACGCGGGCGGTCCTGCGGCGCTGTCGACCGACGCCCTGATTATTGAGGGCGGCGAGATTGCGCAATTGTCCGAGGAGACGTTCAAGTCACTCAACGACTTTTTGCCACCCTTCTGGAGCCACAACAACCCGATCGACGTCTTGGGTGATGCGGATGCGGTGCGTTACGCCAAGGCCGTGGAAATTGCGGCCAAGGATGAGGAAAACGACGGCGTCATGGTCATTCTCACGCCTCAGGCGATGACGAAGGCCGTCGAGACGGCCGAATTGCTGTCGAAGATTTCGATTCCGAGGGACAAGCCCATTCTGACGGCATGGATGGGCGGATCGCAGGTGAGCGCGGGAGCGGAAATCCTGCGGCGCAACGGCATTCCCTGCTACGGGTATCCGGACACCGCCGCGCGCGCCTTCGCTGCGATGTGGCGCTATAGCCACAATCTGCGTTCGCTCTACGAAACGCCCAATCCCACGCTCGAATCAAGCGGCTACCAGACCAATCGCGTTTATGTCGAGGAGATCATCCAGACGGCCCGCAAAGAAGGTCGCACGATCCTGACCGAATACGAGTCCAAGCATATCCTGGCGGCTTACGGCATCCCGACCGTCCTGACCCAGATTGCCAAGACCGAAGACGAAGCGGCGGAGATCGCCGAGCGGATCGAGGGGCCGGTTGTCCTGAAAATATTCTCCGAAACGATTACCCACAAGACGGATGTCGGCGGAGTGAAACTCAACCTCAAGGGCACGGAAGCCGTGCGCCGCGCCTATCGTGAAATTGAATCCGCCGTGCTGGAGAAACACAGCAAGGCCGATTTCCTCGGCGTGACCGTCCAGCGGATGGTCAAGATGGAAGACAGCTACGAGCTGATTCTCGGAAGCAGCATCGATCCCCAGTTTGGCCCCGTGTTGCTTTTCGGCATGGGCGGACAACTTGTCGAGGTGTTCAAGGACCGTTCGCTTGGCCTGCCGCCGCTCAACGCGACGCTCGCGCGCCGCATGATGGAGCAGACGAAAATCTACACGGCGCTCAAGGGTGTTCGCGGACGCAAGCCGGTCAACATGAAGGCGCTGGAGGACGTGCTCGTGCGCTTCAGTTACCTCGTTGCCGAGCAACCCTGGATCAAGGAAATCGACATCAACCCGCTTTTGGTTTCAGCCGACGATATGACGTCGCTTGACGCCCGCGTGGTGCTCCATGAAGCCAAGTCGGATGAAAAGGACCTGCCCAAGCTCGCCATCCGGCCCTACCCCACGAAGTACGTCACTGACTGGAAATTAAAGGACGGCTCGCCGGTGAAGATCCGCCCGATCCGACCGGAGGACGAACCGCTGATGGTCGAATTCCACCGGAACCTCTCGGAAACGACGGTCAACCAGCGCTACATGGGAATGTTGCAGCTCGAAGAGCGGATCGCCCACGAGCGTCTGACCCGCATCTGCTTTACCGACTACGACTGCGAAATTCCGCTGGTGGTCGATTACAAGCGCCAGGATGGATTCCACGAAATTCTCGGCGTCGGGCGCTTGAACAAAGTGCACGGCCTCGATGAAGCCATCTTTGCCATCGTCATCAGCGATCCCTGGCAGAACAAAGGCCTCGGGACCCAGCTCCTGCAATTACTCGTGAGGATGGGCCTGCAGGAAAAACTGAGCCGGATCACCGGACACATGCTGCGGGACAACGAGGGCATGAAGCGTCTTTGCGAACGGGTCGGATTCAAAGTGACCACCGACAAGGCGCAGGGTGGATACAAAGCAGAAATGGATCTATGAAAACTCAAGAAACGAATGTTGTGGCAAAGGAACAAAATCAAGTGAACGGGGCCTCGAACGGGGCTGCGAAGAAGGCGCACTTCAAGACGTTTGACGCGAACGAAGCGGTGGGGCGCGTTGCCTATGCCGTGAGCGAAGTCATCGCCATCTATCCCATCACCCCGGCGTCGCCGATGGGTGAATGGGCCGACGCATGGTCCGCCGCAGGCAAGAAAAACCTCTGGAAAACGGTTCCGTCCGTGATCGAGATGCAGAGCGAAGCCGGCGCCGCCGGCGTCATTCATGGCTCGTTGCAAACGGGCTCGATGAGCACAACTTTCACGTCGTCGCAGGGCCTGCTTCTGATGATTCCCAACATGTACAAAATCGCGGGCGAACTTACGCCTGCCGTGTTCCATGTCGCGGCGCGCGCGCTTGCCGCGCAGGGACTTTCCATTTTCGGCGATCACGCCGACGTCATGGCCGTGCGCCAGACCGGCTGGGTTTTGCTCTGCTCCGCTTCGGTTCAGGAAGCGCAGGACTTGGCGGTCATTTCCCACGCGACCACGCTCGAAAGCCGGATTCCTTTCATGCATTACTTCGACGGGTTCCGCACCTCGCACGAAGTCTCAAAAATCGAAATCGTTTCCGACGATGTCATGCTTGAGATGATCGATGAAGAGCGCGTGCTGGAATTTCGCAGCCGGGCGCTGACGCCGGATCGTCCCGTCCTGCGGGGCACGGCCCAAAATCCCGATGTCTATTTCCAAGGACGCGAGACGGTCAATCCTCTCTATAACGCTTGTCCCGAACTCGTGCAAAAGGCGATGGACAAATTTGCGGCTCTCACGGGCCGGCAATATTTCCTGTATGAATATTATGGCGCGCCGGATGCCGAGCGCGTCATCGTCCTGATGGGATCCGGATGCGAAGCGGTCCACGAGACCGTTGAGGCCCTGACCGCCAAAGGCGAAAAAGTCGGCGTCCTCAAAGTCCGTCTTTACCGGCCTTTCGATATGAGCCGGTTTGCGGCCGCTCTTCCCGCGACTGTGAAGTCGTTGGCGGTGCTCGATCGCACCAAAGAACCCGGCGCGGGCGGCGAACCGCTCCTGCTCGATTGCGTTCATGCACTTTCCGAGGCGGGCCGCACCGACATCAAGGTCATTGGCGGACGCTACGGTTTGTCCTCCAAGGAATTCACCCCGGCGATGGTCAAGGCGGTCTACGACAATCTCGCCAAGCCGGAGCCGAAGAACCATTTCACTATCGGCATCAACGACGATGTCACCCACACCAGCCTCGAGTACGATCCCTCCTTCTCCACCGAGGGGGACGACGTTGTGCGCGCCATGTTCTACGGCCTGGGTTCGGACGGAACCGTCGGAGCCAACAAGGACTCGATCAAGATCATCGGCGAAAACACCGCGAACTACGCGCAGGGCTACTTCGTCTACGATTCCAAAAAGTCGGGATCGATGACCATCTCGCATCTTCGTTTCGGCCCGAAGCCGATCCGCTCGACCTATCTTGTCACCAAGGCGAATTTTGTCGGCTGTCACATGCCGGTTTTCGTCGAGCAATATGATCTGCTGCAGGACTTGATCCCCGGCGGGGCTTTCCTGCTCAACACACCGACCCCGGCGAACGAGATCTGCAAGACGCTGCCTGAAAATTACCAGCGGCAGCTCATCGACAAGAAGATCAAGTTTTACGTCATCGACGCCAACAAAGTGGCGCGCGAAAGCGGCATGGGCGGACGCATCAACACCGTCATGCAGACCTGCTTCTTTGCCGTGTCGGGCGTGCTGCCTCGCGAAGAGGCCATTACCGCGATCAAGGACTCGATTCGCAAGACCTACGGCAAAAAGGGCGATGAGATCGTGCGGATGAACATCAACGCCGTCGACCAGACCCTCGCCAACATGCATCAGGTTGAAGTGCCCGGCCAGGTCACAAGCCGCGCTCCGGCTCCTCCCGTAGTCCCGGCACGGGCGCCCGAATTTGTGCGCAATGTTCTCGGCAAAATGATGTCCGCCCAGGGCGATCTACTGCCCGTCAGCGCGATGCCGATAGACGGCACCTATCCGACCGGCACGACGCAATGGGAAAAGCGGAATCTCTCCACCGAAGTTCCGGTGTGGGATGCCGACGTCTGCATCCAGTGCGGAAAGTGCGTCATGGTCTGCCCGCATGCGGTCATTCGCAGCAAGGCCTACGACGCGGCGGAGCTGAAATCGGCCCCTGCCGCTTTCAAGACCACCAACGCGCGTTTCCCCGAATGGAAGGGCCTGAGTTATACCCTCCAGATCGCCGTCGAAGATTGCACCGGCTGCGCCGTGTGCATCGATGTTTGCCCGGCGAAAAACAAGTCCGAGGCGAAACTCAAGGCGATCAACATGCGACCGATCCACGATATTCGCGACCAGGAACGCGCGAATTGGGATTTCTTCCTCTCGATTCCCGAGATGGACCGCCGCGTGGTGCCCCATGGCAGCGTGCGCGGAATGCAGGTGAGCCAGCCGTTGTTTGAATTCTCGGGCGCGTGCGCCGGTTGCGGCGAGACGCCTTACGTCAAGCTCCTCACCCAACTCTTCGGCGACAGGCTGATCATCGCAAACGCGACAGGCTGTTCCTCGATTTACGGCGGAAATCTTCCGACGACCCCGTACACGAAAAACAATGACGGACGCGGCCCCGCATGGAGCAACTCGCTCTTTGAAGACAATGCCGAATTCGGATTGGGTTTCCGCGTTTCCATCGACAAGCAGCGCGAATTCGCGTTGGAACTCGTCAAGGATATGGCGGGCCAGGTCGGCGACACACTCGCGGGCGCAATCATCGGTGCGGTCCAAAAGGACGAATCTGATATCTACGACCAAAGGGCGCGTGTTGCGGAACTCAAACAGAAGCTTGAGGCGATCGGAGACATCCGGGCGCGTCGGCTTCTCGCTGTGGCCGACACGCTCGTCCGCAAGAGCGTCTGGATTCTCGGCGGCGACGGCTGGGGCTACGACATTGGCTTCGGCGGTCTCGACCACGTCATGGCCAGCGGACGCAACGTCAAAGTGCTCCTCATGGACACCGAAGTTTATTCCAACACGGGAGGTCAATGCTCGAAATCGACTCCGCGCGGCGCTGTGGCGAAATTCGCAAGCGCCGGAAAACGGGCGCCCAAGAAGGATCTTGGAATGATCTTGATGAACTATGGCACGGTCTATGTGGCCTCGGTCTCGCTGGGCTCGAAGGACGAGCATACGCTCAAGGCCTTCCTTGAAGCCGAAGCCTACGATGGCCCGTCGATCATCATCGCCTACAGCCATTGTATCGCTCAAGGCATCGACATGACCAAGGGGCTGCAAAACCAAAAAGCCGCCGTCCAATCGGGGCAGTGGTTATTGTACCGCTTCAATCCGGAGAAGATCGCCGCGGGTGAAAATCCGCTCTCTCTTGATTCAGGAGCTCCCACGATGCCTGTGGCCGATTATTTCAAGATGGAAAACCGCTTCCGGATGCTCAGCAAGAGCCAGCCAGCGGAAGCCCCCGCAATCTTCGCCGAAGCGCAGGTCGACCTCGACCGGCGACGGAAGCGTTACGAATACCTGGCCGCAGGCAATCCCAACGGAATCTCAGCATGAACCTCTCCACCACCTATCTTGGTCTGAAGCTCCGCACGCCGCTGGTTCCCTCGGCGTCACCCTTGACGCAGGAACCGGACAACATCAAGCGCATGGAAGACGCCGGCGCATCGGCCATTGTCTTCCACTCGCTTTTTGAAGAACAAATCCGCGCCGAACAAATCGCCCTCGAACACCACCTGAGCGAAGGCACCGAGAGCTTTGCCGAGGCGATCACCTATGTTCCGCAAGCGATCGATTTCAAGGTTGGGCCGGAAACCTACCTCGAGAACATCGCCCGGGCAAAGGCTGCGGTCAAAATACCCATCATCGGGAGCCTGAACGGTTCCACGCTGGGTGGCTGGGTTAGCTATGCGCGTGAGATTGAGCGCGCGGGCGCCGATGCATTGGAACTCAACATCTATAACATCCCCACCGATTTTGACCGGAGCGGAGCGCAGATCGAACAGCAATATGTCGATATCCTGCGCGAGGTGAAACACGAACTGACGATTCCCGTGTCGGTGAAGCTGAGTCCGTTCTTCACGAACTTTGCGCGCATCGCGAAGTGCCTCGATCAATCGGGCGCGCAAGGCCTCGTCCTCTTCAACCGGTTTTATCAGCCTGACATTGACCTCGATAATTTAGAGATCACCCCCAGCATCCTGCTGAGCACCCCGATGGCCATGCGCCTGCCGATGCGGTGGATCGCCATTCTGGCCGGCCATGTTCGGGCCAGTCTCGCCGCCACCAGCGGCATTCATCGCGCGTCGGAGGTAATCAAGATGCTCATGGTCGGCGCGGACGTCACGATGCTCTGCTCGGTGCTCCTGCGGCGCGGGATCGATCACCTTCGCGTGATCGAGCGCGACATGTGCGCCTGGATGGAAGAGCATGAATATGAATCGGTTGAGCAGCTTAAGGGCAGCCTGAGCCAAAAGAATTGCCCCGACCCGAGCGCCTACGAGCGCGCGCAATACATCCAGACTCTTGCGGTATCCTCGGATCGTTATTCTCGTGGCCTGCCGATCGAGAAGAACGAAGCGGCGGCGGGGAAGCATTCTTCCGCGACTCCGTAATTCCATTGGAGCCGTTGCACTCCGTGCGATGGCGTTTTTGCTCGTGGCCCGGACAACTCGTTGTCCGGGTGCGCGAATTGGGCAGGAGGCCAATTCGCTTCCCAGTCCCTTCAAATCGTTGGGTAAAGCCCCCTATCTCCTTGGAGGTATAAGATTTCGGCTTGCCCAAACAATGGTTTCTTCTAGTCTTCCCCTGCTCGGAGGACTAGGCCAAAAAAACACCATTTATCCGCCCATGAACCGCAAAACCTTCAAAAAGGCGGGAGAGTGCTTTAGAGCGTGGAAGATTTCTTCAATTTCAGCATCGGTCTTGTCGCTCCTTTTATTTTTTGGCCAAACGGCCTCAACGCTGGGAAATCCGACCGGAGGCACGGTCGTCGCGGGCAGCGCAACCATCGGCAGCGCGGGCCTGACGCTTACCATCAACCAGTCGTCGCATAACGCGATCATCAACTGGCAGCAATTTTCCATCGCGAACGGAGAGACTACAAAGTTCATCGTCCCGAACAGCTCGTCGGCCACGCTCAATCGTGTAACGGGTGGAAATCCCTCGCTGATCTACGGCTCGCTTCAGTCCAACGGAATTCTCTATCTGGTGAATCCGAGCGGAATCGTCGTGGGTCCCAACGGGCGCATCGACACGGCCAGTTTTCTCGCCTCGACGCTCGATGTCTCGAATCAGCAATTTCTCGCCGGTGGAGACTTGAGTTTTGCGGGCGGCTCGAACGCCTCCATCGATAACGAGGGAACCATCCATGCGTCGAGCGGGGATGTTTATCTCATCGCGAACCAGGTCAACAACAACGGGACAATCACAGCGCCGCAGGGCAATGTCGGCATGGCCGCTGGTTTGGATGTCCTTTTCCAGCAGGCCGGGAATCAGCATCTGTTCATTGAGGCGACTCCCGCCGGAACGACCCGGGCCACAGGGGTGACCAATACGGGGACGATCCGTGCCGCCGCCGCCGAACTTAAGGCCGCAGGTGGCAACGCCTACGCGCTGGCAATCAACAACACGGGTGTGATCGCGGCCACCGGTTATAAGAAGGTGAACGGTCAGGTTTATCTGACGTCCGATGGCGGGAACATCACCAACAGCGGACAAATTTCGGCGAAAAACGCCAACGGCAACGGCGGTACGATTGTGTTGAACGGCCATGGAACTTCCTCGTCGGGCACGGTTCTCAATTCGGGCAAGCTGCTGGCCGTGGGCACGGGCGCGGGAACAACCGGCGGCACGGTCGAGGTTCTGGGCAATCGCGTCGGCATCATGGACCAGGGTGTCGTCGATGTCTCGGGCGATGCGGGCGGAGGCACGGCGCTTATCGGCGGCGATGAACACGGTGCGAACACGGCCATCCCCGATGCGGACCAGACTTATCTCGGGCCGGACGCCACGATCAAGGCCGACGCGTTGACGCTCGGAATGGGCGGCAAGGTTATTCTTTGGGGCAACCAGACGACGCAGGTTTACGGGCAGATCAGCGTCAAGGGCGGCGCGCAAGGTGGCAATGGCGGTTTCGTCGAAACCAGCGCCGCGAACCTTGACGTTCAAACCGCGCCGAATCTCTCCGCGCCCCATGGCACGGGCGGCACATGGCTGCTTGATCCGGCGGAGGTCAACATCGTCGATAATCAATCGAGTACCAGCGCCTTCAGTTCGCCCTTCACCCAAACCACCGGCACCTATACGCTCAACCAGGCCGACCTGCTCACGGCTTTGGGAACCGGCAGCGTGACTATTACCGCGAGCACTTCCGGCGGCGGCACCGGGACAATCTCGTGGACGCAGCCCGGCAGCCAAGCCTTTGATATCAGTAATATTCCTGCGGGAGATGTCCTGACGCTCAACGCCCCGGTGCAGATACAGCTCAACGGCATTGTGATTAGTCACTCGGTTGACGCCACGGGCAATCTGAGCTTGGTGCTCAACTCCTCCCTTTCCGGGGCTGGCAACGTCGAGATACTCAACTCAACGCTCAGCTTCAACGGCGGCAGTTTCACCGCCAACGGTAACGGCTATGTGAGTTCGAGCGATGCGAACGGGGATGCCAACGGCGTTAATATCCAGGCCAGCACGATCAACGCGGAGGGGGGGAGCATTAACATCACCGGCAACGCGGGCTATGATACTCCGAGCGCCTCTCAAGTCGCCGGTTCCGGCATCCTGATGAATTCCACCTCCAACAGCAATGCGTCGACTCTCGATACGAGCGGAGCCGGGAATATCACCCTTTTGGGTACTTTCAACCAGAACGTGACCGTTGGCGGCGCCACCGGCATTGAAGCCGTCAGCATTTCCGGCCCCGGAAATACGATTAGCGTCGCAACAGGGACCATCTCCATTACCGGAACGATTTCCAATGGCACCGCCGTTGGCAACGGGTCGGACAATTCAGCTTCCGTGGAAGGCATCGAGCTTGGGGGAGGGGCTTTGGTCGAGGCAACCGCGGCGGGCGGTTCCATCACAATGACGGGCAATTCATCCGGCGCGACTTCGCTTGTTTTCGGTTCTCATTTAACTTTCGATCTTGGCATCGAGATCGGCGGCAACAGCGGTTCGCCCACGGTCGTTTCCGTAGTTGGGCCGAACGAAGGAGTCGGAGGCACCCTGACGCTTAACGGTACGGGCGGTGCGATCGATACCAGCAATTCCACGCTTACGGACAGCACCTCAACCGTTCCATTCACTGTTGGCGTAGAGATCGATAACGGCACGCAGCTCAACACTGGCTCCAACGCCACGATGATGATCACGGGCACGGGCGGCGCGATTACCACTACCGGCGCGTTTACCGGCGGCTCGCAGGGAGTTGATTTGGACGTCGGAACTCAGGTTTCCATGGCCTCGGGCGGAACGCTGACTGTCCTCGGCCACGGCGGCGCGGTGAACGCCGGCAATGGCGCAAACGCCAGCGACGCCGAGACAGACGGAGTCGATATCCACAGCAGTGTCTCCGTCGCCACGGGCGGCAGCATCGGCATCACCGGTTACGGTGGCAGCCTCGACACCAGCAACGCTACTGCGGTCACCGGCGATATCGTCCCCCACAGCATAGGAGTTAACCTGCACGAAGGAGCGAATGTGCAGGCGTTGGGCACCACCACCACCACGCTTATGGGAACGGGCGGCAGCGTGAATGCCGGCAGTAACCAGGATGGCGGTTCAGTCGGCGTGAATATAGGCGACGATTACTCGGCGAACGTTGTTTCCTCGGGAAGCGGAACGATCCAGATTACCGGCAACAGCACCACCGGAACGGCCCCCAGCCTGGGCATCGGTGTTCTCATAATTGGAACCAATATTGATGGAAGCGACGTTGGGTCGGCCACCGTCGAGTCGACGACCGGCAATATCAGCATCACCGGCACAGGTGCCGCAGGCTACACCGGCGCAGGCGTCGTGGCGGGCAATTATAGTCCCAATAATGGCATCGCCATCGTGGACAACGTCACCCTCACGACGGGCGGTTCTGGGCGCATCAGCCTTACCGGCACCGGCGGAGCCAATTCTTTCGGTGTCGCCGTCGTGGAACTCACCAATGACACGACCCTGGATACGGTGCCGGTGCTTCCGGTAATCACCGCCGGAGGAGCTTTCACGGCCACGGCCTTGTCCGGCACGGGCATCTACCTGAATGCGAGCATCGGCGCGGCCAGCGTCGCGCTTGGCACCGAGACGACTCCGGGTGATCCCACCACGATTACCTCCGGGCCGGTCGTTATCGACAATTCCACCGTCACGTTGACCGGCGGCGATTTCACCGCCTATGGCGCTGGCGCGACCTCCAACACGACAAGCCTGGATGGAACCGATGTTTTAAGTTCCACCATTAATGCTGGTACCGGCAACATCTCGTTGACGGGAACGGCCGGTTTTGACGTTTCCAGTTCCCTTGCCGGAATAGGCATCTTCTTAAGTAGCGCGGTTCTCGACACGACATCGGGCTCGATTTCCGTGACGGGACTCGGCGGCATTGGCGCCTCAAACGTAACCACTAACAGCTATCTGGAGGGCGTCGAACTAGACGGCGGCAGCCTCACCGCATCGGCGGGTTCCATATATATCAAGGGCACCGTGAGTTCCGGCACTGCTGATTTGAAAGAGGCGGGAGTCGTTATTGAAAAAGGAGCCCAGATCACGGCTTCGGGAACGGGCGGCACGGCGGGGCCGACGGCGCAGGGAGACGTAACTATTTTTGGCGATACAACGGGGTCGACGACTCAGTCCCTCAACGCGGGCGTTTTCATCGAGGGAACTACCACGGTGGTGAGCGCTACCGGCCTCGTGGCTGATTCCCATGGCGATACCGGCCTGACGATCACCGGGATATCGAGCGCCATCAACGGCACGACCGGGGCGAGCATCGATCAGAACACCATCTATCTGAACCCATTTACCTCCGGAATCGCCATCGCCAACGGGGCTACCATCGATTCCGTCAATGCTTCGCCGATAACGCTCAACGGCACGGGCGGCGCGAACGACAACACCGATCCGACAGCCGTTTCCTTCGACGTGGGCATCTTCAGCCCGCAATCGGAGGAAACAACCACCATCAGCGGCGGCACCGGCCCGGTCTCCATCACCGGCTCAGGCTCGACCCCTGGTCTGGGTGTGGTGATCGGGGGGCCGACTGATCCCGGCAACGCTTCCATCACGTCCGATGGCCTCATATCGATTCTCGATACCCGGGGCGACATCATCCTCGGCCCGCATGGTTCGATCACCGACCTGGGCAACGGCAATGTGATCCTGGCGGCGGGGAGCGATTTGGCGAATTCGCACTATATCATCAATAACTCACTGGCTGGCGCTGGCGCCGTTCAGGTCAACGGCGGCAACTTCTATTTATATTCAAGCGATCCGCAAGGCGACACTTTCGGGGGAATCACAGTTCTGCCGGCCAACATGATTTTCAAGGCAACCTATGCCACAACCGGTTTGCCTGCGGTGAATGAAGAGTTGTTTTACGCCGGATCGGGAGCCGTTGGCCCCAACTCGCTCGACGGCAGCGGTTCGAATGTCGTGCCTCCGGCCCTCATTCCCCAAACGAATCCTCCAAATGATCAGGGCAATTCCAATCCGCCTCCGCCGCCCAATTTCCAAGGCGACGGCACCACCGGCCAGACAGGCCAGCAGAATGGCGGGCTGGCCAACTCATCCAGCAACGGCGGGCAGGTTGGCCCGGGCGACGCGGCGCAGCTCAACAATGGCGGACTCAACAACGTCAACAATCCCGATGCGTCGGGATTTTTGGGGCAGGCTCTTAGTCCTCTCGTGTTCCAGGGCCTTCAGGATGCGCTTTCAAATTGGGGTGATTGGAACCCGGCGGATATTCCCGAAGACACGACCGGCGGCAATGGCGAAACGATTTTAAATAGCGGCGACGTGGTTGAGATTGGCGACAAGGGTGTCAAAAATATTCCGCTGTCCCAGGCCCCCAAGCAGCTTCAAAATGCGCTGGGCGGTAGTGTTCTCAACGGAATTCCCTCGGGGGGCGGGCACTAATCGCCAACACGAATCGATGAAAATGATTTTTTCTTTCCACCCCGGCTTGCTCAAAGTCGCATGCGCCAGCCTGCTGGCCGCAACCACCGTCGTTCAGGCCGAGGTCCAGTCTCCGGACCAATCGCAAAGCTTTCAGCAGGTCGCGCCCAAGCAACCGGAAAAAACAGGGCAGGGTCAAGTGGTGAACCAAGCGGCCAAGCCCAGCGCGGGCCATGCCGACAACGAAGTCCTGGTGGCTCATCTACAGGGGTTGGTGCTCCTCTCCAACCCGAAACAGGTTCGCCACGCGGGAGTGACGGGCCAGCCCGGCATCGATCCGGGAGACGTCGAGCTCGCGAAAAATCCCGATTTCAACACCGCCGTCCAGCCCTATCTCGGCCAGCCCGTCACGATGAAATCGCTGGCGGAACTGACGCGATCCATCGTCACGTTTTTCCGCGAGCATGACCGGCCCGTCGTCAACGTCTTCGTGCCGGAACAGAGCATCACCTCTGGTTTTGTGCAGGTTGTCGTACTGGTCAGCCGCGTGGAGAAGGTCGACGCCACCGGCGCGCATTATTTTTCCAACTCCATGTTGAAGGCGGAAGTGCAATTGCGTCCCGGCGAGGAGATCAGCAGCCGCCGCCTCGATAGCGACCTGGCCTGGATCAACCGCAATCCCTTTCTCCAGTCGGACATGCTCATGGCGCCGGGCGATAAGCCGGGCACGACTGATCTCCTCCTGCGCACCCAGGACCGCTTCCCTCTTCGGGTCTATACCGGCTTCGAGGACAGCGGAAATCAATATACCGGCACCGACCGGATTTTGACCGGCTTCAATTACGGCAACCTTTTTGGAGTCGGCCAGCAGCTCTCCTATCAATTCATGACCGGCACCGATGTCAATAAATACACGGCGCACTCGGGCACCTACGTCATCCCGCTGCCATGGCGGCACCAATTGACTTTCTTCGGCAGCTACTCCAATTCAGGCGGCACGCTCGGCCCCGATTTGTCGTCGGGCGGGGTGAATTGGCAGGTCAGCGGGCGCTACGAGGTGCCGCTGCCGGGCAACGACGACTTCAGCGAATCAGTGACCGGCGGATTTGATTTCAAGCGGAGCAATAACGACCTCGTTTTTGGCGTCGCGACGTTCTCGAATGTCTACACCGACGTCGATCAATTCGTGCTCAGTTACCAGGCCTCCTACAAGGACGACTACGGCAGCACGTCGGCCGGCGCGACCGGCTTTTGGAGTCCCGGCGGGTTAAGCCACAACGACGATGACAACGACTACATGGCCACGCGGGACGGAGCCAGATCGAACTACGCCTATGGGCAGTTCACCCTCAACCGCGTGACGCGCCTGCCCTACGATTTCACATGGAGCCTGCGCGGCGAGCTGCAGGAGTCGGACGCCAATCTTCTGCCCAGCGAGCAATTGGGCCTCGGCGGTTACGATACCGTGCGCGGTTACGACGAGCGCGCGGTCAACGGCGACAACGGCTTTCTGCTCTCCAGCGAACTGGCCACGCCTCCGGTGAGCCTCGCCCAGATTTTTGGCGCCAAGAATATCAAGGACCAGCTCCAGTTCCTGGGCTTCGTTGATTATGGCGGGACCAGTTTGCATCAAGTCACCCCGGCGGATATCGTCACCCACAACAACCTGCTCAGCGTGGGCCCGGGGTTCCGTTACGTCATCAATTCCTACCTTTCGATCCGTTTCGATTACGGCTTTCAGCTCACTGAACTCAACCCCGTTACTGTCGGCACTGTTAATACCGGCTTCGATACCCGTCATGATTCCCGCGCCCACCTCGGCATCCTCGTAAGCTATTAACCCATCCACCTATGAACCACACCACGCGACAGGCAAACTTCCCGGTCGGACTTGCGGCCCGGCAACACAGGGGTACTTTTATTATAATGAAACTTCGTCACATTTCGTGGATGCTCGCGTTCATGCTGTTTCCAGCGGCGATCCTGCACGCCGCGACAGTGGACGCGAAGGTCTTTTCCGTCTCCGGCACGGTTGAATTTGCCGGGCCGGGTTCCTCCAGCTTTGCGCCGCTGAAGAAGGGCGACACTCTCGCCATCGGAAGCACGGTCCGCACGGGAGACAACGGCATCGCTGTGTTGGTAACGACGCCCGGTTCGGCCATTCAATTGGGCAACAACTCCGTTCTCAAAATCAACAAGCTCGCCTTTGCCAAATCAGGTTCGGACGTCACACAGCGCGCCGCCAATCTGCAGCTTACCTCCGGAGTCATCAGCGCGTTAATTGATCCCTCCACGCCGAAGATCACGGATTTCCAGGTGCAAACGCCCGAAGGCGCGGCTGCGGCGCGCGGCACCTTCTATGCCGTTCTCGTTTATAACGGCAAGACCTATGTGGGCGTCAAAGAAGGCCATGTTGCCGTCAGGGCTGCCAGCCAATAGGGAAAAGATAAATTCCACATCCATATGACCAGGTTATTTTTGGCCTGCGCCATATTCTGCGTTCTCGGGCCAACGGCCCTGGCGCAGAATGATATCTCCATTGGCTCTCAAGGCACAGGCCCCATGCCCCTCAACACGAAGCAGCATGCGATCCTCAACACCGCGTTGTCGCCGCAAACCCGGCAGACGCTTCAAGCGGCAATGAACTCGGTTGGCACGACGGACACGGCCCACGCCGCATCGCAGTCGAAGTAATCCTCGAACAGAAGCGCGGTCATCAAAATCCGACGGGCTGCCGCTTGCATTCGGGCGCTTGAACCCTTTGAATTGAGCATGGACTTCAAGACCTTAAGATGGCTCCTTCTCGTTGCCGTCGTCCTCGTGCAGGCGGGCTGCGCGACATCCGGCGGGGCTTCCGACGACCCGACATCCGTCCTCGAACCCGTTCCAAGCCACGACGATTCTCACGGCTGGGGCGCTAATATCCAGGGGGCTGGGCACTAATCTCACTGGCCTGCCGCGTGGGGATCATAGTTCAGTTGTTTTTGGATGTCGGGCGGAAGGAGAAAGATCGGAATATGGGCCACGCCTGTCGAATGAGTGATCGTCACGGTTAGTGGTTCGATCTTGGTCACAACCACGTTTTGATATGTCTTGCCGTCCGAGGTGGTCCATGTCCAGTTGGGCTGCGCGGGCATCACGTCGGGCGGTGCCCATGTTGTGGCTGGAACGGGAGGCGCTGCCGATGAAGCGGAGCCATCGGAATCCTTCGCAATCGAGGCGAGGAGTTCATCAATCGCCAGTTCGCGCGTCGCCTTCATTTGCGTGTACGAGACCCGGCCATAGGCCTTTGTGATATCCGCATCGGAAAACACAATTTTCGGGGCATAAAAATGATGTCCGCCGGGAACGGGCCCATCGTCGTACTTGAAAAACTGCTCATCGCGAATGATGGGCGACAAAGCTGGAAGGTCCGTATTGCCGTCGAGAAAGATAACGACAGCCTGTGATTTCAAATCGTTGAGCGCCATCTGGGTCAGATCTTCCTCCGAACCGGTTGCGGGGTTGGCGGTTTTTAAGGTCGAAAGATGGCCGCACATCCAAGCCAGCGGCCGATGCAGGCGGCGGGCCACGCTTTGGGCCTCCGCAAGCGAAGCGAAATTATAATAGGGATGCGCCAGCTCTCTCGCATTTTCGGCGCGCGCCGCCGCGGCCGTAACGGGATCATAATGGAGTTGTTTTTGGATGTCCGGCGGAAGGAAAGCGATGGGAATGTGGGCCACGCCCATCGAATGGGTGATCGTGACGGTGTCGGGTTCGATCTCTGTCACGACCACATTTTGATAGGTCTTGCCATCCGATGTTTCCCACGTCCAGTTGGGCTGCGCAGGCATCACATCGGGAGGCGTCCATGGCTTCGTGGGGAGCGCTGCGATCTCGGCGTCGGCCTGGGTGGAATTTGGCGCTGGAGCAGTCGGGACAGAAACCGCGGGCTTTGCCGGGATCGAAGCCGTCGCATGGGCGGGCTGATTTTGCGGCGCAGCTTTGGGCTGCGTCGCGCCGGACCAAAGCGAGACAAGGAGGGCCTGCACGTCATAGACCACCTTTTTGCAGCCGTCGGGATTCTGGGCGTAGGCATAGGAGACGAACGCGCCGAGAATAACGACGAAACAGATCAGCATGGTGCGCATAGACAGGACAAGGTCAGGGATCTTGCAGCGAAACCGTGCTTTTTTCCCAGGATGTTTTCAGCGCGACGGCGAGATCGTCCGGGCTGGAAAGGCTGATGCCGAGATGGCGCACCAAGCCGTCCTTGAGGCCGTAGACCCAGCCGTGGATGGCCACCTCCTGGCCTCTGTCCCAGGCGTTTTGAACGACGGTCGTCTGCGCCGCGTTGAGCACCTGCGCGATCACATTCAGCTCGCAAACACGATCCACGCGGGCCGATTCATCGGGATAGCAGGCCAGATGCTCGGTGTACTTCATGGTGACGTCCTGGACATGACGCAGCCAGTTGTCGATGAGGCCGAGTTTTTGCGTGCCGAGCGCCGCGCGAACGCCGCCGCATCCGTAATGCCCGACGATGAGGACGTGTTTGACACGGAGAACATCGATGGCGTACTGCATCACGGAAAGACAGTTCAAGTCGGTGTGAACCACGATGTTGGCGACGTTGCGATGAACAAAGATTTCGCCGGGCAGCAGGCCGCAGATCTCGTTGGCCGGGACGCGGCTGTCGGAGCAGCCGATCCAGAGATAATCGGGCGCTTGCTGGCGCGACAATGTTTGAAAAAATTCGGGGTCGCGCTTGCGGATGTTTTCCGACCATTCCCGGTTGTTCTTGAAGAGAGGATCGAGCGGATGCATTCGTTGAGTGGCGTGGCTAAGCTTAACAGAACTTATGTGACTTGTGGGTCCTATGAAGTCCCATATGTCCCATAGGTCCTACAAGGCCTACAAGATAAATGGAATATTTTTGCTACGCCAGATGCAACGCCGTGGAGCCGTCCAATACCTTCCTCACGGTCTGGAGGATGTCCGGTGTGTTGTACGGCTTGGAAAGAAAAGCTTCCGGTCCCAAGGCATTGAGGCGCTCCTTGAATTCCTTGGTGGGATAGCCGCTGGCGAGAATCAACGGAAGGCCCGGCTTCAGATTTCTTAATTTCTGGCACAACGCGATGCCGTCGACTTTGGGAAGTCCGATGTCTGAGAAAACCAGTTGGATATCGTCTTGATGCGCCTTGAATAAATCGAGCGCTTGTTCCGAATCGGTGGCGCGCAGGCTGTGATAGCCGTGGCTGTTGAGCATCGTTTCGAGGAAAAAGGCGACGTCTTCCTCGTCCTCCACGATGAGAATTGTTTCCGAACCGCTCAGGGCCGGATCGGAATAGTGGGCAACCGATGGAGGGTTCGATTCATTCGGCTTGGGCACCGGGAAGAAAAGGGAAATCGCCGTGCCCTTGCCAATATCGGATTTCACATCGACGTAGCCGTGATGCGCCTGCATGAGGCCGTAGACAACCGGCAGGCCGAGGCCGGTACCGTGTCCGCGTTCCTTCGTCGTGAAGAAGGGTTCGAAGACGTGCTCGCGCGTGGTGGAATCGATGCCTCTTCCAGTGTCAGCGAGCGTGAGGCAGACGTAATTCTCGCTGCCCAACTCGGGAAGCATGCCCGGTAATTCCGATGCAGGCACAAGTTTTGTGGAAAGAGTGATGCGGCCGCCGGTGGACATCGCGTCGACGGAATTGGTAATCAGGTTGGCGAGGATGCGATCCAATTGTCCGGCATCGACCAAGACGGTCGGCAAAGCATCGACAGGCTCGAACTTCAAGTCCACCTGATAAGGCAGCCTTTCCATGAGTGCGTTCAAATGCGCGTGGATATAGCGATTGAGGTCGAGCGGGGCCATGTGACCATCGCTCTTGCGCGCAAAGGCGAGAAGCTGTTGCACGATCTCCGAGCCGCGCCGGGCCGCATCGGCAATCGTCCCGCTAATGTGCAGGACGCGTTCCGGATTCCCATTCTCCATCGTGAGGAGGGAGGCATGGCCCAGAATAATGGTCAAAATATTGTTGAAGTCGTGGGCGATGCCGTTGGAGAGCGTGCTGATTGCCTCCATGCGTCCCGCTTCGCGCAGACGCTGTTGCAACTGATGACACATCATCCGTTCTTCCGCCTCGGCCAGCGCGCGGCGCACCGCTGGTACGAGCCGGGAAAGCCGGTCCTTCAATACATAATCGGTCGCTCCATTGCGAAGCGATTCAATCGCCGTTTCCTCACCGATGGTTCCCGACACGAAGATGAAAGGAGTTTCAGGCCTTAGCGCATGGGCGATTTCCAGCGCCCGTAATCCGCTGAAATCGGGCAATCTGCAATCCGCCAGGATGAGATCGTAGGCGTTCTTTTCCAGCTCGTCGAAAACCTGAAGCCCCGTGTCAACCCGCGTTATTTGGCACTGGAGGCCGTCTCTTAACAGCAATTCCCGAATTAAGTCAGAATCTTCTTCAGAGTCCTCGATATGAAGGATATTCAACGTCGATTTCATATTGACTGAGGGGATTCGATTCCCCACCCCTTGTATTGACGTCTGAAAAAGCGGAACGGCTACTTCTTCTTCTACTATTGGCCCGTTTAACCCAAACCGCAAACGGTATTTCGCATCGTTTCCATTGACTTCCTTGCCGACTTTTCGGACAACCTCTCGATATGAATTCCAAGGCCAAAACAAAAAGCCCCGCAGAGCCTGCTACGAAGCGTGGGAAAGTCTCCAGCACCAAGACACCTTCCCCTTCGCTGCATCTTCCTCCCGGCGTGCTTCTCGGCGCACACACGTCGACAAGCGGCGGGGTTTCGCAGGCGATTGGGCGCGCGCAGGCGTGCGGATTCACGGCGGCGCAGATTTTTGTGAAGAACAACAAGCAATGGTTCGCGCCGCCGCTGGCAGAAACGGAAATCGCGCAATTCCGCGCTGCGCGGAAGGAGTTGGGCATTTATTTCTTCGCGCACAATTCCTATCTGGTCAACCTCGCCAGCCAGGACCCCGAAATGTTTTCCACCTCGGTCCGTGCGATGATCGCCGAGGTGGAGCGGGCCGAGGCGCTCGGCCTGCCGTTCATCGTGATGCATCCCGGCAGCCACGGTGGCGCGGGAGAAGACGCAGGGCTGCGGCGGATCGTTCAGGGCCTCGATGAGATCGTCAAGGCGACGCCGGGATTCAGTTGCCGGATGGCGCTGGAAATTACGGCCGGGCAGGGGAAAGCATTGGGATACAGACTTGAACATTTATCGTATCTTATAAACAGTGTCATAAGTGAAAAGAGATTTGGAATATGTCTTGATACCGCACACTTATTTGCCGCGGGTTACAACATTCGGACACTTGACGGCTATCAGGAAACCATGGGGCAGGTAGAAAAATTATTTGGATTTCAGCGCGTTTTGGGCCTCCATTTGAACGATTCCAAGGTGCCTCTCGGAAAGCGGGTCGACAGGCACGAACACCTCGGAGATGGAGAGATAGGACTCGATTGTTTCAAGTGGCTTGTGCAGGACCCCAGGTGGGCCCAAACACCCAAGGTTTTGGAGACCCCAAAAAGCGAGGATATGCATGAGGACGTGGCGAATCTGATGAAGCTGGCACCTTATCTGCAAACATGAGCCTAGTTGCGGCGGGTGTAACCCCGTCGTAGACTACGCGCATGAATAAACCAAAAATAATAGCGTATCTCAAACCGCACTGCGGTTGGAGTCAGGGTGTCCGTGCCGTTCTGGGCAAGTATAATCTCCCGTTTGAAGATAGGGATATTTGGAATGATCCCAATCAGCGGATGGAGATGATCCAAAAGAGCGGTCAGGAACTCTCGCCATGCGTGGAAGTTAACGGACAGATGTTGGCAGACATCAGCGGCGAGGAATTGGAAGCGTGGCTCATTAAGAATGAAGTCACGCCCAAGAACGACGCGCCGATTGATGTACCGATCAATGCGCCATGTGCCGACCACGGCGAGGTAATTTCAACCCCTATTACGTTGAAAAGATAAGCGTAAACTATGACGGCATCCCAACAACAAGCACTTGTTTCACTCCTTCAGGACGCGGATGCCGATACAGTTGGGCTGCTCAAGGGGCAGCTCATTGAGGGCGGCGATGCGCATTTGGCGGAATACACCGAAATGCTCCGCAAGGCGCAAGGCCCGGCCAAGGAAAGCCTGCGGGAAGTCATCCAGGAAATCGAAGCATCGAGGACCTTGGGCGATGTTTCCCGGGGCTTGGCCAAGCTCAAGACGTGGAGCCAGTTGGAAACGCTTTGCTGGGACTTCACCCGCACGGTGCATCCTGGCTTCGAGGGCGGCCCTTATGCGCGCCAACTCGATCAATGGGCTGAGGGCGTGGGCCGGTTGATTACACCCCATGCCACCCCACTGGAAGTAGTTAACTGCATGGCACGCTACCTCGGCCAGGAGCAGGGGTTAGGCGGTTCCGGCGATGAATATTATCATCCGCGCAACGGCTACCTGCCGTGGGCGATGGAATTTCGCTGCGGTCTGCCGATCACTCTTTCGCTGATTTATATTTTAGTGGGGATGCGCCTGGGCATTCCCGTGGAAGGCATCGCGGCGCCGGGCCATTTTCTTGGCCGTCTCGACGGCATTATTTTTGATCCCTATCGCCAGGGACGCACGCTCTCAGAGGGCGAATGGGATATGATCGCGTCGGAGGTTCCGTTAAAGCAACGGCCTTTGCTGACGAAGCCTTGCACTCCGGCGCAGACGATGCACCGGCTCCTGATCAATTTGCGCAACTGCTATGTGAAACGCAACGACGGCGCAAGCCGCCGGATGGTGGACCATTACCTGGCGGTGCTGCAGAGATGATTTTCGAGACGGGTGGGTGGTTTTATGGGTTTTCCGCCCGCCCGTCTCACGGTTTGACAGGCGAGTAGAATTTTCGAGACGGTGGGTGGTTTTATGGGTTTTCCACCCGCCGTCTCACGGTTTGACAGGCGAGTAGAATTTTCGAGGCGGGTGGGCGGTTTTAATGGTTTTCCGCTTGCCCGCCTCACGATTTTTGGCGGCCACTTGGTAGCCGCCGCACGCTGGGCGGCGGAGGAAATTACGGGATTACCAAATTTTCCAAATTAACGGAATTTTCCCGAAAGGAAGGGCAGTTGTAATCAGTCTGCCTCGCTGCGCTCCACTCAATCGTCAGAAAATATTTCCCCGTAGGCTTTCCCCTTTAGTTCATTGCTTGTGTGCGCCGACATCCAAATCGGCTCGTCGCAAAGCGTTTCGCGAATAAATGCCGCGACCAATAACTCACCTATATGCATCGAATCAAGTGCAAGTTTGTGTTGTCGAACGAAGCAGTCAACTCGCCAATGTTTGTTGAATCCTTCGACAAATTCGGGATGCCAAACGAAGTAACGCGCAATCGGAGTGAGTGTTTTTCCTGAACCAACCGAATTGCGAGCGGCGTGATAAATCTTGCCTACACGGATCCCTTCTGAGACGGAGACGACACAACCCGCATCAAACTAAGCGGCCATGGAGTGCATTTACAAGAATTCCGTTAATTTGGAAAATTTGGTAATTCCGTAATTTTCCAAGACCTCATATGCGGCGGCTACCTTAAAACGAGCCGCTGATGCCGGCTTCCGCGTAGGGCGCGCCGTCGCCGATGGAATTGCGGAAGCTGGTACTGTGAGTGTCGTAGCCAAATTTATCTTGATGGATATCGAACTCGCGATACGGCATGTAGCCGCCCGAAATATCGAGACTCAGGTTGGGCGTAAATTTCCAGGTCAATCCGGGGCCGACGCGAACCTCGGTGAAGTCGCAGATATTGTTATTAAACTGGCGTTCATTCATGGAGGGGCCATGGCCATGATTGGTGCCGAAGGTATCGTTGAGGTGATAGGTGCCATCCAGAATATCGGCACCCATGTAGAACGTCAGGCTGTTGCTGAACTCGTATTGGAGTTGCGGCTTGGGGGGAATTGCCGAGAGCACCCATTTGTCGGCAAACTGCCAGCGGAAACCGGGCAGGCCGATAAGCGGGTAGTTCGACTTGAGATCGATCTGAACCCCGAAAATGATCTGGAAATCCTTGCTCCAAAGATACGTCCCGCCGATCTGCGCGGGCATGTCGAAGTCGCTCCCGGTCACATCGACGAAATCGCTATAGATGCCGGGATGAAGCTCGGCGCGCATGATGATCTTGTCGCCAAAAGCCATGTCGGCGCCAATGATGGCGTTGACCGATTGCAGTGTGTTCGGCAGCGGCGCGGCGGCAGGCAGGCCGAACGAGTTACGTTCCCCATCCACGCCGAAGCGCAGGAGGAGTCCATCCTGAATCTGCGGGGACATGACGTAATCGAAATGGGAGTTGGTGTTGCTTACGCCGCCGATGTGGGCGCTTCCTTGCTTCGTCATCGACGTGCCCGTCGTGCTGCCTTCCAACGTGAATTCCTGCGAGATGGGAATGTTGCTTTCCTGGGGAGGAGCGACCGTTGGGGCCAGCTCGTCCTTGCCATCGGCCCAAACGCTGAGAGCCGTCAATGAACTGAAAGCCGCGGCTAGCAGGGTGCAGGAAAGGTTCGATTTCATGATGGGCAGGTGACAATAAAAGGCAGAAAGATGAGAAAATGACAAACAAAAGTTTGGTTATGAAAGACTTAACTGAACCGGCCTATTTGAATTCAGACCGAAACGCTTCGATCCCTTGCTTCGTGTCCTGAAGCATAATCATGCCCGAAGCCAGGCGTTCCGTGCCGTGGAGATAGGCAATGTTCGGGGCCGAAACAAGGTCGTCGCGCCACACGAGGGTTTCCGCTTTCCCGTTCACCGTGATGGGCCAGAGCTGTTCCAGTTCGATTTCGATGAAGATGCCCGAATTGACAAAATACTCGATGTCCGCCGACTGAATGGAGGGTCCACTGGGGGCCTGGAAGACCGCCCCGGTGCCCAGCGCGCCGGAGCCTTCGACATCGAAGCACTCGTAGTAAACATCGACGGGGGCCAGCTTGGTGGCGGACGTGCCAGCCAAGGCCTTGACGGGAGTCTGGTTGAACAGCCGCTGGTAGGCGCCGTAGACCTTGATGTCGGAGTGAAGGAGACTCTTGATCTCGCTGATGGGCTGAATGTTTCCACCGCTGACGACATAGTAGTCGGAACCGGCGCGGCCACTGAGGAAACTCTCGATGCGCCCGGCGAGAATCTGGCTCCAGGCCTTCACGAAAAGCGCCTTGGGGTCCTTCTCCTGCGCAGCCGTTGCGGCGATCAATTGTGCTTCCTCCTTGCTCACCTGAAGCGAGGGATTGGCGGGATCGAATTTTGCCGTCGAATCGATCTGGAATTGGACGGAGGGGTTGTTGGGCAGGCTGCCGAGCTCGGCGAAATCGGCGGCGGTTGGTTGGGGCGGAAGGCCCGATTTATGGAGCCACACCTTCAACTCGGGATGGCTCGATGGACTCCAATGCACCAGCTTGCTCGCGACATCGGCTGGTGCGGCATCGATGATATAGAGCGATTGCGACGTAATCCCGCGCGGGAAGTTGAGCAGGCCACCCCGTTGCTGGAGGATCGCGCCACCGGCCATGGCATTGATGTCGACATTGGTGAACGCAGTAAAGGCCAGGTCGCTGTTGAGGTCGGCCCGGAGTGGCGAGGCGGCGATGACGAAAATTCCGAATCCGAGGAGCAGAGCGAACGAATGGGGCAGGGGGAGGAGTTTCATGAATATGCTTTCTGAAATTGCTTGGACGACCAAGCGCCCGGTCCAGCGCGCTGGAACAGTTTTGGGCATTCGCAAATGCTAGGGCGTGGCTCCAAGAGAGCAAGCTCCCGCAACCGTCATACAAGGGTGACAGGGCGCCTTAAGTAAATTTGTTGGTTAGCCGTCCACTTTTTCTGATACGTTTCTCTTTCCCATGCTCGACGAAATCATCTCCCTTCAAGAAACAATCCTGGCCGCCATTGCAGGCGCCGCCGATGCCGACGCGCTCGAAGCCGTGCGCATTCAATACCTCGCCCGCAGCGGCGCGCTGCCCGTACTTTTGGAACAAATGGCCATGGTGCCGAAGGAGCAGCGGCCTGTGGTCGGCAAAGCGGCCAACCAGGCCAAGACCTCGGTCGCGGCAGCCTACGAGGCCCGCAAAGCGGAACTTACCGCCGCCGCCGAATCGGCCGATTTCGATCCCACCCTGCCGGGCCGTTACGAAGCGCCCGGCTCGCTCCATCCCGTCCTTCAGGTGCGGGACCGCGCCATCGAGATTTTCCGGCGGCTCGGATTCGCGCTGGCCGACGGGCCCGACATTGAAAACGAGGTTTTCAATTTCGACGCGCTCAACACGCCGCTCGATCATCCGGCGCGAAACGAGCAGGACACCTTTTATCTCAAGGAGGACGGTCTCGCGCCGAGCCTCGGGCTCGACGGCAAATCGCCGGGCGGCCGCCGCCTGATGCGCACGCAGACTTCCACGGTGCAAATTCACACGATGCTCGGGCAACCACCGCCAATCCGGATTATCGCGCCGGGCCGCTGCTATCGCCGGGACGAAATCGATGCGACCCACGGGATGTCGTTCTTCCAGATGGAGGGGCTTGTCGTCGACGAAGGCGTGACGCTGGCCGACCTGAAGGGGACACTCGAATATTTCTTTCGCGAATTGCTGGGCGAGGACTTGAAGTTCCGTTTCCGGCCCCATTTCTTTCCGTTCACGGAGCCGAGCTTCGAGGTCGATTGCTCGCGCACCGGCAGCCAGGTGAAGGGCAAGGAATGGCTCGAGATTTGCGGCTGCGGCATGGTCGATCCCGAGGTCTTCCGGCAGGTCGGCTACGATTCGGAGAAATATACCGGCTACGCTTTCGGCTTCGGCATCGAGCGGATCGCCATCATGCGCCACGGCATTCCCGATCTCCGTTTCTTCACCGAAAACGACGTCCGTTTCCTGCGCCAATTCAGCACGCGGATCGATGCGTAATGCAGCGGTGGTCGGAGCCTGTCCTGAGACAACTGAAGGACGCCGAAAAGCACCTAAGGCGAGGACACAACTACGACACATCGAAACCCCGTTCCTGGATCCCAGTGCACGGCAGGAAAGGCACCCCGAAATGATGCGAGCATCCCCCAGTCCTTACCATTCCCCCACGACCCGCCGCGCACGGTACGAACATGCTGATCTGGATCATTCCAGTCCTCGCACCATTGCCATACATTGCCTCCCATATCGTATAATCCAAAGCTGTTCGGAGCAAAGCTCCCCACCGGCGACGTTTTGGCATACCCGTCGTGAGTTAAGGATTCAGCGTAATTGCCCGCTCCAGGCGGCGGCGGCCATTGCGTCCCCCAAGGGTACACATCCTTGATTTTTCCGCTCTTATCACGGGGCGTCTCCTTGGGGCCCAAGTCGAGTCCGCCGACATTGGAGGATTCCGGTGCGTCCGTGCTTTCTTTCAAGCCGACGGCGGTGCTCCATTCCGCATCCGTTGGCAACCGATAATATTGCTTCGGCCCCAACTTTCCCTCCTTGTGTTCCTTGTCCGTCAACCATTGGCAAAATGCTTTCGCATCAGCCCAAGTCACATTTACAGCCGGTTCTGTCGGACCTTGGTCAAAATCTGCCTTCCTCAAATTCCTGTTCGTCGCCGTAACGAATGCCTGATAGTCCTGCACACGCACATCCCAGATACTGAACAGCACGCATGGAGTTCCCGCTGGAACGAACTTCACGCCGAGACTACTTTGCCAGTCCTGGCCGTTGCAGAAACCACAGACGGTGAGAAACAGCGAAAGGATAAAAACGGTGGGCGGAAATGGTTTCATGGAGCGATTTAGACTATAGGAGACACTCGCACTTTTCAATCGATGACAGTGGTACTCGCACCTGATACCGATTTCAACCAATATCCGACGGTCATAGACCGCCGCTATATTATGAAATAATCGGTAGCGTCTGGAACTGTTTTCCCAGGATGGGCACGGAGTTGGTCTTGAGCCAATCCTGGAGGATGCTTGCGTAGACGCTGCGGAAGTCGGTGTTGAACTGGATGTCGCCATCTTTCAGGTCGGCGGGTGCGAGACTCGGTTCCGCGCCGAGCAGGCCCGCTTTCATTTTGGAGCCGATGAGGAACATCGGGGCGGCCGCGCCGTGGTCGGTGCCCTGGCTGCCGTTTTCCGCAACGCGCCGTCCGAATTCGCTGAAGGTCATGATCATCACGCGGTCAAATGCGCCGATGGACGTGAGGTCGTCCGTGAAAGCCTTCACGGCGTCGCTCAGTTCCCTGAGCCGGTTGTCCTGCGCGCCGCGCTGGCCGGTGTGCGTGTCGTAGCCGCCCTGGGAAACGTAGAAGATGCGCGTGGGCAGCCCACCCGCGATGAAACGCGCGACCAGCTTGAGATTGTTCGCGAGTGCGGTGGCGGGATAGGGCGCGGCGCTGGTGGTTTTGGCGGCGATGGCGCGAATTTTGTCCGAGCTGACCTGGGCGTCCATCGAGGTGCGCTCCAAAAAGTCGAGCGCGCTCTGGCCGTTTTGCAGCGTGACGGTTCCCGAGACCATGCTGACGCTTGCGCCGGAGTTCGCGCTGGAGTCAAAGACATTTTCATCCGGGTTGGGAGTATACATGCTCCGGTAAGCCAGCGTCTCGTCGTCGTCCTTGCCCGAGCCCATGAACCGGTAGCTGTCCGGATTTTCCAAGCTGATGCCGGTCGGTGTGTGCGAGGAAAAAGCCTGCGGCAGGCGCGGCCCGATGTTGATGGCGACGGTCGGATCGCACCCTTGGCAGGCGTTGTCGAAGTAGCGTCCCAGCCAGCCGTCGGCGAGGTACTTGTCCTCGTCGCTGGCGGTCTGCCAGATTTCCGTGGCGCGGAAGTGACTGCGGTTCGGGTTCGGATAGCCGACGCCGTTGACGACGGAGAGATGCCCCGCGTCAAAGAGGTTTTTGAATCCGGCCATGGCGGGATTGAGGCCGAGGGTGTCGTTGAGCTTGAGGATTTGCGCCGCCGGAATGGCGATGGTCGGGCGCGCCTTGTAATAGAAATCGTTCGTGTAAGGGACGACCGCGTTGAGTCCATCGTTGCCGCCCGCGAGCTGGATCAGCACGAGAATCGGGCCGTCCTTTCCCGTGGCGACCTGGGTGAGCGCTCCGTCGGCTTGCGCGTGGAGCGCGGAGAACGTCTGCGCCACGAAGCTGGGGACCGTCCATGCAAGCGCCCCGCCGAGAAGCGTGGTGCGGAGGAAATCGCGGCGTGTGGTGAAGAGTGGGTTATTCATGGATGGGGGAGATTCCAGGGTTTTTCCAAACTAATGTCGGTTGTCCGCAGCAACCCCAACGGGGTTGCTATCATTCAGCCCAGGGTTGGCGCACCAGCGCCTACCCTGGGTAGGTTTCAAAACGCACAACCCTGAAAGGGTTGAAGCTGGCCCAGCTTCGGCGGACTGATTCAACCCTTTCAGGGTTGATCCTCTTTGCCGTTGACCCAGGGTAGGCGCGTGGGACGTTGTCCCTCGCGTCAACTCTGGGCTGAGTGATGGCCATCCTTTCAGGATGGCTTCTTCGAGAATGATCGATCTGTTCATAGTGTTAACAGGCCCCTATGTAAGCTGGTATTCAGGCGTGCACATGATGAGCCGGATGGCCTTGCGGATGTCCGATTCCTGGATGGGCGAGCGCGACTTGAGGAAATCGCTGAGGGAAGCCAGTCGCTGCGGGGCAAGTTCGGCATTGAGGAACCGCGCCTGCAGGGCATTGAGGAAGCTGACGGGATCGCTCAAATCGAGCGGGCCGAACAGACTGGTGACGTTGACCGGGGAAAGCTGCAGGAGTCCATCCGACGACATCGAATTCATGAGATTTCTCGCCTGGCCCATCAGTCCGGGCAGCGGCACGCGGTCGCCCTCGACCAGCGCGGCGGCGAAGTTGTAGCGGTCGAGCAGGTTGTTGGTTGTGATCCACGCGATGCCGCCGTCCCAGCCCTTGACGTTGGGCGGATTGAAAAGTTCCTCGCCGAGCTGGCGCAGCATGACGAGAGTCATCGGCTGCGTCGGCAGCGGGGCCTGAAGCTGGTGCGAGCTGGCGATGAGCCATTGCACGGGGCTCTTGATCTGCGACCGCACCACCTCGGGCGCATAGAATTCCTTCGAGCGAAATATCACGGTCATCAGGTATTTGAGGTCCATGCTATGGGTATGGAATTCATTGGCCAGCGCGTCGACGACCGGCTCCGGCGGCTGGTCTTGGGCGAAAAAGCGCCAGAGTTTTTTGGCGATGAACCGGGCGCACTCGGGCTTGTCGCAAATCATGTTGAGCACATCTTCGCCGGTGAAATTGCCGGTCTGGCCGAAGATCGTCTTGGGGCCGGGATCGTGGTTGTTGCGGTTATATTCGTAATGGAGCCTGTCCCTCGCCAGGCCCCAGCCGGTGTAGGCCTTCGCCGCCTGCTGGATGTCCTGTTCGGTGTAATTGCCCTCGCCGAGGGTGAAAAGCTCCATCACTTCGCGGGCGAAATTCTCGTTGGGCTTGTTCCTGGCGCTGCGGGCACCATCGAGGTACATGAGCATCGCCGGGTCTTCCGAAGCGGCGATGAGCAACTGGTTGAAATTGCCCGTGGCGTTTTGACGTAGAGTCTCGTTTTGGAGCCAGAGAAAATAGGGCATCTGGACTTTCTCGAAGCTGGTCGCGAAATGGCCGTGCCAGAAGAGGGTCATCTTTTCCTGAAAGGGCCGCGGACCGAGCGCCATGCGCCGAAGCCACCAGTAACGGAGGTCGGCCATCTGCGCACCGAGGTTTTGGTACTCGAGCTGGTTGAGCATCCGGCGCGTTTCGGGATCGGCGGCGTTGCGGATCGCCTCGCGCCGGGCGATCAACTCGGGATCAGGATGCGCCCAGTCGGGAGCGGGCGTGTTGTCGGGGATTTTCTCGTAATCGACGAACCACGAGACCGCTTTGCCGAGGCCCATCTGCCGGAGGTTTTCGATGTCCGCCGGGCTGCCGCCAAAACCGGCGCGGTTCATCAAATGAGCGGCGCTTGCCGTATTCCATTGGGATCCAGGCAGCGATTCCAGCATATAGATTTAAACCCTGTGGCGCACGGGGAGTTGCAGGCAATGTCGCCCATTTCGAGGCAATCCGCAACAGGCAGACGTCGCATGGAGTCAGGGCGCTTTATTGCGGTCCCTGGCTTTCGAGTTGGTGCAGGCTCGGCCCGACTTTGTTGCCGACGTAGTCCAAAGATTTGAAAAGCATGATATAGAACACAACCGTGGCGATCAGCGTGATTCCGCCGGTGATCCAATGGTGCGAACGCATGCGCTGAAGTGGGGGCGCAAACGCGATCATGCCAAACAGGCTCGCCACCACGATGACCGCATCGAAGCTGGCGCGCTGCCAATAGCCGCCTCCGAGATGAAGCCACATGCCGAATTCATCGAAGGTGAGGGCGAGGCTGAATCCGTATGCCACGGCGCACCACCACCGTTCGCGCTCGGTGACCTGGAAAAAGAGAAGCAGTCCGGTGACAATCGAGAGAAGGAAGATGCCGTAATTGAGGTGGTGGACATGGGTCTGCCCCATGTGCAGGAAAAGATCGGGTATCATCCGCCCCATGATGAGGATCACGAGAAGTCGCGACGCGATGAACGTCAGCAGGAAGGTCGTGAAAACGACCCGGGCAAGCTGCCGGGGCCGGCGAGGCGTAATCGGCACCGAAGGCGGGCTGGCGGGAGGCTCCGCGGGGGATGGATTCATCGCATGAATGGGGCGAAAAAAGCCTCCGCGCAAAAACGCGGAGGCTCGCGGAACCGGTCTCTCAAGGCGAGAGGCTTATTTCGACCAGGTCGCCCCGCCGTCGGAGCCGATGGAGAGCTTGGCGTGGCCCGACGCGAGGTATGCCTTGCTCGCATCCGAGAGCTCATAGTGGTCCAGGACGTTGTCCCAGCTCGCACCGGTGGCGAAGCTGACGTGCACGACATAGGTTGCCTTGTCGACGAGCACCTTGGCGGTGTTGTCGCCCTTCTTTTGGATGGTGGCTGTGTCGCTGTCGAAGGAATCGGCGGCGGCAATCGTGAACGTTGCGAGAAACGCAACCAGTGACAAGGAGAGAACGAGACCGAGGTTTTTCTTCATGGGGTATGGGCCTTTCTGGGTTGAGGTTTCCGGCAACGTAACAGAAGTCGTCCTCTCGACAACCACTTTTTATGACTAAAGGGTATTGAAGCAGACGTCTCCGGGATTGGGTTTGCAGCGTGATGATTTGACGCCCCAGCCTATTCGGCGGCTATAGTCTCTCATGCCAACCCTTCAAGACCCCATCCGCATCGCAGACTGGAACCTTCGCAACCGTATCATCATGGCCCCGTTGACCCGCTGTCGCGCCAGCGCCGGGCGGGTGCCGAACGAGTTGATGGCGCAATATTACCGGCAGCGGTCGGGCGCGGGGCTGATTATTTCCGAGGCGACGTCGATTTCCGCAATGGGCGTCGGATATCCCGACACGCCGGGAATCTGGTCCGACGAGCAGGTGGAGGGCTGGAAGCTGGTGACGAAGACGGTGCACGAGGCCGGCGCGCTGATTGTCCTCCAGTTGTGGCATGTCGGGCGCATCTCCGATCCGATTTATCTCGATGGCAAATTGCCGGTCGCGCCGAGCGCAATCGCGGCCAGCGGGCATGTGAGCCTGGTGCGGCCGATGAAGTCGTTCGTGACGCCGAGGGCGCTGGAGTTAAGCGAGATTCCCGAGATCGTGGAGCAATACCGAAAGGGGGCCGAAAACGCGAAGGCGGCGGGATTCGACGGCGTGGAGATTCACGGCGCAAACGGCTATTTGCTCGATCAATTTCTCCAGGACAAAACGAACAAGCGGACGGATGCCTACGGCGGGCCGATCGAGAACCGGGCGCGGCTCATGTTCGAGGCGGTTGACGCGGCGATTTCCGTTTGGGGCGCGGGGCGGGTCGGCCTGCACCTGGCGCCTCGCGGCGATTCACATGACATGGGCGACTCAAACCCGGCGGCAACATTTGGCCATGTGGCGCGCGAGGCCGGGAAGCGGGGGATCGCGTTCCTCTGCATCCGTGAATCGCTCGATGAACCGCGGCAGGAACCGGCAATGAAGAAGGCATTCGGCGGCGTGGTGATCGCGAATCAAAAATTGACGAAAGAGACGGCGAACGCGCTTCTCGCCAAAGGCGAGGCGGATGCCGTGGCCTTCGGGCAGCTTTTCATTGCAAATCCCGATCTGCCGTTGCGTTTCGCGAAGGACGCGCCGCTGAATATGCCCGATCCTGAGACGTTCTATGCCACGGGGCCTGTGGGCTATACCGATTATCCGTTTTGGAAGGGATAAAATCTATATAAAGCCTGTCATCCTGAGCTTGTCGAAGGATATCTAACTATTCCTTGTTTTCGAGGCAGGCCCTAATGCGGCAGTAACCAATCCTTATAAAAGTTGCTCCAGCCTCTTTAATCTTGACCGCGATCCAAAGTATCAAGAGTTTTGAGCGCATGATCAAAAAACTAAAGCGTATCGCGCCGGTAAAATTCGGGATCGTGCTGGGAGTTTTTTACGGCTTGTTTTCGCTGATTTTTATACCTTTTTTCCTACTCGCTACCCTCATTTCCAGTTTTGCTCCGGCTCACGGTGGGGCTATGCAGCAAGGACTCTCCGTGGGATTGGGATTATTTTTCTGTATTCTCTTCCCCGTTCTCTATGCGGCCATAGGTTGTCTTTTTGGTATGCTCGCCGCTTGCGTATATAATCTTGTTGCCAGTTGGGTTGGCGGCATTGAGTTTGAGGTTGAGTAGCCGCAGTCTAAAAAGAAAAGCTTCTTCACCGTGAGGTGAAGAAGCTTTTTGTTGGTCAGCAACTGACCGGCGATGGGCCAGCACCGGCTACCTTATGAGCACCCCAAACTCGCGCCGCAATTCAGGCAGGTGGCGCAGGAGCCGGTGTGCTTGATCTTCGAGGAGCCGCACTCGGGGCAGGTGAGGCCGTCCCTGAACCGGATGACGAGTTCGCTTGAGTCGGTCTCGATGGTGGTCGTGCCGCCCATGCGGTGATGGGAGGCGACCGTGGGGGAATCCTCGTCGCGGGGCAGTTCGGTGATCGGCTTATTTAGCGTTTTTTTTTCGATCTCCTGGATCTCCTTCATGGGTAGTTCCTGCTGGTCCTTGCCGGGATTGCTGGCTTCGCGATAGCCGACGATGAACTGGTTGCCGAGCCAGCGGAAGATGTAATCGGTGATCGATTTGGCGATGCGGATGTCGGGGTTCTTGGTGAAGCCGCTCGGCTCGTAGTGGACGTGGGAGAACTTTTTCACCAGCGCCTCGATGGGCACGCCATACTGGAGCGAGAGCGACACGAGCGTGCCGATGGTGTCCATGAGGCCGCCGATGGTGCTGCCTTCCTTGGCCATGGTGATGAACAGCTCGCCGGGGCTCTTGTTGTCGTCGAAGAGGCCGACGGTGAGGTAGCCTTCGTGGCCCGCGATGTCGAATTTATGGGTGATGGAGACGCGGGTGTCGCTCATGCGGCGACGCAGCGGCCTGGGTGCCGCGACGACGGCGGGCGCGGGCGGCGGCGTGGCGACGAGCGTTTCGATGGTGCCCATGTCCTTGTTCTTTTTGACATTGAGCGGTGCGGAGCGCTTCGAGCCGTCGCGATAGATGGCCACGGCCTTGAGGCCGAGTTTCCACGCTTCGATATAGGTTTTCATGATGTCCTCGACCGTGGCCGAGTTGGGCAGGTTGACCGTTTTCGAGATGGCGCCGGAGAGAAACGGCTGGGCGGCGGCCATCATGTTGATGTGGGCGCGATAATGGAGCGAGCGTTCGCCGTTGGCGGGGCGGAACGCGCAGTCGAAGACAGAGACGTGCTCGGGCTTGAGGTGCGGCGCGCCTTCGATAGTGTCCTTCTTGTCGATGAAGTCGACGATGTCCGTGATCTGGGCCAGGCTGTAGCCGAGTTCCTTGAGCGCGCCGGGCACGGTCTGGTTGACGATCTTGAGCATGCCGCCGCCGGCGAGGAGCTTGTATTTGACCAGGGCGATGTCGGGTTCGATGCCGGTGGTGTCGCAATCCATGAGGAAGCCGATGGTGCCGGTGGGGGCGAGGACGGTGACCTGTGCGTTGCGGTAGCCGTGCTCGGTGCCGTTGGCGAGCGCGGTTTCCCACGCCTTGACGGCGGCGGTGCGGATGGCCGCGGGCGCGGTCGAGTCGATGTCGGCGCAGGCCTTGAGGTGGCGCTCGATGACTTCGAGCATCGGCTGGACGTTGTCGGGCGCGAGCGGCTTTTCGACTCCGGCGCAGCGCGAGTTGTGGTAGCCGGGGAACGGGCCGGTGGCCGCGGCGATTTCGGCGCTGACTTCGTAGGCGGTGCCGGTCATCAGCGACGTAATCGCGCCAGCCAGACCGCGGCCTTCGTTGGAATCATAGCCCTTGCCGTAGCTCATGATGAGCGAGCCGAGGTTGGCGAAGCCGAGGCCGAGCGTGCGGAAGATGTGGGAGTTTTCCGCGATGGGGGCCGTGGGATAGCTCGCGTTGTCGACGAGGATTTCCTGCGCGGTGATGTAGATGCGGACGGCGGCGCGGAAGCGCTCGATGTCGAACGAGCCGTCGGCCTTCTTGAACTTCATCAGGTTGAGCGACGCGAGATTGCAGGCGGTGTTGTTGAGGAAGAGGTACTCGGAGCAGGGATTGGTCGAGTGCTGCCGGTCGGTGCCCTTGCAGGTGTGCCAGCCGTGGATGGTGTCGTCGAACTGCATGCCGGGGTCGCCGCAAATCCAGGTGCCCTCGGAAATCTTGCGCAGGAGGTCTTTGGCCTTCTTCTTTTCGCAGTTCTCGCCGCCGCGAACGTTTTTGGTCCAGTAATCCTTGTCCTCGATGGCCGCGTTCATGAATTCGTCGCTGGCGCGGACGGAGAGGTTTTCGTTCTGGTACATGATCGAGCCGTAGGCTTCGCCGTTGTAGGAGCCGTCGTAACCCTGCTCGATGAGCGCCCATGCTTTCCGTTCCTCCTTTTGCTTGGCCATGATGAATTCCTCGATGTCGGGATGGGTGTCCTTGAGGGTGTTCATTTT
>Ga0302320_10000996_pt1 | contig 68095 bp, 52 predicted proteins | sample Bog_T0_3_FD_202130 | JGI IMG/M metagenome (GOLD analysis project Ga0302320, IMG submission 202130) | Peat permafrost microbial communities from Stordalen Mire near Abisko, Sweden - Bog_T0_3 | ecosystem: Environmental > Terrestrial > Soil > Wetlands > Peat | place: Sweden: Abisko, Stordalen Mire...
CGCGCCTCTTACTTTGCGCCGCAGGGGGAAGGGCGCATGATGATGCCTATTAATATTAGCATTGATGACGATGGGACGCGCTATGTCGTTGACACCCTCCGGAACCAGGTGTTGGTCTATGGTCGGGATGGAGCCTATCTGACCGCCATTGGCAAGAAGGATGAATTTAAGCCGACGGATGTGGCGGTGACCTCCAATCGACTCTACATCACGGATTTGCAGGCTCATGCCGTCAAGGTCTATGACAAGGCGGAGCGGAAGCTTTTGTTTTCAATTCCTGCCACCACGAATGTCACGAAGGGGAAATTATTTTCTCCGGTGAATCTGAGCCTCGATAAGGTGAACTCGCGTTTAATAATTTCTGACATCGGTGGATTTGCGGTTCAAGTTTATGATCTCGACGGCAAATACCTCAACACCATTGGTCAGCAGGGCGTGGGAAAGGGCAGTTTTTCCAGACCCAAGGGTGTGGCCGTGGATCACGAGGGCATTACCTATGTGGCGGATGCCGCCGTGCAGGTGGTCCAGATGTTTGACAAGCAAGGTCGGCTGCTAATGTATTTTGGTCAGCCCGGCGCATCGACGCGCGGGGAATTACTGCTGCCAGCTTCGGTAAAGGTGGATTATGACCATGTCAAATACTTCCAGAAATACGTCGCGCCGGGATACAGCTGTGAATACCTCATTTTGGTGACCAGTCAGTTTGGTCCTAATTTGGTGAGCGTCTATGGCTTCTTGAAGCAAAAGTGAGCCAGGGATACAGCCTTCAGCCGGAGCGCTCCTGTTCCGGGAGCAGCCGCCATCGAAGCTCAGTCGCCAGTCGATTGCGGCGGCCGAGGGCAGCGTGCCTCGCAGTATTAATGCAACGCTACTAACCATTTATTGTGGTGGCAATAGCAAAAAATGTTATGCAATGGCCAAGATGGGTGTGGTTGGAACCACGAGATGCTGGCAAGGTGTCAGTGCCTGAACAGAATTTGTAAAATGAAGCGTCAGCACACGAAATTAATGCCAGATTGGCCGGCGGATTTTGCCGCCTTCGGACGTAAGTTCCACATTCGCACGAACTTGAATTCGTTGAACTGAGGCTCCCGGCTAGATGCACCGCCAGCCATTCAAATCCAGTTTCCGCCGCCGTTGTCGCCGCCCCTTGAGCGGTGTGGCCGTGCTGGCCTGCGCGGTGATGGTTCTGGCTGGTTGCCGCACGGAAACCAAGCAGAAGTGGTTGAGTTTATTCTTTGATGGTGTTCCCCAGCCCGGAGAGACCAATGTGGTTTCGCGGACATCTGCGACCTTGGTGGTGAAGCCAGCCATAGTGACCAATTCGGCCACGATCACGCTGAAAGTGTTCTCGCATCCGCCTTACGCCAAGCGCGACTGCACGGCGTGCCACGAGTCCGAGTTCTCGCAAAAAATGCGCGGCAAGCCGGGCGATATCTGTTTTACCTGCCATACGGCACTCCATACAAATTTCCTGGCCGCCAAAGTGAAACATCAGCCCGTGGATGAGGGCGACTGCACGAGTTGTCATAATCCCCACTCGTCGGTGAATTCCAAACTGCTGCTAAAAACCGTGCCGGCGCTGTGCCTGACCTGCCATGACGATCCGCTGGCGGCGGGCAAGTTCAAGCACCAGGCGGTGGAAGGCGGCGCTTGTCTTGATTGCCATGCGCCGCACGCCACGAATTTTAAAGGGTTGCTGAAAAAATCCGTGAAGGACACCTGCGCAGACTGTCACGATGATATTCCGGCCAAGAACGCCAAAGTGGTTCACCAGCCTGTGGGCGATGGCGACTGCCTGGAATGCCACACGCCGCACGCGGGAAAGGTCAAGGGACTTCTGAAGAAATCGGTCAAAGACACCTGTGCTGGCTGCCACGACGATATTCCGGCCAAGAACGTCAAAGTGATTCACCAGCCCGTGGGCGATGGCGACTGCCTGGAATGTCATACGCCCCACGCGGGCAAATTCAAGGGCCTCCTGAAAAAGCCGGTCAAAGAAACCTGTCTGGAGTGTCACGACGACCTGATCGGAAAGAAAAAAGTGGTGCATCAGCCCGTGGCCGATGGCGAGTGTCTGGATTGTCACAATCCGCATGCCTCCAAGTTCAAAGGTTTGTTGAAGAAGTCCGTCAAGGACACTTGCGCGGATTGTCACGACGACATCCCAGCCAAGAACGCGAAGGATGTTCACCAGCCCGTCAGCGATGGCGACTGCACGGCCTGCCATGATCCGCACGCGACCGACAAGAAAGCGCTCGTGAAGAAACCCGCGCCGGCGCTGTGTTGGGACTGCCACGACAACTTCTTGGACAAAGCCAAATTCCAGCACGACGTGGTGGAGGATTGTTTCGGCTGCCACAAGCCGCACCAGTCGTCGGAAAACAGTTTGCTGGCCAAAAACATTTTGAAGCTCTGCGGGGATTGCCATGACGACAAGGATTTGAAGGCGGTCAAGGCGCATGCCGGCACGGAGGGCAAGTCCTGTGTGGCTTGCCATGACCCGCACGTCGGCAAGGACAAGTTTTTGCTCAAGGCCGGCGCGGCTGGGAAGGAAGCAGGCGCCGCAAAATGAACGTCGTCTGGCATTATCGGTGGCGCCTGCTGGCCAGCCTGTTCGTGGTGGGCGCCATGGAGCGGCTGGCGCCATGGGTCCGTGCCGAGGAACAGGCATGGTTCCATTTAGATGGGATCCCGGAACCGAGAGCCGGCCTGGAGGTGGATGGTTCCGAAGAAACCACCCGCATCAGCGGTGTGAGTTCCGTTTATGACACTTTATTTATCGTGCCCACGGTCGGCTTGCAGGGGACTGGTTCCATATACCATCCGGACCTGCTCGCTTTCGATTTTAATGGCGATTTTGGCTGGGGCTGGGAGCAAATGACCACCACAAGTCCGGGATACCGCCAGTCCATCAATGAAAGCGATCAACTGAACCGCTACCTGGTGCGGGTGGAGCTGCTGCAGGAAAAGCCTTACAACGCGACCTTTTTTGCGACCCAGGATCAAACGTACCGCGACTATGGCTCATTTGACACATTCACGGTGGACAGCACCCGTTACGGCGGCACCATTAATTGGACCACCCAGAATCTCACCCTGATTTCAGATTTCGGCTATCAGGATGAGACCGACACCGGGTTGATTGATTCCTCGGACGTGAAGGAAACCCACTTCAACTTTCTCGGCATTTACAAGCGGAACTCCGGGCAGACGACGCTGACCGGCCAGTGGAACGAGTATGACAACATCCTGAACTTCGGCGACACCTTGACCAGCATGACCGAGTCGGCGAACTTGGCGGATTCGGAGACTTTTGGCAGCCGCCAGCAGATCACGGCCTCCACCGGCGTCAGTGTCAGCCATTCGGAATACGGCGCCCAGCAATCCGACATGGTCAACGCCACCGAAAACGTCAGCATTCATCATCGCCCCAACCTGGAAACTTACCTGGTCCTCGAGGCTGAACTGAACGATCTCTCCCCTGGTACCGAATCCTCCCTGCAAGGCGACTACGGGCTTCGGCATCAGTTCTACGATAGTCTGACCTCCACCGCTGACGTGCATGGCAATTACCAGGACAATTCGGACCCGACCGGTTCCAGCACCACTGATTTATACGGCGTGGGTTTGGCGGAAAATTACCGCAAACGTCTGCAATCCTGGGGACGGTTGAGCGTTTCTGGCAGCATTGTGGCCGATCATGTGGACGACAGTGCTTCGGGCGGCAGTTTTCCCAGCACCGAGTCGCACCAAGTCTATCTGCCCACCAGTGCCCAATATCGTCCGGTTTATTTGGACCATCCCAGCATCCTTGCCGGTTCCATTCAGGTCACTGCGAGCGGCCAGCTCCTGGTTGCGGGCACCGATTACGAGGTGGTTGCCTCGGGTCAACTGACAGAGATCCGGCTGATTGTGCCGCCGAGCCCCACCGTGGCCAATCTGCTGGCAAGCGGCGATAGCCTGACGATTGTGGTGACCTATCAGAGCGCATCGCTAAACAATGCCTCGTATGAAGCTCTTACTTCGGATGTGGAAGTCCGGCTGGATTTATTCCGCCGGTTTGGCATTTATGGCCGGATGAACTCGCTCGACAACAATGCGCCGCCACAAGTGCAGACCCAAACGCTCACCGATCTGGTCGGCGGCCTGGACTACAAATGGCGATGGCTGCGGGCTGGGGCTGAATACGAAGATTATGATTCCAATTTCGTCGAATACGATGCGCTGCGATTTTTTCAGAACTTCATTTTCACCCTCGACCGCCGGTCCACTTTGAGTCTGGACTTGGATGAGACGTTCTATCATTACCCCTCCAGCGGCGAACAGACAATGTATCAATTCACCACCCGTTACAGTCTTCAGCTTTGGTCGTCGCTGTCGTGCTATATTCAAGGCGGATTTTCTTTGCAGGATCTCCAGGGGTCGGAACAGGTGAACGGTTCCGCTCAGGCCGGCTTCAGTTGGTCGTACGGTAAGTTAAGTGTGCGCGGCGGCTACGAATATAATTCGCAAACCACCACCACTGCCGCGCTTTCGGAAGCATACGAAAAAGATCGCATCTTCCTTTATCTCAAGCGAAATTTCTAGCCATGCGGGAGCATTGCCATACCCACCCACGGCGCGCTATGCCGGCTCGGAGCGCACCTCTTCGCCAGCGCAACCCCGGCTCGCTTCTGGCGATTCTTTCTGCCTCTCCACCGCGCTTGGCGCTGGCCGTGTGGCTTTGGTGGCTGTCCTGCCTGCTGGCTGCCGCCGCCCAGCCCGCGATTGTGTCCGCGTGGCCGCCGCCGCCGGCGGAACCCTGCATTGTGTACGTCCGTGAGATTGCCGCCGCCAAGGACATTGGCGCCAGGGCTCCGTTCTTCACCCGGCTGGCCAGTGCCATCACTGGAGTTGGTTCCAGTGCCCGGAATCTGAACCGGCCCTTTGGGTTGTCCCTGGATGACGCCGGCAATTTGCTGGTCACGGATACTGGCGCCGGCGCGGTTTGCTATCTCGACCTGGCACATAAAAAATGGCTGCGCTGGACGGCGGTGGGGGACCGCCGATTCGTCTCGCCGGTGGCGGCGGTGCATCAGGGGAAGATTTTTTACGCGGCGGACACCGCCTGGGGAGAGGTGGTGGCCTTTGACGAAAAGGGCCGGCTGCAGTTTGCCATCACGAATGGGCTCGCGCATCCGGCTGGGCTCGCACTGCTGGGCGACCGGTTGATAATTGTGGATTCGGAGCTGCATCAGGTGGTGGAATGCGGATTGCAGGGCGGAATTATTTCCCATTTTGGCCGGCGCGGCGGCGGGCCGGGCGAGTTCAATTTTCCAACGCACGTCGCCGTGGATGACCGCCGCCGGATTTACGTGACGGATGCCTTGAACTGTCGCATTCAAGTCTTTACGGCTGATGGGCGGTTCGAGCGGATGTTTGGCAGCGCGGGCGACGCACCGGGCCATTTCAGCCGGCCCAAGGGCGTGGCCGTGGATCGCTCCGGGCATGTTTATGTGGTGGACTCGGTGTTTGGCAACGTGCAAATTTTTAATGATCAGGACCGGCTGCTGCTTGATTTTGGCGAAAATGGTTCGGCCGCCGGCCAGTTCTGGCTGCCGAACGCCATCGCCATCAATGCGCGCAATGAGATTTATGTGGCCGATGCCTACAATCATCGCCTGCAAGAGTTCCGCTACACTGGCAGAGAATGAAATTGTTACGTCACAACGCCATAGCGCTGACTGGTCCCCGTTCAGTATCGGGTTATCGTGGGTTGGCAACGTGCGGAGTGGGCACCCCCGCCGGCTGCCAGTTGGCGATACAGCAGATTGCCAGCCGACGATACGTCGTACTACAGGCTGGCGGTTTGCTGTCTCGCCAACTGGCAGCCGGCGGGCACGCTGTCTGGAGAGGCCTTGCCGAGTTGTGGGATCATCGTTTTCCTGAATTCGCTGCTTTCGCCGTGCTGGCCGGTTTCCTGTTCTCGGCGTGGCCGGCCTTGGCCGATAATCCTAACAGCATCGTCAATTCGCCACATAATCTTTCCGTCAGCAGTCCCGGCAGCATTCACGCGCAGAGCGAATTGGAAGTTTGTGTTTTTTGCCATACCCCGCATTTCGCCACTGGCGACGGTCCGTTGTGGAATCATCAGATGTCCGCGGCGGTTTACAAGCCTTATACCAGCAGCACGCTCAAGGCTGCCGTGGGGCAGCCCAGCGGCGCCTCGCGCCTTTGCTTGAGCTGCCACGATGGCACCGTGGCGCTAGGCATGGTTGGCAGCCGCAATGGTGGCATCGCGATGAATGCCTCCACCATGCCAGCCGGGCCGAGCAACCTCGGCACAGACTTGACGGGCGACCATCCGGTCTCATTCGTGTATGACAACGCGCTCGCCACGGCGGACGGCAACTTGGTTAATCCAGCGATGCTGCCTCAGAATGTCCGGTTGGACCAAAGCAGCCAGCTCCAGTGCACCGCCTGCCACGATCCGCACAACGACCAGTATGGCAATTTTTTGGCGATGGATAACACCAGTTCTGCTCTTTGTCTGACCTGCCACAGTATTATCAACTGGCCGACCTCCGCCCATGCCCTTTCCGGGCAACCGTTGCCATCGGCCATGGTCAATCTGATGCGTACTCCATCCAGCAGCCCAAAAACCAAGTCGGCCAAAATCCTGACCGTGGCCGGCGCCGCTTGCGCCAGCTGCCATGTCCCCCACGCCGCCGGCTCCAAGGAGGAGTTGACACGCTTTGCAGCGCCGGAAAAGAACTGCGTTTATTGCCACAGTAGCGACGGCCCCGGCCAGAATGTGATGCTGGATTTCAACAAAATCAGCGTTCATCCCATTTACCTGAACTCCGAGTCGCACACGCCGCAGGAAGACCCGGTGAATCCCCCGCAGCGTCACGTGACCTGCGTGGATTGCCATAATCCTCATGCCGCCAATAATGCCGCCGGCGACAAGGCGCGACTCTCCGGCGTGACCACTGTCACGGCCAGCGGGAAAATGCCTCTTTCCGGCGCGCTAACTGGCGTCACCGGCGTTACCACCGGCGGCACGGTGACCCGCAACATCCAGCAGGAATATGAACTGTGTTTTCGGTGTCATGGTGACAGCGCGGCGCGCGGGCCTGCCCGGGTTTCCCGGCAAGTGGTGCAGACGGACACCCGCCGGCAATTCAATCCCGGGAATCTCTCGTTTCACCCCTTGGAAGCAGTGGGCAGGAATCCCGTGGTACCCAGTCTGATCCAGCCGTTGACGCCCTCCAGTTGGGTCAGTTGCGGCGATTGCCACAATAACGACCAGGGACCGGGCAACGGCGGCAGCGGAGCCAGCGGGCCGCACGGTTCGGCCTATGTGCCTTTGCTCGAGCGCCAGCTCCTGCTGACCGACAGCACGCCGTACAATCCCGACAACTTCGCGCTCTGCTACAAGTGCCACAGCCCCATGGTGGTGGACAGCAATGCCAACAGCAGTTGGGCGTATCACCGGCAGCATCTCGAGACCTATCGTGCCGCCTGCACCACCTGCCACGATTCGCACGGCACCACCCAGCCGCATCTGATCAATTTCAATACCCTTTACGTCATGCCTTACAACGGCGTGGTGCGGTACACTTCCACGGGTGCCAATCACGGCACCTGTACGCTGACCTGTCATGATGGCAACGGCCAAAACCATCCGCATAACGCGCTGGCATATTGAGCTGAAAACCGGTTAAATAGATCCATGAATTTTATGAACACAAATCGTCTCTTAATGCTTGGCTGTTTGCTCCTGCCCATTCATTTCGCCGTGGCTGCAGACACCAACCCGGCTTCCGCTTCCGCCACCTCACCGGTGGGCGGCGAAGGCGGCTTTTCCGGCCAGGTGATCGAAACCACGAATACCGCCGGCTATACTTACGTTCAGGTGGACACCGGCAGTCAGAAGCTGTGGGCGGCGACCACGCAATTTCCAGTCAACGTGGGCGACCGGGTCAGCGTCGGCGCCGGCACGCCGATGACCGGCTTTCACAGCAAGTCTCTCAACCGCACTTTTGACGTTGTTTATTTTACCGGCAGCATTGTTGTCGGCGGCGGCGGCGCCGGGGCGACGCCGGCCTTGCCGCCGGGGCATCCGCCGCTCCCGGGCGCGGCCACGCCCACTTTGCCGCCGGGGCATCCAGCTTTGACTGCGCCGCCAGCCGCGCCGAAATTGGATTTGACCGGGATCAAACGGGCGGCAGGCGGGAAGACGATCAAAGAGATTTACGCCGCCAAATCCAAGTTGTCGGGCGCGACAGTTTCCGTGCGGGGCAAGGTGGTAAAGTATAACGCGATGATTCTCGGCAAAAATTGGCTGCACATCCAGGACGGCTCCGGCAGCGCTGCCAATCAAAACAATGACCTTACCGTCACCACCGCCACCCCCGCCAAGCTCGGTGATACCGTGCTGGTGACCGGAAACGTCTCGACGAACAAGGATTTCGGCGCCGGTTACAAATACTCCGTGATCTTGGACAACGCCAAAGTGACCGTCGAGTAAGCATTCGGGCTTTGGCTTTTCTTCGGATTTCGGATTTTGAGCTTCGGATTTCGGAATCAATCGGCCTGGCCGAGTATCCGGCGGAGGCGGCTCAACATCCTTTGCGCCATCCGCTCGTAGGGTTGCAAGGGACGCCCATGCAGCTTGATTTCACTCACCGTTTCCAAGGCCATGCCGAAGTCAAAGGCGTGAAACGCTCGGTCGTGTTGCACGCGCCGCACCCAGCGCGTCAATTCGGTGATCTCCTCGATGTCCCCGGCATAACCTGGGCGGAAGGAGATTTTCCAGTCGTCGCGCCGCTCGAAACCGTCTCGCGCAGTTTTCTCCTCGAACCAGGTATCGCACAGCAGGATGCACACCGATCGGTTTGGCATGGAACCCAGGCGGTAAAAAACCATGCTCGCGCTGGTCTCGCAAAAGTGGTCGTAGGCGATTTCAAGCGCGTCGTCATCCGGCGGGGTGAATTTCGTCTGAAAACCCACGCGCAAGCTGCCCGGCACGGCCTGCGAGCGCTCTATGCACAGGTTCTCGGAGAAGATCCAGAGCGGATTGCCCGGCAGGCCATGGCGGGACAGGCAGCCGGTCCAGGCGGCCAAAGCCTGATCCAGGGACGGGCGTTCAAAATGGGGTGTGCTCATCGGATTTGTAACGAGTTCTAAGATTGCCCGTTTTGGCGGTACCAATCAACAAAAAGCGGTATGCCGTCCTCCACTTTGACCCGTGGCTGGTATCCCAGTTTCGCCCGCGCCTTGGAAATATCGGCGTACGTGACCGGCACGTCGCCGGGTTGGAGCGGCTGCCGGTCCACGACCGCCCGCTTGCCCAGCGCCATTTCGATGAGCGCGATCAGTTCGCATAGCTGCACGGTGCGGGATTCGCCGAGATTGAAAATCTCGAAGCCAAATTCGCGTTGCGTGCAGGCGATGATGCCTTCCAGGATGTCGGTGATATGCGTGTGATCGCGCGCGGCGCTCCCGTCGCCGAACACCGGGATGGGCCGGCCCGCGTCAATCAGCCGCGTGAACTTGTGGATGGCCAGGTCGGGCCGCTGGCGCGGGCCATACACGGTGAAGAAACGCAGCATGGCGACGTCCAGCTTGTACACATGATGCCACGTGTGGCCCAGCGCCTCGCACGCGAGCTTGCTGGCTGCGTAGGGCGATACCGCGGAAAAAATCGGGTCGCGCTCGCTGAAGGGCACCTTGGCGTTCACACCATACACCGAGGACGAGGACGCCATGGTGATTTTCTTCACACCCGTCCGGCGCGCGGCTTCCAGGACGTTGACCGTGCCTTCCACGTTCACGCGCTGGTACAGCGCCGGTTGCTCCAAGCTCGGCCGCACGCCCGCTCGCGCGGCGAGGTGAATGACCTGGTCAAATTTGACGGACGCAAACAAAACAGCGAGCGCGCCGGCATCGCATAAATCGCCCGGCACAAACTCAAAGGGCTTGGCCAGCGCCTGGATTTCGCCCAGATTCCGGCGCTTGATTTCCGGGTTGTAAAAATCGTTTAAATCGTCGAATGCCCAGACGCGGTGGCCGTCGCGGAGCAGCCGTTCGCAGACATGAGAGCCGATGAAGCCCGCGCCGCCGGTGACGAGAAAGTTCATGCGCGAAAATTAACCGGCCCGGGCACGAGTGTCGAGTGTGCAGCCGGTATGGGAAGCCCGGCTCCGCGACAGGCAAGGATGCCCGCCGCTACGCCGGCGGCTCGTTGTCCGTGCCGGGATGAAACCCGAACTGGACGAGCTTGGCTTTCATGGTGATGCGAGACACGCCCAGCCAGCGTGCGGCTTTGGCTTGATTGCCTTGAGCCAACTCGATGGCCTGCCGGAATAATTCCCGCTCGGCGGATTCCAGCACCCGCGCATGGATCTCCGCCGATTCGCCGCGCTGGGCGGCTGCCAGCAAATCGCCGATATATTCGGGCATGGATTGGCCTGCGGAACCGGAATGGCTGGCCGCTCTATGCAGGGCCGTGCGCGCGTGGTCCACATTCACGGTGTAGCCTTGGGCGAGCAGCAACGCCTTGCGGACGGCGTTTTCCAACTCGCGCACGTTGCCGGGCCACGCGTGCGACTGGAGAAACTCCATGGCGTCGGCATGAATGGACGGACTGGCATTGCCGAGTTCCGGGCCATATTTGCTCAAGAAATAGCGGACCAACGCGGGAATATCCTCCCGGCGCTGGCGCAGCGCGGGCAGCGTGATCACCACCACGTTGAGGCGGTAATATAAATCCTCCCGAAACAGTTTGTCGCGGATGGCAGATTCCAAGTCGTGATGCGTGGCGGCCAGCACGCGCGCATCCACGGGGATGGTTTCGCGGCCGCCGAGCCGTTGCAGGCATTTTTCTTGAAGCACCCGGAGCAGTTTCACCTGGGTGCCGGGGGTCATGTCGCCGATTTCGTCCAGAAAGATCGTGCCGTGGTTGGCCTGCTCGAAGCGTCCGATCCTTTGGCCGGTGGCGCCGGTGAATGCTCCGCGCTCATGACCGAATAGCTCGCTTTCCAGCAGCGTTTCCGGGATGGCCGCGCAGTTGATGGCCACGAACGGCGCGTTGGCACGGTCGCTGTTCTGATAAATGGCGCGCGCAATCAAGTCCTTCCCGGTCCCGGTCTCGCCGCGGATCAACACATTGACTGGCTTGGCGGCGATGCGGCCAATTTCCTTGTAAATGGTCTGCATGGCCGGGCTCTGGCCAACGATGGCATCGCGTGCCGCGCCCGGTTCGCCCAGGGTGACCGGCTCGGACATCAGGCGGTTGCTGTTGACCGCGCGGCGGATCAGGTCCAGCAACTGCGGGATTTCAAACGGCTTGAGCAGATAATCGTACGCGCCGAATTTTGTGGCCTCAATGGCGGTCTGCGTGCTGCCAAAGGCCGTGATGAGAATGATCGGCAACCGGGGCCGGGCCGCATGCAATTGCCGCACCAGTTCCAAGCCGTTCAGACCCGGCATTTTCAAGTCCGTGATCACGACGTTGAACGTATCGCCGGCGGCGTGGGCAATGCCGTCATCACCGCGTTTCTCAACGGCGACCTCGTAACCCTCATCCGTCAGCACGCGGGACAGCGTATCCACGATGCCAGGGTCGTCATCTATGAGCAGTATTTTGCCGGCGGTATTCATGCGTTGGCCTGTGGCAGCAGAATACCAAAAGTCGTGCCGCGATTCACGTGGGTTTGATACTGCAGGACCCCGCCGTGTTTCTGCACGATCCTCGCCGCGATGGATAAACCCAGCCCCGTCCCGTTTTCCTTGGTGGTGAAGAAGGGGTCAAACAATCGTTTCTGCGCCTCGGGTGAAATGCCCCGACCGGTGTCGGAGACTTCCAAGATGACGGTGCTGGTCTCTCCGCTCAGCAGCGGTTTGCGCGATTGGCGGGCGCGCAAGGTGATGGCGCCATCCTGGCCGATGCTGTCGGCCGCGTTTTGGACCAGATTAAGCAGAACCTGTTTCATCTGCGCCGGGTCCACTTTGACCTGCGTGGGAGAGCCAGGCTCCAAAATCAATTGAATCCGGTGCTTCTCCAGTTGCGGCGCAAAGAACAGTTTGACCTCCTGCAGCAGCAGATCGGCGGCCATGACCACCGCCTCCGGTTCGGCGGGCCGCGCGAACTGGAGAAAATCGTTCACGATGCGCTCCAAGCGGAGGATTTCGCGCTCGACGACTTTGACATCCGAATGCTCGGGCGTGCCGGCCGCGAATTTTTTCTGCTGGGTGAACAAGGCGGCCTTGATGGCGGTGAGCGGATTGCGTATTTCGTGCGCCACCCCGGCGGCGAGCAAGCCGAGCGACGCCAGCTTTTCGCGCTGTTCCACCATGGCCTGGGTTTCCACCAGCTGACTCCGCAGCGGCGTGATCATGTCGCGATAAACAAAGACCGCGAGAGCGATGGCGGACAAAAAGAGCAACGCCAGCCCGCCGAGAATGGTCGTGCGCAACCGCACGAGCATTTGATGCGCCTCGGCCAGGAGCTGCTTTTTCAACTCCAAGTGCGCCTGCGACAATTCCTCGCCCAAATCGAACAGCCGCCGCCGCGTCTGGCTCAACCTGTCGGTCAAATCCGGCGGCAAGTTTCGATCCGGCCCGGCGGCCAGGATGGCCTTCCGGACATCGCCGGCCACCTGGAGATAATCCGGGTAAGTGGCATTCATCTGTTGCAAAATTTCCCGCTCATGCGGAGTGACCGGACCGGCAATCTGGTTTTGAATCCAATGGTTCAATTCGCCGCTGGCCTTGAGGAAATCGGTCCAGGCGGAGGCGTCGCTGGTATTGCGATAGCGAGTCAATTTGTCGCTCCCGTCGCGCAGCAGGTCCTTGAAATGCTCGGCGATGCCAATGCTTTGGGCTTCCACCTCATTGAGCTTGGTTTGCAAATCCGCGCCCTGGCGAAATGAGTAGAGGGTTACAAAAACGATCAGCCCGCCCATGATGGCCATCGCCATCCCCAAGGTTGCCAGCCGAAGTTTTACACCGGAAGTCATAGGGAAAATCCGAAACTCGAATCCCCGAAACCCGAAAGACGCCCACAGGCTGAAATCCGAGAGAAGCAGACGCCCCACGCGGTTCCGAAACAGTGACGGTGAAATCGACGAAGGATCCGCTCATTCGGCCTTCGGGCTTCGAATTGCCTTTGGATTTTGGATTTTGAACTTCGGTTTTCGGATTTACACATAACATTTTTATTACCGCGAGCAGTGTCAGCCGCCATATTTAACCCTTCATGCATCTGACATGCCAATTCCGCCATCCAAGGCGGGCGGCGAAAGTGGCTGGAAATGGAGTTTTTGTCATATTTCCCGACGCTGGCACGGATGTGCCTGCAAAGCAAGTTTACACGCTGGCAAAATTGCTTTGCAGATGTTTATCATTCATTCGCATCTGAAAAGTCGGAAGTTCACCGCATTCACCGCAATGGCGTCGGAAACTGACTTGGCATGATCTTCGCTGTCACAAGGTATTGGCTCAGGCGCTAACCGTGAACCCATACAATAGTGTGGTTTGAGAGGCTTGGTGGTCGTGCTGTTTCATGTGCCATTGCAAAATGCAGATTCGAGCGGACTGGGGTCAACACACCAAAGCGGAGGCGAAACGAATGAAGAAAAACAAATTGCGCCGGGCAATCGTCCGCCAGCGTCCACCGCTGACGTTCATTGCGTTAAGCGAGTTCAGCACGGTCACGTTCAGCGTCCGGGTGCGGAATTTGCGCCTGCCCAAATCCGCGGGCAAACCGACATCGGTTGTTTAGATTATCGCTTCACCATCGTTGCCGTCAGCGAGCCATCCCAACTGCCGCCCAAATCCTCGATCAGCTGGACGCTGTCAGCGATCTGTTCCACCTGCAAGGTTAATTCCGTGCGTTGATTGGCCAGCAGTGTCGTTTGGGCGGTGATGACATTGAGATAGCTGTCAATGCCCAGCCGGTAGCGAGATACCGCCAATTGGAGATAACGTTGCGATGACGCCACGGCGTCGTGCTGCTGTTTCAATTCGTTCGAAAGCACGCGCAGGGCGGCCAAGTTATCTTCCACGCCCTGAAAGGCGGTGAGCACGGTCTGCCGGTAATTGGCCACGTTTGCCCGGTAGGTGGCCCAAGCCTGCTTGGTGACCGCCTCGCGTCTGCCCGCATCAAAGATCGTCTCCGCCGCCGTGGCACCCACGGACCACAACAGCGCCGGGCCGGAAGCGAGGCTGCCGATGCGTTCGCCGCTGAGACCGACCTCGCCGCTAAGGGTAATGGTCGGAAAAAACGCGGAACGCGCGACGCCGATTTGCGCATTAGCCGAGGCCACGAGCCGTTCCGCGGCGGCAATGTCCGGCCGGCGTTCGAGCAATTGCGACGGCACACCGTAGGGAATGGCAATGGGCTTGGCGGTCAAGGCATTGGTAGGCAGGGAAAACTCGGACGCTGGTTGGCCGAGGAGCGTGGCAATGGCATGTTCCAATTGGGCGCGCTGGATGCCCAGGTCCGAGTCTTGTGCCTGGGTGGTGTACAATTGTGTTTCGGCCTGCGCCACATCCTGGTCGGAATCAATGCCAGTTTTATGCAATACAACCGTCAGATTCAGGGAATCCTGGTAGGCCTTGAGCGTGGCGTCCAAAAGTAGTTTTTGGGAGTCCGACGAACGCAATTGAAAATAATCCACCGCCAGTTCGCCTTGGATGGTCAGGCGCATATTTTCCAAGTCCGCCAAACTGGATTGCGCCTGGCGCTCATTTGCCTTCACGGAATTTTGGACGCTGCCCCAGAAATCAGGTTCCCACGAAGCTTCCACGGGCAGCGTATAGGATAATACCTGTTTTCCGGCGGAACCCCCAGTAACCGATCCGGTGCCGGCTAAAGTGGTCGGGATGCCTAAGTTCGAACGCGACACCGTTGCGCCCGGGTCAGCCGATACGGTGGGAAAATAGCCGCTCCACGTCGCTTTCATCACCTCCCGGGCCAGGAGGAAGTTTTGCAAAGCCGCGGCCAGCGTCTGGTTGTTGGTGACTGTGATCTGTTCTTCGAGCGCATTCAACTCCGGTTGCTGGAACATTTCCCACCATTTGCCGCGCAGGGCTGCATCGTTGGGCTCGGACGTTTTCCAGCCGTCAGTCAGTTTGGCCTCCGCCGGCGTCATTTCCTTGTAGGCGCCTGGAGTTTCAATGGACGGTTTTTCATATTTGGGCGCGAAATTGCACCCGGCACAGAGCAGGACTGTGGCCAGAACGGCGGATGCCGTGGGGAAAACCGAAATCCGAAACCCCGAAATCCGAAAGAAGCTCGAAATCCGAAATCCGACATCCGAACAGGATGCTGCAACCCTCCCCCTGAACCGTAGGGGGGTTCCAGGTGCCGTCGAAAGATTGGAGCGCCGGTCTCCTGACCCGGCTTGACGGAACGGATTTTGAAGCGAGCCGGGTCTGGAGACCGGCGCTCCGGGCGCGACGGGCGGATTTCTTTCGGATTTCGGATTTCGGATTTCGGGTTTTGGAATCGCGGTATTCATGAATACTATGTGGTTGCGCCAGGTATGGCACCGGGCAGCATTTCGGTGGTCTGTTTCTGCGGATGTTTTCCACCCCACCAGAGGCGCAGGCGATCCAGGTACAGGTAAACCACGGGGGTGGTGAACAAGGTCAGCGCCTGGCTCATGATCAAACCGCCCACGATGGTGATGCCCAGCGGACGCCGCAATTCCGACCCGGTGGCGCTGCTGAGAATCAGCGGCAGCGCGCCGAAAATCGCCGACATGGTGGTCATCAAAATAGGCCGGAAACGCAGCAGACAGGCCTCAAAAATCGCCTCGCGCGAATTTTTGCCGTGCTCGCGCTCAGCCGTCAGGGCGAAATCCACCATCATGATTGCATTTTTCTTCACGATGCCGATGAGCAGCAGGATCCCGATGATGGCGATCATGCTCAAATCAATTTCCTGCCCGCCCGTGGCCACGGAGATTTTGCTGGCAATCATCAGCGCCAGCAGCGAACCCACTCCCGCCGAAGGCAAGGTGGACAGGATGGTGATCGGGTGGATGTAACTTTCGTAAAGAATGCCCAAAACGATATAGACGGCCACCAGCGCGGCCAGGATCAGCCAGACCGCCGTGGTGAGCGATTGCTGGTAGGCCAGCAGGGTGCCGGCAAAACTGGCGTGGATGGTATTGGGCATTCGAACATCCAGTTCCATCTGGTTGATCTCCTTCACGGCGTCGCTCAGGGACATGCCGGGCGCGAGATTGAAGGAGAGCGTCACCGACGGGAACTGGCCCTGATGATTCACGGCAATCGGCGCGGTCGTCGGCTCATAATGGGCAACGGTCGCCAGCGGCACCATGGCGGTGCTGTTGGTGGCATGCATATAGATGTCATCCAATCCTTGCGGTCCCTGCCAGAATTGCGGGGCGGCTTCCATCACCACGTGATATTGGTTCATGGCGGTGTACATGACGGCAACCTGGGCCTGGCCAAAGGCGTCGTAGAGCGTGCTGTCCAGGGTCTGCGGCGAGATGCCCAGGCGCGCGGCGGTCGGCCGGTCATAGACCAGCGAGGCTTGCAAGCCCTGGTTCTGCTGGTCCGTGTTCACTTCGGTGAAGCCGCGCAGTTTCTTCATGTTTTGGAGGAGAATCGGGCCCCATTTCACCAAATCATCCAGGTTATCGCTCTGGATGGTGTATTGATATTGCGCGCTGCTTTGCCGGCCGCCGATGCGCAAATCCTGTCCCGGCTGCAGGAACAATGAAGCGGTGGAAATGTTCGCCAAGGCGGGCCGCAGCCGGGTAATCACCTGGTCCGCGCGGAGTTTGCGCTCGTTCAGGGGTTTGAGGGCCGCGAAGACAAAGCCGCTGTTGGCGGCGCCCTGGCCGCCGGTGAAGGTGATCACGTTGAACACCGCTGGATCGTCCTTGATCAGGTTGCCGAACCGCTCCGCGGCCGCCTGCATGGTAAGGAAAGAGGCATCCTGCGAGCCTTGGAGGCCGCCCATCATGGTTCCATTGTCCTGATTGGGGAACAATCCCCTGGGGATCGAGAGGAACAGTCCGAGGTTCACCGCCATGGTGAGCAGCAGCAACGCCAGGGTGATGGCGGGATGACGCAGCACCACCCGCAGGCAGCGTTCGTACCAGTCCAGGATGGCTTGGAACACCCGTTCGCTGGCACGGTACATTTTCCCGTGTTCCTCCGGTTTGTGGTGTCGCAGCAAGCGCGAACACATCATGGCGGTCGTGCTGAGCGAAACCACCAACGAGACCAGGATGGCCGTGGAAAGCACCACCGCAAATTCCCGGAACAGCCGGCCGATGATCCCGCCCATGAGCAGCAGCGGAATGAAAACCACCACCAACGAAACGCTGATGGACAGCACCGTGAACCCCACTTCGCCCGCGCCCTTGAGCGCCGCCTCCCTCGGCTTCATTCCCATTTCCAGGTGGCGGGAGACGTTTTCAATCACCACAATCGCGTCGTCCACCACGAACCCCGTTGAAATGGTCAGGGCCATCAGAGAAAGATTGTCCACGCTGTAGCCGCACAAGTACATCACGCCGAAGGTAGCCACCAATGAGACCGGCACCACCACGGCCGGAATCAACGTCGCTCGCGGACTGCGCAGGAACAGGAACACCACCAGGATGACAAGCGCGATGGAAACGAGCATGGTGCGTTTGATTTCGTTGACCGACGCACGAATGGTCGTCGTGCGGTCGAGCACCACGTCAAAATTGACTCCCGCCGGCAAGGAGGCTTTGAGGGATGGCAACGCCGCCTTGATCGCATCCACCGTGTCAATGATATTGGCGCCCGGCGTACGGTTGATGATGAGCGGGATGGCCGGTTTGCCGTTCAAATAACCTGCCGTGCGGTTGTTTTCCACCCCATCGGTAACTTTGGCGACATCCGACAGCCGGACTGGCGCGCCATTGTGATAGGCAATGACCAGGGGCCGGTAGTCCACCGCCTTCAATAACTGGTCGTTGTCCGCGATGTCCGCGGTCGTTTCGCTGTCGGACAACTGGCCTTTGGCGAGGTTCGCATTCTGCTGGTTTAGGACGCTGGCCACGTCGGTGAGGCTCAAGCCGAAACTGTTCAGCAAAGTGGGATCCACCTCCGCGCGGACCGCCGGCAATGCGCCGCCGCCGATGGTGACCTGGCCCACACCTTGGATCTGCAGCAGCCGCTGCTGAATGATGGTGGACGCGTCATCGTACAGCTGTCCCCGGTCATAGATGTCCGAGGTCAGCGCCAGAATCATGATCGGCGCATCGGCGGGGTTGACCTTGCGGTAAGTGGGATTGCTGGGCAGGTTGGCGGGCAGGTAGGCGCGGGCGGCGTTGATGGCTGCCTCGACATCTCGGGCGGCGCCATTGATGTCCCGGGTCAAATCAAACTGCAGCGTGATGGAAGTCGTCCCGAGCACGCTCGAGGACGTCATTTCGTTCACGCCGGCAATGTGGCCAAGCTGCCGTTCCAGCGGCGCGGCCACGGATGAGGCCATGATTTCCGGACTTGCTCCGGGCAGCGCGGCCCCCACGCTGATCGTCGGAAAATCCACCTGCGGCAGCGGCGCCACGGGCAGTTGCAAATATGCCACGGCGCCCGCCAAGGCAATCGCGGCCGTAAGGAGCGAGGTGCCCACGGAACGACGAATGAATGGCGCCGAAATGTTCATGCGATGCCACCCTAGAATCGCGGTGATGCGCTCAATTTCATACGGATTGTGGCGCCGGCGTCTCCGGCAAGGTTTCATCCGTGTCCGCCTCGGCTGCAGGCGCCACTTTTTTAGCCAGCCGGCTGAAGAAAAGATAGATGACCGGCGTGGTGTACAGGGTCAGCGCCTGGCTGACGATCAAGCCGCCGACTATGGCGATGCCTAGTGGCTTGCGCAGTTCCGCCCCCACGCCGTTGCCGAGCGCGAGCGGCAAGCCGCCGAACATGGCCGCGAACGTGGTCATCAAAATTGGCCGGAGACGCAGCAGGCAGGCCTGATAAATCGCCTCCTGCGGCGGTTTTTTTTCCTTTCGTTCCAAGTCGAGGGCGAAATCAATCATCATGATCGCGTTCTTCTGCACAATGCCGATGAGCAGGATAATGCCGATCAGCGCCACCACGCCGAGTTCCGTTCCGGTAAGGAACAGGGCCAGGATTGCTCCCATGCCCGCCGACGGCAGGGTGGAGAGAATCGTGATGGGGTGGATGTAACTTTCGTAGAGTACGCCCAGGACAATATAGATGGTGATGATGGCCGCCAGGATGAGCAGCGGCTCGTTCTTGAGCGAAGCCAGGAAGGCCTGCGCAGTTCCCTGAAACGAAGCCTGGACGCTGGCCGGCATGGCGAGTTCCGCTTGGGCTTTCTCAATGGCTTTGGTCGCCTGGCCGAGGGCCGCGCCCGGGGCGAGGTTGAAGGAGATGGTCACCGCCGGGAATTGTCCCTGGTGGTTGTCCGCCAGCGGCGCAGTGCCGGTTTCAAAATGGGTGAAGGCGCTCAGCGGCACGGCCGTGCCGGAGGTTGCGGGCACATAGATGTCGTTCAGCTTGGCCGGATTGCGCTGGAAGTCGGGCATGGCCTCAAGGATGACGTGGTATTGATTCAACTGTGTGAACAGCGTCGAAATCTGCCGCTGGCCGAAGGCGTCATAGAGCACGTTGTCAATCGCCGATGGAGTGATGCCCAGGCGGGAGGCGGTTACGCGGTCAATCACGAGCATGGCCTGCGAGCCGTGTATTTGCTGATCGGTGGCCACGTCGCGCAGCTCCGGCAAGGCCTGCATTTTCTCCACCAGCCGGGCGGTCCACTGGTTCAGTTCATCCGCATTGGCATCCTCCAGCGTGTATTGATATTCCGTGGAGCTGACGCGGTCCTCCACCGTGAGATCCTGGACCGGCTGCATGAACAGGGTGATGCCATCCACCCCGGCCAGTTTCGGCTGCAGCCGCCGGATTACATCACTGGCGCTGGCCTTTCGCTGGGCCAGCGGCTTGAGATTGATCAGAATGCGTCCGCTATTGAGCGTGGTGTTGATGCCATCGGCGCCGATGAATGAGGACAGGCTCTCCACCGCCGGGTCCTTGAGGATGACTTGGGCGAGGGCCTGCTGCCGTTCGGCCATGGCCGTGAACGAAATGCTTTCATCCGCCTCGGAAATACCCTGAATCACCCCGGTATCCTGGACCGGGAAGAATCCCTTGGGCACCAGAATATACAGCAGGATGGTCATGGCCAGGGTCCCGAGCGCAACCAACAAGGTGGCCGTCTGGCGCTTGAAGACCCACTGGAGCGACCGGCCATAGCGGGCGATGATGCCGTTGAAAATCCGCTCGGATGCGTCATACATGCGGCCGTGCTTTTTCTCGCCCTTGGCCTTCAGCAGCCGCGCGCACATCATCGGCGTCAGGGACAATGATACGCAGGCGGAGACCAGAATGGTCACGCTCAAGGTGATCGCGAATTGACGGAACAGCCGGCCCACGACGTCGCCCATGAACAGCAACGGGATTAATCCCGCAATCAGCGAGATAGTCAGCGAGATGATCGTGAAGCCGATCTGCTCCGCGCCCTTGAGTGCGGCGGCCAGCGGCTTCTCGCCCTGTTCGATGTGGCGGAAGATGTTTTCGATCATCACGATCGCGTCATCCACCACAAAACCGGTTGAGATGGTAAGCGCCATGAGCGTGAGATTATTCAGGCTGAAGCCCAGCAGATACATGACCCCCAGTGTGCCTACCAATGACAGCGGCACGGCCACGCTGGGAATGATGGTGGCCGAGACGCTGCGCAAAAACAAAAAAATCACCATCACCACCAGGGCCACGGTGAGCAGCAGCGAAAACTGCACGTCCCGCACGGAAGCGCGGATGGTCGTGGTCCGGTCGGTGAGGATATTGACATCCACCGAGGCCGGCAGACTGGCCTTCAACTGGGGCAGCAGTTTTTTCACCCGGTCCACCACCTGGATGATGTTCGCGCCGGGCTGGCGCTGGATGTTCACAATCACCGCCGGCGTTTCGTTCATCCAGGCGGCAAGCTTGGTGTTTTCCACGTCATCAATCACTTGCGCCACGTCCGACAGCATCACCGGCGCGCCGTTGCGGTAGGCCACGACCAGCGACTGATAATCCTTGCTGGTCAGGAGCTGGTCGTTGGCGTTGATTTCGTAGGCTTGGTGGGTGCCGTCGAAATTGCCTTTGGCCTGGTTGACACTGGCGGACTGCAGGGTCGTGCGCAGCGTGTCCAGGCCGATACCGTAGGCGAGCAGTTGGGTGGGGTTGACCTGCACGCGCACAGCCGGCTTTTGTCCACCGCTAATGGTCACCAAACCCACTCCCGACACCTGCGAAATCTTTTGGGCCATCCGGGTGTCGGTGAGATCCTCGACCTGCGAAAGCGGGAGGGCTTTGGACGAAACGGCCAACGTTAAAACTGGGGCGTCGGCGGGGTTGGATTTGGTGTAGATTGGCGGCGCGGGCAGATCGGCTGGCAGGTAGGTCTGGGCTGCGTTGATGGCCGCCTGCACTTCCTGTTCGGCCACGTCAATGTTCAGGGTCAGCACGAATTGCAGCGTGATGATCGAACTGCCCCCGGAACTGATCGAGGTCATCTGATTCAGTCCCGGCAATTCGCCGAACTGACGTTCCAGCGGCGCCGTGATCGCCGACGCGGACACGTCCGGACTTGCGCCGGGATAGAAGGTCACCACTTGAATCGTGGGATAATCCACCTCGGGGAGGGCCGAGACGGGGAGCATGAAATAGGCAATGGAACCCGTGAGGAAAACCGAGACCATCAGCAGCACTGTCGCCACTGGCCGCAAAATGAATGGGCGTGACGGGCTCACTGCGGGGATGAATTTTGCTGGGATTGTCCGTGGTGTCCGTCCGTCCCACCGCTGCTTCTGCCACTGCCGCCTTTGCCACCGCCGTTTCTGCCACCGCCGGCTCCACGCTGCCGGAGGACCACTTGCGCGCCGTCGGTCAGCTTGTTGAAACTATCGGCCGCCACGACCGTGCCTGGTTCAATGCCTTCCACCGCCGAGACATTGCCATCGGTGGTTCCCACGGTGATTGGTTGGAGGCTGACGGTGCCCATGACCCTCGGGGGGGCGGTATTGGTGCCCGCCGGCTTGTTTGGAGCAGCGCTTTCCGCGGTGATAACGCTGTTGGATTGCCCTGCGCCGGGTTTTTCGATCTTGACCAGATACACAAATGCGCCGTCGGCGTTGCGCTGAATCACGGCGTTGGGCAGGAGCGTAGTGTTCTCCAGCGTCCGCACGAGCAGGTGCGCGTTGACGAATTGGTTGGGGAACAGCGATTCATCGTCGTTGGTGAAAATGGCCCGGAACTTCACGGTGCCGCTGGTGGGGTCGATCTGATTGTCGAGGGTCTCCAGCGTGCCGGTCGCCAGTTTTTTGATTTGCGCGCGGTCATAGGCATCCACCGTGAGCGTTTTCCCGGCGCGCAGCTCGGGGAGAATTTGGGGCAGGGCGTCTTCCGCCACGTTAAAAATCACGGTGATGGGCTGCAGCTGCGCGATCACCACCAGCGCGGTCGTGCTGTTTGCCTGCACCATGTTGCCCACATCCACCAAGCGCAAGCCCACCCGCCCTGGGATGGGGGCGGTGATGTGACAGTAAGCCAGTTGCACCTTGGCGTTATCCAACATCCCCTGGTCCAATTTCACCGTGCCTTCGTCCTGTTGCACCAGGGCCAACTGCGTGTCCAATTGCTGTTTCGGAATCGCATTGCTGGAGAAGGCCTCCTGGTAGCGCTGGAGATCCAGATTGGCGTCCGCGAGCAGCGCGGTGTCGCGCTTCAATTGACCTTCCACCTGGGTCAGCGCCGCCTGGCTGGGGCCGGGATCTATTTCAATCAGCGGATCACCCACTTTGACCAACTGGCCTTCTTGGTATTTCACCCCCACAATGGTCCCTTGCACCCGGCTGTTGATGGAATCCATTTGGAGCGGCGTCACCACGCCCAGCGCATTCACGTACACGCCGATGCTGCCATTGGTCGCCGTCGTGGTTCCGACCATGATCGGGCCGAAACCGCCGCCGCCGCGAGCTCCGCCGCGCCCCGCCGCCGGTGGGGTTTGTGAGTGCGGTTTGCAGCCAGCCAATCCCAGGGCCAAAATGACCAAGGCGAACCAGGCGGAAGCTTTAAGGGCCGAGCGCCCGTCCTCCGTAACAGTACTGCGGATGGTGGACCGGGCACCGCCCAAGCCCGTTGGGATAGCCATCCCCAACCCTGCGGTTTCTTTACATCTGTATGTCATTTGTATTTGCATTAATCACTTCAATCATGGTGATGCAGACAGGTCGATACCGTGCGGAATCCGCTCAGGATTCACAAGGCATTCATTGACCGTAGCCAACAACTTCGCAAAATCAAGCGATTTTGGCCGCGATCAGGCCATCCACCCAACCCCCCAAAACCCCAAATATTTGAGACTCAACCACAGGACTTGCAATATGCCAATTCAGCAACGGGCCTGGATGGTGCCAGGCGCTCCGAGGCCCAACTCCATAGCGGGGAACATGCCAATCCATCTGGTACGGCCAATTGCTTGGATTTGAGGCATTTATTGGTTATGGTGGCACCCGGCGATGACCCGGCCCGCATAGCAAGTTTGCTGAACAGCAAACCGGCTTTGCTGGCTGGAGGTTTGACCTTGCTCGAGCATGGCACCTTCAATTGCGGTTGTCCTGGCGCGGCCAGCATCCATTAATTCTTTGTAATTATTCATAATTCGATTGATTCCCGTGGGCCCCTTTGAAATAAACTTGTATCGCACAGCAACTTTAACCATCAATATATCCTTTATGAAAACTTCGCTCCTTCTCCAAGCGGGAAACTGCATCCTGGCGCTGGGCACTGGCCGGTCGTCGCTCGTCTTTCTGGCGGGCCTCGGCCTGCTGGCCAACAATGGCAATGTCCAAGCCCAAACCGACGCCCCGTACAAGGTGCTCGACACCACCCAGCTTATGGGCAACGGCGGCATTGATTATGTTCTGGCCGACAACGACGGCCGGCGCGTTTATGTGCCGCGCGGCGGCAACACGTTTGTGTTCGACTTGGACAGCCACAAATACATCGGCACGATCACCAACCTCGGTGGGCACGGTGTAGCCATAGACACCAAATCCCATCACGGTTTCGCCAGCGGCCTCAAGGTCGGCATGTTCGACACGGAAACCATGCAGAAGCTCAAGGACATTGACGCGCAAGGCCATCCCGACGGCATCCTGTGGGAGCCATTCACGGGCAAGGTGCTCATCTTCAGCCATCGTTCGCCTAGTATCACCATGGTTGATCCGGCGGACGGCACGGTGACCGGCACGATTGACGTCGGCGGCGCCATGGAGCAGGCGCAGAGCGACGGGCAGGGGAAATTGTACGTGGATGTGGAGGACGAGAAGAAAATCGCCGTGGTGGATTTGAAGACGATGAAGGTGCTTGCCAAGTATGATCTTGGCGACAGCGCCGGCGAGCCGGGTGGTCTCGGATTTGACGTGAAGAACCACCTTTTGTTTGCCATGTGCGCCCGGCCCGACGTCTGCGTGGTGGTCAACTCCGAGGATGGAAAAGTGCTGGCCACGTTGCCCATTGGCTCCGGCACGGACAGCGGCGGCTTCAATCCGAACACCATGGAAGCGTTCAGCTCGCAGCGCGACGGCACGCTGACGATCATCAAGGAAAACACCCCCACCAGCTTTGCCGTGGAACAAACGGTGCCAACCAAGGCCGGCTGCAAGACTTGTTCGCTGGACTCAAAGAACAACAGAATCGTTCTGATTTGCACCGAACGCTTGCCGGGCGCGCCCCTGCCGTCACCCGGCACGAATGTCCCCCCTGGCCAGTATCCCCGTGGCCAGCGCGCTGGTCCGGGCAACCTGGATGTGTTGTGGGTTGGCCGCTGATTCCTGAATATTGTTCGCCGCCGGGAATGGGTTGTGCTAGTTTTTTTACGGATGGCACGTTCAAACAGCACAGCCGCGACCGGCGAACAACAATTCGGGCGGTTTTATTTGCGCGAATTGTTAAACTCCGGCGGCATGTCGGAAATCTGGCTGGTGGTCGATGGCCGCAACAAGCCATTCGCGCTGCGGAAATTGAAACGCGAGTTGCGTTTTAACTTCACGGCGCGAAGGCGTTTTATGCGCGGTTGCGATGTATTGTCGCAATTGACCGAGAGCGACTACATCGTCGGCTACGTGGAACACGGCCGGGCGGAGGGCACCTGCTTTCTGGTCATGGATTATGTGGAGGCGGAGAATCTGAAGGAGTTGTACGCGCGGCAGGACCCGCTGCTCACGGAGCACGTGGCGCAGATCCTGATTGATGCGGCCACGGGCTTGAGTCATGTCCACGAGAGCGGTTACATGCATCTGGATTTCAAGCCGGAGAACATTCTCGTCACTCGCAACGCGGCGGTGCGGTTGATTGATTTCGACATGGCCCAGCCGATCCCCGAGAAGCCGGTGAAATTTTCCAAGAATCCCGGCACGCCGGGTTACATGGCGCCGGAGCAATTGCAGCGCGAGCCGATGGACGCACGCGTGGATATTTTTGCCTATGGCGTTTCGGCGTATGAGCTGCTGACGAACCACAAGCCGTTTCCAGGGGATTCACCAGGGGAGATTCTGTCGGCGCAGTTGCGGGGGTCCGGGCCGGTTCCGCTGCGCGAGCACAATCCTGATGTGCCCCCGGCGCTGGAGAAAGTCGTCCTGAAATGCCTCGAACGCGACCCCGACCGCCGTTATCCCTTCAGCGGCGTGATGCTGCGCGACTTGCAAACCGCGCTTTACGTGTGATTCGCCGGGTTTATGAATTCCTGAAAGGCCGCCTCCGGCGGCGCGCTGAACTCCCGGGAGCGCCCGCGCCAGTCAAATTGAATGCGGCTGGCATGCAAGGCATGTTGCGGCAGGATAAGCCGTGCGCGCTGCTCTCCCGTCAAACGATTCTCCACTAGCGCGAGGTATAAGTCCGGATCACCTCCGTAAAGCTTATCGCCTACGATGGGATGACCGAAATGCGCGAGGTGAATGCGGATTTGATGTTTGCGGCCGGTCATTGGATGCAGCCGCAACAACGAAAACAAACCCGTGTGGCTGCGTTCGTGAGCACGCGGCTGAGGGTCGTCGGCACCCGGCAGATGGTCTGGCGGTGTGCTTGCGTGGCCAACCGAGCAAAATCTTCTTTCCACGAGAAATTCCGTGCGCGCCGGCTTGCCATCCTGGCGGACACAGTCTTTGATGGCCACGTGGCTGGCTTGATCCTTGCCGACCGGCGCGTCAATGATCCCCTCGTCCGGCGTCACGTGGCCGTGAACAATGGCCAGATATTCCTTCCGCACGGCGCGGTCTTCCCAGATCCTTCCCAGCTGGCGGGCCGCCTGCGGACTTTTGGCCATCAGGACCAGGCCCGTCGTTTCGCGGTCCAGCCGGTGAATCAAATGAGGGCTTGGGGCGGGCTCCATGGATCCGGCAGGGGAGGATTGCAAATAAAGCCGCGCTCGGCTGATGAGGCTGGAATAAGCGTCCCCTTTCGTTGGGTGGCAGACCAGGTCCGCCGGTTTGTGAACTACCAGCAAATCGGCGTCTTCGTAAATGATGGTCAGGAGTTCCATGTGGCGGGGCATTGCGAGCCAGTTAAACCGTTGCGTTTGACGCTTCCGGCTGAATTTGGGGCTTTATCGCAGCACGACCGCTCCAAAGATGGCGGCGCAGAAAAGTCGCCTGCGGGCACTTTGATGATCGCTTTGGTCTTTTTTCCGCGGGGCCAGTCGTTCTGCCGAAAGAGTTCGGCGGCAATTCTTATCCACCTTGTCCGCCTTCGCAATTCACCGGGACGCTTTTGGAAAGCTTTTCTAACGGTTATGGGTATCTGCCCCAGGATCATTTGGTGGCTGCGGAGGCTGGCTAGCCGCCGGAATTTCGCGGTCCGCCGTAACCATTTCATCCAGCAGCTTCTGAAAATCTCGAAGCCCAGGCGCGGGAATGATGATCGAGTTGCTCCGGCCACCGGGGTCTTCCACGATCCGCAAAAATCGCCCGCGCGAATTCTCCTTCAACACCACCAGAAAGCGCTTGCGCTCAATTTGCAACTCGTGAGATTCCAGGGTGTCTTCCGGCGGACGCGCTGGCAGCGGTTCAGGCCGCTCCGGACGCTGGTAATACGGCTGACGTTGAGCTTGGACGTGGGACGGCCAGCGACGTTCATTTGAAATTGGCATATAAGTTTCAGTGAAACCGCCTGTTACGATCCCGGTGGCTATGGTCCAAACCGGAACCGCGCAACGGTTTCACGTTCTCACCCTATGGGGTTTTTCCCTTTCGTCAACTACTTTTCGCCCTACAGATCCTTCAATAATCTCTTCAATCACCATAAATGATGGCGAACAGGGAGTGCAGCCGGGGTTTTGATTCCGCCGCCACCTGTCCCTCGCGACCGGTCAGAATTTTTCCCCTATAAACGGGGCATGCCAGCGCAAATCTTTCTCCAGGGCACCTTTGGCTTTTACCGCGCGAATGATGTCGTCAACCTGGCTCCAGTCGAGTTGGAGCGACCCCGTGTCGGGCCAGTCGTCCCGCTCCGCTCGCCAGGCATTCGGGATCGAGAATTCGAACTGCAGATCCAGTTGTCCATCTTTTTCCGCGGGTGTGACCATGGCGAACTTCTGAAACGTTTTGGTGAGCTCTTTAGCGTTGGCCCGCGACCAGCGCCACAATACCTCGTCGGTTATGTCCAGCGGCATGGCGGGTGCCCGCACGGCGAACAGCCGCGGGTGAGTGACGCGCTCCGGATCGACGGCCGCCTTCTCCGCGACGAAAATGGCCAAATCGCCTTTGATGACGTCGCTCACTCCATAGAGCGAGGGCCAGATTTGGGTCACCACATTGTTTGAGCCCCGATATTGAAACGAGATGCGCGGCGGCTCTGGTTCGTCAATCAAGGTGTGATGGGGGTGCGACACTTCCTCATACCCGTGGCTCAAGGGAACGACGGTGGTATGGGTCTTGCAACCGGCCCAGGCCAGGCTGAACAAAATCAGCCCGACTCGGGCGGCAATAATTCCGGGCGAATTCATGGTTAAGGCGTGCAGTTTAGTGTTTAGGGCGCTTGGGCTCCTCGCCAAAGACCGAGTCAATCACTCTTCTGAATTTGCTGTCCGGCTCCGGCGTTGAGGGCTGGGGACCGGCGATTTCCTCCTCCAGGTCGAGCACGAACCGCTTTAATCGTTCGCAGCGGGAGTGCGCCTTTTTGATGCTCAATTCCAGTTCTCCCACCTCCTGGCGCAGGGCTTCGGCAATTTCAGCTTTATTCATAATTTGGCAAATGCAATCCGGGACACAGCTCCATATTTCGGGCAAAACGCGCTGCAATGCAAGCTGCCAGTGAGTATTTTTGAATTTGGCGTGTCCCGCCACGGCGGGCTTCGTTTGCCGCCGGAGCGCCGGTCTCCGATCCGGTGAGTTTTAAATGACCTGCCTCCGATCCAGGGCGGTGCCCGGCGCTCCGATTTCAATTCAAGCAATTGTCGGCTTGTTTCCGCAACACGAATTCCGAACAATGAAGAGCTATGCGCTATCGTACTCTGGGCAAAACCGGTTTGCGTCCCTCAGTCATCGGCCTCGGCACGTGGCAGTTTGGCGGCGAATGGGGCGTCAATTTTTCGCAGCCGGAAGCGGATGCCATTCTCGACGAGGCCGCGGCGTGCGGCATTAATTTGATAGACACCGCCGAATGTTACGGGCCGGACCATATCTCGGAACGGCTGGTTGGCGATTATCTTTCGCGCCGCGACCGGTCGCGCTGGCTGGTGGCCACGAAATTCGGCCATCATTTCAACCGCTTTTTGGACCGCACGGATGATTTTTCCGTGGACGGCGCGCGGGCCCAACTCGAGGCCTCGCTCCGGGCGCTGCGGGTGGACACGATTGACGTATATCAATTCCATTCCGGCTCGGACGACCTGTTCCAAAACGAGCCACTTTGGGCGATGCTCGCGGAGCAAAAGCGCGCGGGCAAGATCCGTCACCTCGGGGTGTCCATCCTGCAAAAAGGGAGCGAATTCCAAGCGCGGGAGGCGGCCAGGTTTGGCGCGGAGACGCTGCAGGTATTCTACAACCGGCTCGACCGGCGTCCGGAACAGATTTACTTTCCGCACGCGCGCCGCGACCACCTGGGCATCATTGGCCGGGTGCCGCTCGCCAGCGGCCTGCTGACGGGCAAATACAAGCCGGGCGCAGCCTTTGCCGCCAACGATGTGCGCTCCAGTTTCGACGCGGCCAGGGTGGGGCGCGATCTCGCCGAAGTAGAACGCCTGCAAAAGGATGAGGTGCCGGCGGGCGTGAGCATCGCGAATTGGGCGCTGGCATGGTGCCTGCGAGACCCGCTGGTGTCATCGGTGATTTGCGGCTGCAAAAACCCGGGGCAGGTTCGGGCGAATGCGGCGGCGGGTGAGGCGAGGCCCGTCAGTTGAAAAACCCATTTTCACCGCCGCCAGCGGCGCTTCCCTCGAGGATTTGAGTCGGATGCCGAATGACGTAGCGTGGCCATGAAATTGCCTCAGGCAGCGATTTCTAACGTCTCTGTGGCAGGCAGAAACTCCTGGATGCGCGCCAAGACCAGCTCGTTACCGAGGAAACTCCCCCGGGCAATGTTTTCGCGGTAGCGGCCAAGTTGGCCGAGGAAGATCTGGATCTTCACTTCGAATTGGCGCAGGTCATCGCACATCATTCCATAGCCGAGATCCTGGAGATAGCGGGCGTTGAGCCATTGCTCGAACTGCCAGTCCACAGGGAGAGAGAACACCGGCTTGCCCAGGAATAGCGCTTCGCTCATGAGCGTATAGCCCCCATTAGTCAGGACCCACGACGCCCCGCCGACTTCCTCGATAAATCGCGCATCTGATCTCGGAAAATAGCTGATATTGCCGTCCTCGCCCTCGCGCTCATACGCGAAGACCTTGAACCTGAATGGCAGCTGCTTGAGTGCAGCTGGCAGCCATGTGGACGAGGCACTTGTCTGATAGACCACCACATAATCATCGTCCCGGGAGCTGAGCCGCAGCACTTGGTCCCGCAGAATGGGCGGAAAAAAGCGGACCTTTCCGCTGGGTGGCAGGGGAGGATAAAAAAATGACGTGGCTAGCCGGGCTGCCTCCTGATAACCGGTTTGGCGCACCACGGTGCGCGCGGCCAATGCGGGAATCCATTGGCGCATGGGCAGGTGCGGCCGGGCAAAGGGGATCACGCCCTGATGATCCAAGCTGATGCAGCGCAATCCCGCGAGTTTGGCGGCGCGGGGCAGGAAGGGTTCAAAGTCGGTAATGGCCAATTGCGGTTGCCAGGATTCAATGAGTTCACGGATATGCCGGATGACGGGTCCTCGCTGCCGAAGCAGCGGTAGATTTGCGCGAAAGCTGGCGGCCAGTTCCACGCGGTTATTACGATAGACAAAGACAAAGCCAGGGATTTGCCGCACGTCGGGCAATCGCTCCCGCAGCACCGCGAACGCCTTATTGCTGGCCAGCACTTTGACTTCATGGCCCTGGCGGAGAAGAGCGCGGGTGATGGTGTGAACGCGCGACGAGTGTCCCTGGCCTTCGCCGCAGCAGCTATAAAGAACGCGCGCCATTGATGTATCGCGCCAGTTTCAACGGGCTGGCGCGAAGACGCAAACAACAATTGGGTTACAATTTACAAACTTCTGGGTGAACCGCAAAAAACAGGCTTTAACCACGGATGACACGGATGGCACGGATGCCACGGATATAGCCAGCATCGGAAAGCGCGAAAGTGGAGAGCGGAAACGTTGGCAATCAAGCTTCAGCCTGTGCGCCCCATCCGTGAAATCCGCGCAATCCGTGGTCAACCCTGCCGGTTATCTGGATGCAGCTTGGAATGACGATAGCCGTACACAAAATAAATCACCACGCCGATGGCAATCCAGACGATGAGCCGCGCCCAGGTGTCGGCGGGCAAATTTGCCATCAAATAAAAGCAGGAGACCACGCCCAGCGGCGTTATCAGCCAGAACATTGGCGTGCGAAAGGGGCGATGAATCTGGGGGTCGGTGAAGCGCAGCACAAACACGCCGGCGCACACAATGGCAAACGCCAGGAGCGTGCCGATGGAAACCAGTTCGCCTAGCAGGCCGATGGGGAATAGGCCGGCGATGAGCATGGCGGCTGCGCCGGTGATGATCTGCGCGATCCACGGGGTCCGGAACTTGGGATGCACGGTGCTGAAAATGGGGGGCAGCAAGCCGTCCTTGGACATGCTATAAAAAATGCGCGGCTGGCCGAGCAGCATCACGAGAATGACGGACGAAAGCCCGGCGATGGCGCCAATCTTGATGAAGTATTCGAGCCAGGCCAGGGAGGGCCCCAGGGTGCTGATGGCCACGGCGATGGGCGCGGGCACGTTGAGTTGCTTGTAATTAAGCACGCCCGTGAGCACCAGCGAGACGGCGATATACAGGATGGTGCAAATCCCGAGCGAGCCTAGCAGGGCGATCGGCATGTCGCGCTGCGGATTTTTCGCTTCCTGCGCGGCGGTGGAAACGGCGTCAAAGCCGATGTAGGCGAAGAAGATCACGCCCGCCGCGCGCACCACGCCGCCCCATCCGAATTCGCCTGGACCGAGCGCGGGCGGCACGAACGGGTGCCAGTTGGCCGGATTTATGTACGCGGCCCCCACCGCGATGAACAGCAGAATCACCACCAGCTTGAGCGCGACAATGGCGTTGTTAAAATTTGCCGATTCCTTGATGCCGATCACCAGGAGGACGGTGACGGCGCCGACCACCACCATGGCAGGCACATTGAGCACGGCGCCCGTGCTGACCCAGCCATGGGCGAACAGTTGCCAGATGTTCCACCAATGCAGGCCCGCGGCGGCCACGTGATTATAGGGCGCGGAAGTGAACGCCGGGGGGATTGTGATGCCAAGGTCCTTCAAGAAGGAAACCACGTAGCCCGACCAGCCGACGGCCACGGTAGAGGCGGCGAATAGATATTCGAGGATCAGATTCCAGCCGATGATCCAAGCCACAAATTCGCCGAGCGTGGCGTAACCGTAGGTGTAGGCCGAACCGGAAAGTGGGATCATGGAGGCGAATTCCGCGTAGCATAGCCCGGCGAAGGCGCAGGCCAGTCCGGAGAGCATGAAGGAATAGACGATGCCCGGTCCGGCGTATTGCGCGGCGGCATGGCCGGTGAGCACGAAAATGCCCGCGCCGATGATGGCACCGATGCCCAAGGCGGTGAGATTGACCGGGCCGAGCACGCGTTTGAGGCGGTGGTCGCCTTGCGCCTCGGCCTGTAGCGAGGCGACCGGTATGCGTCGGAACAAGCTCATGAAGGATCTCCATTCATTTCGGGGCGTTAATTGGCGGTTTCCGGGGCCACAAGTCAAGCAAATGCGGTAATTCTCGGCGCCAGAACCAAAAACATCCAACGCAAAGGCGCGAAGAAGCAAAGGCTCGAAGCTGAGTAGCAAGAAAGAAAAAAAGAAAGAAAAATATGGTCTCTGCCTCTTGTCGACGAGCCGTCCGCGCTCCGGTTTAATCGTAAATTCGCTGGCGGGAACCTGCCGTTTTGGAGAATAATGCCGCCATGAAACGAACCCGTCATTTTGCCAGCGATAACGCCTCCGGCATCTGCCCCGAAGCGTGGGCCGCCATGGCCGAGGCGAATGCCGGCCACGAAGTCGGCTATGGCAACGATATTTGGACCCAGCGCGCCGCGGATCGCCTCCGCGAAATTTTCGAGACCCGATGCGAGGTGTATTTTGTCTTCAACGGCACGGCGGCCAATTCGCTCGCGCTGGCGTCCCTGTGCCAGTCCTATCACAGCATTCTCTGCCATGAAAGCGCGCACGTGGAAACCTCCGAATGCGGCGCGCCGGAATTCTTCGCCAACGGCAGCAAAATCCTGCTGCTGCCGGGTGCGAACGGCAAGATTGACCCGGCGGAAATCCAGCCCGCCGTGAAAAAGCGCACGGACATTCATTATCCCAAACCGCGCGCGTTGAGCGTGACGCAGGCCACAGAGATCGGCACGGTGTATTCGGTGGCCGAAATCCAGACGCTGTCGGAAACGGCGCGGAAATTCGGTTTGCGGGTGCAGATGGACGGCGCGCGCTTCGCCAACGCCGTGGCCTCGCTGGGGGTCGCCCCGGCAGACCTGACCTGGCGCGCGGGTGTGGACGTGTTGTGTTTTGGCGGCTCCAAGAACGGCATCGCCGCCGGCGAGGCGGTCGTGTTTTTCGACCGGGAGCTGGCGCGGGATTTTGACTATCGTTGCAAGCAGGGCGGCCAGCTTGCGTCGAAGATGCGTTTTTTGTCAGCGCCGTGGCTGGGCATGCTAAAAGATGGCGCCTGGCTGCGCCACGCGGGGCACGCCAATGCCATGGCGCGGGGGCTCGAAACCGGCCTGAGACAGATTTCCGGCGTGCAAGTTTCCCATCCGGTTCAAGCCAATTCGGTCTTCGCTAAGTTCCCCAAGCCCACAGTGGACCAACTGCACGAACGTGGCTGGCATTTTTCCACCGGCGTCGTCACCCGGGACGAATCGCGGCTGATGTGCAGTTGGGACACCACGCCGGAAGACGTGGACGCGTTCCTCTCGGATTTGCGGGCCATCGGCGGGTAACCCTGAAAGACGAAGTCCGAATTCCCGAATTCCCAAATCCGAGGTCTGACATCATGCAAGACGGTGCGCAAATCTGAACGTGCCCGGAAGTCGCGGAGCGTTTGGACTGCGGTGGCTTCAGCACCGCTTTTCCCCCGGGCGAAAGTATTCGTTGGTTCTTCGGTACACCTCGCGCTCGAAAGTGGCGGTGAACGCGCCGCACTCCACGCGCTTTGCGACGCTGGAATCGCTTGGCTGTCCCATGAGCATTTTCATTCATGCATTTCCGCCGCGTCCGGCGCTGAAGGCGCGCTTGCCGCTGCCGCGTGGATCCGCAGGGTAATTCCGTTTTCAGTCAGCCTGGTTTGGGCTGCAGCGGCAGGCGCACTTTGAACCGGGTTTCGCCGGGACGAGATTCAAATTCGATTTCACCGCCATGACGATCGGCCACGATTCGGTTGCTGACGATCAAGCCGAGTCCGGTGCCGGCGCCGACGGGTTTGGTGGTGAAAAACGGCTCGAACAGATGGGACTGAACCTCCGGAGGAATGCCTGGGCCATCGTCCACGATTTCAACGACCAACTGGTTGTCTTCCCGGCAAGTCCCAACGCAGATTTTCCCGGTGCCATTGACGGCGTGGATGGCGTTGTCAATGAGATTGGTCCAGACCTGGTTGAGTTCGCTGCCGTAAGCCATAATGCGCGGTACCGAACGGTCAAACGCCCGGACGAGCGTGACGTTTTTCAGCTTGTGGCCGAGCATGGTCAAAGTGCTCTCCAGCCCTTCATGGATATCCACCTCCTGCATCGGAGACTGATCCATATAGGAGTAGGATTTGACAGCCTTGACGAGCTCCACAATCCGACCGGTGCTCTGCTCCACCTGAGCTACCAGCGATATCAAGTTCAGGCGCGACTCCAGCCAGCCCAAGGCATCCGCCTGGGTGGCTGGAGGAAGCTTGCTGGCGATTTCCTCCAGCCAGACCGTGTCCAGACCGGCGCTGGCGAAAGTCGGAGCGAGTTCCCACGCGGAGGGTACGCCGTGGGTTTCGAGCCAGGCCGCAATGGCATCGCCACGGTCGCTCCGCTCCAGGTGGTCGAGCGCCGTCGCTTTCGCGGAACGCTCCAAAGCATCCTGCGATGCAGCCACGATAACCCGCAGATGATCATGATCGAGCGTACGCGTCAGTCGGCACAGGAGTGCCTGCGCCTGGTCGGAGGTTTCCTGCAAATGCGCGGCCGCCCGGCGCGCCGCGGCCGCCGGGTTATTGAGTTCGTGCGCCAGGCCCGCCGCCATGGTGCCGAGGGAGGCGAGCTTTTCCCGCTGCTGGGAGTAACCTTCCAGGTTGCGCAGTTTGTTCGCCGTGCTGTGAAAAAGCTCCCGTGCCACCGAGCGGCAGGCGCCTAACATCCGCCAGAAATCCTCCTTGCCGAGCCGAAACAATTTGGCCGGTTTACCCGCCCGCGCCGTCGCCGTCCAGGGAATATCCAGCAGCAGCGTGATTTCTCCTGTGAAATGGCCTGGCTTGATGACGCCCATCAGGACGGTCTGGCGGTCATAGGTCCGCACGACTCGAATTTCGCCTTCGAGGACCACGAAGAAAAACGGGCAACGCTCCCCTTCGGAGACCAGGACGGTTCCTCCGGGCACGGTGATGATTTCGCCTGGCTCGATGAAGCCGAGCTGCGTGTTGTCCAGCTCCGCAAAGAGCGAAATGGCGCGAACCTGCTGAAGCGTGGCCGGATCCATGGTTACAAAAGGCCAAGGTATTCGTGGACCAGTTTCACCGCCATCGCCCCTTCGCCTACGCCCGAGGTGACGCCTTTGGCGGATCGGTGGCGGACATCGCCGGCCACGAAAATGCCCGGCACACTGGTTTCAAGATAAAATGGGTCGCGATCCGCCGTCCACCCTGCCGGCCGCCGCCCTTCGCGCATCAGATGCAGGCCGGAAATCAGGTAGCCTTGCGAATCCCGCTCAACCACCCCGGCGAGCCAGTCGGTGCGCGGAACCGCACCGGCGTAAATCAGCAGCGCACTCGCGGGTACGGTTTCCTGCGCGTGCGTCTTATTGTCCTGAATCGTGATCTTTTCGCAGCGGTCAACGCCGGCCACCGCGATGACGCTGGAGTTGAACCGGACGCCGATGTTTTTAGTGACCGCAATCTGGTTCTCCAAGTATTGCGACATGGTGTCCGACAGGGCTTCGCTTCGCACCAGCATCGTCACCTGACGGGCTATCTTGGAAAAATACATGGCGGCCTGGCCCGCGGAGTTGGCCCCGCCGACGATGTAAATATCACCGTCCCGATAGGAAAACGCTTCTGACATGGGCGCATAGTAATAAACGCCCGCGCCGGTCAATTTCTCCAGTCCCGGCACGTCCAATTTCCTGAACGCGATGCCGGTGGCGATGAGCAGCGCACGGCAGCCGATCTCCGCCCCGTCCGCCAAGGCCAGCATGCGGGTCGAGCCCTCGACCCGGACTCCTTTGACCTCCTGCGGCGCGAGAATTTCCACCCCAAAACGGCGCGCCTGGGCCACCGCGCGCCGGGCCAGGTCCGAGCCGCTAAGTCCCACCGGAAAGCCGAGGTAGTTTTCAATGCGCGAACTTCGCCCAGCCTGCCCGCCGGGCGCCTCCCGTTCAATCAGCAAGGTGTGCAAGCCATCCGCAGCGCCATAAACGGCCGCCGCCAAGCCGGCCGGACCGGCGCCGACGACCACCAAATCATAGAACGGGGATTCCGCCTTGGTTTTCAGTCCCAGCTTGCGAGCGATCTCGGCAATGGGGGGATTGCCCAAAAAAGAACCGTCGGCAAACACGACCATCGGCAACGTCGAAGCGGCGGCGCCGGTGGTGGCCAAGAGCTGTTTTGCCTCCTCGTCGGTTTCGATGTTGAGCCATTGATGCGGCACAAAATTGCGCCCGAGAAAGTCTCGGATCTCGTTGGCCTGGGGCGACCAGCGATGGCCAATGACGCGCAGGCCTTCAAAGACGGGATGGTAGGAAGCCTGCCAGTCATCCAGCAGATCATCCACCACCCCGTAGAGCCTTTCCTCCGGCGGATCCCAAGGTTTCATCAGGTAATGATCAATCTGCACGCTGTTGATGGCACGAATGGCGGCATCGGTGTCCGCATAGGCGGTCAACAGCGCGCGTTTGGCGTCCGGATAAAGTTCAATTGCTTTTTCCAAGAACTCCACCCCGGACATCCGGGGCATTCGCTGGTCCACGAGAAAGAGCGCCACCGGCTCGTTGCGCAGTTTTAATTGCCTCACCGCTTCCAGGGCGGAAGCCCCGGAATCGGCTGAGATGACCCGGTAGCGATCCCCGTATTGCCGGCGCAGGTCGCGCTCCACGGCTCGCAGCACATCCGGGTCATCGTCCACCGTCCAAATTACAGGCTTGGCCATGGCGATCGGTGGTTTTACGGTTGAGTTTCATGCAGGAGTGGTTCCGCGATCCACGTATCCACCGGCACGTTCGCCACGCCCGGATAGACGGTGTAGCCTGCCAAATGGGCGAGGTTGACCACGCCGATCCCGCCTCCGCGCAACCGCAAATGAAATCCACCCTTGGACAACAGGAATTTGATGAACGACAGGCTCTCGTCCGGCGGCTTCACCGGGAATTCAATCATCAGGAAGAGAGGCTGGGAGCCCGCCAAGTGCAGTTTGAGGAACGACACAAGGAGGTCACCGACCGGCACGGGCTGTTCCCGCCTGGCCATCAGTTCCGGCTGATCCAGATGCGCGTGTTTCCTGAATTCCGCCTCCGACAGCTCAACCACGTCAGAGTAACCGCCGGGGAATTGCCAGCACTCGTAGGTGTCCTGGATGAAATCCACCCGCAGAATTTGTTCGGTGGCGAAAACGGCCTTGAAATATTCCCCTGCCAGCACGATGCGCGGCTGGGTGAACAAACGCGACGGTTCGATTCTGTCCCAGAGCTTTTGCGCCTCCGCCGCATCCGTTGGCGCAAAGGATTCCACCGAACCGTCCGTCAGGTGAATCCGAATGGCAAAAGCTGGCGGCGGCGAATTTTGACCGGATTTTGTTTTCATGTTCGTCTTTTTGTTTGTGTTTGAACCAGTTCCAAAATAACCATTAACTCAACTTTCGCCCGGCGCAAGGCCTGCCTGGCTGCCTGAGCCGGCGCCGAAGGGGGGCTTCCCGCCGACCTTTGGTTCCGTGGGGTAATTGCGTTCCTTCCAGGCGTCGATTCCGCCCAGCAAGGGCCGGACGCGCAAAATGCCCTTTCGGTGAAGTTGCAGCGCGACGCGCGCGCTGGTCACTTCATTTGGGCAGGAACAATAGAGCACGATATCGTGGTCGCGGGGAATCTCCAGGTGGCGAAGTTGCATCTCTTCCATCGTCATGTGAACGGCGCCGCGGATTAGCGCGGGGTTCTGTTCAACTTCCGCAAGCGACCGCAAGTCAAGGATCACGGGGCTTTCACCCGCCTCCTGCATCTGGCGCAGTTCGTCCACGGTAATCCTCGCCATCCGCAATCCGCCCAACAGCCTCTGCCGTTGCCAGAACTTGTAACCGAGATACAGCGCCGCCAGCCCGCCGACCACCGCGAGCGCGCCGCCCCCCAGTCGGCCGAGCGCATTGATGACCTGTTCCAGTTGGCGGCTGAACAGGGCGCCCAGAAGCAGGAAACATCCTGCGTAAAGCAGCGATCCCAAACCGTCAAAGATGAGGAATCTGGAGGCGCTGACGCCCGAGCCTCCCGCCATGGGCGGCGCCAGGGTGCTTAGCCCGGGGATGAATTTCGCCGCCATGACGCCGCGCATGCCGTTGCGCGTGAAAATATCCTGGGTCCGGCGCACGCAGGAGTCGGGCTCCAGCGAGATGCGGCAGAGCAAATTCAAGACGCGATGGCCGTAATACCGGCCCAAATAGAACCACATCATGTCCGCCAGCAAAGAACTGATGGTCGCGGCGCCAAGTGCCAGCGCCCAATTCATTTTGCCGGCCGCGGCCAAGGCCCCTGCCGCCAGCAGCCAGGGAGCGGCAGGCAGCGGGATGCCGATTTGTTCGACAAAAACCGCCGCAAACAAAACGGCGGCACCGTGTCGAACCAAAAAGTCCAAGGTCTCATTCATGGCGGCTGACTGGCTTGCCCATGCGCAATTGCGCGGACAGAATTGATGGCGGAAGATTCGATTGCTGGGCGCACATAATATTCCTTTCTTTCGTTCCGTTATTTGCCCTGCTTCCAGTACGACCCTGTTCCTCTGGCGGAGCGGGACCAAAAACGGCACGGTGGAGACTAACCCAAGCGCACCGCGGGTGCAAATGGCGGTTTGAAGGGGAAATGAGCTTGGCGATTGCCAATGGCCGCCCCCCGCTGCCGGAGGCAGCGCAAAAAATATGCGTGTAACCTCGAACGGCGCGTTGTAATATTTCCAGACGAAAGCCGTCCACAAAACTCGAACCATACGCGCCAAAATCATGACCCGCCGTAAATTCATCCAAGCCGCCGCCCTCGCCACCGCCGCCACGCCCCTGCTGCCCAGGCTGGCGCAGGCGGAAGATCCCGCGCCGGCCAAACTCAAGGGCAACATCAACCACAGCGTTTGCCGCTGGTGCTATGGCAAGATCAAGCTCGAAGACCTCTGCGCCGCCGGCAAGGGAATGGGCCTGGCCGCTATTGACTTGGTCAATCCATCCGATTTCGACCTCGTCAAAAAATACGGCCTCGTGTGCTCGATGGTTCCCAACCCGACGATTGATGGCCTCGGCGGCATTGGCGCGGCTTTCAACCGGCTGGAGCATCACGATAAGCTGGCGCAGGCCTACGAGCAGCGGCTCAAGGAGGTGGCGGACGCGGGCTTTGAGCGCCTGATTTGTTTCTCCGGCAACCGCGCCGGCCTGGACGACGCGCAAGGGCTGGATAACTGCGAAGCCGGCTTGAAACGAATTGTGCCGCTGGCGGAAAAGCTCAAGGTGACACTGTGCATGGAATTGCTGAACAGCAAGCGCACCCACAAGGATTACCAGTGCGACCACGTGGCTTGGGGCACCGAGCTGGTCAAGCGCATCAGCTCCGAGCGATTCAAGCTGCTGTACGACATTTACCACATGCAGATCATGGAGGGCGACATATGCGACACCATCCGGGAAAATCACCAGTATTTTGACCATTATCACACCGGCGGCGTCCCGGGGCGCAACGAGATTGACGAGACCCAGGAGCTGCACTACCCGCGCGTCATGCAGGCCATTGTCGCCAGCGGCTACAAGGGCTACGTGGCGCAGGAATTCATCCCCAAGAATCCGGACGCCCTGGCCTCGCTCCGGCAGGCGGTGCGGATTTGCGACGTTTGACCAGCCTTGGCGGCGCAGACATTCCTGTCTGCGAGTTCACGGGACTTTCCAGTCCCGTGTGCGCGTCTTTTGAAACTGGGGACTGGAAAGTCCGCAGAACCCGCAGGTTGGAAAACCGGCGCCACAGACGCAAGGCGACACACGCATTGTATTCAAAATAAAATTGTAGCCAGCCCCGTTTCGAGGCAAACTCTGCATTCCTATGCAGCAAGTTAATCTCGGCATGATTGGCGGCGGAACGGTCGGCAGCGGCGTATTCCACGCGTGGCAGAGAAACGGCGACCTCCTCGCCGCGCGCCTCGGCGTCAAAATCAACTTCCGCAAAATCGCGGTGAAGGCTTTTGACGAGCCGCGCCCGTATCCGATCCCGCGCGAACTGATGTCCACCAATTGGCAGGAAGTTGTGAACGATCCGGAAGTCCAGGTCGTCCTCGAACTGGTCGGCGGCTGCGGCATCGCCAAAACGATGATTTTAACGGCGCTGGCACTGGGGAAAACCGTGGTCACGGCGAACAAGGCCCTGCTCTCGGCGCATGGACCGGAGCTGTTCGCCGCCGCGGCCAAAAGCGGCGCCAACCTGTATTACGAGGCCAGCGTGTGCGGCGGAATTCCCATCATCAAATCGCTGCGCGAGGGCTTCGTCGCCAACCAGTTTCCCGCCATTTACGGCATTGTGAACGGAACCTGCAATTACATTTTGTCGCGCATGAAGGCCGAGGCGGCGGATTTTTCCGCGGTGCTGGCCGACGCCCAGCAATTGGGCTACGCGGAGACCCCGCCGGACCTGGACATTGACGGCCATGACGCCCAGCACAAGATCGGCATTCTGGCCTCGCTCGCGCACGGATTCTGGGTGGATCATCATCAGATTCACACCGAGGGCATCCGCCACGTGTCGAAAATGGACATGGAATTCGCCGCGAAACTCGGCTACACGATCAAGCTCTTGGGCATTGTCAAGCAGGGGGCTCAGAAATCGGCAATTCAGGTCTCGGTTTATCCCGCGCTCATCCCCAGCGATCATGTGCTGGCCAGCGTGAACCAGGTGTTCAACGCCGTGCTCGTGCGCGGCGATATCGTGGGCGACACGCTGTTTTACGGACGTGGCGCGGGCAAGGATGCCACCGCCAGCGCCGTGTTGAGCGACGTGGCCGACGCCGCCCTGGATTTGAAGCTCGGCAACAAGGTGCGTATGCCGCCCTTCGTGGCCTGCGCCAAAAAAGGACGCCTCGTGCCGCTGGATGAAGTCACCTCTCAATACTATGTCCGCTTCAGCATCGTGGACCGGCCCGGCGTGCTGGCGAAAATCGCCGCCATTTTTGGGGCGTCAAAAATTGGCATCGCCTCGGTTATTCAGCCCGAAGGCCACGAGGGCGAAAGTGTGCCGCTGATTCTGATGCTCCACCAAGCGCCGAATTCCGCGATGCGGAAAGCGCTGGCAAAAATCACCAAGCTGCCGGTGGTCAAAGCGGCCCCCGTCATGATTCGGGTGGAGAATTTAAAGTGAAACCTCTTCTATTCCACAGCACGAACCGCCAGTCACCCCCCGTCACTTTGCGCGAGGCGCTGTTGCAGGGCCAGGCGCCGGATGGCGGGCTGTATTTCCCGGATGAATTTCCCCGGCTCGCGCCGCCGGAAATCGCCGCCTTCGCCCAGCTCCCCTATCACGAGGTGGCCTGCCGCGTGCTGGCCAGATTCACCGAGGGCGTCATCCCCGACGCCGATCTGGCCGCGATGTGCCGCGACGCCTACAATTTCAGCGTTCCGCTGGAAAAGATTTACGATCGCGTCTTCCTGATGCGGTTGGACCAGGGGCCGACGGCATCGTTCAAGGATTTTGCAGCCCAGATGATGGCCCGGATGTTTGGCCGTTTTTTGCGCGAAGATGGCCGGCACGTCACCATCCTCACCGCCACCAGCGGCGACACCGGGTCGGCGGTGGCGCACGCGTTTCACAACATTCCCGGCGTGCGCGTCATCGTGCTGTTTCCCATTGACGAAATCAGCGAGAGCCAGCGCAAACTCATGACGACCTTGCGCGACAACATCCGCACCGTGGCCATTGACGGCAAGTTTGACGACTGCCAGGCGATGGTGAAGCAGGCCTTTTCCGACCCCGCGCTTCAGCACATTTCGCTGTCGTCCGCAAACTCAATCAACATTGGCCGGCTCCTGCCGCAGAGCGTGTATTACTTTTACGCCGCCTCGCGCCTGGCGCAACCGGGCGAGCCGATCGCCTTTTCCATTCCCAGCGGAAATTTCGGCGACATGATGGGAGCGGTAGTCGCGCGGCAAATGGGTTTGGCGGTGCGAAAAATCATCGTGCCGGTCAACGACAACGACGCCTTTCCGAGATTCCTGGCGAGCGGCGTGTATCAAAAAATTTCACCGTCGCGCAACTCTGTTTCCAATGCGATGAACGTGGGGCATCCGAGCAACCTGGCGCGGCTGGTGGCCGTATATGGCGGGCAGATGGATGAAACCGGTCGCATTTACCGGCAGCCCGATCTCGCAGCGATGCGCAGCGATCTGTTTTCCACCTCGGTTTCCGATTCGCGCACCGTGGCCGGCGTGCGCGATTTTTGGAACAAATTCCATTTGCTGCTGGAGCCACATGGCGCGGTTGCCTGGCAGGGATTCCTGGATTGGAATGCCGTCGAACCGCTGGGCGATGCGCCTGCCGTGATCGTGGAAACCGCCAACCCGGCGAAATTTCCCGAGGAGGTCGAGAAAGTCGTTGGCTGGCCGCCGGACGTGCCTGAGAACATGCTGGCGTCGCTGAAGCTGCCGGAGGATTATGACCGCATTGACACCGACTACGCTAAGTTCAAGGAGTACCTGCTCCAGGCACACGCGTAGTTTTGCCGCCCTCCCACGCCGAATGCGCCAAAAGGAAAAGCAGAAGATGGAGGGGGAGGTTCCATCCTCCAGCCTCGGTTGCTTTACGGTTCTTGCGATTTCTACCGCCGCATGATCTTCCAGACCGAGAATGCCAGCGTGGCCAGTTTTCCCAACCGGCCGAGGCCGCCCGAAACCGCGCCGGGGTTGCGCACGGCTTTGACCGCCAATGCCCCCGCTGCCGTCGCCAGCGCCGCAGTCCAGACCGGATGCCGCTGGAGCAAGCGAGCCGCCTCCTCCCCCCACCGCTGCGGCGACCGCAGTTGTTGCCACTCCGCCGCGAGCTGCAGCCGGTTCACACTGCTTCGCAGCACGAGCAAATCCTTTTGCGCCTGGAGGCGGGTCAGTTCGGTTTCTTGAAACATGCGGAATCCTGTTTGAATTCTTCGAGCGTGGCGGAGAAGGATTGCCAGCGTCGCAAATGCGAACGCAGCTTTACGAGCGCCACCGTCGCCGCCACGCCATACGTCGCCGTGACCACCGCCAGCGCCAGCAACCGATGCGTGTCCCAGAAAAAAACCACCACGGTGGCGGTCAGCGAGACCAGCGTCATTAACACGCAAACGATCGCCAAGGCCGCCAGCAGTAGTGCGTCAACGATCCGGATCCGCTCCTCGACCACTTCCAGCAGGAATAACTCAAGGCGAAGTCCCGCCGTCTCACGCAACCGGTGAATCAGGCGCGTGGCGGTGGCCAGCATTCCGCCCTCTCCTGGAGGAGTTTCTTCCATGTTCAGCGGCGGCCAACCAAGACGCCGATGAGCAGGCCCACGCCGAACGCGGCGCCGATTGATTCATACGGATGTTCGCGGATCGTCTTGTCGGCAGCCTTGGCGCCTGCCACCGTCTTTTCCTCGATTCGCTGGCAGGTGGCTTTGGCCGACTCCAGCGCGGTGGACAGCCGGCTGCGCAATTCGCCCATCTTGTCTCCCGCCTGTTCGGCGGTGGCCTGCAGGACCGCTTCCGCATCGCGTGACAGTATCTTCAAGTCGGCCACGAGTTTTTCCATGTTGGCTTCGTTGGTCATAACCCATCCTTTCGTTTTTCGGTTTTAGAAGTTAATTGTTTCTCATCTGCTGACGCTCTAGAAACTAACGCAATTCCTGAAGAATTGCCAAGTGGATTTTTTGAAGGGCTGAAACTTTGCGCGCGTTGTTGGAACAACGGGGGGTAAAGCCACCGCAAAATACTCGCGTGCCTGCCAGTCGTTGCCCAAACTCGCGCCTGGAGCGGCGCGTTGACCGCCGCTTTCAGGCGCACGGTGCACCCACGAACGAACCCGGATCTTCCCCCGGCCGAAAGCGGTGCTAAAGCCACCGCACCAAACGCTATCGCGACGGCCGAGCGCGCCCAACTTCGCGAGGCGTCTGGTGCGGCGCGTTCGCCGCCGCTTTTGGCCGGCAACACGCTGTCAATCCAGCTGCGAATTTGGCCGATCAAACGCTCCATCTCCCCGCGAATCGTCAGGAGTTTGAATGAACATCTGTATCAAGTGTGGGTGGGTTCTGATGCCGCCGCCTTCTTCTGGAACAGCCAAATGTAAAGAATCGGCAAAATGCCTGCGGTGTTAAAAATGGCCAGGCAGATGAACCACGCCAGCTGTCCGTGGCGCGCGCTCTTCCACAGCGCGATCAATTTCCAGACGCCATCCCAGATGATCAGCATGACGACCACCATAATGAGCAGCACCAGCAGAGGTGCAGGCAGTCCGGTGTTTAAGTGGTTAATCGCAGCCAATAATGGTGCATGCATAATTTTTTAGAGAGTTGATGTTGTCTGGCGTGTGGTTTTAAATTGCGGACGGAGCGCGTCTGTGGCCGCGGCTCACAGTGCCGCGCTCCCAAAAAGGGAATGCATTTTGAGTCGTGGCCATAATCATTTGATGAAATAGCCAGAGGATTTCCATTGTTCGTCTGATTCCAAATCAAAAGTGACGGTTTCAACCGCGGACTTCTTGTTCGCGAAGGAAGTGTCGAATTGCATGACGACGTATTGCCCATCGGGGGCGCCTGGCAATTCGGTGAGGACTTGCGACGAACGCAGTTGGCGCGACACCACAACGCCGAGCGGTTTGCGAAAAGTGTTCATGGAATTCTCCCAAGCCGGTTCCGTCACTCCGCCCTGGAAAATCACGGAGGCCTCCTTCCAACTCTCCGAATACTCGCCTGCGTCAATCCGCACCAGCCATTTTTGCGCGGCGGTAACGGCAGTGAGAGCGCCCTGAACATCTGCCACCACTTCCGCGCCGGCGTGCGTCAACAACTGTCCCGTTGTTGTGGCCGGCGGGTGATTGGTCGCTGTCGAAAGTATTGCTTCCGGTACTTCCGCCAAAACTCCGTGCGCCACCGGAATTGGCGCCGCGTTGGTGTGGGTTTGCCTGGACGCCGGGATCTTCAGGAACCTGATGCCGCCGTCAACCGCGTGGGCCGTGACTGATGCGCCGCCACCGCCGAGGCTACCATTCAAGCTGTGGCCAACCACGGAATCCTTGTTCGGCTGGAGCGACGGAAACTCGCTGCGAATGCCGCCATCAACCGTGCTCGCGGAAATTGTCGCGTCGGCGTCCTCCGGCATGCTCAATGCGATCTGGCCATCAACCGCATGGAGCGACACCGATTGTCCGGCGCCGAGCGAACTCATTTCAGCGGTGATGCTACCGTCCACCGTATGGAGGTTCAGGTTGTGGCTGGCGCCTTTGATTTGCATCCCCCCATCCACCGTGGATACCGTAATGTCGCCCGCCATGCCATCTATGATCACGTTCCCATCCACACTTCTGACGTCGGCCAACCGCGCGTGCTCTGGTAACTGGACCGTGTAATCCACCGTCGCCCGGTCGCCAGTCAGGTTTTTGAACCACGCCCAACTCCACTCAAACGCGTTGAAGTTGGAGGAATGCTTGGTGTGGACGGCAGTTCTGCTGGGATCGGATTCAACATTGAATTTGACCGCATTGACGCTCTCGGCGGTCTTGCCGTGAATGACCGCGGCGAGCACCACCGCGTTGCTGCTCGAGCCGTGGATTGCGATCCGGCCATCCACATTATCAATGCTGAAGCGCCCATTCGCATCCAGTGGAAACGTCTGGGTCGAATCTTTCCGAAACTCGCCGTTAGCGTCCTGATGAATGCCCGCCTGCTGCAATTCCTGCGCAGTGAGCGTTTTTTCAGGTTCACTTGTCTTCCAATAAGCCGGTATCGCAATACTCACCGTAATTGCGATGATCACCACTACCATTGGAATCAAGATGATGCAACCGACCACAATCGCAAAACGCCGCCAAAAGAGGTCCTGATGCGGCATTATCGGACTGACCGTACCTTCACCAAGTGACGCTTGGGCAACCGGTTTTCGCAGGCTTGGTCCCGCATGAATCCAGTTGGTCATGCGCCTGCCGTCGGCATCCGTGAACACTTTGCAAGCCAGCAAAATCCAGTCAATCGTCGCCCAAATCCCCAATCCGCCACAGGTGAACAACTGTAAAAGACCCGTGCCGACCTTGCCCACGTAAAACCGATGTGCGCCAAACGGCCCAAAAAAGAACGCCAGTAGAAACGCAGGCAGGATGATTTTGTCGCTCGGGTCATTGTCTCCTGCCAACAGTGCCGCCGCAGCAACTGGCGCTGGCGCGAATGGCGGCGGCGATCCGGCAATGGTTTCGACTGCTGTTTTCACCTGGCTTGCCTGTTGATAACGCAGCGCCGGCTCCTTTTCCAACGCATGCAATACCACCTCGTCCAGCCGCACGTCCAGTTGGACTTTTTTCGACGGCGGCGCGAATTTCCCCAGCGGCAGCTCGCCCGTGAGCATCTCGTAAAAAACCACGCCCAACGAATAAATGTCCGCCCGATGATCCACGGTCTGCGGTTTCTCCACCTGTTCCGGCGCCATGTACGCCGGCGTGCCCATCACGTCCCGCGCGCCGGTCAGGGATAGCCCTTTGGCCTCCAAGCCGGCAATTTTGGCGATGCCGAAGTCGGCGATCTTCAGGTGGCCCTGCTTGTCCAACAGGATATTTTCCGGTTTGATGTCGCGGTGAACGATGCCCTGCCCATGGGCATATTGGAGCGCCTCGCAAATTTTCGGCACCAGGTCGAGCGCCTCGGCGGACGAAATTTTTCCCGCCTGCATCACCTGTCGCAACGTCAGGCCATCCACGTATTCCATCAGCAAGTAATACCGTCCCTGCACCTCGCCAAAATCAAAAATGGAGACGATGTTCGGATGGCTCAGCCGGGCCAGCACGCGGGCTTCGCGCTCGAAACGCTCGGCAAACTGAGGATCGCTTTGCTTTTCAGGCGCGAGGATCTTCAGCGCCACGAAGCGGTCCAGGCGCGGCTGCCGCGCCTTATAGACCGCGCCCATGCCGCCGCGGCCCAGGCATTCCAAAATCTCCAGTTGCGGAAAAAGCCTGGCCAGTTCGTCAATCGGCGGCGGCACAAAGGACGGCTGGCCGGGCGCCGCGCCGCCTTCCGTGGCAAAGCCCCGTTGCAGCAAGCAAGCCGGACACAGCCCCTCCGGCGTGTCCGGTTGCAGCGCCGCCCCGCACTGCGGACAGGCGCGCGGCATGACAACCGTTTGGCTGGCGACCAGCGGAGCTTGGGCCGCCACCAGCGAAACTGGCCGGGCAGAAGCCGGCGCAATGGGAGTTGGCTGGGGCTTGGTCTTCGCCCGTCTGGCGATAAAATAAACTATCGCCACGATGCCCGCCGTGGGGACGACAAACACGCAAAACAAACTCACCGCCACCACCAGCAGGACGAATACTCCATCGCCGGGGGCCATCATGCCCAACATCGGTTCAAAGTTCATATCGCCAAGTCCAACCATGCCCAACATCGGTTCAAAGTTCATATTCATTCCACTGGTTACTGAAGGAAAACCGGCGGAAGGTTACACTGAATTCACCCCGCCAGCGCCGCAAACAGACTCCGCAGTTCATCCTCCACCTTCGCCGGGCTGGCCACGGTCTCGGCGATTTCGGCCCGGAGCAGTTCGCGATACTGCTGTCGCAGGCGATGCACGGCCACTTTCACCGCGCCTTCGGTCGTACCCAGCCGCGTGGCGATCTCGGCGTAGCGCACCGACCGGCTCGCTTCGGTCAGCGTGGGCTTCAATTGCCCGAATAATTCCTCCCGGCCTGTTGCCGCGTATTCCTGGCGCAGACGGCGCAACACCTGGTCCAGCAACGTCAAAGCCCAGCGCCGTTCGAAAGTCTTTTCGGCGGTGGCGGGATCGGCGGGTTCGAAATGGCACCCCGTTTCAGCGGCGACGGGATCAATCGAAATGGGAATCTGTCCGCCGCCGCGTTTCTGCGCGCGGGCCTTCTCCCATTCGTTGGCCAGAAAATGCTTGAAGGACGCGAGCAGGAACGAGCGAAACCGTCCTCGCGATTCATCCGCGCTGGCGAGATAATTCTTGGCCAGCAGCCGCGCGAAAAATTCCTGCGTGAGGTCCTGGGCGTCGTGCGGCGAATTCCCCAGTCTCCGCACATAAGCGTAAAGCGGATGCCAATAGGTCTGACACAGCCGCGCCAGGGCGTCGCGCGCCCGGGTGGTGTCCGCGCGGCCAGCAGCCAAAACAACCGACCAATGGGTGGTGACAAAGGCGGCCGATCCAGCGCCCAGACCCGGCGATGCCGCCGGGATGTTGGTATTTTCGGTGGTGCCACTCGTGCTCACGGCTGTCCAAACTAAAGGCCGCTGACCGGAACCGCAAGCCAACGCGGAAAGAGGCAAATGAGTTTTAACGCCATGGCGCAACCACATCACCCTCAAACTCATCCTCATTTGGTGGAGAATAGAGGGCAGTCCCGCAGGGACGTGATAATAATAGCCCGGATCCTGAAAGCGCTCAAAAGCGGTGCTGAAGCCACCGTACCCCAAACGCTGGCGCGACGACAATGTGATTTTCAACTTCGCATCTGGACTGCGGCGTGTTCACCGCCGCTTTCGCGCACGCGCCGGGCCAACCAACAATTCAAAATCATACGTGGTGTTGGTACTAACGTCTTTTTTCGCCCAGTGCAAATTCTGTGTGTTGGGTCAGTGCGCCTCATGGTTGTCGTGATTGGCCTTGCGCTTGGCGGCTTCGGCGATCACTTTTTCCGCGGCTTCGCGCGGCATTTCCTCGTAGTGGCTGAATTCCTCCGCATGCACGCCACGTCCGCCGGTGAGTGAGCGCAAGGTGCTGGAATAATGATACAACTCCTTGGTGGGCACGCTCGCCTTAATCACTTGAAACGGGCCATCGGTGTCCATCCCCAGGATTTTTCCGCGCCGGGACGAAAGGTCGCCCATGACCTTGCCCATGAAATCCTCCGGGATGCGGATTTCCACCGTCTCAATCGGCTCCAGTAGCACCGGCTTGGCGGCGGTAAACGACTCCTTGAAGGCAAAATACCCGGCGATTTGAAAGGCGATATCCTTGGAATCCACCGGATGCATCTTGCCGTCGTAAAAATCAATCTTTACGTCGGTCACCTTGCAGCCGGCCACAATGCCCTCGGTGCAGGCTTGGTTCACCCCCTTCTCGACCGAGGGCACAAAACTGCGGTCCACGTTCTGGCCCACGAGCGATTGAGTGAATTCCACGCCGCTGTCACGCGGCTTGGGTTCGATGCGCATCCAAACCTCGGCAAACTGGCCGGCCCCGCCGGTCTGCTTCTTATGGCGGTATTTCGATTCGCCCTTGCCTCTGATCGTCTCGCGGTATTTCACCCGCGGCTCGGCCAGTTCCACGTGAACATTGAAGCGGCGGCGCAAACGGTCGGCCACGACTTCCAAGTGCAGTTCGCCCTGCGCGGAAATAACCGTCTGGTGCAATTCCGAATCCACGGCATAGAGAAACGTCGGGTCTTCGTTGTGCAACGAGGCGAGGCCGGAGGCGATTTTTTCCTCCTCGCCCTTCACGTTCGCGACCAGCGAGGCGTGGATGTTCGGCTTGGGATACACCACTTTGGGCAGCGTGACGGGATGTTTCGGCGAGCACAGCGTGTTGCCGGTGTGCGTGTCCCTGAGTTTCACCACCGCGCCGATGTCCCCCGCCCCGAGCGTATTGACCGACTCGCGGTTCTGGCCGTTCAGCAGATAAATCTGGCCGATGCGTTCGGTGATCTTGCGGTCGCTATTGAACATGTCGGTACCGCTATGCACCGCGCCGGAATAGACGCGGAAGAAGGAAAGCTCGCCAAAATGCGCCTCGGACATGGTCTTGAAAATGTAGGCAACGGTTTCCGCGCCATCCAAAGCCACCAAGGTGTCGTTGCCGCTGGCGTCATTGGCCGGGACTTTCTTCCGGTCCACGGGCGAGGAGCCGTATTTGGCGATGAAATCCATTAGCCGTGCCACGCCGACGTTCTTTTCCGCCGAGATGGCGAACAAGGGGATGAACAGCTCCTTTTGCACCGCCGCATGGATGCCCGCTCGGAACTCCTCCTCTGCCAAGGTGCCTTGCTCAAAATACTTGTTCATCAACTCGTCGTCTGATTCGGCGATGTGCTCGATGAGTTCGCGGTGGAGCGCCTGGGCTTTTTCCGCCCATTCGCCGGTGGCGGGCTCCTCGGTGAATTTGCCGGAGCCGTCCGTGGCATAGGTGACGATTTCACTTCGCAGCACGTCGAGCGTGCGGTTGAATCCGGGACCGGCGTTCACCGGCACCGAAAGGGGAAACACGTGCCGCCCGAAATGATCCTGCGCGGCTTTCAGCGCCGCGTCGAAATCCACGTTTTCCTTGTCCAGGGCGTTGATAACGATCATTTTCGGGAGGCCGTAGCCGGTGGCATAATTCCAGACGCGGTCGGTGCCCACCCCCAGCCCGTGCTGGGCGTGAATGACCACCAGCGCAAAATCACCCACGCGCAACGCGCTCAACCCCTCGCTGATAAAATCCAGATATCCGGGAGTGTCAATCAGGTTGAACTTCTTCCCGCCCCATTCGGCGTGCATCAGCGTGGCGGATACGGAGATCTGCCTCTGCTTTTCACTGACATGATAATCGGATACGGTCGTGCCGTCGGCGATGCGTCCCATGCGGGTGATCACACCGGCGCAAAGAAGCATCGCCTCACTCAACATGGTTTTCCCGGAGGAAGCGTGGCCGACGATGGCGAAGTTGCGGATTTCAGCAGGAGAATAATTTTTCATAAGGCGGGTTCACAGGCAGTTGTTGGTTTCAAAACGTGCATTATGGCTGTCAGGCATTTCAAACCCAATCGCCACCGCTTGGCAAGTCCAAATTGCAACCAAATTACAGCTTCCGGAATGCAACACACTTGCAGGCTGGCGTGAACGCTGTATTTTCAGGAGCAAAGTTGAGGGGCGCCACCCGCAGGCCGCTTGACCGCCCAAGGCCATTTGCGCGTTGAAGCGGGCTAAAGCAGCGCTCCCAGCCAGCAGGACGATATGGACCACGTGCCCCACAAATTTTTATTGATCAGCAGCGAGGAAGCCTCCGCCCGCCGGATCAGTGAACTGATGTCCGCCGCCATGACGGGAGCGGAGGTCACCATTGAACCGACGACGGACGCCGGCTTGGCGATGGTGGCGACCAATAATTTCGACGCCTTGCTGTTCGACGTGCCGCAGGCCAATGCCTCCGCCCTCTTCCAAATCACCTTTCTTGCCATCCAGGCCCCGCGATTGCCGGTGCTGGTGATCGGCCCGACTGAAGACGAGGCGTATTTGGCCGAGGCGGTGTTCAGCGGCGCGCAGGAGTATCTTGGGCGCGAGCACCTGTCCGCCGCCACGCTGGCCCACGCGATTCATTGTTCCATCGCCCGACAGCAGGAAAGGCTGGAGCTGGTCGCCGAAAAGAACAACTACTACGACATTTTTGATCATCTGGTGGAGGGTATCTTCCGCACCACGGTCAGCGGCCACTACCTGCTGGCCAATATCGCGCTGGCGCGGATTTATGGCTACAACTCGCCGGTGGAACTGATGGCCAGCATCAAGGACATCGCGGGCTCCCTGTACGTGGAACATGGGCGCCGCGAGGAATTCATGCGGCTCATGCAGGAAAACGACACCTTGAGCGGTTTCGAGTCCAAGATCTACCGCAAGGACGGCAGCATCATCTGGATCTCGGAAAACTGCCGCGCCGTGCGCGACGTTCAGGGCAGGCTGCAATACTACGAAGGCACCGTGGAGGACATCACCGAGCGCAAGCGAGCCGAGGAACAAATCCGCCGCGCCACCGGCGAACTGTCCCGCAGCCGGGAGGAATTGCGCACCAAGAACTCGCTCATGGAGGAGAATCTCCGCACGGCGCGCGAAATCCAGCTCACCATGCTGCCGCAACAGTACCCCACCTTTCCGCAAAACGTCCCGCTGGAGGAGAGCGCCTTCCAATTCGTCCACCGTTACGAGCCGGCGGAATCCGTCAGCGGCGATTTTTTCAGCATCACCGCCATTTCCGACACCGAAGTGGGGGTGTTCATCTGCGACGTGACCGGGCATGGCGTTCGCGCCGCGTTGGTCACCGCTATGATCCGGGCGCTGGGCGAGGAATTGAAGCCGCTGGCGCGCGATCCGGGAAATTTCATGCGCAAGCTGAATTTCGATTTGTGCAGCATCTTGAAAAACACCGGTTCGCCGATGCTCACCACCGGATTTTACGCCGTGGCGGACTGCCAGACCGGGCGGCTGCGCTTCGCCAATGCCGGTCATCCCAAGCCGCTGCTGGTGCGACGTTCACTCGGCCAGGTGGAACCGCTCATCAACGCCTCCGGCCGCAGCCAGCCTGCACTTGGCCTGTTTGAAGATCCTCCGTACCAGTCCACCGAACTCACGCTGGCGCCCGGCGATTTCCTGATGCTGTTCACCGACGGTCTCTTCGAAGTGCAGGGCCAGAACGAGGAGCTCTATTCCCAGGAACGGCTGATGCTCGATGTGAAGAATTTCCTCACTCATCCGCCCGGCGTTCTCTTTGATGAACTGCTGAGTGTCATCCGCGCCTTCGCCCTCAATAGCGAATTTGACGATGACGTGTGCCTGGTGGGCATGGATTACCTCGGGCTGCCGGCGGCCAAAGGCTGACCGAAACCCGATATCCGCATTCGCGAAATCCGAAAGCCCCACCCAGATTTGGGGCTAATGATGAAACTCGAACCCGGCACTCACTTAAACCCACAAATCGGATGCTTCATGGCCACGTGGCAAATGCCACCAATGCGGTCATTTGTTCCGGGTACACCCGCTGCGGGAGGGTTTGGGCACGCACTTCACCATGACTGACCTAATTTATAGCAGTTGCCAATTCCTTGTCTGTCGCACAAGGTTATTAAAGAATTCCATTTAAAACGCGATGGCCGCTGGATGGTTTTGATGGAGTGATGGAGGTTTAATCGATTTTTTTTGTTGCAAAATAGCAATTTCCACTATATGAGGACTCTGGTTTTTCAGGTACAAGGGAGGAATCAAATTTGGCGGGGTAAGGGGAATGGCTTTTGAGGAGCAATCAACTTATGGCAAAATTGGAAAGACAGAAGCGAATTTTAATTGTGGATGATCATCCGCTGGTGAGGTTCGGGTTGGCGATGGCTTTGACCAAGGACCCCAATTACCTGATATGCGGCGAAGCGTTGGATCACCAGGAAGCGCTGGCCAAAATTCGGGAATCGAACCCGGATTTGGTGACGGTGGATTTGACGCTCAACAACTCCCACGGGCTTGAACTGATAAAGGATATTCACGTCCAATTTCCGGCGTTGCTGGTTTTGGTCATTTCGGTGCATGATGAATTCTTGAATGCGCGGCGGGTGATCAGCGCCGGGGCGCACGGCTATATGACCAAGCAGGAACCGCTGAGCCAGGTGCTCACGGCGGTGGACCGTATTTTTGCCGGAGAGTTTTATGTCAGCCACCACGTCACTTCGCAGCTGGCGCTGCAACTGGCCGGGCGCAAGCGCAATTACCAGGCGCCGGAAATCCACAGTCTCACCGACCGCGAGCTGGAGATTTTTGAGCTGACGGGCGATGGCTTGAACGTCCGGCAAATTGCCTTTCGATTGAAGCTGGGAACCTCCACGGTGGAGACATATCGCAACCGCCTCAAGGAAAAACTTTGTTTAAGCGGCCGCGCAGCCATACTGCAATCCGCCATTCGCTGGAATCGCAGCGGCAGCTTGAACGTTAAACCGGCTGAAGAAAAGGTCAATAACCAGCTAAACCACAAGCCATAACATAGGGTCATAGTTATATGAAAGGGCGGGGACAATCGCAAAAATCGCCAGGCAAGTGCCGCTTGTTTTTGGTGGAAGACCATCCGGTAACCCAGCAAGGGCTTGCCCTGTTGCTGAATCTGGAAGCCGACTTGCAGGTGTGTGGCAAGGCGGGAACGGTGGACAAGGCCCTGACGGAAATCGCGGCGACGCAGCCCAACCTGGTGATTGTTGACATTGCGCTGCCGGGGCGGGATGGAATCGAATTGATCAAGGACCTTGCGACCTTCCACCCGCAGCTGCCGACCCTGGTGCTGTCAACCCTGGATGAAGCGATTTACGCCGAACGCGCCCTTCGCGCCGGCGCCAAGGGCTATATCATGAAACAAGAACCGGTCGAATTGCTCCTGGAGGCCGTGCATCACGTGCTGGCTGGCGAGGTTTACTTGAGTGAAGCCATGCGCAATAACCTTTTTCAAAAGAGCCTTTCCCGCGCCTCCAAAGCCGGCACCGTGAGCATTGAGGGTTTGAGCGACCGCGAATTGGAGGTGTTCCGATTGATCGGTGAAGGCTGCGGCACACGACAAATCGCCGCGGACCTGGGGGTAAGCGTCAGCACAGTGGAAACTCACCGCACCAATATCAAGAAGAAGCTGGGCGCGAAACGCGCGCCAGATTTGGTGCGGCAGGCGGTGGAATGGCTGCATCGCCAAAATTCAAGCCCCCGACCGTAAGTGCCGGTTTCGCCTGCCTCTGGCCCGGTCAACAGAATCAGAAATGGCCCGAAACTTTTTTGGATCATCTCTGCTTTTCGTTGGCGGCCAGACTCACGCTGACCACACTGCCGCCGCGCTTGCCGCATCGGATCGCCAGGGTGCCGCCGATCACTGCGGCGCGCATTTTCATGTTGTGTAAACCGGCGCCGACCGATTTTTCAGGACGGGCGAGGAATCCCGAGCCGTCGTCCTCGATCATGAGGACGAGCTGGCCGGCCCGCTCCCGCAAGGTGATTGAGATTTTCCGGGCCCGTCCATGTTTGATGGCGTTTTGCACGGCTTCTTGGGTGATGCGGTAGAGATGGCCAGCCACGTTGCGATCGGAAACGGCGGTGGCCGGGTAGAGCCGAAAGCGGCAGTGCGCGGCACCCGTGGCTAAGACTTCTTTGGCCAGCTCCTCCAAGGCGAAAACCAGCCCGTTACGTTCCAAACTGACGGGGTTAAGCCCCTTGGCCAGGTCACGCGCCTGCTGAATGGTGCTATTGATCATATGCTCAACCGCCTTGGCGACCGCGGCCGCCGGGGAACCATTCTGGTCTGTCAGCATTTTTTCCAATGCGCCAATGCGACACTTGGCTCCCACCAGAATCTGGCAAAGACCGTCATGCAAATCCCGCCCGATGCGTTCCTGTTCCATCTCAATGCGCCGCAATACCTCGCGCTCCAAGCGCTCCCGTTCGGCGCTAATCGCCATCTCCAACTGCTTGCGGTCAGTGATGTCCCGCACTGCACCGAGCATCAGTTTGCGGCCCTGATGTTCAAAGAAACTGGTGTTGATCTCCACCGCGATGCGCTCCCCATTTTTCTTGCGATGCCAGCGCAAGGGAACCCGGGCGGCTTTTTTGGCCACCGACACTTTGGTGCTTTCCGGCTCGGCGGAAACATCTTCCAGCCGCAACTTAAGGAGTTCCTCGCGGCTGTAGCCGTAAAGCTGAGTTCCGCGCCGGTTAACATCGAGAATTTGATGGGTTGCCTGATCCGCCACGAGGATGGCGTCCGACTCCAATTCAAAAAGCTGCCGGTAGCGCTGCTCGCGGTTTCTCAATTCCGCCTCCGCTTCCTTTTGCTCCGTGACATCCAACCCAAGGATAAGCATGCACTGTTCACCGTTGATGGGAATCACTTCAATCCACAACAAGTGATTCCGGAGCTGCCCGGATTTGGTCCGGAAGGTCTGCTCCAGACCATGCAGATGTCCATGCTTTCGCAGCTGCTCCATGATGAACCTGCGCTGGCGGGGATCCGGATACGCTTTCAATTCAAGGGCGGCGTGGCCGATGACCTCCTCCCGGGTGTAGCCGCAGGTATGCAAAAAGGTATCATTCGCGTCCAGAATTGAACCGTCGGCAAGCCGGATGAGCGTGACCGGTATGGGAATGGTCTTAAACATCCGCGAGAATCGTTCTTCGGATTGGATCAGGGTCAGTTCCGCTTGCTTGCGCTCGCTAATATCCGTAATGGCGCCGACCATGCGGACGGGGCGGCCAGTGGCATCGCGCACCGCCTCGCCACGCGAGAAAACCCAGCGATAGCTGCCGTCCTTGTGCCTCAGTCTGAATTCCATCGAGTAACGCCCGCCTTTTTCCAGATGATTCCGGGTCACGTCATTGACCTGCGCCTGGTCGTCGGGATGAACACGCTTCAAGAAGGCGGATTTGTCGTCGGGCAGTTCGTCTTCGCGATAGCCGAGGATTTCCTTCCAGCGCGGAGAAAAATGATCCTCATTGGTAAGCAGATTCCAGTCCCACAAGCCATCATTCACGGCGCGCTCTGTCAGCACATATCGCTCCTGGCTCCGGCGCGATGCCTCTTCCGCCTGTTTGCGCTCAGTGATATCTTCCTTCACCGCGACGAAGTGCGTAATTCTGCCATCCTCATTTTTTATTGGACTGATGGAAGCGAATTCCCAATACAATTCGCCATTCTTTTTACGGTTATGGAATTCGCCGCGCCACTCACGACCCTGCTTGATGGTCTGCCATAACCGCTTATATTCCCCAGCCGGCAATTCGCCTGACTTGAGCATCCGCGGGTTTTTGCCGCACACCTCTTCCGCCGTATAGCCCGACACTTGGGAAAACTTGGGATTGATGTATTCGATCGCGCCGGTGGCGTCGGTAATGACGATGGAAGCGGGGTTTTGCTCCACAGCACGCGAAAGCTTTCGCAGTTGATTCTCCGCCTGCTTGCGCGCGGCCAGCTCTTCCATCGCCGTAAGCGCGAATGATACGTCGCCACTGACTTGCGTCAGCAGGGCAAGTTCGTTTTCATTAAAGAAATCCGGCTGTGGTGCATAGACCAGAAAGGCGCCCGCCACCTTATTTCCGGTCTGGATGGGAAACACGGCCGCGTAACGCAACCCGAATTTCAATGCTCGGTCGCGCCATGGGACCATGAAGGCATCCCGTGCAATATCTCCGACCACTACGGGCCGGTTTTCGAGGATAGCCAGGCCCGCCGGTCCGCACTTTGCAGGGTCATGGAGGGTCGGCCAGACACGGAGGCCGTCAAGATAGCCGGTCTCGCCAGCCTTCGCCACTGGTTGCACCGTTCCATCTGGCGCGATCATGCCAACCCATGCGAGTTTGAAGCCGCCTTTTTCCACTGCTATCCGGCATACCTCCCCCAACAGTTTCTGCTTGTCGGAGACGTGGACGATCACACGATCGATGCCGACCAGGATGGCCTTTGCGCGGTCGAGCTGAGTGATGCGTTCCTCCGCAAGCTTGCGGTCGGTGATTTCGCGCACGGTCGCCTGGAGAAACGGTTTTCCCCCTTGTTCAACGCGCGTGAGCAGCACCGACGCGGGAAACTCGACGCCATCAGAACGACGGTGCAGCCATTCAAAGAAATGGCTGCCCCGCCGCATGGCCGTTTCAATCATGGCCTTCGCGGCCTTCGCGGAAGGCCGGCCATCCGGCTGATATTTCGGCGAAAGTTCCCACGGCGCGAACGAGACAAACTCATTCAAAGTTCCGGCACGGAACATTGCCACCGCGGACGGATTGCCGGACGTAAATTTCCACGCAGGGGGTTCCAGCGTCATGATGGCATCTCGCGAACTGGTGAAAAGTAACCGATAGCGCTCTTCGCTCGCGCGCAAAGCCTCCTCCACCTGCTTGCGTTCACTCAGATCCCGCAAGCAAAGCCGACATTGTTTCCGGGGATGTTTCGTATCACGCACCGCGTCCACATGGACGACTACCGGCTTGCCCTGCGCCGTCGTCAAAGTCAAATCCGTGGCCTGCCAACCCTTGGAGCGGAACACCCGTCGGCAAAACTGATCGAATGCAGCCTGTGCCTCCGCTGAAATGAAACGCGTGAATTTTTGCCGGATGAGGCGGCCACCCTCCAGCCCGAGCAGGTGTTCCGCGCTGATATTGGCTTTCAGGATCTCGCCTTCCGCGCTCAAGGTTAGATGGGTTACCGGCGCAAAATCGTAACCGTCGGCGCAGCCCCCGCGCGAAGCTTCCAATTTCTGCTGCATCCGGCGGAGTTCTTCGTTTTGGACTTCCAGCTCGAGCTGGCGGACTTGCAACTGACGCACCAGCGTCTGCACGTCTTCCGCCGACATCCGGGCAACCTCGCGCCGCGTCAGGCGCAGCTGTGGTTCGCCCCGCGCCCGGGCTTTTTTGGGCGAGTCGGAAGATGTGTTGCGTCCTTTCATGGGACAGGGTTCTTTTTGCGGCTGGATGGGTTCATTTGAAGTGAACCTCTTAAACTTCGGCGTCGCGAGCAACGGAAACGCGAAAGAACTCATGAAAATAATACTGGGAATGTCCAGTTTGCCAAAACAAATATGTGAGGTTTTTTGCTTTCAGCAGCCGAGTATTGGCCGGTGGCTCCCGTAAATCGTCACCCCGTGACCAGCGTCCCAACCTGTTCGCCGAGCACCACGCTGCGAAGATTATGCGGGCGGAAGAAGTCGAAGACGATGATGGGCATTTGGTTGTCCATGCACAACGAAAACGCGGTGGAGTCCATGACTTCCAGCCGCTGTTGCAGCGCATCCAGGTAGGAAATCTGGGTGAAACGCTTGGCTTTGGGATTCTTCTTCGGGTCGCTGTCGTAAATGCCGTCCACTTTGGTGGCTTTCAGGATCACTTCCGCGCCGATTTCATTGGCACGCAGGGCGGCGGCGGTGTCGGTGGAAAAATAGGGATTGCCGGTGCCGCCGCCAAAGATGACGATGCGGTGCTTCTCGAGATGGCGCACCGCACGGCGGCGGATGAAGGGTTCGGCCACCTGCGACATGGCGATGGCGCTCTGTACGCGCGTGGGCGCGCCGAGCTTTTCCAGCGCGTCCTGCAAGGCGAGGGAGTTTATGATCGTGGCCAGCATGCCCATGTAGTCGCCCGTGGCGCGTTCCACCCCGCGCTTGCTGCCGCTCAGGCCGCGAAAAATGTTCCCGCCGCCGACCACCACCACCACCTGCACCCCGAGTTCACGGACTTCGCAAATTTGTTCGGCCATGTTTTGCACCGCCTCGGGGCTGATGCCGTTGCCTCCCTCGCCACCCAGCGCCTCGCCGCTGAGCTTGAGCAAAATACGGGAAAATCTGGCGCGTTTGGACTTGATCATAAAGGTGCAGGCGCGTGAAAAATCACGCGTCTCTTTTACCATCAAAAAACTGGGTGGTCAAACCAATCTGGCATGGCAATTTTGCCGGATTCGCCTCATCTTGGGGCACATGGATCCTGCCAGTCATTATCGCGGACGCCTCGCGCCGTCGCCGACGGGCTATTTGCATCTGGGCCATGCGCGAACCTTCTGGCGGGCGCAGGAGCGCGCCCGCGGCGGCACGTTGATCCTGCGCAGCGAGGATCTGGATGCCGTGCGCTTCAAGCTGGAGTTTGTCGAGGCGATGATCGAAGACCTCCGCTGGTTCGGCATTGCCTGGAGCGAAGGCCCCGATGTGGGCGGGGATTTTGCGCCTTACCACCAGAGCGGGCGCATGGCCATCTACCGCGCCGCCCTCAACCAATTACGCGCCGGAAGATTTGTCTATCCCTGTGCCTGCTCCCGCAAGGACATTCAAGCCGCCATTACCGCGCCGCACACGGGCGATGACGAGGTCGTTTATCCCGGAACGTGCCGCCCCATGGGTGACCCATGGCAGGTGACAGATGACCTGGGGCCGGAGCCTCGTAGCGGTGTCTCGGCAGGGCGCCGCCTGCTAAAAAATGACACGAAATCGGAATCTGGCGCCACGTCAGGCATCACTCTTCACTCGGCACGTGCCCCCGCTTGGCGCTTCCGGGTTCCCGACGGCGAGGTGGTTTCGTTCACGGATGGAAATTGCGGCGAACAAAGATTTGTCGCTGGCAGGGATTTTGGTGATTTTGTGGTGTGGCGCGGCGACGACCTGCCGGCCTATCAACTCGCCTGTATGGTGGATGACGCCGCAATGCGCATCACGGAGGTTGTGCGCGGGGCGGATTTGCTGGTCAGCACAGCCCGGCAGCTCCTGCTTTATCGCGCGCTGGGGTTGCCGCCGCCGGATTTTTTCCATTGTGAACTGATGTGCGACGAGCGCGGCGTGCGGCTGGCGAAACGGCATGATTCGTTGAGCCTGCGGGAATTGCGCGCGCGCGGCGAATCGCCGGTGAATTTGCGCGCCGGGTGGGGGACATGAATAAGCGGAGCTAAGCCACAATTCTTAAAAAAATGCTTGTGAAATATTTCACGATAAGGCAGATTTTGCGGCTCTGACGCCCCCCAAGGCATGCTGCCGGCCGGAGTGATTTATCGTCGGAATCAGTCGGTGTATTGTTGCGTGAACCAATTTAGAAAAATCGTTTATGTCTGGTTGCTACTGGCGGCGGTCCTCGCCGCGAGCGCGGGCGCACAACCTGCTGCTGCGGAGGCGACCAATGAGGTGGTTGCGGCGGCGAACTCCCACCCGGCTGCTGCGGTGGAACCGCTCGTGCCGATGGTGGCGCCGACCTTGTTCCATCTCTTCGGGATTGCCTGGCTGCCAGTCACCAATTCCATGATTTGCACCTGGCTTGTGGCCGCGCTCATTATCGGAATCGTGCGTCTGACGACCGGGAAGTTGAGCGAGATTCCGGGTCAGGGACAGAACGTGATGGAGGCGATGGTCGAAGGTTGGGAAGGCCTCATGAGCAACGTGCTGGATCCGAAAGTGGTCAAATGGGTGTTTCCCTTCGGAACCACCTACTTTATTTTCATTGTGATCTGCAATTTTACCGACCTGCTTCCGGGAGTGGGGAGCATCGGCTGGGTGCATGAAAAGACGGGACCTTTTCTTTCGGTGCCGCACGTCGAACTGCCCTTTCTCCGTCCGCCCACGAGCGACGTGAACCTGACCCTGGCCATGGCTTCCGTCTTTTTCGTAATGTGCTTGTATTGGGCGGTGCGTTACAACGGATTTTGGGGTTTGATCAAACATACGTTTGGGATCAAAGTGGAGGCCAATAAATACGCCTACTTGCCGCTGCTGCTGCTGTTCATCTTCATCGGCGTCATGGAATCGTTTTCCATTTTGTTCATCCGGCCCGTCGCGCTGGCCTTGCGGCTCTACGGCAATATATTCGGCGGGGAAACCATGCTGACGATGGCGATGTCGCAGAAGTCGGCGCTCCTGGCGGTTTTGCTGGCGCTGCCCGGGTATTTTTTTGAGACCGTCGTCTGCCTGTTGCAGGCGTTTGTATTTGCGATGCTTTCCGTTGCCTTCGTGGGGACGATGTGCACGCACTCCGACGAGGAGCATGGCCATTGACTTTTAAATTTGCAGCCGGCCGGCCTTTCGGCCGACGGCTGCGAGAAACCAAAACAACCAAAGAACAAACAAATATGCTCGCAGAGATTCACGCAGACGAAGTACGCATTGGCTTGGCCTTCGGTGGCGCGGCCATCGGCATCGGCATCGCCGCCGCCGGCGGCGTCATGGCCATCGGACGCAACCCCGGCGCCTTCGGCAAGGTCTTCACCACGATGCTCATCGGCATGGCGCTGGCCGAGGGGTTGGCCATTCTGGCCTGGATCGTCGCCAAATAGCACCGAGGCTTATGTTCGACACGCTTGGCATCCAATGGCCGAAGTTGATCGCGCAATTCGTGGACTTCGCGATCGTGCTGTTCGTGCTCTGGAAATTCGCTTACAAGCCGGTTTTCAACATGCTCGAGGCGCGCAGGGAGAAGATCGCGGAGGGCGTCGCCAACGCCGACAAAATCAAGTCGGAACTCGCCAGGACCGAGGCCGCGCGCCAGAAAATCCTGGCCGATGCCGGCGATCTGGCCAACAAGATCATTGCTGACGCCCGGGCCGCCGCGGCGCGCGTGTCGGAAGTGGAAACGCAAAAAGCAGTCACCGCCGCCGAGCAGATCCTGATCAAGGCGCGGGAAGCCGCCGCGCAGGAACGCGCCGCGGCGCTCGTCGCGCTCAAGCGCGAGGTCGGACGCCTGGTGGTGCAAACCTCCATGACCGTCACCGGCAAAATCCTTAGCCCGGTGGATCAAAACCGGCTGGCGGAGGAGACTCAGAAGCAAATCATCTGAGCGTAAATCAGGATGAAAATTTCCAAGCAAGCCCAGCGCGAGGCACGGCAACTATTTCGCAGTTGCGTCGTCAATGGCGTTTTGAACGAGGCCCGCGCTCAGCAGACGGTGAACCTGCTTGCGGACATGAAGCCGCGCGGCTATGTGGAAATTCTGGCGCGGCTCCACCGTTTGGTGCAGTTGGATGTCGCCAAGCGTACCGTGCGGGTGGAAAACGCCGTGGAAACCACCCCGGAACAAGCCGCCAGCCTCAAGGCGAGCCTCGAAAAGCACTATGGCCCCGGTCTGGAGATCAATTATGGGACCAACCCGGCGCTGATCGGCGGTTTGCGGATCCAAGTGGGCAGCGACCTTTACGACGGCAGCGTGAAAACGCGTCTGGAAAAATTGCAGCAAAGTTTTTGAAAAATCGTGGCGGCAGCTCGGCCGAGTGCCGCTGAATGGCAGCTATACGGCGCTCGGTCGGGACGCCGCTACGAATTGAATTTATGAGTAATTTGTTACAGGAAATTGAAGCCAAGATCGCGGGCGTGAAAGCCGCGACGGCGAAACAGAACGTCGGCACCGTCCGTGAAATCGGGGACGGCGTGGCCAAGATTGAAGGCCTCACCGACACGATGCTTAACGAGATGCTCGATTTCGGCAACGGGGTGGTGGGACTGGCGCTCAACCTGGAGGAGACTGAAGTTGGCGCGGTCATCCTTGGCGATTACACCCAGATCAAGGAAGGAACAGAAGTCCACACAACCGGCAAACTCTTGCAGGTGCCCGTGGGCAAGGGCCTGCTTGGCCGCGTCGTCAACGTGCTCGGCGAGCCGATTGATGGCAAAGGGCCGATCAAGGAAACCACCTTCTATCCGGTCGAGAAAATTGCACCCGGCATCGTCAGGCGCCGGCCCGTCAGTCAGCCGGTGCAGACCGGCATCATGGCCATTGACGCGATGATCCCGATTGGCCGCGGCCAGCGCGAACTCATTATCGGCGACCGTTCCACCGGCAAGACCACGATCTGCGTGGATACCATGATCAACCAATCGCGCATCAACAAGGCGGCGGAAACGGCCGGCGACAAGGAAACCCGTCCGATTTACAACATTTACGTCGCGATTGGCCAGAAACAGTCGAACATTGCGCGCGTCGTCGGCGTCTTGGAAGAGGCCGGGGCGATGCCTTATACGATTGTGGTGGTCGCCTCCGCTTCAGATTCGGCCTCGAACCAATACCTCGCGCCGTTTGCCGGCGCGGCGATTGGCGAATGGTTCATGGACAACGGCATGGACGCGCTGATCATTTTTGACGATTTATCGAAGCATGCCGTCGCGTATCGCCAGGTGTCGCTCATTTTGAAGCGTCCATCCGGCCGTGAAGCGTATCCCGGCGACGTGTTTTATCTCCACAGCCGCCTGCTCGAGCGCAGCGCGCGCGTCGGCGAGAAATACGGCAACGGCTCGCTCACCGCGTTGCCCATCATCGAGACCCAGGCGGGTGACGTCTCAGCTTACATTCCCACCAACGTGATTTCGATCACCGATGGGCAGATTTATCTGGAAACGGACTTGTTCTATCAAGGCGTTCGTCCGGCGGTGTCCGTCGGTCTGTCCGTCTCGCGCGTGGGTTCCGCGGCGCAAATCAAGGCCATGAAACAGGTGGCCGGCCGCATCAAGGGCGACCTGGCGCAGTACCGTGAACTGGCCGCGTTTGCGCAATTCGGTTCCGACCTCGACGCCAAGACGCAGGCCTTGCTGGAGCGCGGCAAGCGGATTATCGAAATCTTCAAGCAGCAGCAGTATGATCCCGTTTCCGTGGAGGCGCAGGCGGTGGTGCTCTGGACGGTGCAAAACAATTATTTTGACGACGTGCCCGTGGACAAAGTGAAGGATTTTCAATACAAGCTTTCGCAGTATTTCCACACCCGCAAGCCGGAGCTGCTCTCCAAAATCTTGAAGGAAAAAGCCATCAGCGACGCCATCGCGGCGGACTTGAAGGCGGCGGTGGGCGAGTTCAAACAGACTTATCGCTGATTTTAAATGCCCAGCACGCGCGACATACGCCGGCGAATCAAGTCGGTCAAGAACACCGCCCAGATCACCAAGGCCATGCAGATGGTGGCGGCGGCCAAAATGCGCAAGGCGCAGCAGGCCGCGCTCGTCGGCCGGCCCTATGCGCAGTTGCTGAACGAAATCATGGCCGAGGCGGCCACCCGCACGGTGGGCTTTAATCATCCGTTGATGCAAGCGCGGCCGGTGGCAAAGCGTGCGCTGGTCCTGGTGGGCACCGATCGCGGACTCTGCGGCGCTTTGAACGGCAATCTTTTTCGCGAGGCCGCCAAGCTGGACAAAAACACCACGGTTTTTGTCACGGCAGGGAAAAAGGCCGCCCAATTTGTCGCCCGCACGAAGCGGATTCTGGCGGCGGAATTTCATTTCAAGGATACGCCGGAATTTGGCGAAGCCCGGGCCATCTCAAAAATCGTGCAGCAGATGTTTTTGAAGGGCGAAGTGGATGCGGTGGACATACTGTTCCCGCGTTTCATCAATACGCTCACGCAGCAGCCGCAGACGGTTCCCTTTCTGCCCATCGGCCGGATTTCCGCCGCGACTGCCGGAGTGAATTCGCCAGCCCAGACACTTCCCGCCGGCAGCTCCGCGGAGGTTTTCGACTTTGAGCCCGACGAGGAAACGGTGCTGGGAGAATTGCTGCCGCACAGCTTGAATTTCCAGATGCACCAGATTCTGCTGGAAACCAAGGCCAGCGAACAAAGCGCCCGCATGGTGGCCATGAAAAACGCCACGGACAACGCCAGTCAGATCATCAAGGACCTGACCCTCGAATACAACAAGCTGCGCCAGGCCAATATCACGAAAGAACTGCTGGAAATCACCACCGCGCAAATGGCGGTGGGCTGACGAACTTGGAAGCGCAAATTTGAAATTTGAAATCATAAAATGAACAAAGGCAAAATCGTTCAAATCATCGGCCCAGTCGTGGATGTCGAGTTTCCCGCCGGGCAACTGCCCGCGATTTACCACGCGTTGACGGTCGAATATGACCTGCCCGGCCACGGCCAATCAAAGCTGACCTTGGAAGTGCAGCAGCACCTCGGTGACAACTGGGTGCGCACCGTCGCCATGAGCACCACCGAGGGGCTCAAGCGCGGCTACGAAGCCGTGGATCAGGGCGCGCCGATTTCCATGCCGGTCGGCGAAGGCGTGATGGGCCGCGTGTTCAACGTGACCGGCGAAGCCGTGGATGAGCAAGGCCCGGTGAAGGCCGACAAATATTGCCCCATCCATCGCCCTGCTCCCGCGCTGGTGGATCAGTCCACCTCGCCGCAGATTTTGACCACCGGCATCAAGGTCATTGATTTGATCTGCCCGTTTTTGAAGGGTGGCAAAGTTGGCGCCTTCGGCGGTGCCGGCGTCGGCAAAACGGTCGTCATCATGGAGCTCATCAACAACATCGCGAAGTTGCACGGCGGCATCTCAATGTTCGCCGGCGTGGGCGAACGCACGCGCGAGGGCAACGACCTGTACAACGAAATGATCGAGGCCGGCGTCATCAAGGTGGAGAAGGATGAAAAGGGCCATCCGAAAAAAAACGAATTTGGCCTGCCCATCATTGCCCCCGGTTCCAAGATCGGCCTCGTCTATGGCCAGATGAACGAGCCGCCCGGCGCGCGGCTCCGCGTGGCGCTGTCCGCGCTGGCGGTCACGGAATATTTCCGCGACGAAAAGAACCAGGACGTGCTGTTGTTCGTGGACAATATTTTCCGGTTCTCGCAAGCCGGTTCCGAAGTGTCCGCGCTGCTGGGCCGCACGCCCAGCGCGGTGGGTTACCAGCCCACGCTCGCCGCCGAAATGGGCGACTTGCAGGAACGCATCACCTCCACCAAAAAAGGCTCCATCACCTCCTTCCAGGCAGTCTATGTGCCGGCCGATGACTTGACCGACCCCGCGCCAGCCACGACGTTTGCGCACCTGGACGCCACCATCGTGCTGGAACGTTCCATCGCCGAACTCGGCATTTATCCCGCAGTGGACCCGCTGGCCTCGAATTCGCGCGCGCTGGCGCCGGAAATCGTCGGCAAGGAGCACTATGAGATCGCGCGCGGGGTGCAAAAAGTGTTGCAGCGCTACAAGGATTTGCAGGACATCATCGCGATTCTGGGCATGGACGAACTTTCGCCTGACGACAAGTTGACAGTGTATCGCGCGCGCAAAATCCAGCGCTTCCTGAGCCAGCCCTTTTCAGTGGCCGAAGTGTTCACCGGCCGCCCCGGCAAGCAGGTGCCCGTGGCTGAAACCGTCCGTGGTTTCAAGGAGATTCTTGAAGGCAAGCACGACGAAGTGGCCGAGCAGAATTTCTACATGAAGGGCGGCATTGACGAAATCAAGGAATAATGGCCGCCACCCTCAAACTTGAAATCGTCACGCCGGAGGCCAAGGTCTTCTCCGACGAGGTGGAGATGGTCACCCTGACCGGCATTGAAGGCGACATGGGCATTTACCCCGACCACATGCCGGTGATGACGCAATTGGTCGCGGGCGAAATCACGGCGCGCAAAAACGGACAGAACATTTTCCTGGCTGTGGGCGATGGCTTTGTGCAAATCACCGGCCAGCGCGTGGCCATCCTCACCGACATGGCCATCAAGGCCGATGACATTGACGAAGTCAAGGCTGAGGATGCCCGGAGGCAAGCCGAGCTGCGGCTAGCCCAGAAATTGAGCGACGCGGAAGCCGCCACCGTCCACGCTTCGCTCGCCCACGCCGCCACCCAGCTCAAGGTCAAGCGGCTGCACCGGAAATAGCTCGCTTTTTGGGGTCGGTGCCTGCCCGGTTTGACTCTGCGAGCCCGACGGTCGGCTCGCGGCGTTCACGCTGCTTCAACTCCCAACAATGCACCGCCTTTGCAACTGCGAACTCCCCGCGCGGGCACAGGACTCCCAGGCGAGAAATGCTTGGGGCGATTCTCACTCCTCCCCGCCTTGGTGGTGTCTTCGCGCCCGGGCGTTCTTCGCCGGGTTTCAAATCAGGCCGTGAATGACTGTATCTCCTGCTTGAGCTGGCTTTCGGCGAGCAGCCAGTTGTCCTTCTCACGCCCTTGCGGACGACCTTGTTGCTCCCAGATGACGTAGGCGCGCTGGGCGATGAGATCGCTGGTAATCTCGCGCCGATGGGCCGATTGGGGCGCAACCTGTGGGTTGGTCGCAGGGCGAGTTTGAAGCCGGGCGGCATCCGCGGGGGCGGCGTGCAAAACAGCGGTGGGAGTCCCTGCCGGGGTAATGGGAGTCTCAGCCGCTGGTGCCTTGGCGCTCCGCTTGCGCGCCGGGATGGCGGCGGGAGCTTTGACGGTGTTTATGGAGGCGGTTGCAGGGGTCTTCGTTTTCATCGTTTTGTCATTTTTCATTGGATTTTGGCATTATTGTTCAATCAAACGGCATTTTTGCCGGATGCAGCCTTTTGGTTCCAGGCTGCGAAGTCTTGGAGTTCACTCCTTGCGTCAACACTACCGGATTCGGTCGGCCCTGTCCAGTCAGAAACGAGTTCAAACTCAATTTCAACAGGGGCATTTCATCTGAAGTGGCCGCATGTCTCCTAGCACGCCTGAGCGCCTGACATTAGAGCCGGTGGCCGAAAGGGGTGTGCCGGAAGGTTTGATTTCACGGCGCCGAGCGTTTTGGCCGCTGGCCGCCCGGCCGGAGTGCAGAGTGATTCTGCGTGGGCCGGACTGGGGCGAGGGGGATGAGCGCCGTTAACCGCTGTTCATAA
>Ga0302320_10000998_pt1 | contig 67960 bp, 60 predicted proteins | sample Bog_T0_3_FD_202130 | JGI IMG/M metagenome (GOLD analysis project Ga0302320, IMG submission 202130) | Peat permafrost microbial communities from Stordalen Mire near Abisko, Sweden - Bog_T0_3 | ecosystem: Environmental > Terrestrial > Soil > Wetlands > Peat | place: Sweden: Abisko, Stordalen Mire...
TGCAGGCGTGCGAAATTTCCCTCATGCAGGCTGAGAAGGTCGGACTCGGCCATTTCCCTGAATCTTCCTTGCTCATCCGCTGCAATGTTGCTCTTCACCCACTCAGCGATATGTGCGCCTGCCTCTTTCCTATCCATGCGCCGCCGCACCACGTCCCCCACGAGCTGACGCAGCGCTGCCCGATGCAGCTGTTTGAATGGATCGGGATCGCCGAGGGATTGCCTCACGGCCGCGTAACGCTCGGCCGATCGCTCATAGGCCCAGATGTAAACATCCTTGAGCAAGTCAATCCCGTTCAACTCATAGATGCCCAGAATGGCGTCCGTGTAGGTCGAACGCGGAACGCTGGTAAACGACAGCGGCGACAGGTTTGCCTTGATGAAAGGAATGTTCGCCGCCAGACGCGAAACCCGCTTGTTAACATCGTCGAAGGGTTGAAGGTACGGCAGATGCACCATGGCGAAGAACGATTGCTCGAACGGGTCATGGATTGCCTGCGCAGTTGCCAGCACCTGATTAAAGCATTCCTCGATCAACTGCGGGACTTCGAGAGGATGGAAGGCGGAGCTTTCAATGCCGACCGCAATGCGCCGCAAGCGCCCGGCCGCCGCTTCATCCGGCAAGAGGTTCTGCGCCAGAATTCCGTGGAGGTTCAGAATCGTATAGCGGTTGAAGCCGATCTCATCCGCCGCGCTCACAAGAAACGCGATGGCATCCTTGTGATTGAGAATCATCTGGGCTTCCAGCCTGTTGCCGCCCTGCGCCTCTTCGCCGAATTCGATCAGGCGACGGGTATCAAGCAACGAGTATGTATTGCCTTCGAGCCGGCTTGAATTCCAGGACAGGTCGATGAGCAGGCGGTTGAGAATCTGCTTAGCATAGGTTCCGGCCGCTTCGACCCCGGTCTTCGTCATGCCCACTTCCGCCAGGTGTGTCCGCTCGTTCGGCGAGAGATAGAAATTCGTGTTGGGTCGATAGCCGTCGAGAAACTGGCGGTTGTAGCCAACGGCTTTTCTTGCCCCGAACGGTTGCCGGAGATACGCGCGTATCTGGGCGCTTTCGACGGAGAGAGGCGTCACTACCTCTTCCGGCTTTTCCTCTTCTGGTCCCCTCTTCCGTTCAGGCGTTTCTTTCTGCTCTTCAGTTATGACCGGAAGTCGATATCGCGCCGCCGGCCCCTTGCCTACTTGCACGAGCCGCCCACTCTCCACAAGGCTTTTCAGCCAACGTTGGAGGGTGCGCTGCGGGATATCCTTCAGAGCCTCAGCAATTTCACCGCTCCGCGCGCCGTTTGCACTTTGCCGCACGAAGTCCACGACCGCTGCCAGGTCTTCTGCTATGTCGCCCACGCGGCGATTTGCCATTCTCCGCCCCCTTTTAGTTGCGCGATTGCAGACATTGCGCCAATTAAAGCATGGAATCGCGCCAATTGCAAGGAGGTCGCGTCATATAATGGGGAATCGCGCCATGAATGTAACGTGGTTTGGGGTGTATATGGCGCGATTCCACAGGCACCCAGCCATCGCTGACCGTTCGCCACTGGCTCGTATCGCACAAGATTTTCAGGGAGCAGCTGGCGGAAGCCATCTAGGCTTCTTCGCAAGCTCTCGGGGGCTCTCCAGCAGCGATCGATGCAATGGGAAGTTCTCCGTTTGCGACGGGGAGAAAGCGCCGGTCGCACTATTGCCGAGCCCCCGCGGTGAACTGTCATTTGGCGGCGAAGTTTTCCGGGGAGCTATCGAAGATTTGCTTGTGATCTTTGACGCAGAAGTAATAGGTCCTTCCCTTGTACGTGGACGACAGGGAGCGATCGATTGGCATGCCGCAGACAGCGCAGACAGGATGGTCAGCCGTCTGGTGGATGGGACCGGCGAACTCGGAGTTGGAATTCGGATTCAGCCAGCCCTGGCCCTGATACTCCAGAAGCGTGGCAGTCTGGCTTGCCACATCCCGGCCGAAGTAGCGCTCCACCACCCGGAAGGCGAGATCCATTCCAGAAGTGAGGCCGCCGGCGCTCGCCAAGTTGCCCGATTCCACAAAGCGGGCTCCACGCTGAACATGAATGTCCGGATACTGCATCGCGAGGTCGACGTAAGCGCCGTGATGCGTGGTCGCAGACTTGCCGGAGAGCAGGCCGGTACTCGCAAGCACAAAGGCGCCTGTGCAAACGGACATCGTAACATCCGTGTTCTTTGTCGCATTGCGAATCCAGGCTTTGGTGGCTTCGCTGGCAGGGCTTTGTGCGGGGATAACAATGACCTTGGGTGCGGGGGCATTGGCGATGGTATAGGTTGGCGTGATTTTCAATCCACCGCCCGCAGTGATGGGAGCGGCAGTCTCCGCCACCGTATAGAGACTGAAGGCATCATACTTCCGGTCGGGAATGTAGACTCTTTCGAAAACTTCCCATGGGCCGCAGAAATCAATAACTACGGCACCTTCTGAGATGAGGAATGCGACCGGAATGGGCGCGTTGGACGGAGGGGTAAGGGGATTGGGTGGGGCGCTTTCTGCAACTGTATCCAATGTTGCTGCGGCCGCGTCAGGAAGTGAAAACGAGCCGGCGGCGGTCAAGCCGAGGGCTGCGGAACGCTTAAGGAGTTCTCTGCGATTCATTGTGATGACCTCTCCAATCGGATTGCTGCGAGCGGTTTGTGTGTCAATTAGGATGCTTCGGATGTCTCGGATGCCTTGCGGCGGTTGATGTCGGACAGATTGTCTTGTCTCCTGAAAAATGAGCTCTCAGCGTGACGTGGGTTGAGCGTGGTTGAACCAATCGATAATCATGCGATTGCGATCGTCGCGATTCAGCGGTAAGGGATGCCCGTCGCGTTCGTAAATGTGAAGGGCGTACACCTTATTCCTTTCCTGAAGTGCTTCTGCCATGCGGAGAGCTTGGATGACCGGGACCATTCTGTCGGTCCGGCTGTGGAGGATGAGGACAGGCACATTGATCTGGTCGGCCCAATAGACAGCTGACCGCGCTCGATATTCTTCCTCGGCACGGCGCTCGTAGTCCGGCCAAATCTTGGCGAAGCCATCGATGTATTCATTCCCATTGACAATGCCCATCTCGGGCCTCGCGTCCACCCAGGCTTTCACGTCTGTGACTCCGCCGATGACGGCGGCGGCCTTGATGGGAATGCCTCGTTTGATCGCAAGATAGGCCATCGTGCCGCCGCGCGACAGACCGAGCATGTAGAGCCGGTCGGAGTCAACGAAGTCGAGCGACTTCAGTGCGGGCACGAGATTGAGAACATCGTCGACTTCGACTCCGCCCCATTGATCGCGTTTTACTGTGGGCCCTTGGTAGCGGTAGTCGGACGCGATGACCACAAAGCCCGCCTTGGCGAACTGGTAAAGATCGGCAACGTCAAGGCACGATGTGTTCATACCCACGCAAGGCAGACCGTTGTCCATGAGGCTTCCCAATTGGCCGTTGCCTCCGCGGTTGAAGATGATCGCCGGCCATTTTTTAGCGCCCGGCGCTTTCGGCCTGATTAACACTCCACGCACAGCTTGTCCGTCACTTGCGTAGGTAATTTCGAGAATGTCGAAGCCGGTTTGAGCCCGCGCCTCATCGTAGACCGCACGCGGAAAATAGCCTCGACCGAATTCATCCAGGGATTCGTAGCTCGGCAGGGGTGCCCTGGGCTTCGTGCTTAAAATCCGCCCGTCTGGATCCTGTGCGGCAACAGAGAATGCCGACGCACCCACACTTAGCTGGATGAGCAGAAAGAGCGAACTCGCAATTGCAGACTTTCGCATCGTGTTCTCTTTACTCCTTGTTGAGGTGGATCTTCAACGTTACGTAGGCAGAAAGCGGCTGATTCGGCATCACCACGGGGAACCCAAAATATTCGTAGGGATCGTATGTGCGACGATCTGCCAGGTTCACTGCCGAACCCTCGATGCTGAAACGGTGTCCTAAGTCGTAGGAGGCTTGTGCGTCGATTGCCGCATAACCCGGCGTCGATACTGTGTTTGGCAACGTGTCCTGGCGCGCACTGAATCCGGTTACGCCAGCCCCGAACGACAGACCCTTGGCGGCACCCGTCGCAACTCGATAGCGAGCTGCGACGCGCCCGCTGTTGCGCGGCACACGCGCAAGCAGGTTGCCGATCGGGATGGCGTTATCCTCCGTCACTGTCGCTTCTGTGTAAGCGTAGTTGGCGAGGACTGAGAGAGCGCGGATCGGTTCCCAGGTGAGATCGGCCTCCGCACCACGAGCGCGCTGTTGCCCGGTCTGCACCGAGTATAGGAAGTTCGTTGGGTCGGGGGTAGCGACGTTATTGCGAATCTGATTGAAGATTGCAATGGTGCCGGCAAGGTGTGCCTTGGAGAGGGCCAGCTTCAGGCCGCCTTCCACATTCTGCGAGGTCTCCGGCTTCGGAGCCTGCTGTACTACGAGTCCAAAGGCGCCGCGGAACGCCGTAGCATATGCCGCGTACAGCGCTACACCATTGGCCACTCTGAATGTGCCGCCAAAGCGGCCCGATGCATGGTTGTACGTCTTGTCGGTTGCCTGCTGGCGCTCACGGAAGTCGAGCTTTGTGTAACGAACCGAACCGGTCAGGTTGAGCCGCCCGTAGGTGGCCTGGTCCTGTCCATAGACCGCGGTGGTCTGGTAGCGGTCGGTCTGAAACAGACTTGCTGGCGTCTCGGGTCCGAACGAGAGGTTATACGTAGGATGAGCGAGGTCCTCTTCGCCCACTGGAATCCCGGAGAAGCCCATCTCTGAGAAGAAGTTGGTGTGGTCGTAGCTCACGCCAGCCAGCAACTCATGCCTTCCGCCCAGACCGCGAAGGCTCACCGCCAAGTTGGTATCGAAGGCGCCTTCTCTGACCGGATTTGAGGGCATATCCAGCGTGAAAATCTGGTAGACGGGGGGAGCTGGATCGGGTGGATTGAGTCCCGGAAGGATGAAGCTTCCATGCTCGTTCGCCTGGCTGAAGTAGTAGCGCGCACTCGTGTTCCACCGCAGACTGTCCGTGAAGGTATGGTTGAGGTCCACTGTAGCCATGCGGCTGTCGAGCCTCGTATGCGGCTGTCCAACAGGCGCACCGGCAAACGCGTTGCGATCGATCTGTCCTGCAATTGCCTGCACCGCTGGAACACCCGAGTACTCCAGTTGATCGCGATGGTTGAACCGTCCCTGAACGAAGAGGTCAGTCTTCGGCCCTAGCTGGAATGACATGGCTGGCTGCAACGACCAGCGGTCTCCGCTGACCACATCGACCCAGCTGTCATTCCGCTGATACTCGCCAGCCAGACGCGCAGCGATCTTCGTGTTGAGCGGAATATTCAGGTCGCCGTAGGGATCGAACGTTCCAAAGTTGCCGCCGCGCAACGCCATGTAACCATTCATTCTCGTCTCCGGGCGAACCGACACCACATCGATCAATCCTCCCAGAGGAGAACCAAGGCCGCCACCGTACATGGTGGAGTTCGGTCCTTTGACCACTTCGATCCGTTCCACTCCCACGAGGCTTGTCGGATCATTTGCTGTGGTCGTATTGCCGAACATGGCAAGACCGTCTGAATAAATCTCTGCAGGAAAGCCACGGACGATAGGCGAGAGAAACAGGATCTCTTCGGATTTGGTTGGAACTACTCCCGATACATTCACAAGAGCGTCCCCCAACGTGCGGCGGTCCTGGTCTTGGATCAAGGCGCGGTTAAGCACCTCAACTGACTGTGGTACTTCGATCAACGGTGTATTGGTACGCGTGGCCGAACCGGAATCGGGTGCAGCATAGCTACCGGGCGCTCCTGTGTTGACCTCGACCGTCTCAGTCGCGGTACCAACCTTCAACTTCGCGCCCAAGGTCAGCAATTGGTTAGCTTGTAGGATGACGTCGGACTCCTGAAAGGCCTCGAAGCCTCGCGCCATTATCTTCACCTTGTAATGCGCCGGGGCGAGTGACGGGAAGGCGTAGTTACCGGAGCCGTTCGTGGTGACGGTGGTCTGGCGGCCGGTTTCGAGCTGCGTGATGGTGACTGTGGCACCAGCAATCGCGGCGCCCGATGCGTCGAGCACCGTCCCCGAGACCGAACCATACTCTTGGCCAAAGAGTTGGAGAGTTGAGAGAAGACAGAAGGCCGCGAGCGCCTTCCATGCCGGTCTGCGTCTCGTCTTGTTTGAAAACCGTGGCTTCAGAGCGATTGGTATTCCAATCCTGCTCTTCGCGGCCGTAAACAAAGTCTCCCAATGTCGATTCATATCTCTTCCTCTCCAATCCGCCTCGCGCGGACACGGTTAAGGTGACTCTGGCCCGTTAGAAATCTCCGAGTTCGGCCCGAATTCGCTGTTTTAGGTCAGATCTTTCAGCAGCGACGCCTACCGGCGCACTTAAGGCAATGAGCCTTCCCTTGGTGCTCACAGCCTTTCGAATAAACACCACCAACAGACCTGCCGATGCAACGAACAGCAGCAAAGGCGTAGCGGTCAGGAGCTGTCCTGTCCATCCGTCAGGGACGACGAGAATCGTCTCGCCGTATTTCGTTCTGTAGTAGGTGATGATCTCCTGTTCGCTTTTACCGGAGGCCACAAGTGCGGTGACCTCGTCGCGCATCTCCACAGCCACTTGGCTGTCATGGTCGCGTATTGTCTGTGTGTAGCAACACGGGGCCATCAGGCGGCCCTCAATCTTCCAGATCAGCGCCTCCTGAGCGTGCGTGAGTGGAGAAAGAGCGGACTGCGCATGAAGCGCACCTGCTGCATTACCGAGCAGCGACATGAAAGCAAACAGCATCAACAGTTTCTTGCCCATTTCGTAGCGTCCTTTCCAGGCACTTCCGGTCATTTGGCTGGATGCGCGAGACGGACATCGTGTGCGGTCTCGACGTTGTTGATCTTTGTGGCGTGAATGACGACGCGGTCGCCAACCTTCAAGTCAGCCTGGGTTCCGGGTTTCCCGTTGGCCTCCCATGTAGTTGTGGCGACGAGCGCTACCTGAGTGGACACGCCATCCTTTTCCACGGTCACGATCTTCCCGTTGATCGTGGTGACGGTTCCAATGATGTGATCCATGTTGCCGTGGGCGAAAGCTGGGATGGCGAATGCAAGAACCAGCACTGCTGCGATGTGTGAGAGAGCTTTCATTTCGGTTGTCCTTTCGTGGTTGTAGCGTTGCCGTTGAGAAAGTCATCCTCCTCCTGCCGCTCTTTCATCTCGGAGGGGGTGATTGGATTCATGGACTGCATCTGGAGCTCCTCTTCAGGCGAGAGCGCAGGGAGATGGCGGATGAAGGCAACAAGTTCCCAGGAGCCGTGATCGCGCCCGCCCGGCTCGCCAAAGGCGGGCATGCCGCTCATGCGGACGCCGTTCTGGATGATGGAGTAGAGTTCGCCGTCCGATTTCGATTGGGTGGCGGCGAGGCGGAGATCGGGCGGGCGCGGGTTTAGACCGCGACCATACATCGTGTCTCCGCTGCCGTTGTTGGCATGGCAGTTTGCGCAGTGATCGGCATAGTGCTCCATTCCTTCAGAGAGCATCTGCGGTGTGGTGGTCATGTTGTGATGCAACGCGCGATCGCGGTCACTCACCGACGCACGCAAAATGGCTCCGGCAAGCCTGGCTTCAAGTCCTGATGGCTCAGCGCGTGCCGAGAAGCCGTTGTGGAATGCGCTCCAACCAAGAAGCACAATGACCGTTGCCATGACTGCCACACCAGCGACTATTCCGGCGGTAAATGCAGCAACTCTAGTTCGAATTACCATGAACGCTTCTCTCCTTCGTGTGCGCCGGTACCGTCGCGCTTGCGGAATTGGCCGATGGATTTGAAAACTCAGGATTGTGCAGGAAAGTCTCATCGATGAGTGACTCAAGAAACGCGATCAGATCGCGAGTTTCCGTTTCGCTCAACTTGAAGCCCTCAATAAACTCACTTCGCAGAGGGTTGGCTCCGTTGGGACCAAGGGCCGCATGGCCTTTGACGGCGTAATGATGAAGGATTACGTCTCTCAGAGTCGCGTTGGAGCCATCATGCATGTAAGGCGCGGTCACGGCGACGTTGCGCAGCGTGGGAGTGCGGAAAGCGCCTTCGTCGTCTTCGTTGCCAGTGACACCGCGCAGGCCATGGTCCCAGCTCTTGTAAGCGCCGAGGCCATCCTCGTTGTAGAGGCCGGTGTTGTGAAAGCCCCTCTCGGCGATGGCCTGGCCCTGTTGGATGTGATTGTCGGTAAAGTTGATTCCGCCGTGGGAGTGGTAGCACTCCAGGCGCTCCCCAAAGAAGAGTGCCTCGCCACGTTTGGCTGCGGCTGATATTGCGTTCGAGTCGCCATGCTTGTAATGGTCATAGGGCGAGTCGAAGGAGAGAAGTGTCCGTTCGAAAGCCCCGATCGCCTTGAGCATGTGCGGAAGTGTGATTGGGTTCCCGTCTTCCGGGAAGGCCTGAGCAAACTGACAAGGATACTTCGGATCGGTAGAGAGCGCGGCGATCAGTTGCGTCTCATGTCCAGCCATACCCATTTCAATCGGGTGGTCGCCAAACAGAGGAACCTGCATCTGCTGTTCGAGCGAAGTGAGCAGCGGATTAGTCCAGGTGTAAGTGGGGAGATATGCAACGTTCGTCAGGGTCATGGCATTGCGAATACCCAATTCGCCATTGACACCGAGATGCACCGGCTTGCCGTCAGTGAACGCGCGTGCCTGCTGATGGCAGTTCGCGCAGGATAGGCTTCCGTCGCGCGAGAGGCGCTCGTCGTAGAAAAGCCTGCGGCCAAGTTGGACCTTGGCAGCGGTCATTGGATCATCCGAGGGAACGATCGGCGTAGGAGCCCAGTCCGGCTTGTTCCATTGAAAGACTGCGGGCGATTCGACGGCCGCAAATGCTGTTCGTGAGGTTACGGGGCGCACCATGACGAGCACCCCTAGAACCACACAAAGGCGGGCCATTCCACTGGTTACGAACCTAATCATTGCATCGCCTCGCTGTAGAAGACTGTCTGCTCACTCGGCGCAGAGCCACGGAACGGGAGACCGAGCGCCTTGAAGATTGGTATGCAGTCGGCGTCGTCTTCGCCGGACATGCAGCCCGGTGGAGTCTCGGGGGTATTGGTGGTCACGTCCGATCCCGCGAGCAGCATGTCCATGTCAAAGATCACGACATCCGTGGTCACGTTGAACGCCGGAAGCGTGACAGCGATGCGATTGGGATTTGAACATTCCTGAATAGGCGGCGCAGTAAGGGCTGAAGAGGCGCAGCCAGTGCTGCCGACATGAACGGGAACGCCGTTTGAGCGCATAGAGGCCAACTTGCCTCCTTTTGGGCTCGAAGTAGACATTGGATTGTCTTGAACCGGAGGCGTCGACGTGGCGGCCTGAGTTGTCCTGTCCGGCACCACAAGAACTTCGGCGCGAATAAATTTGAAGCCCACCTGCCAAACCCAGTTCATCGCGGTGAAGTTGAGCGGAGCTGGAGCAGATACGGGGTCGATATGGTCGAGCGCAAGGGGAACGCCAACCGTAAAGCGCAGGCCAGTGTAGGTGCCGCTCGGGACGGTGCCCGTCACTTCCGTGTGCATAGCAGCGTTGCCGTTGCGACAGCCTCCCGTGCCGTCTTCAAGGTCTACAAGCGCGAGATCTTGATATTGCCAGACACCGTCCTGATCGAGCTTGATAGGCGTGGCATTGCCCGCAGCATCGAGCAGGGTGACGCTGGAGACAAAGAAGCGCAGATCGGCCGGAGTCACTGTGGCTGGTTCGTTTCCAATCCCGGTGTATTTCTCGCCGCAGGCAAACGGCTTGCCGCCGAGGCGGCCGGCAAAGCGAATGCGAATGGACTGGGCAGCGGTCGCTTGTGCATGTGCGGAGGCTGCGCAGAAGCTGAGAAGCAGCACGATGGTGGCAGAGAGCTTTGAACGGACACTCATCTTCTTCGCCTTCCGTTTGCGCCACCAGATCACGACTCCGGTATAAGAGAGCACGGCGAGAAATATGCCGAAGCCGCCGACGAGGACTCGATACGGAAGCCAGTCGCGGAGGTCGCCGTAGTGGATGCCCCAGAGGAGCGTGGAAATGGTGTTGCCCAGATGCTGGCCGCGGGGCAGGTCAAGCTCGCGCAACTGGCCTGTGTTGCCATCGATGAGGACCGTCGTATCCCAGCCGTGGCCGCGCAAATCGAGACTGGAGCGAACCCCGTAGGTGTAGGCGCCGTACTCCGGAATGTAAGCCATCCCATAAGGGCGCTCGATGGTGAAATGATGCGCAGCCGCTGCTTCCGACATCATTTTTGCTCCAGTAGCTTCGACCTCGCGCCAGTTCAGTTTTGGGTCTTCAAGCGGCTTTGGGATTACATTCTTCGCCATGAAGTCGTTATCGTTGGCGAAGTCGAAGACCGTCGCCATCACCGGGTCATAGACTTCGCGCAGCCCAAGCATCACGCTCGACCAAGCAAAGACGAACAGCAGCGGCCAGAGCCACAGGCCTCCAGCGCGATGCAGATCAAAATGAACGCGCGTGGAGTTGGCTCCCCATTTCACTTGCCATGCCTGCCGCCAGCGCTTCCAGAACGGCCCAGTACCGCGAGGGAGCGTTAGAAAGAAGGCAACGAAGCAATCGATAGTCCAGAGGAGTGCAACTGCGCCCACAAACCTCCAGCCCCAGTCGGTGCGCGTGGTGAGCGAGGTGTGCAGGTCGTAGATAAAGCCCATCACGTCGCGGCAGGGCCGGTTGGGATCGGAAGCAAGGCCGCAGTGGAGGCGCTCTCCAGTGTAGGGATTGAACGCAACATGCAACTCGGTGTCGGTGTACGGTTTGCCTGTGGCTGGATTGGTACGCGCAACAAGGTGGAAGATCACCTGATCGGCTTCAACCGCAAAGAATCCCAGCCGCGCATGGGGCAGATCGGCCTCGGCGCGTTCAGCGAGCTCTGCGAGCGAAAGCTCCTTCTGTCCGGGCGCGTGCTTGACATGCATGCCTGGGTTGAACAGCGCGTCAATGTGTCCGCGAAAGGCAAGCAAGGTGCCGGTGAGGCCGACAATGATGAGAAACACCGCAATCGCCAAGCCCGTCCAGCGATGGATCACGCCCATGATATTGCGAATTCGTTGAGTGACTGACATACTCTCGTCCTCTCTCTTGTACTGGGCTGAATTTCAGGCTGCGGTCGTTGATTGCGCAAGGTGTGCGCGTGTCTTGCGGCGGGCGGCCCGTTTCTTCCACCAGATGAGGACACCAGAGATCGAAAGGAGCGCCAGGAAGATGCCGAAGAGCCCGATGAACAAACGATAGGCAAACCAATCGCGCAGGTCGGCATAGTGAATCCCCCACAGAAATGTGCCGATTGTGTCGCCAAGCCCCTCACCTGTGGGCAAGAACAGGTGGCGGAAGGAGCCATTATTTCCGTCCACCAGAACGCCTGTGTCCCATCCGTGTCCGCGAATGTCCCTGCTGGTGCGGACACAATAGGAGTAGCCGCCCAGTTCGCCCACAAATGCCATCCCGTAAGGCCGTGCAATGGTGAAATGGTGAAGCGCCCCTTGGTCGGCTAACAGCTTTTCTCCGGCCGCCTGCGCTTGTCGCCAGTTCAACTTGGGATGAACCAGCGGCTGATCTACTACCAGCGATTGAATGCTCTCCTCAAGAGATGGTTTGTGGAAGACTGCGTGCATCACCGGCTCGTAGACCTGGGGCAGGCCGAACATTACGCTCGACCATCCGAAGACAAACAGCAACGGCCAGAGCCACAACCCGCCAGCACGATGAAGATCGAAGTTAACGCGTGTAAAGTTGGCCCTCCACTTGATGCCCCATCCCTGCCGCCAGCGCAGCCAGAATGGGCCGACACCGCGCGGGAACGTCAACCAGATGGCCACCAGCGAATCAATCGTCCAAACCAGCGCCACATAGCCCATGAACTGCCAGCCTGCCCCTGAGCGCGTCCCCAGCGCCGTGTGAACTCCGTATACGATGTTCATGATGTTTGGCCGCCAGTTGCTCCAGTCCTCCATCATGTAGTGGCCCAGTTCCTTGCCGGTGTACGGGTCGAGGATCAGCTGATCGAAGTCGATGGCCAGCGGTTTGTTGGAAACGAGGTCAAGGCGCGGAAAGACGTGGAAGAGCGCCTGATGCTCCTCGCTCGTAAACATCCAGATGCTCATCTTCGGCTCTTGTGCTTCGGCCCGCTCGGCCAGCGTAGCCAGGTCAAGCGGCTGCCGTCCGTTTGCATCCACGTAGAGCCCGGGATTGAAAAGCCGGTTGATCGGCTCACGAAAGGCAAGCAGCGATCCAGTTAGCCCGACGATGACCAGAAATACAGCCATCGCCAGGCCCGTCCAGCGATGCACCACCAGGACCACGTTGCGCATACTCCATCTCTTCTTCATGCGTGTTCTCCTTTCGCCCGCGATCAGAACTTGAACTCAAGCTGCGGCATGATCTGAAAAGGCGTGTTCGGCAATGCGCCTTCGTAACCGAGACTCGAAAAGGAGTAATTGTTCAAGAGGTTGCGGATGTTCAACTGCGCCGAAATCTGTTTACGGCCCCAGGTATGACGCCAGGCCGCCATCAGGTTCACCTGCGATGCGTTGGGGACGCGATCATCCTCAAAGCCCGAGGTGCATTGCGTCGGGTCAGCTGGGTACGCCTGGCAGGCTGTTGGATTGTTGGTAAAGACAGGCAGCGAGGTGAACTGGAAGTAGTGCTCGGCCGAGTGGCCGTTCAGGCCGCCACCGACCGTCAGGCCGCGCAGCGCTCCCTGATGCGGCTGCCAGGTGGCCCAAAGGCTTCCTGTCACGTGCGCTATGCCATCAAAGGGAAGTCCCTGCTGGGAGGGGATGCCGCTGCAATTTGAGTTGTTAGGGTCATTACAATTTGTGTCGCTGGTGACCAAATCCTGCAGGTTCGAGTAGCTGGCTATCACCCGCAGGTCGGGAGTAATCTGGCCCGCTACATCGAGTTCGACACCCTCCGTGCGCGCGGTGCCAATGGCAATGGTGACCAGCGGATTCTTTGGATCAGGAGCTGGCACATTGTGCTTGATGATCCGGTAAACCGCGGCCGAAGCTGTGAGCTTCTTGCCCAGCCATTCGCTCTTGACGCCGAACTCCACCTGATCGGCCGACTGCGGGGGAAGGAACTTCTGAGCACCGACAGTCACCAAGGGGCCGGAATCACCGTAGTTCGAGGAGTAGTTGCTGTAAAGGCTGATCTTCTCAATCGGCTGCCACAACAGTCCCGCACGAGGATTCGCCGGACGGTCGTGAACCGCGGTGTTGTTGGCGGGAGCGTTCGGAGCAAAGTAATTCTCAAAGCTCAAAGCCCAGTTCTGTCGCACTCCGGCCATGGCAAAGAGATGGTGCGGAAAAGTCAGGAAGTCTTGGAAATAGGCCCCGTAGGCGAGATAGCCAAGTGTGTTCCAGCCGTAGCCGTAGAGGAAGCAATTCGAGCTATAGTCAATCGGCTGGTTGTAGACCGGCGCATAGATGTTGATGGTTTGTGGGCAACCACCGTTGTAATCGTAGGCGCCGTAGTCCTTGCTGAAATCGAAACCGAGGAGCATCTTATTCTCGACGCCGGCAAACTTGAAACGAACCGGCACATCCGAGGTCACCTGGTTGGTGCGGTGGTGGAAATACGTCTCAGTAAAACCGAAGCGGTTGAGCGAGCCATCCGGGGTTCCTGGTACGCTCGCGTCGCCAAAGTAGGTCTCAGTGGTCGGCGGATTCGGATTTGCCGTCGTATAGAAATGCTTGTACTGGATGCGGAGATCGGTTCCCTCGCTCAAATGGATCTTCATCTCGGGCCGGATGTCGTATTGCCATCCGCTGCCGTTGTTCGTGCTGTAGTCGATGAAGTTGCTGCTGATGGGAACCTTGGCCGGTCCGGTGATGGCGATGATCCGCTGGTTCAACACTCCGGTCTGCGGCGATTGGAAGGGAATGCCCGGATCAAGCAACAAACCGCCGCGTTCATTTGAGGTGCGCAGGACCAGTTCCACGCGCTGCGAAAGATTCCATGCCAGAGAGGGGTAGGCATTGAGTTCCCGCGTGAAGCCGAAGTTGCGAAAGGAGTGGGCGTCTGTCCAGTCCAGAACCAGCCGACCTAAGAGCTTATCCCCAATCAGAGGAAGGTTGCTGTCACTGACCGAACGGTAGAATCTGTGTGGACCTAGCTGTTGTGAAAAGCTGTCGAACCTGTCTGTCCGCGGTTTCTTAGTGATGACATTCACCAGCCCGCCCGGTTCACCCTGGCCGAAGAGAACCGACTCCGGTCCCTTCACCACCTCCACGGACTCGACGTTTGCCATGTCCTGGGGAATGCCTGAGTCCGAGTACTCGTCCATACGCGCGCCATCCTGATAGAGCAGCGCCGCGCCATCGAACCCGCGCACAGAGAAGCTGTCGCTGGTGCCAAAGCTGTCGTTGGTCGGCGTGACGCCACTCACGTTCACCAGGGCGTCGATAAGATTGACGGTTTGCTGGTCGTTGAGTACCTGACGGCCGATTACCTGGATTCCCATTGGCGTTTCCATGAGCGGCAAATCCATCTTTGTCCCGGTTTCGGCACTGACCGCGGCATAGCCGGTTGGCGCGGAGACGGTAACAGTCTGCTGCACGCTGGCAACGCGTAACGTGAGCGACAGATTCTGCAGTGCAGCAGAAACCGTAAGCTGCCGATTCAAGACCTCAAATCCTGTAGCCTCCACAGTGAGCGTGTAGGTGCCGAACGGAACAGCAGGGATTGCAAAGCGGCCCTCTGCACCTGTGGTTGCTGTCGCAACGGAGGCTACGCCAGGCTTTTGCAAGCGAACTCGTGCCCCAATGACCAATCCGCCTGTTGGGTCCTGAACTGTTCCCCTGATGGGGACCGGGGCCTGTTGAGCCTTGACTACGAGCGGAAACAGAAATAGAAGGATCGATACAGCCAGCAAGGCCGCCGAACGAAAACGTGCGACAAACATGTGCAAACTCTCTTCTCTGCGCAGGGGTCTGCCGATGCGAATTCAGCAAGTTGCAACCGCGCGGCTATGAGGACTGAGTGCAAACGCCAGCCCCGTGCCCACGCCAGGAAACGTGCATGGCTGGACTTGCCCGGAAGACAAGTCCACAGGTGCAACGCTGGCGAACGCAAGGAAGTTGACGAAGCGGAAGCTAGGAGAGAAGAGATGCGGGAGGGCCACGCTTTTGGCGGGAACGGTCGTGCGAGATGCGACGCTTCGATTCTGTTTGGGCAATTCTTGCCCGAGCACTGGCAATCGGCGCAGGAACAGATCCAGAAGCTTCAGTGGGCAGCAGGTCGGAGTGCACGGCCGGAACGACGCCTGGATAGTACGGGCATTGATCGGCAGGAGGGCATATCCAGACTCCCTGCTGAATGAGCTTGCTGCGTTCCTCCATCTTCATCATGCAGTGATGCCTTCCATTCCTTCGGCAACAGGCAGGCAGCCCGGCATCCGCGGCTTGAGTGGCCGCGAGCAGCGGGGAGACAACCGGAAGGCCAAAGACGGCCAGCAGCAAGATGGAGATGAGTCTGCGCAACAAGTAACTCCTAAATGAAACGAAGGGTAACGCTGGTGTATCTTCGCTGAATTCGGCCTCGCAAATATGCGTTGTTGAGGCGAGGGTGGTCCAGACCCGAGGATCTCAGCGATCAATGATTTATGGACTGTTGGTCAGCCGCAGGAGGATTCCAGGACGTACGCTTCGGTTGGTTGCTCCTCTGGAAAACACATTGTCTTCCTCATTTCGTTAGCTGGCTGAACGCTTCGGGGCTGGATCATGCGCTTCGCGTATGCGGACTGAATTGCATCAAGGTGATTGGCGATCATCATCTCTTCCATTTCCATCCCGATGAACCTGCCGAGCGATTCCATGGCACAGGAGCGGCATCCGTCGATACGTCCAACAGAAACGAATCGATGAGGCGAACCGTCTGAACGATGTTGGGTTGCCACAATCAACAGTGTCTCGACGCCTTCAATTTGCGCTACCTTCTTCATTTCCTCTATTGCGATGCTCAGGTCATCGACGTGCGCTTTTCCGAGTTCCATCATTGTTCTCCTCGCTCCGTTCGTTGGCTTTTCGTTGGTGCAAGGCTCTCCCAGACGCAGTACGAAGTGATAAGGCACAACTGCCACCGGGTCTCCAAACGTGCTGGAGGTGTCCCGTGGCATTGTTCCTTCACTGAATGGTTGAGCCAGATTTCAGGAGCAGAGGGGAAGGCTGGGAGGGCCGCGCTTTTGGCGGCTGCGGTCGAGAGACAGGCGATAAACTGCGTGAGTCTGAGGGTGGACCGCAGGGTGGCTTACGACTTGGGCAAAGATGGCTGCCGAAGGCGCAAGCCCTGCATGGTAGCGCACAACGGGCGCACTTGAGGAATGCGGATAGAAGGGGCAATGCTGCGGAGTTGTGCGAATCTGGGGAGTGCCGGAGTCAATGGACTTGAGATATCGGTCCATCATTGCGCAGTGGTGCTTCCCATGGCGCCGGCAGCATGCGGGAAGCCCTGCGTCGGGGTCTGACGAGGCGGCTTGGAGCAGGGGCGCTGCGTAGAACCCGCCGATCATGGCAAGCATCAGGACGGCTATGAATTTCCTCAGCCTGAACTGTTTCAGGATTGGCTGCGAAAACCCGCGCGTGACAAAGCAGCGAACCAATTGCTTGGCGAAAGCCGGCCGAGCTGTTTTGATCCGCTTGAGCATTGCCCACTTCTTCCTGAATCTCGTGCTGCTGAGACGCGCTTCCTACGCCAGAATGACCGGCGCCATTTCAGATAATGCCAGAGAATGCTTCCGTTGGTAAGAACTTCAAGATGCTCCGAATACAGTACTTTTCCAGAGCGCCTCAGTTTGAGGCATCGTAGCAGCCAATATCGTACAAGAACAATACCGCACACATTGTCGAAGCGCAAATAGGGAAGAGTGAAGCTGCGATTCCGGGGGAACTGCCGAAGAATCCACGAGGCACGACGCAAAACCTGACTGTAAAGTAGTGCACCGCTGGCTCAATGACTGGTGAAGGCAGGGGCACACGGACTATGTGGGCACTTTCACGCCTGACTCCGATGACAATCAACTTCCGTACTGCTGGACACCCTTGAAATGGGGATAAAACCCGGTAACGGAGAGAGTCCTCCGTCAGATTGGCCCGGCCGCAGCCGCCAAGGAAATGTCCGAATTCATGCTATCTTGCCACACTCGACCGCACAGGACGCGCAGGCATCCCCGCAGTTCTTGCATGGCTCATGCTGCGTGTGCTTGCGACACTCGGCTTCACAGCTCTTGCAGATTTCCGCTGCAACCTTTGCGTAGCTCGCCAGGTGAGCCGAATTCTGCGCAGCCAGTTCACGGAGTCCGCTGCACACCACCGCGACTTCTCTGGAACTTACCGCGCACTCTGCCAACGTCTTATCTCCACCAGCCAGCATCTCAATGCAATGGCCCACGCAAATGTCGGCCGCGCTTGAACACGCGCTAGCCGTGTCGATCAGAGCCTGGTGTTTGGCGCCGCCCATGTGGTGGTGCGGCATGTCCTGGCCGATTCCAGGCAGAGCATTGGCCGAAACCGCAGCCGCTCCCATTGCAAACAACAATCCACGACGATCCATGCTTTGTCTCCTAACCCCCTGGGCCCCGGTGCGGCCGGGATGCTTGCCCGGATGGGTGCAATGATACTCCGACGACGCTACAGTCGACGCGTGGTCTATTCAACATTCGATCGCCTCAACGACTTTTTCACAGGAAGGCCCAGCCGTAGAGATTGCTTGAAAAGGCAAGGGCGGGAAAACGGTTCGAACTACCTAGACGGAATCTGCTTGGAAGAGTGGGTTCACGGGAAGGCGTTCACCAATCTCCCTATAGGCTCCTCTCGCATTCAAAGCGAGTCCGTGACTGCGCCTCAGCGCAAATCTCCTGAAAATCGATTTGTATTAGGTTGTCGGGGTTCTCATGTGCGGCGTGGGCCCTGATTTGATGCTGATGATCTTCAGGTGGACGTTGCCCACGTCGATCCTGGCTCCCAATGCCGGGGCAACGCTCCCGGCCTTGTGCGGAAAGCGGTTGCGGCGAACGTGATAGGTTGACTTCGGACAAAGAGAATTCTTCTCATAAGTGCTATGGATTAAGCAGCAATCAGATGTCTTTTGACGGCGCGGGTTGGCTCCAAATTTGACACTGGCGACTTGGTTCCCGTATACGAAGACTCTACGATGAGGCGTGTACTCTCCATTTTTTTGATTCTGTTGTTCTGGTTGGGGCCGCTTGCGGCCATCCTTCCAGCAAACGCAGAGTCGCGCCTGCCAGCCTGCTGCCGTCGTCACGGGGCCCACCATTGCGCAATGTCTATGGGCATGGCAGCCGTCATGGCCGAGGCCGCACCAGGAAGAGCGTTCCTTGCTGCGCCTTCAACTTGCCCGGCATTTCCCGGTTCCACTGCCGCAACAACATCTACGCCCCATGCACTGATTGCCTCATCGGTCGGCATCCCGGCTCTCCTGGCGCGTCCGCACACGCCTATGGCCGGTCGCGCGGCCGCCCGCCTCAGCCAGATCCGCACTCGTGCAGGCCGCGGACCACCCTCCCCGAACATCGGTTGAGAATCCCGCTGAAAGCCTGCTCTCTTTGCGTGACAGGCCTCAGACCCAACGGCTGAACAGACCATAGAGAACCTCGTGTCTTGAGGAGAAATCTCTCTCAAGCCAGGTCTGCCTTCAACGATTCCATCAGCGCGACAGGCTTTGTTTCAATCGCATCTCCTGCGCTTGTCAAACTGCCCGCGCCAATTCCCGATCTTTCCCGGAGGGTGGTCCTATGCGTATCTTTTCTCGCCTTGCCCTGGGTCTCCTGCTGGCTGCTTCTTTGCCTGCGCTGGCGACAGTTTTTGCCACAGTTCATGGAGTCATTCACGATCCTCAGCATCGGCCCATCGCAGGCGCGGATGTCACCCTCAAAGCCGCGGATTCCGCCTTCACCCTCACCTCCAAAACTAACTCAGAAGGCGAGTTCGACTTGCAGCAGGCCCCCATCGGCGTCTACCACCTGCAGGTTAGCGCTCCCCGATTCGCCACGGTCATAGAAACCATCTCCATAGCATCCGGCACCAACCCGGTTGTGCATGTCGCGTTGCCTGTCGCCTCCACTACGGAATCCATAGAAGTGGAAGGAGCGACGGCTCAGGTGGATTCCGTAACGCCGACTACGCTGGTAAGCCGAGAGATGATCGAGGAGACGCCGGGCGCCAGTCGCGCAACGTCGTTTGCTGCCATAACCGATTACGTGCCCGGCGCCTACATGTGCCACGACATGCTGCATATGCGCGGAGGCCACCAGACCAGTTGGCTCATCGACGGGGTCAACATCCCCAACACCAACATTGCCGCGAATGTGGGTCCGCAGATCGCTCCTTCTGACACCGATCAAATTGAGGTGCAGCGCGGAAGCTATGCCGCCGACATCGGCGACCGTACCTACGGCGTCTTCAACGTCGCGCCTCGCAATGGTTTTGAACGCGACCGCGAGGGGGAGTTGCGCATCACCGGCGGCAACTTCTACACCGGCGAAACTGCGCTCTCCGCCGGTGACCACTCGCAGAAAACGGCATGGTATGCCAGCGTCGCCGGAGCTCGCTCCAACTATGGCCTCGAAACGCCAATAGCCCCGGTCGTTCACGATGCCACCAATTCGCAGAGCGGCTTCGGCTCGTTTCTCGTAAATCCGAATGCAACCAACCAATTTCGCTTCAATGGCCAACTTCGCCAGGACTTCTTCCAGGTTCCCATCGATCCGAACCAAAACGACTGGCTAACTCAGCTGTATAACTCGAGCGGACTGCTTGACGGGCAAACCGAGCGCGACGCATTCATTATCACTGACTGGGTGCATACCCTATCGCCCACAGCGATCTTCGAGATCGCTCCCTTTTACCATTGGAACGTGGCCAATTACGACTCGAAATCGACAGACCTCCCCACCTCAACCACATTCGATCGCACCTCAAACTACGCCGGCTTGCAGGCCAGCGTACGAGGCGAAGTCAAGCGCAACAACCTCGCGGCCACCTTCTACTCGTTCTATCAGCACGACTCGTCCTTGTTTGGCGTGGTCTTCAACGATGGTTCCGCCTCGACCATCCGTGAGACGGATACCGCTTCTGGCGGCAACGTCGAGGGCTCGTTCTCTGACAGTCTGCGCTTGACCGATTGGCTCACCTTGCTGGCAGGAGTGCGCCTTTCCTCGTTTCACGGAGGTGTGACTGAAAACTATGCCGATCCACGTTTCGGAGCAGCGCTCAGCATTCCCCGTCTGAACTGGGTCTTGCGCGGCTTCTACGGCCGCTACTATCAGGCACCGCCACTGGTCAGCGTCCAGGGACCGCTCCTTGCCTACGCCAATGCCAACAACACGGGCTTCGCGGTGCTGCGTGGCGAGCGCGATGAAGAACACGAATTCAGCATTCAGATTCCGTATCGCGGGTGGGCGCTGGACGTAGACAACTTCAAGACTCGGATCAATAATTTCCTCGACCACTCGAACATCGGTGAATCGAACGTTTTCATCCCCATCACTGTGGATGGGGCTCTAGTTCGCGCTTGGGAAGCAACGCTGCGCAGCCCTTCTTTGTGGCGGCGCGGACAGTTTCACCTCTCCTACTCCAATCAAATTGCCGAACAGCGAGGGGCGATCACAGGCGGCCTCATCTGCACAACGGGCTGTGACGATAGCTTCGACTACACACCTGTCGACCACGATCAGCGTCATACGCTCAATACTGGCTTCACCGCTACCCTGCCCATGCGCAGCTGGTTCTCAAGCAATGTCTACTACGGATCAGGCTTCTCCAACGGAACCGCGGGCGCGACCGATGTTGACGGCAATCTCATCAGCCCGTATCAGGGTAACTATCTGCCTGCCCATACCACTTTTGACGTCTCCGCCGGTAAGACACTTGGTGAGAACTTCAAGGTAGCCGTTACGGTCATCAACGTCACCAACCATCGTGTGCTAACTGACAGTTCACTCACCATCGGCGGCTTCCACTACAACGACCCGCGACAGGTCTCCGCAGAGCTGCGTTACCACTTCCACTTCTGATTGATCGCATTGTCGCACCCTGTGGAGTCCTCTTTCGTTCATTCATTTCGCGACAGAAACGAGGACTCCATTGCGCTCGGCAAGGGAAATCTCCGGAAATCTCCGCCAGCCTTGCCGCGCCTCTCGTCCGACAACCTGTGCTGCCTTGCTTACGTTCAAGTATCAGCACAGTACCGAGCTTGGGCTCGGACAACTAGCCGATTTCTATCTTTTCAGGAGCCAGGATGAGAAGCGTCGAAGTCACGCCTTCAAGGAGGAAAACGCCGCAGACTATAGGGCCAGTGCCTTGAAACAGCGCAGATTCTTCACCCGGCAAATTAGCATCATCCCAATACGCTTCCAATCGACATTGGCGTTCCAGGTACTGATCGAAGAGACCAGTCGGCGAACTGCAATGTCAAAAAACCGTTGTGCAGTGACGCGGCCCAACCCAACCATTCCTGGACACCCTTCCGTGACAGCAGTCACAAAACAACCTTCTTAGATGCATTACAAATGGAGAGTCGTGCCACGAATCTCGTAATCGTGCTATTCTCCGGGTTTTCAAGGGGAGGAAATTCTCTTCCAAGGAGTGACCATGGGCGTCCTAAGCAGAATCGGAGTTGCACTCGATTCTGATCTCCTCGAACGCTTCGATGATTTGATCTCGCGGCTCGGCTATACCAACCGATCCGAGGCCTTCCGCGATCTCATCCGAGACCGCCTGATAACCGAGCGGACCGCCGACGACACCGCCCCCGTGGTGGGCACCGTCACCCTTATCTACGACCACCACGCCAGGGGAATCAGCGACAAACTCACAGAGTTGCAGCACGCCAACCACGAGCTAGTCGTCTCCACCAGCCACGCCCACCTCGACCACAACTCCTGCCTAGAAGTCCTCATCGTGCATGGCGAGTCCGCCGTCGTCTCCCAGTTCGCTGGCCGGCTCATAGGCCTTAAAGGCGTGCAGCATGGCCGCCTGGTCATGACTGTCCCAGCCCACGCGATTGAAGAGTCGCAAAAAGGTTCGCATAAGCATAGCCACAAACAAATCCAAAAACACTGATCCATGCGTATTTCAATTGCGAGGAGAAAATGCATGTACGCCCGTAGCACGAAACTAAAATACGTAGCACTCTTGATTCTTCCCCTGACGTGGGTCGAGGTAGCTGCGCAGTCTGCCGTCCTTCCCGTCGGCGGTACCGTGCTCGACCCGCAGGGTCACCCTGCCGCAACGGGCGATAAGGCTCATTCGACCCAACTATCAGGAACTGTCGTTGACACATCTGGCGCGGCGATTGCAGGGGCCACCGTGCAGGTTCGAACCACGAGCGGCACTGTGCAAGAAACGACACGGTCGGACACGAACGGTTCGTTCGTTGTTTCCGGACTCGCGGCTGGCAATTATCGACTCGTCGTATCGAATACAGGTTTTGAAACCAAAGAAATCCTTGTCAACATTGGGTTCACCGGTACGCCGGCCCCGCTGCGCGTCTCTCTAGTCGTGGGCGCCGTAAGCACGACCATCAATGTGCAAGGCCGGGAGGACGACCTTATCGGAGTTGCTGAATCCGGCACTCAGGGAACGGTGGGCGAAACGGAAATCGAAGATCGCCCGATTCTTCGCTCGGGAGAAGTCTTGGAGACGGTTCCTGGTCTCATCATCACGCAACACGCCGGCGGCGGCAAGGCCAACCAATATTATCTTCGCGGCTTCAATCTCGACCACGGCACAGATATCGCCATCTTCCTCGACGATATGCCGCTTAACCTGCCGTCGCACGCGCACGGCGAGGGTTACTCGGATATGAACACCGTCATTCCGGAGTTTGTGAAGCGTGTGGATTTCGAGAAAGGTCCCTATTACGCGAATGTTGGCGACTTTGGCTCGGCTGCATCGACGCGCATGGAATTTTTCAAGACGCTGCCCCAGAACTTCGCCAAGGTGGAAGGCGGCTCGTACACCTATGGGCGGGCCGTCTTCGGCGCATCGCAAAAGCTCGGTTCGGGCAATTTGCTGTACGGCGCAGAAGAGACTTACTATGACGGCCCTTGGACACATCCGGATGCTTATAACAAAATCAACGGCTTGCTGACCTACAGCCAGGGCGACGACACCAATGGCGTCAGCATCACAGCCCACGCCTATCACGGGAAATGGAATTCGAGCGATCAAATCCCCGTTACCGCCCAAGTCAACCCAACACCATCAACTCCATACGGAGTCGGTTACTTCGGCACAATAAACCCGACTGACGGCGGCCACTCGCAGCGCTATAGCTTGCAAGGTGAGTGGCATCGCCAGGGCGCCGATTCCGAGTCGAGAATCGCGGCATACGTCTTTTATTACGATCTCGATCTATTTTCCGATTTCACTTACTACCTGGTGGACCACAACAGAGGCGATCAGTTCGAACAGCAGGATAGGCGCTGGGTAGGTGGGTTTGACGCACACCACACGGTCTTCAGCACATGGTTTGGCCGCAAGATGTCAAATACCTTCGGCCTTCAACTCCGCAACGATTGGATCAACAACGGCCTTTACGGGACGGAAAATCGCAGGCGCACGATCAAAACTGACTACTCCGCCACGGGCATCTCTTTCAACGACGCCATCTGCAACACCTATACATCCACCGTTAGTATCAGCGTGGATGGTGGTGTCCCGAGCACTTTTCCCAGCGTCTGTCCCACGTTGCCTGCGACAAGAGAGCGGGATCGCTTTACGGACACGTTAGGCAGTGCCTATGTGGAAGATAAGATCCAGTGGGCGAACAAATTCCGCTCGGTCGTGGCACTGCGCGGCGACGACGAAAAGTTTGTCGTCACCAGCCTGGCTTACCCGACCGATATTGTCACTTTGCCCGACGGCACTACCACGTCGGTGAACTCGGCCAATTCCGGATCGGCCAGCAAGTTCCTGCCGAGCCCCAAAGCCAGTTTGATCTTCGGCCCGTGGGCCAATACCGAGTTCTATTTGCAGGGCGGATTCAGTTTTCACTCGAACGACGGGCGCGGCACAACACAAACGATAGAACCGATTTCTGCGGACAATCCAACCCCCAATACCCCTGGTCCTAAAATCACCCCCCTGGTCCAAACCAAAGGCGGGGAAATTGGCGTGCGCACGGTTACCGTCCCTCATCTGCAGAGCACCCTTGCGCTCTGGTATCTCCGCAGTAATTCCGAACTGTTGCAGGATGGCGACACCGGAGGCACGTCTGCTTCAGAACAGTCGAGCAACCGCTATGGCCTCGAATGGGCGAACTACTACACGCCAACGGAACATCTGGCTGTAGATTTCGATATTTCCGACTCCAGGGCGCAGTTCACTCAGGTTGATCCGGGCGATGCGACACAGACCGTCACGAATAATGCCGTCACAATCAATGGCGTCTCCGTTGGCTCCTTCTTTGCGCAACAGAGCGGCCCGGGGGGCAAGCTGGTGCCCGAAGCGGTCAGAGTTGTGATTTCCTCGGGCGTCACTCTGCATGATTACAAGGGCTTTTCGTCGAGTTTGCGCCTGCGCTACTTTGGCCCGCGCGATTTGACCTCTGACGGACTCTTTCAATCGAGTCAAACGGTATTGCTCAATGGGGAGGTCGGTTATCAATTTTTCAAGAAATGGCACGTCACGGCAGAATTCTTGAATATGCTTGACCGCAAAGATGCCGACATTGACTACGCCTATGCCTACCAAATCGCTCCAACCGCCGCGCCGGGATTTGGACGAGTTAACCACCCCACAGAACCGTTTCTGTTCCGCTTTGCGCTGGGAAGAAGATTTTGACAAATGCCGCGGTTGCAATCGCTAGGCAGCGTTTGGACCGAGGGCCGCGCGTACCCACCAGTCCACGCAAAACCTTGCTCTATGTCGACGTGAGCTTGACCGACCTCCAGCGGGAGTCTCACCTGGCTCGTTACAAATCCAAGCATCTGGCTCCTCAGCCAAAACCTCATCCACACACATACGCAAGAGCCAGGATGGCCTTGGTCGGCCCGTGCGACGTGCCCAATGTCGTGGTGGTGATAACTCAGTGGCAGGTTCGCAGTGGCTGGGCAACGTTACCGAGTTCAGCCAATACCGCTTGCTGTTCGAATGGGCGGCCCGCTGCGTGGATGCCGGGAATCTACTGGAACTCCCGCGTGAATTCAAAAGCCATCGAATCGAACCTTGGCGTTGAATCTGATTAAGATAGGGGCTATGACGAGGAATCAACTTACTGATGCGGCCGGTTCGGGCAGTCCAAACCGGGGTTTCGCCCTTCCAGTGGACCAGATTGGCGTCTGGACATCAACTGCGTGCGTGATCGATTGCCTGTTGACTCCGGTTGTACTTTCCATCTCCGCAGTCTCGGCGCATTTTCTCCCCTCGGAAGAGAGAACTCATCGGACCCTTGCAGTGGCGATTGCCGCGCTTGGACCTGTTCGCGCAATTAGGTGTGTAGCCGATTTGGGAAGTTGTCGGAACAGCTCTCCGCTTGCCGCGGCCTTGTTGAGACGGCCCAGAGGAGTCTTTCTGCGCAAAACGCCGAACTTGAGTGCATCGAGAAAAGCTCTTCACCAGAAGCGCGTCAAAGGGCAAGGAAGTGATCACACAAGACGGCGCGAAACGGGGTTCTTCGCTGAAGGTAAGGTTCGATTCCCGATCCACAATCCGATCCACAAAAAGCGCGGTCTTCAACGACTTCGGTGGTCTTAGGCGTTCCCCACGGGTTTGTAAGTCGTTGAAAAACCTCAAAGCTGAGGACTGCAAAGGCGGCAGTCGATTCATAGCCTCACCCAATCGAGCTTGCTGTTCTCCAAAAATGGTTCGCTATCCCAACGATAAGCCACCAGCTTGCCGCCTTTCGCCACGCTGTAGTCGACGCAGGCCACCTTGTCCGAAAGCAGCGCCGGTGTGCCGGTCAGCCAGTAGTGGCCGACGAAGATAGGCTTAGCTCCATCGTGCCCAATCAGAACATGCGGCGGAATCTGGGTTTGAGGAAATCCAACCCGCTCTTCCGGAGGTAGCATCGCAGCTCGCCGATAGTCCATGGCCTCGTTATCCCACCAGCGAACGCGAACACGATCACGCTCTTGCCCATCCTTGTCATAAAACTTGTGTGGCGCGGGAAGTGGAACTTCGATTCCCTTGAGCACCGCCTCAGCAGCCTTGAAAACCGTCAGTTCGGGCATGTCCTTCTCAGCCTCATGCTCAGGCTCCCTACTTGCCTCAACCATGGTCTCGATCTTTAATCTGTTGTCGACCGTCAGGTATGGGCGTAAATAGGCGAGTGCGGCTGGGTGCCAGCACGCATGCACCAGACGAAGTTCTGGCAGGTCAAGAAAAAGCGGTAGTGTGAGGAACCAGGACACGAGTTCCTCATGAAGCGGAGTTCCTTCCACGGCAGTCAGGAACGCCTGGTGCTGGTGTCGATTTCTGTTCCCATATCTGGCGGAGCTATGCTTACGCAGGTGCTCACCAGGACATTCAGGGTCCGGAAGGAACCAGCCAATGGCGTTGAATTCGTGGTTGCCCATGATCGCCTGGGCAGATCCGGCATCAACCATGCGTCGAACTACATCGACCGATTCACGTTGCTGCGGTCCACGGTCGATGAAATCGCCGACGAATAGAGCCTGCCGTTCTGGGTGGCGCCATGCGCCGCCATTTTGTCTGTATCCAAGATGGCCAAGCAGCGCTTCAAGCGCATCGGCGTGCCCATGGATGTCTCCGATAACGTCGTAGTTCATGAAAACTCCGGATGGCTACTGAATGTAATGTGGGGCTGCGGCATCCTTGACTGGCCCTTCGTCAGAGAACTCATCGCGCAGCAGAAGGGCGAGTCTTTCCGCCGTCACGGAGAACTCCCTAATTCCCACTTCGAGGTACTCCGCGACAAAAGGATCTGCCAGAATATCGAACGAAGCGAAGACTGTTCCGCCGTGAAAAACACAACGAGGCCCGTGCAATTCAAGATTGAGCGCGTTCATTTTGCGAAGCAGGGTGGGTGTTTCGAACTCATCAGTGACGAGCGGCGAGCACAAGCGCACCTTATTCTCGATCGGCGTCGCGTACACAGGACGCTCTCGATAGAAGACCAATACATCGCCGTCCTTATCAAATTCCAGATCGGCAATTCCTGTCACCTGGCGAAACACCTCCAGAACCTTTTCCATCAGGCGGCCGCCTTGCACAATGGACCGCTTGAGTCCAAGCTCCTCGAATCGAAGCGTGCTGCCATCGGCTTCTAAGGCTTCATAGGCCAGCGCCGCTGGGTTTGGGATCTCTAAGCCAAGCGCCAAAGCTTCAATCGCCATGTGGGCGACGGCGCCAGCGGCAACGGAGGTCGGAAGGTCAACGAAGTAATTGGGAGACCCGTGCGGATCTCTTTCCGGCGTCGCTTCGTTTAACTTCCCAGTCGGGGCATTCCACCCGTTCGCGCGCAACCATGAGATCTGCCGACGGTTCAGCCGATTTTTGCCCTTCAGGAAGTGGTTGCTGGTTACTTCAACCCGCATTCCCTCCTCGCCCTGACAGGCGAATTGAATATATCGATTGCAGCTTTTGGCGGAGATGATTAGGTATTGTTTCTGTTCGAGCTGCGAGAGCACAATGGCAAGTTTCTTCGAAAAGGGTGCCCAGGCTCGGGATACGATTTCAACAGAATCGCGGGGACGGGAGACAGCGCGGTTGTCGGTCGTTTTGCTCATAGCGGACCTCCATAGTTGGCCCCTGAGACATCATCATTATGATGATGTAATAGTACTTCATCATAATGATGATGTCAAATGATTTTTCCGGCTATACTTTCCTTGGAAGGGAGCAATGAGCAGATGCAGGATGCCCTTAGCCAACGAAGCCAGAAACAGCGGGATCGGTTGGCTTACATCGAGTTCCGCCTCTGGTTTCTAGGTGACGCCTGCCGTCGGGATTTGATGGAGCGGTTCGGGATTGCGCCAGCCATGGCAACGCGGGATTTTACGGCCTACCGGGAACTTGCGCCCGAGAACATCGATTTCGATGGTCGCCGGAAGGTGTACGTGCCGAGTGAACGTTTTGCGCCAGTCTTCGAGCATGAGCCGGAGCGGGTGCTCTCGGCGATTTCCAGGGGATTCGGGGACGGGGATGATCGCCAGGGCGGCAGCTACCTGCCTTGCGAACTCCCTTTGCGGCTGAACCGCCCCACATTGCAGGAGCTTGCGGTGGTAACCAGGGCCATTCATCAGCGTCAGGTGCTGCGTGTGAAATACCACTCGTTGAAGCGGGGAGCGGCCGACCGTGAGGTTGTCCCGCACGCGCTGGTCGACAGCGGCCTGCGCTGGCATGCGCGGGTTTTCGACCGGCAGAGCGGGGAATTCAGGGACTTGGTGCTCTCGCGGATTGAGGCCGCCGTGCCGGTGCTAGATGTGGAGATTCATCCCCATGAAGTTGCCCAGGCAGACAAGGAGTGGAACAGGCAGGTGGATCTAGCATTGATGGTTCACCCCGGAGTCACTCGCCCGGAGATCGTGCAGCGGGATTTTGGAATGCGGCGCGGGGAACTGCATGTGACTGTTCGCGCCGCGATAGCCGGATACGTTCTGCAGTTATGGAACGTGGATTGCAGTCCAGATCGGAGCCTTGATCCGACCATTCACCGGCTGTGTTTGAAGAATCTGAATACGATCAAGGGAATCAGGAGCTTAGAAATTGCGCCCGGATTCGCAGATGTGCGCCTTGGAGGCTCTCCCATCCATAGTTGAAAGTCAACGGGACATCCTCCGGCATCTTGCCGCACGACATCGAACAACGAAGGCAAGGTCCTCTTCCTGCTGACGTTTCGGCATTGTGATCACCATTGTTTAGCGATTATCTATCGCGCAATAATGAGGCGAATCCCGCAGGGAGTCACGGGCAACGCGGTGAGGCGCTCATAACCGCTTGGCGGGAACCGAACGCTTCCCGCTCCGTCTGCAGCCAGGAACTCGGGCTCCCTATGTTGAATTTCGTCCGGCGCAATGAAAATAGCCTGACCGCTTCTATGAATTGCGGCTCGCGCGGTGCGAAAGTGTGACCCGAGCCTACATCAAGATTACGAATGCTCTATTTCAAACTGGATATCAGGTTCCGCGAACCGAATTTCAACGCCATACTTCTTGAGCATCTTATGGATTCGGATTACAAGACTGGTGTCTCGCGCGATTCTGTCGCTTGATGTGCAGAGCAGAACTTCGAACGGCTTCGGTTTGATAATGGCGCTGCGCATCAGGTCTTTAAGAGCTGAGTTTACGGTGAGGCCGGAATGCCCAGAATCGGCGAAGATACAATCTCTCCTAACAGTCCACCCTCTCCCTCTGGCGAAGCGCTTGCACGTGGCAACCTGATGACTGATGGAGTTGTTTTCACTGGGTTTTTTCACGGTCGCAGTGCGGGCATAGATCGCACAACGTAGCGGCTGACTGTAGGGTTTGTCTGCGGGCTTCTTCTTCATGGGGCTCCTGCATGAATTGTTCCAAGCAAGTGTGGCGGACTCTCTCAGACCACGAATGCAGAGCAGAACTCTAGCCTCGCTCTATGCAAGAACCGCACCTGCGGCATTCCTCAAGAGTTGAGGCGGCTGGCATCCGAAGAGAGATTTCCGGGTGCTTTCAAACGCAGTTCGCCATCGCAGGAATTTCTCCTTTGCTCGAACCGAACGATCAAGGTCAAAGTTTGAATGCGCGGAAAGTAGTTGCGAAATGGCTTCTGCCTGACACTCAAGTTCCGAGAGTGCCGATCGGCATTGCCAGCAAATCATTAAATGGGCGCGAATTTCACGCATCTGCCCATGGGACAACTCGCCGTCCAGGTAAGCAAGGAGTATTTCATCTTTAGGATGCTCGCGTAGCCGGTTGATTCGCATTTCTATTTTCCCTTTCGACTTTCGTCTTTTCCAACATTGCTACCTGAAGCTTTCGTAAGGCACGCGCCAAGAGCGCGTTGACAGAGTTCATGCTTATGCCCAGTTGATCGGCGATCTCCCTGTATTTCAGCGCCTCAAGCCGGAGGAGCAGAACTTCTTCTTCACGAGGAGAAAGCACAGAGAGCAGATCGCGGATCTCCCCAAGCTTCAATGTTTCTGTCACGGCTTCTCCCGGTATATCCGTATCATCGAGTTGCTCTTGGAGATTTCGGTCCTTTATCTGCTTGTACATATTCCGACGCAATACGCAAATGGTCCATGCCTTCGGGTGTTCAATTTCCTTGCCGGCTCGCAGAGCTTGATAAAGCTGCATAAAGGCATCCTGGGCGAGGTCCTCAGCGAGTTCATAGTTGGCCGTCGTCCTGAGTCCATAGCGGACCAGGAGCATATACCAGCGGTCAAAGAGCGCTGTCACTAAATCGGCTGCATCAGATTCGTTCACGGCCCTCGCCAGGCGACAAGATTTCGCTGTCAAGGAGTGTCTGAATTTGCCTTTTTTAGCGACAACAAGTGAAAAAATATTGTTCGTTCAGACCCGGCTAGGTACTGAAGAGGGCAATCGCCGAGGAGTCCTCATCCTCGCAGTTCGTAACAACTCCGCGTTGATGACGTTCTTGTGCAAAACCAGCCGCTGCCGCCTTATCGATGGCCGCTTTCAGAGACTGCGACCCGTCTCCCATTGTCCGGCAATAGTTTCTGAAGGGCCTGAAGAATATCCGCGTGATTCCGGGCCATATAACGCTCGATCTTGGGATTCGTCAGCAATCGATCAAGATAACCGCAAGCCACGGTCAAAGTGAGGACATCTGTTCCGTATGACTCTTCCACTGATTTCAGATCTCTGAGAAGAAACTCGTTTTGCTCTTCCAGCATTGACCGAGCGGCTATCGATGTCGCCTGTAGCTTTTTGTCAACAGCGGCTTGCTCCTCTAGCATTTCCGGTTTGGTGACGGCCAGAAGCGCCTTTGCAAAGGGAACGGTAAATGTTCCACCAGCCACCATGTGCTCGGCGGCCTCGATCTGGCGAATGGGCTTCATTCTGCGCAAGATCCAGAAAACCTTGGGGCTGAGCTGCTTGTCTGCCAATATTTGAACCGCTTCGGAACAGATCCCATTTAACAAGTCGCGCTTTGCACGAATGGAGTCCAGGCTGACATCCAATGCAGCCGCGATGCGTTCTTCTGTCAGGCCGTTTTTAAGTGCCTCCAACAACATGAAATGCTGCGCAACGGCGGGTATGTGGTTAACGTGGCGGTTATACGTATAGGCTTCGTCGTCGGTGGCGAGCAGGCATTTGACCTCCTTCACCCCGATCGAATTGAGTATTTCGAGACGCACATGGCCATCGAGGAGCAGATAATCACCAGGACCTCTCGGATAGACCACCAGGGGTTCAATCACGCCAACATGTTTCAATGAAGCAGTGAGTTGTTTATAAAACTCTCCGCTGCGATGACTTTGCGTGACCTCCTTCTGCGGCACGATGATATCGAGTGGCAGCAATACGACTTGCTTTTCAAAAGCCGCTTTCACAGAATCGTGTGACATCGCGTTTTCCCCTACTCCAGTCGAGCCTTAAGCTGCTTGGGCATGTCGTTGATACCTTCCGCCCGCAGTAGAGTGATGAAGTTTTCGTCGTCCAGAAGTTGCCGCATGACAGATGTGAGCAAAAGAAGGCGCTCTTTTGTCGACTCCGCCTTCGCGATCAGAGCCTTTTGCTCGCGAACCCTCTGTTTGTACACCTCGACCAGCATGTTGCCTGTGACTTTGCGCCGGACATCTTCTGCCTTGCCCGCCTTCTGCCTCTTCTCGATTCGCTTGGCGATTAGGCGCCGTGCAGCGGCCAATTTTGTTCCTCTCAATTGCCCCGATTCGTATGCCTCTGAAAGAGCCTGGGATATCTCCGCATCCTTTCCGGTCGCAATTTGTGCGGCGACGCTGATTGGCAATCTTCCCGCCTCTACGGCTTCGATGAGCGCAGCTTCCTTGTGTTCAACCAGGTGCACAATGCCAGCAATGTACATACGTTCCATGCCGAGCTTTCTGGCAATATCCGCGACGTTATTGTTGCGCTCCCGAAGGCTTCGGACTTCGCGAATGATATCCCTATTGGAAGGCGGCCGCCTTGCGATGTTCTCAACCAGGCTCATGAGGAACTGATCTTCGCGCGTTGCCTCGGTAATGATCGCTGGTATTGCCGTTTCGCCAAGAGCAACGAAGGCCTCGATCCTTCCTTGACCGCAGACAAGATCGAATTGCTTGCCCTCTGCATCTGGTTCCTTGCGTCGCACCACCGTGATGGGCTTCTTAAGCCCGACCTCTCGGATATTGGCGACCATCATTTGCCACCTTCCACGGCTTCGTGGCCTGGGATTGGCAATATGAATTTGGGCGATTGGAATGTGCTCGATATGTTGTTCCTTCATGCCGCCCCCTCTATGCGCACGCGCTCTGCCATTTCCAAAAAGAAGTTGAGATTGGTGAAACGATAGACGTCCAGGGCCACGCCATTGTCAGGCCGCAAACTCAACCGCTCCGTCAGGACATCAAGACGGGGCAGCAGATAGTAATCGAGGATCTCTTCATTGCCCGGCTGAAGACGAGCTGCGATGATAATGTCCGGTTGCAAACCCTCATCGAATCGAAGCTGCCAGCGGCAATTACCTGCACGAGTCTGGCGGCATCTTGCAAGGATCAGGGACGCTGTGTATTCGGAATTTATCGTCAACAAATCTGTCTGCTGGTTGACGCTGACCGTCGCTCCCAAGGCGAGCAGTCGATCCAGCATCGAAGCAATAATGTCTGCGTGTCTCCGTCGCAGCAAGCGGTTGATTGCGATGTAGGCATAGTCTCTGTCTGGTGTCCATCCAATGAGCGAATAGGCGCGTGTAAGACTGCCAAATCGCGAAGAGTAGCAAGAACTCGAAGGCATATCCTCGGTTTCGTCGATGAGGATTCCCGAGAGCTGTCCCCGAGCCCGCAGCAATTCCCGAAGCTTTTCAAGAAGATCCTGATCCGAGAGATGGATATGGCGTGATTCGATGATCGACCTCGCCTTTTCAAAGACGCTCGCCGAGATGATGGGTTCGAATGCGCCGTCACGCCAGATCCACATTCGCGTTGGGTTGTTAACGCGTCGGTGTTTGAGTTTGAAGGATCGGCGGTTGTAGATGTTTGCACCAATGTATTTAGGGTTGGTCAGTACCTGATGAACTGTCGCGCGTGTCCATGGACGCCCATCCTCTCCCAAAACTCCGCGACCGTTCAATTCGGCCGTGATCTCGCGTTCAATTTTCCTTTGAGCGACAAACAGTTCGTAAATCTGACGAACTGTCTCAACCTCCAATTCCGGGCCCGGAACCAGGATGACGCGATCTGTCTGCAGGCTCTTTCGCTCTCCTCGACCCAACAGCCCCTTGGGATTCCTGTCCCGGTCAATCAACTGTCGCCGCAGACCATATCCGGGAGGACCACCTTGACGGAATCCCAGTTCGATCAGACGACATTGCCCGGAAAAGACCTTGACTGACAGCTCCCGGCTGTATTCGGCCGCCATCGAACGCTTCAACGTTTTGAGAACGGAAGATGACATGCTCCCGTCGTTCTCGAACTGCTCAGCGCAATAATGGACGCGAATGCCGGCTCTCTTGAGCACATATTCGTAATAGGCGCTTTCATCTACATCCTGGAAGCGCCCCCACCGGCTGACGTCGTACACAAGCAGTGCGGAAAAGTCTGTCCGCTTGTTTTCCACGTCCGACATGAGCTTATTCAGCCCTTCGCGTCCTGCGATATTTAGACCACTTCGCCCATGATCCGAGTACTCACGAACAATTTCCATTTGGTGGGAGGCGGCGTATTGGCGGACCACCTCCAGTTGGTTCTCAGGGGAGTACTGTTGATGCTCGGTGGACATACGCACGTAGTGCGCAGCTCGCTGGGAAACAGGCGTGTTCGAGACGGAAGTGGACTGCTTCTCCATTTATTCGCCACCGGCTCTTGCGAAATCGAAAATCCACCATAATGTGTGGCATCTGATCAGCATCAATTGATTCCATAGAACTAGTGGCAAAACAGGAGCCGTTTTCGCGACAACCGCCAAGAAAATTTTTTCAGAGTATCTCCAAGGATCACCTTAATAATGTCCGTGACGTGACGAAATATGACCCGTGGCATTCGATGAGATGCAAAAATCGCGGCCGTAAGATATTGGTTTAATGCCACTTAACAAATCTTAACGAACGGATGGAAACACGGCGGTGCGGCTTTGGTTTTCTCCGGCAAGTGAAGGCCCGATCTCCTGTTGGCAACACCGCACAAACTTGTCGATGTCAACGATGCGGCCAGTTGCGACGAGGCGACGGCGTGGTGGACAGCGCTGACGAGTTCGAGCGACAAGGGTATGGTCGTCAAGCCGCACGACTTTATTTCGAAAGGGCGCGGTTAATTATTCACTCTCAGCGAGACGGTAGTCGCGAGCGATTTCTGCCAGAACATCGTCGCGTGTACCGGTACGCAGGCCGAGGGATTTGAGGTCAATTTCCTCGGCGCGCATTCGGGCGATGAAGTCGCCAATATCCCTCTTGACGGCCTCCGGAGCCATAGGATCAATGGCGGGATCGAGGATCTGGTAAAGTCTGAAGACATCGTTTTTGTGTTTCTTGATTGTCTTGCTGTCGATCTGTTCACCGCGCTCCGCACGCGCAGTGAGATCAAGCCATGCCCGGGCCTTCAGAGCAACGAGTTGCGCGGCACCCACCCAGGGGAGCCCGTCGATCTCCTGCCGACCCGCGCGGATGAAATTGTAGTAGTCGTTATCGAGAAGAATCGCCGAAAGACTGGACGCATCCTCCTCAACCGGTAGCGGCGTGAGATGACTGCCCTCGGCAACCTGCAATACATCGGGCTGACGTGAGAACAATTCCAGCATGAAAGGATAGTCCGCGTTCGCGGGCTTCTGGAAACGATAGAACTGCTTTTCGCCGGTTGACTTCTCTTGGACCTCGTAGCCGCCCGCGCGCACAAACTCCCAGAATGCCCGGACAAAGGCGCTATCCAACGCCTCGACAAAGAGAACGATGTCCAGGTCCTTGGTGGCCCTGAATGGGAGGCCGGCGCCGGTCATGGCAATATCGCATGCGGCGCCGCCGATGAGCACATAGCGATCAGCAAAATTCCGGAAGTGCTCGCGAAAGACCTCCAACCCTTTTACCATTTGAATTTCTCCATCATCTCTTCCAACGCGGTTTCGGTGCGCTCGTCGCGGTCTTCCTTCAGGGAAAGATAGAGCGATAACCGATCGACGATGCCATTTTCGGCGAAGAGCGCCGGCGGATACCACCAGACCTCAATCTCGCTGGCATCCGGGTCTTGAGCTGGAACCTCAATGGTCTTGTGCCGTTGCCGAAGAGCTTTCCAATCCTCACGGCTCAGCGCATAGATCGTGTACTCTGGCGGCGCCAGCATACTGAAATGCGCTAACGCCGTGAGCCCGCCGCGAATTGCGCCTTCCGCTTCTTTGATGCGGCGAATAAAGAGCCGCTTGCTTACCGGGCTGCGGAGGAAGAGCAGAGCATTTCCCCAGATCTCTCTTCGGCCTCCAATAAAACGCAGACAACGCTCCCGACCGCGGACCGTGACCTCGGCAAGGTGCGCGGTCTCCAACTCGTCAAAGGCGCGGGTCATCGTCATGGCCGAGTATCCCAGTTGCGGAGCTAATTCGGCAGGAATCATCACCTGCCCTGCATCGCGGAGCAATGCATGGAGGACGACGACCTGCGTGGAAGGGCTGAAGGTGGGAGCCTTCTCGCGGATTCTTCGGAAGTGTTCGCGTAAATCAATCGCAAGCATGGGCAGGTACATCTGGTTGCCTGGAACAATAAACGGAACCTTCTGTTCGATCAACCGCTTCCTGTTGTACGCCGTCACCTGCGCGCGGACATAGATCAGGTCCGCTTGCTGCCGCGCCTGGAGCATGTCCATGTGCTTGCGTACCGTTGCCGGCGGCTGCTCCTCGGGGTTGGAATCAATGATGAGAAGGGCGCGCAGTCCGAGCAGCTCCGCCTGCGCGAATTTGTACCTTTCCCTGAGGACGGGCGGCAAATTGCCGGCTCCTCGCCAAGGCGCAGTCTTCACCGTGGCGCCCAGGGCGTCGTGAACATAGCGCTCGAGTTCCTGGAGTTCGGGTTGCACCTGCGGCTCCGTCACAATGAATATGCACGATAACATAGCACATGTGATCGTGCATTTCAAGTGTTATATTGACAAACGGCGCACTGCTGCACGATCAGCCCATTGGCCGCATGGTGTGCACACACTTTACCCGCAAAATACCGAGGGGTATTCACGGAGAGCCGGGGGGACATTGATTCCCAAACCTGGCACCCCCACAAATGAACAATAGCGCGTGATCGCAATCGCAGCCGGCGATGTGGTCGCCTGGGACGCAAGAACCTGAACCGGCAATTGCTAATCCCTGAGTCAGTTAACGCCAAACAAACGCTGATCTGAGGAAGGACGGGGCTTTCTGGCTATCTGCGGCCCATGCGATAGTCCACATACAGGATATGAGACTTGATCTGGTCGCCGGCCCGGTACTGGGGGAGTTGCGCCATCTTCAACATATGGAGGATTGCGCCGGGGTTCCCATCGCTCCATTCAACAAGCGCCGGCAGAATCGCCTCCAGATTGGAGGCCCACAGATTGATCTTTTCTGCTTCGCGCTGGGCAAATTCCAACGCAATTTGCGGTGGCAGGTTTTTCAACTCCAAACGCTCAGACTTGTTTGCGCATAGCGGGCGCAGAGCGCCGATATCCTCCATATGCGGAGATCGCGACGCAAAAATGACCGGAGTGCGTCCGTAGTAGTGCAAATCCTTGATCATCCCCGTTACAACACGGGAAGGGGCATCGAGATGGTCGAGAATCATGAGAAAGGGGTGAGTATCAAGCGCCCTGTGGACAATACCCTTCAACGAGGATGTGGACAGAGCAGAGAGGTTTCCGGGAACTTTCATTTCGTCGTCAGCGGAGTGCAATGCCTGAAGCAACGTGACAGCGAATTCACGCGGCGATCGTATCTGTCCGACGTAAAGCGCAAGCGTTTGATTTTCAACGAAGGCACGAAGTAGACGTGACTTGCCGACTCCCTCGGGTCCGAATACCAGCAGAGACTTGCGAATCTTGGCTTGGTTTCGAAGGCAGTCCAACTCCTTTTGGCGCTCGACGCAATACAGATACTCCATGGTCGGCTCGCGCTGGGCAGAAGATGAAGGCATCGATGCGGAACCTCTTTGTTACCTAGCTGAGCGAGATTAGACGAGTACCGAGACATCCCGTTCCAATCGGCTGAGCCGTTCAATTGCTGACTCTACGGCGGGAGCGCCTTCTTCTTTGACTCTCCGCGCCCGGTCAAGCGCCTGTTCTGCAATGCGGCTGATTTCATGCAGCAGTCTGCGGATCTCGGCCTCCAAGCGTCCTCGGCTATCCTGAATGCGATTGAGAACATCGTTTTGTATGCGCGCGCTGTTGATTTCCAATAGATGCCGCAGAAATTCACGACCCTCATTCGTGATTACATTGCGTGCGCCCACAAGCGGTAAAAAGATATCAGCGAGCCAGCGCAGCGGTGATGGGGGTTGAGCAGTTCCAATAAAGTCTTCGAAGATGAACGTCGAACGAACGCGGAAGCCTTTCTCAGGATCGAGCGCATGGGGCATCCGCGTCAGTTCGCTAAGGCCCGCACCTGCGAGCTTTCTTAGAAAGCTGTTGCCCATCTCCACAAATCGAAGGGCCACGGCGCGATATTGATGCTCGCCCTCTTCCTGCTCGGGCTTGAGCCAAGGCATTACCTTGCGCCGCGAGATTTCCTGCGCGAGGTGCATCACTCGGCGCCGATAGCTTGGGCCAAATCCGAGGGCTACAGACTGTAGATCTTTATTGAATTGCGTTTCAGATTCGGTCCATGCGGGACCGAAGAACTGCTTGTGCCTGTCACCGAAGAGGTCTGAAATCCTATGCTGCTCCGCCATGAACAGGTAATCCAGTTCGTGCATGGAGCGCTCAGCCTCGCTGATGGTTTCCTTCATGAGCTCGATGCGCCGCTCGGATTCCTCGATTGGCCGCAGAAGCGCCTCGCGGTCCTCACTGATGATAGCCAGCAGTTGTTCGCTTAAGCGCAGGAGGCCCCGGTCGCAAGCCGCGAGAACGAGATTTCTGCCCGAGTCCTCAACAAGGTCATGCAAGCTCGCCAGCAGTTTTTCCCAATCCCGCAAGGGACCCTGGTCTTCCATCCGCTCTGCGGCACTCACCTCAAAAATCTCGCCCATCGGGCGATGCAGGCGCTTTTCCAGAATCTCGCGAGTGAACTTGACCGCTGCCGCGCGCTCCGGATCGCTGGTGCGGTCGGCCTTGTTGATAACCAAGATTAAGTCCTGAACTTGCGTGCCGATTGATTCCACCAGTGCCAACTCCTCGCCTGCAATCGGCGGATCGGCCCCTACCACAACCAATGCTGCATCAATGTGAGGAATGAACGCCTGCGTGGTTGCTGTATTTCCAGTGAAGACCGAACCCAAACCCGGCGTATCCACAAAACACATGCCGGAGGACAACAATGGGCTGGGCACAAATACTTCTGCGCCGTCCACGCCCCTTTTATTCTCGGGGTTTAGTTCCTCCGTCACGTATTCCTTCAAGGCGGAAATGGCAATGTCCTGCCAGGAGCCGTCGCGCATGCGCACGCGGGCGTGAAGTTCGTCGCCAAACCGAACCACAGTAGGCACCGCTGTGACTGGAACAAACCCGGTCGGAACAACCGCGTGACCGACCAGGGCATTGAGCAAGGTAGATTTACCGCGCTTGAACTGGCCGACACAAGCAACATAGAAACGTCCTTCGGAGACCCGCGCTGCGAGTTCAGATGCCTCCTCGGCGACAGGCTCAGCCCCAAGTTCCTGAGCCAGTCTGCTCAGTTGCAACAGACGGGAGGCCCCGTCCAGAGATCCGGGTGTCTCAGTCAGATGGCTGACGCAATCCTGCGCTGTCGAACTGCTCTCGTTTTCCTGCATCGCGGAATGAATTATCGTCTCCATCTGGTGCCTGTTAGACCTTCGCCGATTCGTTTAGTGAAGCCCGCGAGTATCGAATAACCTCGACGCGGGACATCGCGATGAGACCCTCCTCAACCATGAGGTCGAGATGGGGAATCAGTTTTTCAATCTGCTCTTCACGGTCGATGACAGTCAGCATGATCGGCGCGTCCTTGGAGAACGTCCAATGACTGGCATGGTGAATTCTGGTACTGGCTCCGAACCCTTCGATCCCTCGATACACGGTCGCGCCAGCCATGCCCAGCTCCATACATTTCGCCACAATCGCTTCATGCAAGGGCTTGCCCTGCCATTTGTCACCCTCGCCGAAATGAATCCGCAACATGCGCGCCTGATATTGGTCTTTCATTGTTGAGCCTCCGCTCATGCAGAAACGCTTCCCGCCTGCGACTCTGGCAGATCAACGTCCAGTGCGCGGTAGGAATACTTGATGATGTCCACGTCTGAAAGCACGACTAGTCCTTCTTCCACCATCTGATCTACGAGGGGAAGAAAGGATCGGAGCTTCTCCTCCGTATCGACTGCCGAGAGCATGATCGAGCAATCGTGGGAGAGGTGGAGGGCTTTGTCCTTGTGAATCCGACGGTGTGCCCCATAACCGAGGATGCCGCGGTAGACAGTGACACCGGCAATATCGTTAGCTCGCATGGCTTCGACGAGCGCTTTGTAAAGTGGCTTGTCTTTCCATTGATCGGCTTCGCCGATATAGATGCGCATCATCTTTGCCTTGCCTTCCATCTTCAGATGCGCAGGAGGAGTGGCCTTCTTCGGTTTAGAAGCCTGAGCGGCCTTCGCGAGCGTGGTCTCTTGTACCTCAATCATCCCGCTTCCGGCCAACTCCTCCAGCTTTCCAAGAATCTCGTTTACCTTCTCGCGAGACTCAATGAATTCAATCTTCAACGGAAGGTGGTCGGAGATTTCGACAACACTGGCGGAGTGCATGTGGTGATCCGCGCCGAAGCCCGCTATCCCCTTCAGGACGGTTGCTCCGGAAACTCCCCGGTAGAAAAGGAAGTCGAGGATGCTCGAATATGTTGGGACCCCGTGATGCGTCGAGCCCTCACTCAAGTAAATGCAAACTTTCATTGCCTTTCCGGCACTTAACATATATCCTCCCTCAGGAATGTAGTCCGCGCTGTGACACAAGGAACTCGGCGGCTCGGCCGAGCGCACCCCAGCCGGATCTGTCTCGTTCTGGTTCATCGCGCAGATGGTGCAGCTCATCCGCTATCTGCTGGCGATAGTTTTTGATGATGGCGTCAACTCGGGAAGCGAGCACCGGCGGGACTTGCCGGCGCAGCTTGGTCCCGTGTGGAATGCATAGCACAGCTGAACTTCGCAGCCATTGAGACACGTCTGTTCGGGACAGGCAGCTCACCAACTCGCGTATGCGTAGATCCTCTTCCGCGAGTACCTCCATGCAAATGTCACATTCGGCTTTGGAGAGCAAATCTGATTCATCGACCAGCTTGATGAACACTTGCGCTGCCGCAGGAGCGTCTTGAACGGCGGCCAGACCCCAGGTGTGAAAGTTGCAAAGTCGGTGAATACTCTCCTTCGGATGGTTCTGCAGGCGAGCTGTTTGATACTCCTTCAGAAAACGACAGAAAGGGCATCCGGATTCCTGCAGTACCTGAAGAATCGATTGGTAGAGAACCAGTTGTCTATGTGTTCTCATGAAATAATCTCCGCAACAACAGAACCACCCCACACGGCAATCAGGCCAAGAACGAGGCTGCTGACTGCATAGAGAGCGGCCATTAGGAAAGCGCCGGTTCGAATCGTGGAAAGGGTCTCCCACTCATAAGTAGAAAAGGTGCTGTACGCGCCGATAAAGCCGACTGGCACCAGGAATCTCCAGGCGGGGTTAAAATCCGCTCGTTTCGCTAAAAACGAGAGGGAGAAACCGATGACTACACAGGCCGTGATATTGATGACAAAGGTCCCATAGGGAAACTTTGTTCCCATCCGGTTGGCAATCGTCGAGCCAACCCAGTACCTCGCCATGGAACCGAATGCGCCTCCGAACGCGATGAGAAAATACTTTTGCAACCCTATCCCTCCTACCCGTGGTGCAGCATTTCACCGCTGCGCTCCTTTGCGGTCCAATTCCTGAGAACGGCCAGATCCTGCTCAAGTTGATGCACATCGATGTGCTCGGTGGAAGTTCCAGCGATCCTTTGAAGTTGAACCCGATAAGCATCGGCATGAGAGCTGACCATAAGCACCATCCTGCTTACGTATTGGCGGCTCCACTGCGACAGCGCATTCCCGTATAAATGAAGCGCCTGCTTCAGGTCAGCACCGACGCTTTGCCGGAGGCTGCTAATGATCCTGGACTGGACGAAACCGCTACCCAAAAACATCCAGGCGGTCATATTGATGTCATCTGGAAGCGTCCCCAACTCAAAGCGCGGCATGTCGCGCAACAGAGTCTCCACCTCATCGTGCTCGGGCATGTCGGATCGACCCATCTCCTGCGCCACGGCTTGCAACCTGTCGATTGCACTCTTGCTTAAGCCACGTGCGCCTTCGGTAATCTGCTCTACAGAATTCCCAACCGCATCATGCAGCCACTCCGAAAGCTGTGCCGACGTAACGCGAGACTTGGAATTGGATCGCATCCAGGTCAACACGCTTTCCGCGGCGTGATTCAGGATTGTCTCTGGCGTTTCCCCAAGCGTGAAGAAAGCTCGGTCTAGAACAGTACGCTGCTCTCCTACCTCTCCAGTCACAACGCGCAGTCGCTCTTCGAGATCATGGACATCGGCGGGGAGACCGCGGCCTCTGCGGTTCTTCTGGTCGAGCACAGTCTCAAAAGCCGTTATAACCGCATCGCGCAAGGCACCGATCTTTCTGGCAGCGGAATTGCAGCGGAGAATTCGTGCTTGATTGAATCGGGGAAGCAATTCCTGCTCAAAGAAGTGATCGAGCAAGGTGGTTTGTTGAGGCAGCGAACTGACTGGATGGACGTTCACTGTCACGCCCAGTTCCCGTTGCAGTTGTTCATGGATGTAATCGGTGACTCTATTGAGATCGCCTTCCGTCAGCAGATCTGCCTTGCTGAGCAAAACGATGGCGGGAATTGCGGCTTCGTTGAGCAGGCGCAGCGTTCCTATGTCCTCTTGGTTCAACGTTGCTCCAGCGTCAATTAGCAACAACGCGAGATCGCAGGATGGAAGGTAGGCAAGCGTTTCCGCAGCGCCACGTCTGGCCAGGGAGCCAAGTCCCGGCGTATCCACGAGCACTATGCCCTGTTTGAGGCGCGGCGATGGGACCTGGACCATCGCACGTGTGACGTTGTGCAGATTTCCAGGGTTCCCTTGCTCTGTCACAAGTTTGCCAAGCTCTTCAACTGTGACGATCTCATTTCGTCCCGTGCCATAGGTGACGAAAGCACGCAATATTGTTCCATATTCCAGCTTGGTAGGAACCGCTGTGATTGGATTGATGCCAACGGGCAACACGTCCGTGCTTAGGAGCGCGTTCAACAGCGAGGACTTGCCGCTGCTGACTCGTCCGAACAGCGCCAATTCCAGGTTGTTATCCTCCAAGCGGGATGCGAGGGAGTCTATGCGCGGGCGAAACTCCACCGGTCCATAACGCGAGACCAGTTTTTCAATGCCCTGCAAGAGGCCTACGTCATTGCCGGTTTCTTCCAGCTTCCGCAGACGCGACTCCAGATTCGTTCCCAGATCCTGGCGCAGATAACGTTCCATGCCTCCGACCAGAGATCGAAGCTCATGGACGACACCATTCAGTTCGCCAACCGCATCTTCCGGGACCGCCCCACAGCCGCTCATATAGCTTGGCCTGAGTTCTTCAATTGCGATGTCCACAAATGCCAGGTCTGTCATCACCGATCGAGTCACCGGAATCTCTGGCCGATCCGGCTTCATGTGTTGCCAGTCCAATGCGCGCAACAATTGAGAGCGGAGAAGGTTAACATGGTCTTCGATGACCCGCGTCTGTGCAGGCGTAATGTCCACAACATGCCGTGCAAATGGAGAGGAAGATTCCGCAGAATGGAGTGCCTGCTCGATGTCGCAAAGCAGTTTGTCGATGTACTTGCAAGTGACGCTCAGTCGCCGCCGCTGCGCATCGTTGAGCGCCCCTCGCTCTCGTGTTCTTACGATCTGTGGTCCGGGTTCGGGCATGACTCCTCCAAGTGTTCTTTAGCTTCGAGGAGTCATCTGCCCAGTTGAGCCGTTTTCAGGTGGACTCCAACACCCACAGTTGCCTGCTATGCCTTCACTAGTTTGTGCCAGCGCTCGCACACACTGGCGCCTGCGTAGCGGGCCTTTGTGCCGAGTTCGTGTTCGATTTCCAGGAAGCGGTTGTACTTCGCGATACGCTCGCCGCGACTGGTCGAGCCTGTCTTGATCTGCCCCATACCGGCAGCCACGGCCAGGTCGGCGATGCTCGTGTCATCGGTCTCGCCGGAACGGTGAGAGATGACTGCGCCGTATCCATTCTCGCGGGCTATCTGAATGCATTCGAGCGTTTCCGTAAGAGTGCCGATCTGGTTCAGCTTGATCAGAATGGCGTTGGCGATTCCATCTTTGATGCCCTGGCGGAAAATCGTCGGGTTGGTGACAAAGTTGTCATCGCCGATTAACTGAATTCGGCCCCCAAGCGTCTTGGTCAGATGCTGCCAGCCGGCGTGGTCGTCTTCGGCAACACCATCTTCAATGCCCCAGATCTCCGGATAGCGGTCAAGCACACCTTTCCAGAATTCGACCATCTGCTCGGGCGACTTTCTGCTCTTGTCCGACTTTTCGAACGCATAAACGCCGTCTTCAAAGAGTTCACTGGTGGCGGGGTCGAGCACAAGGACGATGTCCTTGCCCGCCTTATAGCCAGCCTTTTGGATGGCTTCAAGAATCAGCTCGATGGGCTCCTCGTTGGATTTGCACTGCGGTGCGAATCCGCCTTCATCGCCGACGCCTGTGTTGTACCCTTTCTTGTGCAGTACGGCCTTGAGTGTATGGAAGGTTTCAGCAGCCGCTCGCAAGCCTTCGCTGTAGCTGGGTGCGCCCACGGGGGAAATCATGAACTCCTGAAAGTCCACATTGCTGTCCGCGTGGCTTCCGCCATTGAGCACATTGAACCAAGGAGCCGGAATCAGATTGGCCTTCTCGCCTCCAAGGAATGCATAAAGAGGCTGACCATGGTCCGCTGCAGCCACCCGCGCAACCGCTAGAGAAACGCCCAGAATTGCGTTGGCTCCGAGGCGCGCCTTGTTCGGCGTCCCGTCGAGTTCGCACAGTTTCTTGTCCAATGCCTTCTGGTCGTTGGCATCGAATCCGTGAATGGCCTTTTGGATCTCGCCGTTCACGTGATTTCTTGCATTCAGTACGCCCTTACCCCCGTACCGCTTTTTGTCTCCGTCTCGGAGTTCGACCGCTTCGCGCTTGCCTGTTGATGCGCCGGAAGGAACTTTCGCCGTGGCCTTTACGCCGTTGGCTAAGGTTGCAGTGACGGACAGGGTGGGATTTCCTCGGGAGTCGAGGATTTCGAGTGCTTCAAGTTTCGTGATTTCAGACATGATGACTACCTTTTCTCGGCCACAGGGCCGCCTGTTGTGATGACTTCAATGATTTGTTGTTGAGCGGCATCCGAGACCAAAATTGCCGATAGTTTCGATTCTTCTGTGCCTCACCGCTCGCGTGTTTCGAAATGCTCATAGCTTTTTCTTTCGGATCAATGAACGATCATCACCGGGCAGTGCGCATACCTCAGTACGCGCTCCGAGTTCGAGCCCAGCATCCAGCGATGGAGGATCGTATGGCTGCGCTTGCCCATCACGATGAGGCTGGCCTGGATTGTGTCCGCCTTGTGGATGATCTGTTCTGCCGGATGGCCCAGGACGATATCCGTCTCCAACTCGATGTCCTTCTGCTTGGCTCGTTCGCGCAACGGGATGAAACATTTCTCATAGCGTTCTTGCCCGTCTTCAAGCACAGCGTGGAACTCCGCGCTCTCGGCGGGTTCGGGCGGCCGAATCACCGAGATGACAAAGAGCTTAGCTTTCATATCCCCAGCCATTGACAGGGCCACATCCAAAGCGTGCTCTGCGTGCGGAGAAGCGTCGAACGCAACCAGTATTCTTTGAATTCCAACAAAAACCGGACTTCCCATAGCGATCACCTAGCCTTCCTCTGCGGGTACTGGCCGCATAATCTCCTGTCCTGCTTTCTTGCCTGCTTGCGAGTGGGGAAGAAGATGGCGGGGAAGAAAGAACGAGTTCGCAATCATGGTGGGTATGACTGCGCTGGCGATGACTGTGCCCACGATGTAGGAATACTGCGCCTGCGTGATGATCTGATGATTGAGGCCAAACAATGCCGAGATCGTACCGAAAGTGAGTCCGGTTGACATCATCAGCGTGTAGTAAGCTCCGGCCTTCCCGTCGTATTTGTGCACCCGGACTGCCGGATACACAGCAATTGCCTTGAAAAGCGACTTCGCCCCAAAGAGGACGAGCAGTGTGACGGGAGCGGCCATCAATGCCGGGACAGAGACAAATGATCCGGCTCGGATGAAGTAGAACGGTGTCAGCAGTCCAAACGTAAGTGTACGCAGGCGACGAATCAGCGAATGGTCTTTTCCGACCGTTCCCGCCAGAACCATGCCGATCATGTACGCCGGAAGTACCGCTTCACTTCCAGCCCACACAGCCAGTCCGCCCATGGCGAAGAGAAAGAAGAGAAGGTACTTGGCTTCGAGTTCGGAGACGCGCCCGCCGTATTTCTTGAAGAACCATGGCGTAAGAAAGGGCAGCGCGACGAAGACGACGATGGAAACCACCACAAAGATCAGCGTCTTGATTGTGAACGGGGAAAAGATCAGTCCAAGCGCAATCACGGTTCCAAGATCATTGATGAAGCAGGCGGCCAGAATGGCTTTGCCATATTCGGTGACGTTGAAGCCCAATTCCAGCATCACCGCATAGACAACCGCAACTGATGTCGTGGAAAGGGCGACACCGCAAAGCCAACTGGGCATGATGGCCCAATGCAGTACGTAGTGCGCGATCGCAGTGCATCCGAGAAAGGGACCGAAGAACCCCGCGAGGCCAATGATCGACGCTTCGCGCCACTTGGCTTTGAAGATGACCGGATCGAGTTCCGCACCGGCAAGAAACGTTAGGACGATTGCACCCGTCCCAGCCAGGAATGTTATCCACTGCGTATTGCCGGCCAACCCGCCCTGCGCAAAACCAAAGAGCCCGGTGAGGAATACTCCAATGACCAATTGGGCCACGGTGCCGACAACAATCTCAGAAAGCGCTGTCGAGATCTTGAACCAGATCGCCAACAGCGTCGCCGCCAACGCCAGACCCACCCAGAGCGCACAAAGAGCCCAAGTGTTTGCCATGAGCACAAACTCCTAGATTGTCGTTCAGGGAACTCGGCCGGGACATAACTCCGCAACAGGATTCCCTGTCAGGAGTTATCATCTGTCCGGCCTATTGGAATGGACAGCGGTTAAGGGTGAACTCCTTCACCACAACCAACACTCTAGTTGACGCCGGGTGTCGCCAATTGTCAAGTTTCAGAATGCTTCAGCCGGGGACGGGCCTGAAGGCTGTTCTGAGCGAACCATTTCAGAACTCAAAGGGGTGAAGCCCGCAGCCTCCCCGGAACTTGCACATGAATGCGGAGACCTGGGCAGCGAGCCGTGGCACCTAATTAGCTAGAAATACGAAAACGCTTGCGCCGAACGAAAATCTTGATCGGATACCAAGTCCGCAGCGCATTCCGTAATCTGGCGTCGATAGGGAGAATCGGCCGCATTCGAGTCTGCCGCGAACGAATGCAAAATTTTTAAACAAAAGTGGATACGCACTGTACCTGAATTCGTACCTTGCTGCGCCAGTCAACCGAAAGGACCCAAAGCAAGCGGCATCATCGAACGCGGTTAGCATCTGAAAACCAAGCAGGATATGGCGCATGAAATGGTGCCGAGAATCCACACCGCCATGAGCCATGGGTTGAGAGTATCGGAAACGGTCTGTTCTTTCAGCGATCTTACTGCCCAGTCCCGCTACCCAACAGATGCTCCGCATCGGCCGTTCGGGCGGCTCTCGCCGTCTCTTGCCTAGCGTGCCCCGGCCCAATCGGCTGGACTTTGAAGTTGTCGAACTCCACATGGGCGTACGCAACAGTTCCCAAGCCAACCATGCCCTTGGCGAAGCTCGCATCGGAGATCGTCTCGACCGTCACTCGATCGATCTGCGCAGTGATGCGGGCACCCTGCAACGTAAGTGCGAGGGTATGCCAGCGGTTGATCCCAAGAGCGCTTACTTTGCCCGCCGCCAGCACCGTCTCTTCCTCCTTGACATCTTCCTTGGCGCTTCCCTTGTCCGTCGTCTTCAGCAAGGACCAATCCCCGCTGTCGGCCACGCGCAGCACATAGGAGTTGGGCACATCCATCCCGCTCATGCTGGACAGGCGTCCGATAAGATCGGCCGATCCCTGCTGCTCCAGAAGTATGTCGGTGGACACCCGGTAGTCCTGCCAATCCAGATTGCCTACCATGGTAAAAGGGCGATTGGCGGTCCTCTTCCATGAGATAGGTTCTTCGGGAACCACTTGGCGCAGGCAGATGCCACGCCGGCCGCCGACGCATTGCGCGGTCTCGAACCCTCCAACCATATCGGAGAAATATCTTGGCATCTTTCCGTCGGAATAACTCTCGAAGTTATCCGCGAAGGGCAGGGCAAGAGGCGCGGAAGCTGGAGCAACGGCATCGCCCTTGGTCTGTCCCGTCGTAGTCGTCACGGTGTACATATGTTCCGGTTCAAGATCGAGCGAAAACTCTCCCTGCACGGGATGAATGTCGGCCTGTTTCACAAACCAGTCCGATGGATTGGCGGAACTGAGATTGGTCGTCCAAAGATGCAGCGTATCCTGGTGAAACCCCGCGAGCTTGAAGTGCTCCGTCTCCGAGCCTTTTGCCTCGACGGTTTCCACGACCAGGCTGAAGTTCGAGTTCTCCGGCGACTTCAGCGCCACATAACTTCCATGCGCGCCCGTGGCGTCTCCGCTGAAGAATCCCGATGCGCTGTCGATGTAACGCCAGCCGGGCTGCGTGAACTGGGAGGTATGCGCCATCACCCAGAGTGAAGGCGTCACAACGTAATGCCCGGACCAAGGCTGGTTGCACTTGATAAAGCCTATGTCGTCGTAGGGCAGGTTGTCGTACATCGCGCTCACAATGGGCCAATAGATGGAAGCAGCAGCCTGCCCGGCCACATAGTTCCGGTTGATATTGCGCGCGACTTCGTTGTAAGCAAGCTTCTCGTCGAAGTGGGCTTCGCTATCCCAAATAGGCTTTCCCAATTGCAGGGCGTCGGGGGTGGCATAACCGCTCCACCAGGGGCCGTGCACTCCCACTATGTCGATTGCGTCGTTCACCTCCGGGTCCCTTTTCATCTCCGAAGCGATATCCCAGAGCTTGACCTTCACCCAGTCATCGGAAGCGATGACTTTGATGTCAGCGAACCCATTTGTGCGGAGGGCTGCCCTGAGATCCTTGTAAAACTGAATGTTGTAGCCGTGCTCGTTGCGCCCGCCCAGATAGTCGATCGTCAGATGATGATCGGTTTGAGCATGTTTGAGCCACTTGATAATGTAGTCGATCATGTCGCGGGACCAGTACTTCCCATCCCCCACCCAGTGCGGAGCCCCCCACGGCAGGGCGACGAGCTTGATTTGAGGGTTGCGCTCCCTGGCTTGCTCCATCAGCCACCACTCGTATCCGCGCCGGTAGTTCTCGTCCGACCGCATATGCATATGGCTCGCTTCGGAGCCGTCGGTCGAGTCCATATCCGCGCCAATTTCCACCTTGAAAATCTGCATACTTGCGCCGTAGTTCGGCTTGAAAAGGTAGTCCAGAATCTGGCTGCGATAGGGCTCAGGATAGTCGATCAGCAGTCTGGAATTCCCTCCGCCGCCGCTGATTGCTCCTACGCCATCAAAGATCCTGCCTTTGCTCTCCCCATCGATGACAATGGTCTGCCCTGCGGCGGACAGGGATAAAACAAAAGGGACGATGACAGCGAGCGCAGCAAGACATATCGCACGGCTTCTCCACGATGAGTGCATGATTGGATTCTCCTGAAGGACCTGATTCTTCCACTCTTTCATCGTCAGCGCAAGCGGACTCCACACGCAGCCCATAGCATTCGCATCCGCCTGAACAGCAATCACGTTGAGTTCGGAACCGTAACGCACAACGGGCCTGTCGCATCAGAGCTGCGTCGGAGAGAATTGCCGGAGAAAGACGCCCACGTCTGGAGGGCTGAAGACTAGCTGATTGCCAACCTACCCGCGGCTTATCATTCGCGAACGTCAAGCCGGATAATGGATCTCGTGCTTTCCCGGCCCAAGCGTGGTTTCCAGGAAATTCCCGCTCGACGCTGCTCTACTCACCTGGCCATCGACCAAAATCCTGTCTCCCGACCCATGCTTGTAAAGCCTGAGACTTGCCGTCGTATTTGCCGGAACGGAGCATTGAATCTTTACCTCGCCGCCAACCAGCTTTGACCAACTCATCTCCACCGGGCCGAACTCTGTCACGGCGACCCCCTGCGCCCACAGCAGTTCTCCGCAACGTGGCTCGATGAGGATGGAACGGTCCGTGACATATCGCTCCCGTCGCGCGCCCAGCACATGGGCCGCCAGGAAGTAGCCCGGGACCATGCCGTACATATGCGCCTTTGACCCGCCTTTGTCAGGCAAGTCTTCCCAGGTCGTCTGCCACGGCGACTCAACCTGCGGCTTCCACCCAGTCCTCATCCGCTCCAGCACCAGTTGGTCCTGCTGCGGCTCTCCCATCGCGTAGAGTGCATGGAAGAGATAGTAATGCGACATCGGCCCCTTGACCTCGTCCAGGTGGTCAAGCAGCCAGTGGCGCACAGACGCAACACGTTCATCAGGAACAATCGCTGCGTACAGCGCGAATAGCGCGGCTTGCGCAGTCGGTTGATAACGCCCGTCCACGAATGGCCCGGTAAACATCTTTCCGTCCAGCCGATCGCTGGTCTTCGACCCAAGCCCAAATAACCCGCCGCAGTAGCTGCCCTCGTCATCCCTCCAGAGCAGGGAGTTGAAGTTCGTTCGCAGTCGGTCAGCGTCGGATGCAAATCCCCGACTGGCACTTGACATCCCAATCTGGCCGCCAAGCCACGCCGCATCGCGCAGTGCTTTATAGACGAATGCGTTCAGCCCGGCGCCCTCGCAAACCTGGTACCGTAGCGGATTGTCCCACACCTCCCACTCGCGCGCCAGCACCAGCCCGCGTGCGCTCCGCCGGCTCATAAACCATTCCATCAATCGTGTGAGCGCGGGCCACAATTCATTGACCAAAGCAACATCACCCGAGCTCTCGACATATTGGCGCAGCTGGATCACCCAGTCGCATGAGCGATCCTCCATGATGGCGTGAATGTCCCACCTCTCAGAGCAACTATGCGCCTTCATCTGCCCGTCCGCTTGTTGAGTAAGGGCGATTCGTCGCAGCAAGGCTTTCAGCAACCGGCTGTCACCCCAATACTCGTTGCCGTTTCCCTCGGGTCCGCGCATCATCACCCGCGTACAGTCGAACGCAGGCGGCGAATCGTCGGTCCACTCAACACGCTCGCGGTCGGCGCAATCAACGTAGGAGTCTTCGCTCAGTAACTCCAGGGAGCGCGCGCAAATGGTCCAGAGCTTATTTAGAAACGGATCGCTGCACTCAAAGCTTCCTAGCCGTGTGAACGGATAGCGCACCTCGAAGGCCTCAGCCCGCATCAACATGATGTGTCCGCTTTTCGCTCGAATTTTCAGACCATTAAAAGCAAAAGTATCGCCGCCCATCCAGGTCTGAACGCCTTGCCGGGCGACATAAGAGCTGACCCCACTCGTGGAATTCTCTGGAAGCTGATAGCGGATCTCGAGCTCACTCCCGGCATCCGCATTGAATCCAAGAATCGAGTAGCCTTGAATGATCTCATTCAGCGCGAACAATGCCTCACGCCCAGGCTGGAGGTCAACCGGCTTTTGTGAAAGATCCGGGGAATCTGGGTTCCACGCCTGCAGCGTCTCCGATTGCAGAGGTGTGGTCCGCGGCCACAAAGGGAGGAAATCAGGCCCACCGGCAGGAACAGAAGCCGGCCATCCGGCGAGCGAAAGCTTGCGGTCAGTCAGGTCCACAGCTTTGCGGCCTTCGATGTGCTCCTCAATGGACGACCATGCCTCGTCGCGCGGCCCAATCGACATTTCAGGCCGACAAACCCACTTTGCATCGGTTGAAATCACCTGCCTCTTTGCTTCGTTCGACCAATCGATGTACGCGGCAAAGCCAGGCTCGTGCCGCATAATGCGGCCTGTCGGCGCGTCGCGGTGTACCAGCACCGCAATCAGGTTGCGTCCCGTCCTGAGCGCGTGACGCACGTCCCGGGTGTCGTACTCCGGCCTCTGGTTCTGGAAGCGGCTCGGCCCTCGTCCGCAATACACGCCATTGATGTAGAGCCGGTAGCGCGTATAGGCGAACAGTCGAACAACAGCTTCCGTCGGCAGGGCATCCAGCGTGAATTCCCGCGCGAACACCGCGTGCAGGTCAGGAGTGGCGATCTTTGCGTGGCTATCCGATGACGAGGCGATTCCACTGGCGGGTCCGTTGGTCTTGAGCGGCACCGGTACTGACTCGGCGCACCAGATCATCTGCGCGTTGAGCATCCCCGGCGCCGGCTCACTGCCAACCTCACTGGTGGCGCTTTCTAGGAAGGCAACTCCGGTAAACGATGCGGCGACGCCCACGGCCAACGAGTTCTTCAAAAACTCACGACGTTTCAACAGGAGCCTCTTTTCGCATATTACTTCTTGAGCGTATTTGAATATCGGCGCAATTGCGAGTGAGGCTGAGCTTTCATGTGGAGGGGCACAAACCGTGGGTCACGGCGGATGTGAGCAGCGACATGAATCAGTCGGCGCTGATGACGATTCTGGATGGATTTCAGCATTCGCTCCGGGAGCAGGACAAGACTCCGCCGTCCTGTTGGGTTGGCTGGGCCTTCACCGGAAGAGCAATGGAAAAACAGAGGCGAGGAACCTGCGCGCGAAGACGAAGGAATGCGCGCCGTTGAGTTCCTTGTACTGATGCGGGATGCCGTATCTATCCAATAAATCGAGTGTGGCTTGATTGTTGACGCGGGTAAGATTGTCGTCTTTTCCCCGTCCCACGATCATCAGCTTGAAGGGATGGGCGGCCACGTTCTTCATAACTGAGCTGTATTTCTCGTCGATTTGCTTGATACCGTCGGGAAAGAAGCCCGTGCTCAAAGGGAAGACATAGCCGAAAATTTCTGGGTGCCAGAGCGCGAGATTGAGCGTCTGGACACCGCCCATGGAGAAGCCGGCGATGGCGGTGTCTTCGCGCCGGGTGTAGACGGGATAGGTCTTCTGGACAAACGGAACCAGGTCCCTGAGAAAGTCCTGGGCAAAGGGATCGTTGTCGGGATCTACGGCCATCAGCGACACCATGCCACGGCTGGGTCCTGGAACATGGCCGGTGGGCATGACGACGATCATGTTCTTCAGTTTGCCTTCGGCATAGAGGTTGTCGAGGATCAGGTTGACCTGGCCGGCGCTGGTCCAGGAAATGTCGTTATCGCCGCCACCGTGCAGCAGGTAGAGAACCGGCAGCTTGCCCTTGATATTCCCAAAATTGGGCGGCAGATAGACATGCATCCTGCGTTCGGTGTTGAGCGTGGTGGAGTGGTAGATCACCTTTTCAACCCTGCCGTGCGGGACATCTTTCAGAGCCATGAAGTCGGTGTCTGGGCCGGGCATGGTGAAGAAATTGAAGAGTGAGTTTGGGTTGTCTCTGAAGTTGGGGCTCTTAGTATCCATGACGGTGATGCCGTCTACGTTGAAGTTGTACGTATAGGAGTCGGGCGGGATCACGTTGGAGGTGAAGGACCACAAGCCGTTGTCGCTTTTGGCCATAGCCGCAGCGGGAGCGCCCATGAGGAAATCGCCGCTTACCGTGACGGAGGATGCCTTGGGTGCGTAGATCTTGAACGTCACGGTATTGTCGGGCTTTACCTCGACCGATTGCAGGTTGTCATTGATATTCGGTATACGCGTCGGAATTTGGGACTGGCTGTGTGTGTGGGCCACGCAGACGAACAGGAGGAGGCTGAGGTATCTCTGAGGTCTTTTCATCGTGGACTCTTTCATATTTGAGGCGAATCTTTTTTGGTTAGCGGTTTAACACGCGCGGATCGTGTTCCCAGACCGGGTTAACGCGGAAACGGCTTTGGAAGCACAGGGACCGTTAGCTTTCTGTGAGCTACCATTAAAAACACGCCGATGGGGATCCAGCAACCTGGCTTTGCGGTAAATTGGCGGAAAACGATCGCAAGAGGAAATCGCGGCCGTCATGGATGGTGGAAGTTCCTCGTAAAGGGTTCGGGATGAGTCTCCACAAAGTACGTTCCGTACCGGTTGGATTACTCTTGGGCCGTGCTGGGGAAACGCGTACCTGCATTCTGTATTCCAGCACGAGCTTTTGCGACCGCAGTGCTCTGTTTCAGGAAGGATGAACAATGCGAGACTTAAAGTCGTCTACAACCATGGCTTTGCTCTCTCTGTTGGCAATCAGTTTTTGCGAAACGTTTGCTGCGCGAGGACTGGCGGGCAAACCGCACGGTGGCACTGCTCCGTTCCATGTGGCTGTGCTGGATGCGAAAGGGACGTCTGTCGCAGGAGACAGCGGACACGCAGCGGGCGCGCATTCGATCAACCGGGAGTACAAACCAGGGGATCGCATTGAAGTGACAGGTTCGCAGCGGATGGCTGTGCGCCTGGACGAGAAGATGCCGGAGTGCCTGCTCTATCTTGCGGATTCGGCGCAGGGGAAGTTCAGCTACGAGGTACCATACGGACGCGCCGAACAACAGACCGGAAGCGCTTATGCGCCGGAGAGCTTTACCGGGGGTTCGCACACTGTGACTGTGCGCCCGCTGAATGAGCAGGAGAAGACGGGCTATCGAAATCTTGCGGCGAATCCATGCGATGTACTGAAGCCGGAGGAGGGTCCGGGGCAGGCTTATCCGCATAGCAGTACCAATAGCTATTCGAGAAATCTGTATGACTTTGCGGCGAGGAATGCGATCGATGGTGTATCGCAAAACGGGCATCATGGCGTATGGCCGTACCAGTCGTGGGGACCGGGACTGCGGCTGGACTTATGGTGGAAACTGGATTTTGGCAGGCCTGTCGATCTGGACAAGATACGGCTAATGGTGCGTGCGGATTTTCCGCATGACAGCTATTGGAAGAGCGCGGTGGTGGAGTTCTCGGATGGGAGCCTGGTTTCGATCCAGATTACAAATTCTGATGAGTTTCAGGAGTTCAGTTTTCCGAAGCGACAGGTCTCGTGGTTTCGCATTCACGATCTGGTTCCGGAGGATCCGGCGCGGTGGTGCGCCTTCATTGAGGTTGAGGCCTGGGGGCACGATCTACCATGATGCTCAACAAACATTTAGAGATGCGAGGGCTGCATGGGTGAGACGAAACGCATTCTGGTAACTGGCGCAACAGGGAAGGTTGGCCGGACATTTATCGATCGATTTCTGGCTGATCCGGCCTTCGCTGCGTTCACGGTGCGGGCGCTTTGTCACAATCGCGTCCTGGAGCCGCGGCAGCGTCTGGAGATTGTGAAGGGATCGCTGGAACATCGTGAGGTTGCGAGCGAAGCGGCACGAGACGTGACGCATGTGCTGCATCTGGCGACTTCGAAGGAAACGCCGGAAAGCGTAATGGATGTTGCCGTGAAGGGGATCTTCTGGCTGCTAGAGGCCTGCCGCATCAGCCCGACGTTTCAACAATTCCTTCTGATTGGCGGTGACAACAGCGTGGGGCACTTTGTGTATCCGCATCCGATCCCTGTGACGGAGACGCAGAAGCATACTCCTTATGCGGGTTGCTATGCGCTATCGAAGGTGCTGGATGAAGTGATTCTGGAGCAGTATTACATTCAATATGGGCTGGCCGGGTGCTGCCTGCGCGCGCCGTGGATCATGGAGAAAGACGATTTCCGGTATCAGCTTTCGTTTGGCGAAGATGTGTTTGGCGGGCCACGATGGCGCGATCTTGTTGGTGCCGAAAGGGCGGATGAGTATTTCAGAGCGAAGACTGTTCCAGTGATGCTCGATCCGCAAGGCGCGCCTGTAAAGCGCAACTTTGTGCATGTAGAAGATCTGATTGCGGCGATACTTGGGGCGATCGATCATCCCAAGGCACATCAACAAACGTTCAACATCTGCATGGATGAGCCAGTGGATTATGGCGAACTTGCCCAGTATCTGGCAGAGTCGCGCGGACTGCCTTCGGTGGCGGTCCCCACCCGGTATTATTCAAACTGGCTCGACAATGCGAAGGCCAAATTTCTGCTGGGCTGGCGGCCAAAATACAATCTGAAGACAATGACGGATGCCGCGTGGGAGTACCGGCGAAGTGAGGACGATCCGCGAATTGTCTGGTATCCCGGTTGAGTGAAGTAATCGTGTAGAGTTACCCGGAGCTTTACCCGCAAAATACCGAGGGGTAGCGACGAGAACCCAACGCTGGATGACTGCCCACCCTTTCTCCACCGGCAATATACCCGGGATGAAATTCTCGTTGGATTGGGTCTTGCGAAGGATGTCGGAGCATTCAATACGCAAACCGGGCGATTTTGGATCGAAGCATTGAATACCGAAGTTTTCTTTGTGACTCTGGACAAATCAGAGAAGACTTTTTCACCATCGACTCGTTACGAGGACTTCGCGCTGAGTCCGACCCGATTCCATTGGCAATCCCAGAGCACTACGAGCGAGAATTCTTCGACAGGACAGCGGTATGTTCACCAACAGGAAAATGGTGCCAGGTTTCTGCTGTTCGTTCGACCGAAGATGGAAGACGCATTCTTATTCCTCGGACCTTTGCACTACGTATCTCATTCGGGGAGCCGCCCGATGAGCATTTACTGGGACCTGGACTATCCGATGCCTGCCTGGTTCTTCGAGATTTGCGCTTCACTACGGGCAGCTTGAGAATCCGACCACGTCACGCAATTTCGCTGGAAACGTCGATCTCGACAACCTGCGGCTCATGGACGAGCCGGTAGGCTTCGTCAACCGCGGACGCGTTCACGAATTGGGTACCGTTGGCAGTCATTTGCCCGTGGCCGCCATGAATATGCCCAAAGATATTCAGTCTAGGCCTGATCTGTTCAATCGCTTTTGCCAGTTCCTCGCACCCAAGATGAGGGGTAGAAGAAAGCGATTTGTCCAGCACTCCGAACGGCGGTCCATGTGTGACCACAACGTCTGTGCCTTCGGGAATCATCTGCCAATAGCGCCGGATTGCAGCGCCGCGGGCGACATTGAATGCCCAATTATTGAATTCGGGCTGAACAGGGGATCCCCAGAACTTCAAACCCAGAAGTTCCGTACCGGAATTTTCAAGATAGATTGCGTTGGAGAGCAGCTCTTTTGCGGCTCCGGGGTGGCGCTCGAACATCAGATCATGGTTTCCGGCAATAACGACCTTGAATCGGTGTGGCTGCTTGCCTAGCCAATGATTGAAATCGACAATCTCCTTCGGCGTGTCGCCGAATGCCATGAAATCCCCTGCATGAATGAGCACATCCCCAGCCGGCACGCTCAATTTGGCGTGCTGGCCGTGGGTGTCGCTAATGCACACAATGCGGACAGGCGGCATGGATCAACTTTGCTTTGAATCGTCTTTGAGAAGTTCGGGATGGGTTGCCTTCAACCACTCATTCACCTGCTCTCGCAAAAGGCCCAAGTCCCTTATGACCTGCGCGAGATCGGTGGGCGAGACGCCGCCCGCCAAATCGTAGCTCGTGGTGTTTCTCTTCTGCGAATGAGATTTGATCTTGCGCACCCATCTCTCGCGCGCTGTGGCATCCTGAGTCGTCAGGGTATGTTCGAGGCTTTCGATCACTCGTTGGTGATGCCCCTGGCCCAGAGAGACGCGAAAGCCGCTGGCCCGCAGGCCAATGTTGGCGAGCGTGAGAACGCCGTTGTAGGCCGCCTGAAAGCGAAGGTCGTCGGAGATGCCCTCCACTTTGAGGTCCGCCTGCGAACGGTCCACGATGCTGAAGAGGTCGGCAATCTCCTTCGAACTGCTAGGCTCATCCTTGTACCAACCGAGTTGTACTAACTTTTCTAAACTCATCCTCGTCGCCGATCAGGAAGACTCTCTTGCTCTTCTTCAATGATTGCAGAAAATGGTTCCCTTCGCGAAGCCGTGCCCTCACGTCTTCAAGTGAATAGATGGTTGGGTTCACGGGACGCCGCAACTGCTTCTCGACGGGACCCACAACGTCCAATACTTCGTCGAGCGTAATCGCACCGATCACCATCAGGTCAATGTCGCTCGCGGCTTTCTCCTCGCCGCGGGCAACCGAACCATAAACAAAGGCAACGCTGATACGGGACGAAAGCGGGGCGAGAGCAGCCTTGAGCATCTGAAATACACCGGTGGTTTTTGCGAGCAAGGCCCGAAGTTCTGGGAATTCCGAATGCTCCTGATTGGCCTGGTAAAACACCTGACTACCCACAGCTGAGCGCTTGATCAGTCCTGCGTCGGCGAGTAATGCAAGTTCGCGCTGAACAGTCCCCACGCTCGTCTCGACCTGGCGGGCAATTTGGCGAACGAAGAAAGTTTCGTCGGGCGCACCATACAGAAGCGCCAGAACTCTACCTCTGGTCTGGCCAAAGAGCAGATCCCCAACGGACGTGAGAGATGTTCTCATTCCGAGAACAATTGTACTCAAAATGAGTACAGATTGGCTAGCGGTGCGCACTTATCTAGACAAACACCCCACTGCGCAGCGAAAACTTGGATCGCGTTTCAGATCTCAATTTCCTGGTCGTAGGCCGCGAGGTCAGCGAGTGCCGCCCTGCGTTCGGTCTGGATTTTCGCTTCTCGGGCGACAGCCTTCGGCTGCATCACGGCTTGGATTTCGTCAAAGTGCCACGGGCGAAACTCGTGGGTATCAACGCCCACGTCAAGAGAGAGCGCCAGAGGCTCGTCCGGCAGGTTGCCGTGCGAGTGTCCGTAGAGGTGCCACGCGCCTTGGGCGTGGTGTGGCCACACTCGCATCGCATAATGGCAAAGCACGATTCTCTGCTTCGCTGCGTGGACCTCGGACAACAGATTCCATGAAGCAAAGAGATGCTGAAGCTTTCGCGCAGTTCTGTCGTGGTTGCCTTCGATAAAGTGGATTGTCCGGCAGGCCAGCCGCTTTCGATAGGCGGTCACGCGCTCCGGTCCTCCGAGGCAGAAATCCCCGAGGAAATAGAGAATATCGTTTGGTTTGGCGCAAGCGTTGACACGCTCGCAGATCGCGTTGTCCATCTCCTCCACGCTCGCAAAGGGACGATTGCAATACCGAATAATGTTGAAGTGGCCGAGATGAAAATCGGCCGTGAACCAGACACTGCTCATGGATTCATTCTCGTTGATCTCAGGGCTCAGCGTCATCGCCTAGCCGAACCCTGGTTAGAGGATGCAGGGCACAGATTGTTGATCGAGTGGTTTGGCACGAGCCGCTCGACAGTTGAAATCTGTGAGCAATTCATTCACGGGGTTGCGGTCGGCCGCCTTATTCCGCCTTGTTCTTGTTCCCTTCCTCGGACTTTGGCGCTGCGGCGAGTTTTAAAATGAGCAACTTCCATGAGGTGACCATACGACTTGAGTCGCCCACTATTCGCTTGTCTCCGGAAGAACTTGGCTTGGGGGACCCACCTCGCGATTGGGGTTGCGAGCAGAGATCATGTCGAGGAGCGCTTGACTATCATGGTAATCATTGGTATCATGGAGATCATGGATGGTGCGGTCATGTCGGAATCTCTAACAGCTTCTGCAGCCCTCCTTGAGCCTAGCGGCATTCATACGCTCGATGTTCGCCATGCCATGGACAAACTCATTGCAGCGGTCTCTCCCGAGCATAGCCATGCTAACGCGGCTTACGGTGTCGTGATCTACCATGCCGCCAAGAGGGTCCCGGCACCCAACATCCTGAGTGCGACCGGTTGGTTCGTCCAAGCCTATCTGAAAGGATGGACTGCTCTCTCGAAGATGGAAGTCGGAGTGGTGGGCGCTGGAGAAAAAGGGACCGCTCTTATCGGTGTGCTCGAACACAGCAATGTCCGCTACATCGTAAAGGTATTCGCGGGCAAGGCAGCGGTGAGCGCTCTAAAAAAAGAAGCGAAGCCATCGCCTGGCGTCTACATCAACACGGCCCATCTCGACACGCTCTTGCTTGATGATCTCAGGCTGCCTCACCTTCCCGAGCGATTCCGAAACATGCCTCTCGTCATGCAGGTAGAAGAGAAAGAACAAAAGAACGATGAACCGTTGCCCGGATGGGAGAACTTCGTCAAAGCCACCTTCGATGAGATTGCAGCTCAGGAAACGATCGACCGCGATACGGTGGAATGGCGAAGCCAGTTCATGAAGAACAATCCGAGCTGGACCGCGAAGGATGTTGCGGATCAAAGTACCAGTACTGCGAAGAATCGAGCTGCGCTCGCCTCGCGCTGGGCTCAAGAAGGAAAGATCTTCGCGGTGAAATACGAGGGGCAGCTCTGGTATCCGCGCTTCCAGTTTCAGGATGGAGAGCCTCTGACCACAATAGGGCAGGTCATCCAGGCGTATCCAAGCCACGCCAATGGGTGGGACTTCGCTTACTTCTTTGCTACTCCCAACGCGAACATCGGAGGGCGGAAGCCTCTCGAACTACTGAAGTTTGATCCCCAACGTGTTCTCTCGCTTGCTCGCGCCGCGGCCAATCCCGCCGATGCCTATTAAATGCCCGCCCGCGCCTGTCGCGGCAAATCCCGCACTCGTCATCCAGACCGCGATCCTAAAGGCGGGCTCGGCATTGACGCGCTTCCATAGCAAATCGCGTACGGGCAATATCTATAACCCGAACACCGGCAAACGCATCGAGATCGAGGAGGAAGGCGCTCGATTCAATCCGTTTCCTGGAGCTCCGGCCGCCAATGTGCCTACGCTATACGCTGCCGACAACCTCACTGCGGCGGCCCTCGAAAGCATCTTCCACGCCGTGAAGCACATTCCATCACCGACCTTCCCCCGGATCGGCCTCAAAGATTCAAGCTATAGCGAGCTCGTGGTCAACGCCGACCTGGTTGTCGTTGAGTTGACGAACCCTCAGCTGCGCCAACTCGCTATCGCGCGCCGCCGCACCTCCTTGAAGGAGGAAGAACTGATTCACACTCCGCCGAGCCAATACCCCCACACTCGCACCTGGGCTCGCTTCCTGCACGACAGTCTTCCCTCGCTTCAGGGTCTCTGCTGGCGTCCCCGTCTCGGCGGCGCTGGGCTGGCGTACATGCTCTTCGGGGATCGCTGCGCCGCAGGAGCTCTCACTGTCACCTCCGGTCCGACCGACATCGATTCGGGAAGCGGTTTTGTCAAAGTGTTTGCGATTGCTCAATCGGCAAACATCAAGATCATCGGGTAGATCCGAAGCGGCGCATTTGCTTCCGGCCGATACTGACCGGGGGCGAATCATGTATAAAGGGTCCCAGAGCACTTCAGAGTGCTCGAATGATGAAACCAGATTGGGAAGTGTGGAAAGGTGCTGAGAAGTGAGCAGGGTCCGAGTTGAACCCATTTTGTGACCGGATTGTGCCAAGATCTGAAAATGATGACAATCATGACAGATTTGCGCTTCACAGAGTCAATAAGTTACGTGGATTGAGGTACCGGAGTCCGACCGACTCCCGCCGCCTCCACCAATAACATGTTTATTTTCAATAGTTTACAGACGAAAAGCATAGGAAAAGCGAAGAACATTGCCATCACTAAGCCTTTCCTAATCAGATAGATAGCTTCATTGACTTTCAAACCTGATGAACCCGCGTCCGAAAAACGCAACCCGTTATTTTTCAGTTATCTAACTATTTAGAGGGCGGATTTGTTCCGCGCGCCGTGGCGATCCACCCCGCAAGGCGCTGCGGTATTTATGCGTAATTAAGTTGCTTTTTAGATGTGAAACAGTGTATATTTCGATCTGCAGGAGGTTTCCAATGGCAACCGTTCCCGCATCTCGTCCTGATCTTGCAGCGCATCGTGAAGCGCTCCGCCTCCCCATCCCGGAGATCGTCAAGCAGCTCGTCGGCCTTATCGGCCGCAAGCTCACCGCCTACGTAGGCGGTGTCCGGGACGTGCGCGCCGTCGATCGGTGGATGAACGGAAGCGAGCTTTACGGTGATGCCGAGCAGCGTCTGAGGTTTGCCTTCCAACTGGTCCGGATGCTCGCCGAAAGAGAAGATCCGACTGTGATCCAATCCTGGCTCACCGGCCTGAACCCTGAACTCGGTGACCGCGTCCCACTTCGGCTCATGAGGGAAAACGATCTGGAGACCGTGGCGCCGGAGATCATGGGAGCCGCGCGAGCTTTCCTAGTTGGTGGTTAGGAGCGAATTCGTGAATCTCGAATCGAAGCGGCCCCCGAAGCCGCTTTTCCGCGTCGGCCGAGATGACGATGCGTGGGCGGTTCCTGATTGGGCCTATGCCAAGGAAGACCGGACCTTCGGCAACCGTTTCGACGATCCGGCGGGTGTGTACAGGGTTCTGTATGCGTCTTCGCAACGGCTGGGATGCTTCATTGAAACCCTGGCGCGTTTCCGCGTAGACGTATCTTTCGTCGCAGACCTGGCACTCATGGAAAACTGCGAGGACGACTTTACGGCATTCGGCACAGTTTGCAAAGCATGGATCAAAGGCCGCTGCATTGGCAGTGCAAATGTCGAAGGCGAATATGCGGACATCTATGCCCTCGCATGGGTCAGTCATCTCAGATTGGCGCTGGCCGGGACTGTGGTGAAACTTGGGATGGAGGACATCGACCTGAGTTCGCTTGAACGGGCTGAGCCCCGCTTATTGACACAGCGGGCTGGCCGGATCGCATTCGAGCTCGGATATGCAGGAGTCTTCTACCACTCCCGCTGTGGCCACTCGATTGAGAACTGGGCAGTCTTCGAAGACTGGACCATGTCAGATCGGTTCCCTATTCGCCAGCCGAACTCACGAAAAGTGGATGAAGACGATCCGGACTTGCTCGAAGCCCTACGAATCCTTGGGCTCGTAATCGGCGACTGAGGTTCCAATCTCAAACCAGAGCAGGGAGTCGATGAGTGCTTCGGCGATTCCGGCACTCATCGAGATTCTGTCGTCCAGGACGCATCGCCCGGATGGAAGGCGGTTTACCGTTGCCTACTTGAGATGTTGAATCGGCTACCCTTCCCCAACCCGAAATTGGGTTATGTCCGTGTAGCCGGTTACGGCCAGGTGGACTAAACTTGCAAACCCTGGCCAACACAAAGGGCCAATCTGCTGATCGTACTTAGCACTACCGATACAAAACAGACCGGAGACATAGTTTACAGCGAAGCGCGACGGCGACGTTTCCACAGCTTTTGGGCAAGTACGAAGATGTTGTATGCCCTGGAAAGAGAGTCGGATCTTAGATCAACGTTTGCAGTTTTTGTTGAGTTATCAGAAAGAGGAGATGTCAGTACCGGATCTGTGCCGTGAGTATGGAATCTCCCCCTGATCGGGCTAGCGCTGGATCAATCGCTAAAACGAGACGGGCCGGAAGGACTGGTAAATCGCAGTCGCCGCCCGCATAGTTGCTCCCACGCGACGCTCGAACCGATCGAGAACACCAACCTCGAACTGACGATGGCGCGGACGGCCCAAATCGCTAGGCTTCTTTCAATAATTCGGTATGGTACTTGGGAGCAAGCGCCTTCGCCTTCTCCATGAACTGCTCTTGTTGGTCCTTGTCGAGCTTGGGAGGAGCGGTGGTGCGAAGCGCGACGGGGATACCCACTTCTCGGAAGAATCTTTCCTGCCCGGCGGGCGAGCAGATACACAGCAGGCGGACGGGTTTCGACGAAGAGTTGTGGAATTGGTGCGGTGCGTTGGCCGGTATGTTGATGGTGTCGCCGGCACGCGCGAGGGACTTTTTACCCCGGAACGTCGCTTCAATTTCGCCTTCGAGCAGAATGAAGGTCTCTTCAAAATCATGCCGGTGAGGTGCCGGACCGCCGCCCGGCGGAATGTGCATATCGATGACGCAGAAGCGATCGGCAGTCTCCTCGCCCGAAACGGTAATGGTGTAGGTATCGCCTACAAGGCCGATGTGGGGCAGTGTCTGATCGGAGTCCGGACGTGCGAGCGTGAGTGTGCGTTGCAAGTCGTCGGGTGGAAGAGGCGGGTATTGCGGGGTGGACTCGGACATGGCGGTTCTCCTTATTGAGTTTGAGGCTCCGATTTAGGGGATGGGCTACCCAACGCTGCAGAAGCCCATAGAGCGGAAGAAGAAAGTCCTGCACCAGCCATTGCGGCAAGCGCGAGGGCAGAGCGTCGCGTAAGGTCTGCCATGGTCAGGAGACTCTTCCGACGAATTCCTGAAAAAGGCGCACGAACTCGACAGGCTCTTCTTCCGGGATAAAGTGACCGCACGCCGGAATGACTTTGCCTGTCACATTCTTCGCGACTGCCTCGACCATCTGTGCGACCTTGGCTCCGAGCGCTTTTTCGCCGCCGATGGCAAGGACTGGGATTTCCACCTTGTCTTTCTTCAGAGGAGTCGTTTGGTCGATGGTGGTGAAGGCAGCACGGTAGACGCCGAGCGCACCAAGTACACCTTCGGTGCCGGCAAAAGTGCGAAGTGTTTCCGTGATGGATGCTTCGGAGATGGACGCTGGATCTGCTGTGGCACCTTCATAGAACCAGGTCAGGAACTCACGCTCATGGCCCACGATGAGGCGCTCCGGTACACCAGGCGCGAGCGGCAGAACCCACCACCACATCGATCCCTTCGCCATCGCCTCGGGCGTATAGACAATCACCTTCGATAAAAACTCTTCGAGCATGGTTGGGACTTCCATGTACACGAGGCCAGCGATTTCGTCAGGGTGGTCTGCGGCCCACAACAGGGCTGGGTGCGCGCCCATATCGTGCGCGGCCAGGAGCAGCTTCTGTCCGTTACCGAACTCGATCTGCTTGACAAGCGCACGAAACTCTTCCGCAAGGGCCCGGGCATCATAGCCCTTGGTTCCCGATGGTTTGTCCGAATCCCCATAGCCGCGCATATCAGGCACCAGGACCGCATAGCCTGCTTCCGCGAGGAGAGGCATGACCTTGTACCAGCTATAGGAGGTGCCAAGAAACCCATGCCAGAGCAACACGGGCTTTCCATTTGGTTTGCCGCCTAACCAGTAATGCAGGCGAATACCGTTGACTACGGCAGTTTCGCTGCGAAACGTCGCCACTTCCGGCGGGCCGGTCTGAGTCATTTCCGATCTCCTAGGATGCAGGTTGCATCATGGGTGCTGAGCCAATGAGTAACTGGATCAATTCACCGCCTGCGGGTGATGCCCAGTCCTGCACCAGTTCAGCAATCGCGGTGTTGGTCGTGGTCAGTACGACGCCCGCCTGTTGCATGCGCTGGCGAGTCACATCTTCCTGAACTGCCCACGAGCAACCGGAGGCATCGAGGATCGCCTGCACGCTATAGCCGAGTTGGACGGCGCTGATGCTTGGGAACACGAGGCAGATATCCGTCGTAACGCCTCCCATAATGAGGTTTTGCGCCCGGTTGCCTCAATCGCTCCGCTAAAGTTCAGATCGGCCCAGGCATTCACAATGCCGACTCTCTTGATGCGATTCTTGTATGCGTCCGGCGCGGCCCTCTGGAGTTCCGGCGAGATTGGCCCTTGGATGTGATCCTCCTAACTCGAGGTCATCACGATGGGCATCTTGAGCTTGGTTGCAGCCGTTGCCAGCATGACTGCATTCCGAAGTGACACGTCCGAGCTCGAAGACCGGATCAATTGCAGTGTGCCTACTTGGTAATCGACCAGAACAAGAGCAGAGTTTTCGGGTGTGAACTGCCCGCGCATCTCAAATTTTGGCTTCGGTGTACTAGACATGGGATAGCTCCTTGGACGAAGTTGCAGAAGAGGCTTTCGGCTGGTTATGTCTGTGCGTTGAGTTCTTCAAAGAAGGATCGTAAGGTGCGCGGTTCGCGCCCAAGAATCGCTCGAAGTGTCGTGCTGTTGCCGAGCAAAGCATGCTTGTCGTACCAATCGAACATGCGCGTTAGCTTTGGAGGCATATTTGCTTGCGCAGGAAGCTTAATCTTGATCGGCTTCACCTGTTTCCCAAGAACTTCGCTCATCAAGGCAGCCAGATCGTGCCGGTTCATATTGCCTTCGGCACATAATTCAAACGTGCCATATAGAAGGCGGTCCTCGGTCAACGCCATCGCCGCTACTTCGGCAACGTCGCGGTAGTCGACACGCGTAAAGCGGGTTTCGGTGGACCATGGTTCGCCGTATACGCCACTTTCCTTCGTCTTCGCCCAGCCTGCGGCGAAGTTCTGGAAAAACATCGCGGGCTGCAGGAACACGTACTCCATGCCAGAGTCCAGAAGGGCCTCTTCCACCGGTGCCTTGTCGGCATGGTTGATGAGTTCGCTAAGGACCGGATGAATCACGGACGAAAAGACCACGCGCCGAACGCCCGCCTGCTTCGCAGCGGCAACAAATTGCTTGCCGACTTCAGCTTCGTTCTCAAGAGCAGCTGGGGCGATGTAGAAGACTGCTTCCATACCTTCCAACGCTTTGGTTACGGCTGCGACGTCGGAGAGTTCACCCACTGCAATGTCGGTGACGCCAAGTTTCTGTACGATGGGCTCATCCTCTTGCTTGTGAACAAAAGCCCGGACGGAGACATTCCGCTTGAGCATCTCCGGTACTACGAGGCTTGCCGTGGGGCCTGCTGCCCCCACGGCGAGCACTTTAAGCGCATTGTGATTGGCCTTCATAGTTCGTTCTCCTTCAAGTCTGTGAGCATGTCAGTGTTTGATCTTCCCGCCGTCCACTACAAGCATTTGGCCGGAGACGAAATCCGCATCCGGCGAGCACAGAAGAAAAACAGGCCCTGCCAAATCCTGAGGCTGTTCATCTCGCTTGATGGCCCTGAGTTCCTTCTGTGCATTCACCAACTTCGCGGGCAGGCTGCGGAGTACGGGTTCGGTCAATGTCAGCCCCGGAGCGATAACGTTGACGGTGATGCCGTAGTCACCTATTTCCATCGCAAGTGAACGTGTGAACCCCACGATGCCAGCCTTCGCCGCCACGTAGTGCGATTGCCCGACAACGCCCTCGAACACCGATGCGGAACCGATATTAACAATCCGTCCCCAACCCCGCCCCTTCATTAGCTGTAGTAACGCGTGCGTCATCTGGAAGGCCCCTGTCAGATTGATTACGATGACTTCCTGCCACTGCCTCAGCGTCATCTGCTCAAATGGCACGACGGGATAAAACCCGGCGCAGTTGACGAGCACCTCAACGTGACCATAGGTCTGCTGCACCTGCTTTGCGAACGCAGCGACAGCATCCGCGTCGGTCACGTCTACGCATGACGTCGCAAGCTGGTCTCCCGCCTTCCGGGTAGCGGCAAGCTCTTTCAATGAGGACTCGGCCCTATCCAGTCCGATCACCCGGTCGCCGTTGGCTAGAAAGCGATCGACGATCCTGCTGCCGATGCCACCGCCGGCTCCCGTGACCACCACCACTCGTCCCTGTTGCAAAGTCAACCTCGCTCGTCTTCCGTGGATGAAGCAATCTCAGCAATTGAACTGCTGCCGCAGGAAGGCACCGATCTCGTCCAGCGCATCCTTGGCCGCCTGCAGTGAAACGTTGGAAGGAAACACATGCGTCATTCCTTCCCAGATATGGAGTTGTGCGACTCTACCCGCCGCTTCGATGCGATTTGCGAAGCGACGGGAGTCATCCAGCAGGATCTCGTCTTCACCCACATGGAACATCACGGGCGGTAGCCCGGTGACTTCGCCATATAATGGCGAAGCCTTTGGGTCGTGCCGATCTTTGTTGCCAAGGTAGAGCTGGGCGGCCTGATTCAGGGCGTCGCGCGTCAGTATGGGATCGGACTCCGCACGCGTTTCCATACTCTCACCAGTCAATGCAAGGTCGGCCCACAGGGACATCACCACAGCGGCCAGCGGCTTTGGCACAGTCTCGTCGTTTGCGGCAGATGTAACGGACTGAAGCAGGGCCAGGGCCAAACCTCCGCCGGCGGAGTCACCTGCAATCACCAGCTTCGACATTCCTGACGCTGCAAGGCCGCGGTAGATGGATGCGGCCTCGTTTACGGCTGCGGGAAAGGGGTGTTCAGGGGCAAGGCCATAGTCAGCAATGAAGATGGCGACGTTGGCTCTGGCTGCAATCTGCCCAACGAAATTCCGGTATGCTCCGGCCGACCCGAGGACCCAAGCGCCTCCATGAAAGTAGACGACCGCACAGTCATCCACTGGGTGCTGAGGCCTGCACCACCAGCCGGCGACGCCGCCGATCGTCGCAACGTCATAAGTTACACCCTCCGCTGAGGGTGTCTTCTCCATCAGGCGATCGAAATCGGGGCGAGCTTCCGGCTTAAATTGGAGCTTCGGTTGGACTGCAAGCAGCGCACGCATCGCAAGCATTGCCGCACGATCAAGCAGGTGTTCCTCATGGTGTGTCGTCATTGCTTCACTCCGGCCCTTATGCGAACTTCCACATGCGGCTCCAATTTTGCGGACTGTAGGTGGATTATGACTTCCAGGTCTGTGCGGTCTCAGTCGCAAACTCCTCATAGCTGCGCGGCGTACGACCAAGTAGTTTCGCCAGACGCGCAACTTCCGTCTCGGTCGAGGCGAACCCTCGGTCGAAGTAGGCTTGGAGCATCATGCGGAGATCGAAAGCACTCCAGCTCGGCATTCGTGCGCGCATGCTCTT